>OLRQ01000189.1_pt1 | contig 69577 bp, 77 predicted proteins | sample 1671971 | NCBI WGS metagenome assembly OLRQ01 (sample SAMEA3136631, study PRJEB25190) | human gut metagenome | biome: human gut; feature: human-associated habitat; material: faeces | place: Austria | collected 2013
GTTAATCTGGAGAAAGGAAAAATCCAATTACCATCTAAGATAATTGGATTATACGAGATATAATGAAAAAACGTTATTTGATTCTTGCCGGAATTCTTGCAGCGAGCATGCTTGCAGCCGGTTGCGGAAAGAAGAACTCTGTGGCACCGGAGCAGAAGGTGGAGGCAACGGCAACCCCGACGGTAACGGAAGCTGCGAAAACGGATGTGGTGGAGATGCAGACCTCTACGGATGAAACAGCAAATATCAAGAACGTAATGGGAACCAAGAGTGAGACCACTACCAGTATTGTATTTACCAATAAGATGAACTCCACGATTTCTGCAATTTATGTCCGTCCTACCAGGGATGATGGCGATGACAGTGATGAGACCTGGGGAAGCGATCTTGTAAATGGTAAATTCACACTGGCTTCCAACGACAAGGCTGTTTATTATATGGAGAAGAGCCAGAAGGACGATAACGGAGATACAGCAACAAGCTTTGATGTAAGGATCACATTTACTGACGAAGAGCAGAATGAATGTTTCTTCCGCCAGCTGCCGCTTCTGACGATCTCACAGCTGAGTCTTTGCATGGATGGTGAGGGTGAAGACGGAATCCCATATGCTACATATCTGGCGAGCGGAAGCACCAAGGAGGTGTCTACCCTGAAGGATGTAAAGGCAAGACTTGGCATTGAGGATGACAGTGAAAGTGACAGTGACAGTACAGATTCTTCAGACAGTACGGCTGTGACTCCGACTCCGGAGAGTTCTGATGATAATGGAGACAGTACAGACAGCAGTTCGTCCGGCAGTTCGGACTCCACATCCACACCGGATCCAACATCTGCACCAGCTTCCTCTGATTCTTCCGATGCGGATCCTACGGAAGCACCATCCGGCGAGGATGATCCGGCATCTGTAGCAGCAAGATATATCGGTCAGTCCATGTCTGAGCTTGAGAATGCATGCGGCAGCCCAAATGGCAGTGATTATGAGGACGAGCCGGAGTCCGGTAAGACAGGTTATTATTATTATGATACGTTTACGGTATCCACAACTTTTGACAATGACGGCAATGAAGTTGTATCCGGCGTATGGTAAAGGAGAATAAACATATGAAAAGAGTGTTACTGAAATTAAGCGGAGAGGCTCTTGCAGGAGAGCAGAAGAGAGGCTTTGATGAAGCAACTGTTACAGAGGTTGCCAGACAGATCAAGACGATCGTGGATGAAGGACTTCAGGTTGGTATCGTGATCGGAGGTGGAAATTTCTGGAGAGGACGTACCAGCGGAGCCATGGACAGAAGCAAGGCGGATCAGATCGGCATGCTTGCTACTATCATGAACTGTATCTATGTGTCTGACATCTGCAGATATGTGGGACTTAAGACAGAGGTGTTTACCCCGTTTGTATGTGGTGCATTTACCACACTTTATTCCAAGGATGCTGTAGAAGAGAGCTTCGCAGAAGGAAAGGTTGTATTCTTTGCAGGTGGTACCGGCCATCCGTATTTCTCTACAGATACAGCTACTGTACTTCGTGCTGTTGAGATCGGCGCAGATGCCATTCTTCTTGCCAAGGCTGTTGACGGAATCTATGACAGTGATCCGAAGGTAAATCCGGATGCCAAGAAGTATGATGAGATTTCCATCGATGAAGTAGTTGCAAAGAAGCTGGCAGCTATGGATCTTACCGCTTCCATCATGTGTATGGAGCAGAAGATGCCGATGCTGGTATTCGGTCTTGATGAAAAGGACAGCATCGTCAATACCGTACATGGCAAGTTCTCCGGAACAAAGGTAACCGTGTGATCAAAAGGGAATAATAAAAAAACCATACAGGGAGATATGTGAAATGGATGAGAGAATTCAGGTATACGAAACAAAAATGGGAAAAACACTGAATGCTTTGGAGAGTGAGCTGACAACCATCAGAGCCGGCCGTGCAAACCCGCATATTCTTGACAAACTTACCGTAGATTATTATGGAGCACCGACTCCGCTCCAGCAGGTTGCAAACATTTCTGTACCGGAGGCACGTATGATCCAGATCCAGCCGTGGGAATCCAGCATGATCAAAGCGATCGAGAAAGCGATCCTTTGCTCTGATCTGGGATTAAACCCGAGCAACGATGGAAAAATGATCCGTCTTGTTTTCCCGGAGCTTACCGAGGAGCGTCGTAAAGAGCTGGTGAAGGACGTTAAGAAAAAAGGCGAGGGTGCCAAGGTTGCAGTAAGAAATATCCGTCGTGATGCCAACGATGCATTTAAGAAACTTGCAAAACAGGATGTTTCTGAGGATGAGATCAAAGAGCTTGAGGATCAGATCCAGAAACTTACAGATAAGTACATCAAGGAAGTTGACAAGGCGATCGAGAACAAGTCTAAAGAGATTCTGACTGTATAATTGTAAGAAATACGAGGATAGAGAGGGCTTCTTTGAAGAAGCTCTCTTTCTGTATGGAGGAGATTTATGAACGTACCAAATCATATCGCGATCATTCTGGACGGAAACGGACGTTGGGCAAAGGAACGAGGAATGCCGAGAACCTATGGACATGTAAAGGGATGCGCCAATCTTGAAAACATTTGTTATGATATCAAAGACCTTGGGGTGAAATATCTTACGGTTTACGCTTTTTCCACAGAAAACTGGAAACGATCCAGAGAAGAAGTGGAAGCACTGATGAAACTGTTCCGCGGTTATCTTAAGAAATGTATCAAGATTTCCAAGAAAAATAATATGAAGATGAAAGTCATCGGAGATGTTACTGCCTTTGCACCGGATATCCAGCAGAGTGTCCGGGAACTGGAGGAATATTCCAAAGATTTTGACGGTATTTATTTTCAGCTGGCATTAAATTACGGAAGCCGTGATGAGATCCGCCGTGGAATGCAGAAGATGGCACAGGATGTAAAAGACGGAAAGGTTGAGCCAGATGGCATTACAGAGGATACGATTGAGAGCTATCTGGATACTGCGGGTGTACCGGATCCGGATCTTTTGATCCGCACAAGCGGTGAGCAGCGGCTTTCCAATTTCCTGCTTTGGCAGCTTGCCTATTCCGAGTTTTATTTTACACCGGTTGCATGGCCGGATTTCAATAAAGAAGAGCTGATCAAAGCCATCGAGAAATACAATCAGAGAGACAGACGCTACGGTGGCGTCAAGGAGGAGTAGATCATGTTTAAGACAAGACTGATAAGTGGTATCGTCCTTGTCATTATTGCCCTGGCAACTATCATTTCCGGAAGCTGGATCTTATTTTTTACACTTCTGGCTGTTTCACTGATCGGAATGAGAGAGCTTTACAAGGTAATGAAGGTAAGCGATGAGCATGTTACCGTGCTGGAACTTGTAGGATATCTTGGAGCAGTGCTTTATTATATTGCCATGAAAGCTGATTTTGGAAATTACGGAACAATGGCGATCATCATCAGTATGATCCTGATCCTGTTTGTTTATGTATTCGGTTATCCGAAATACCATGCAGAACAGGTGATGGCAGCATTTTTTGGAGTTGTATATGTTGCTGTGATGCTTTCCTTTATCTATCTTACCAGAAGCCTTCCGGACGGAAAATTCCTGGTATGGCTGATATTCCTGTGCTCCTGGGGATGTGACACCTGTGCTTACTGTGTGGGAATGCTTATCGGAAAGCATAAAATGGCGCCGGTTTTAAGCCCGAAGAAATCCATCGAGGGAGCTGTAGGAGGCGTTGCGGGAGCGGCGCTTCTTGGAGTGATTTATGCAGCAGCAACACAGGGAAAAATGGCTGAGTATGCCTTGATCTGCGCAGTTGGAGCTCTGATCTCCATGGTGGGTGATCTGGCTGCATCTGCGATCAAAAGAAACCAGAACATCAAGGACTATGGAAAGCTGATCCCGGGCCATGGAGGAATCCTGGACCGTTTTGACAGTGTGATCATCACAGCCCCTGTTATTTACTATCTTGCAAAAATGATTCTTGGAATTTAGGAGACATTAAAATGAAGAATATTGCAATCTTAGGTTCTACCGGTTCCATCGGGACCCAGACACTGGATGTGGCAAGAAAAAACGAAGACCTTCGTGTTGTTGCAGTCAGTGCAGGCAAAAGTGTGGAGAAGCTGGAAGAGCAGATCCGTGAGTTTCATCCGCTTCTGGCAGCAGTCTGGGATGAAGAAGCAGCCCGGGATCTGAAAACGCGTATTGCGGACACGGATACAAAGGTAGTCAGCGGAATGGAAGGACTTCTGGAGCTTGCGTCCATGCCGGAATCAGAAATTCTTGTCACTGCGATCGTGGGAATGATCGGGATCCGTCCTACCATGGAGGGAATCCGTGCCGGAAAGGACATTGCCCTGGCAAATAAGGAAACCCTTGTCACAGCCGGTCATCTGATCATGCCCATGGCAAAGAAATATGGCGTATCTATCCTTCCGGTAGACAGTGAACACAGCGCTATTTTCCAGGCTATCCACGGAGAAGAAAACAAAGAGATCCACAAGCTTCTGATCACGGCATCCGGTGGTCCCTTCCGCGGACGTACCACAGAAGAGCTGCGAAGGGTCACTGTTGCAGATACTCTGAAGCATCCAAACTGGGTAATGGGACGAAAGATCACCGTAGATTCCGCAACCCTGGTAAACAAAGGGCTGGAAGTTATGGAAGCCAAATGGCTGTTTGACATGGATCTGGATCATATTCAGGTGGTGGTGCAGCCGCAGAGTATCATCCATTCCATGGTGGAGTTTAAGGATGGTGCGATCATGGCACAGCTTGGAACTCCGGATATGAGACTTCCGATCCAGTACGCTCTGTACTATCCGCACAGACGATATCTGGATGGAGACCGCCTTGATTTCACGAAGCTTCATGAGATCACATTTGAGGTTCCGGATATGGAGACATTCCGGGGACTTCCTATGGCGATCCAGGCATCCCGGGAGGGCGGAAGTATGCCGACTGTCTTTAATGCAGCCAATGAGCTTGCAGTAAAGAAATTCCTGGAGGAAAAGATCGGCTTTCTGGATATTTATGAGATTATTGCACAGTCTATGGAAAGACATAAAAAAATCGCACATCCGGATCTGGATGAGATCCTTTCTGTAGAGCAGGATACTTATCAGTGGATCGAAAGCAGGTGGTAAATTGAAATTTGTGATTGCTGTAATTATTTTCAGTGTTGTGATACTGATCCATGAGCTGGGACATTTTCTTCTGGCAAAAAAGAACCATATCGAGGTATTGGAATTTTCTCTTGGTATGGGACCCAGGATCATAAGTACGGTAAAGGGCGGCACACGTTATTCCGTGAAACTGTTTCCTCTTGGAGGTTCCTGCGCCATGGCCGGAGAGGATGCGGAAGATGACAGTCCGGGAACCTTTAATTCGGCTCCTGTGTGGGGCAGGATCGCAGTGGTTGCTGCCGGTCCGATATTTAATTTTCTGCTGGCATTTGTTTTGTCTGTGATCATTGTAGGCTGTATGGGCTATGATCCGGCAACCGTATTAGAAGTAACCCAAAATTCTGCTGCGGAAAAGGCCGGATTGAAAAAGGGCGATGTGATCACGGAATATCAGGGCTACCATATTGATCTGGGGAAAGATCTTTATGTATATTCGTATCTCAACGAACTGAAAGAGGGAGATACCATCCGGCTGAAAGTAAAACGTGATGGAAAGGAACAGGAGATTTCCTATAAACCAGATGTAAATGTGCGGTATCTTCTTGGCTTTAACCGTTCCGATGTAAATTCCATGACAGTGGAATCACTGATCAAGGGAATGCCACTGGAAGAGGCAGGTCTGGAAGCAGGCGATGTGATCACGAAGATCAACGGTGTGGAGGTTCCGGACGGAAATGCATATGAAAAATACATCGAGGAGCATCCGTTATCCAAGGAACCTGTGACGCTCACCTATGAGCGTAACGGACTGGAATATGAGGCAGAGATAACACCAAGGGAATACAGAACACCAATTTCCGGTTTCGGATATAACACATACAGTGAAAAGACTTCCGGCTTTAATGTTCTGAAATATGGTGCTGTGGAAGTGAAATACATGATCCGTACTACGATCTTAAGCCTGAAAGAGCTTGTGACCGGTCACCTTGGAATGAAAGACTTAAGTGGTCCTGTGGGTATTGCGGATGCCATTGGCGACACTTACGAACAGTCCAAGAGTGAGGGAACGCTGATGATCTGGATGAATTTGCTGAATATGGCAGTTCTTCTTTCTGCAAACCTGGGAGTGATGAACCTTCTTCCTCTTCCTGCGCTGGATGGCGGAAGGCTGGTATTTCTGGTGGCAGAAGCGATCCGGAGAAAACCGGTAAACCGTCAGGTAGAAGGCATGATCCATTTTGCGGGGCTGATGCTTTTGATGGCGTTGATGGTTATCGTTATGTATAATGATATTCTGAAGATATTCTGATATCTGGCGGAAGAAGGTAAATATCAAGTGTTACTGAGAACGGAGTGAACAATAACTAGCAAGTGCTGTATGATCTGTGAGGAGATGATACAGCACTTTTTTTGTGCAGATATTTATTATATAATAAAGGCATCAGAGTAAAGGGAGATATATAAATTTGAAAAAGGATATTTTAATACTGGCGGCATTGATAGCAGTTGTTATAGCAGTTCCTTTTCTGGCTACAAAGGCAGAAGAGGCAATTCAGATTAAAAATGAGGAATTTAAGGAAAAACAGAACAGGGAATGTTATGAAAAAGCGGAAGAATGTATGGATGCAGGCAAATATGATGAGGCGATAGAGCTGCTGGAAAAACTTCCGGGATATTATGAGGATGTAGAATATATTATCCAATATGCAAAGTTTTGCGATGCTGTTCAGAATGGAGAAGGAATTGAGGAACTGTATAAGCTTATATGGTATGTTCCAAAGGGAGATGAGTACAGTAGCAAATATATAGAAGAATTGAGGAAGGCCCAGAAAGATACAGAAGAACAATACAAAAAATATATGGCACAGAAGGAAAAAGAAGAGGAAGAAAAAATGAGAAAGGAGGATGAGCCATATAAGGGAATGAAAGAAAAATACATAAACATTACGCTTATGGGAAGGGCAAAAGAGAAAAGAACAGAACATTACTGGCGGGACACACCGGGAAAAAGGACACAGGACATTCAGTACAGATATATGTGGTATAACAGCAATGGAGCAAAAAAATTCATGGCAGTCTGCAGAAACGGACGGGTCAGCAGTGTAGTGGAATTTGTTTCATCCACAACATCCGGGAAAAAAACTTACCGTGGAAATACCAGCAGGAATAATGACAGAAAAGATATGTACGATGTGCAGGATTATGATGATCCGGAAGATTTTTATTATGATCATGCAGATGAGTTTGATGATATCCAGGATGCGGAAGATTACTGGGAGGAAGCACAGTAGGAGATATGGCATTTTGAGATTCTGTACATATACTAGCAGAGAACCAGTGTGCTTTCAGGCACAAAAAGGAGCCTCTGTTTATGAAAAATCATTCTTATATTTCCATGCAGCAGGATATGCCGGATCAGGGACAGCTGCAGGTGACGGTGCTGGACAGTGCCAGTAACCGTCCTGTGGAAAATGCTACAGTGCGGATCTCGTACACAGGAGTCCCGGATAATGTGATCGAAGAAATCCGTACGGATTCCTCCGGAAAAACGCCCATGCTGGAGCTGGCAGCTCCTCCACTGGAATACAGCATGAAACCGGTGGAGCAGCAGCCTTATGCAGAATATACAGTTCGGATCAGTGCAGAGGGTTTTACACCAAAAGAAGTTGCCGGGACAGAAGTTCTTCCCCATTCCATTGCCAGGCAGGGAGCATCCCTTAGCAGACAGCAGGGTAGTGGAGAGGACTATCAGCGGATCGTCATCGGACCCCATACGCTTTTTGGGGAATATTCTCCCAAAAATCCGGAAGCAGAGATCAAGCCGATAAATGAAACCGGAGAGATCGTATTAAACAAAGTGGTGATCCCGGAGTATATCGTAGTCCACGACGGGCCAATAGGGGATACCTCTGCACAGGATTATTATGTAAGATATAAGGATTATATCAAAAACGTGGCCAGCAGTGAGATCTACGCAACTTGGCCGGAGGACACGATACGTGCCAATGTGTAGGTACATAAAGGCTACCTACACTTACTTTTGCTGGATTTTCGGATAAATATCTAAAGTAAAAGAGATGTCATCGCCATTTTTCCATGTATTTTTTGCGTTTTTAGTATAAACAGCCTTTTCTATCAGTTCACGGAGAAATCGGTTCTTTGTAGAGGTATCCCACGTCCAGTAATTTGCGAGAAGATCCTCGCACTTGGGAATAAAAGAGGAACGTTGAAACTGAAGTTCCTGTTCATGTTCAATTTCTTGCTTCAGAGAAAGAATTACTGCATCGCAGGCAGACAGCTCGGCAGCAGTAGCACGGGAGCGTTCAAGAAATTCTTCCGTGGAGTAAATTCCCTGTTCAAGAAGATCATACTGCCTTTGTTTTCTTTTCTTTAAAATATCAATTTCTTTTAATTTTCCTTGAATCATTTTTTCTCTTTCAGAAATAGAAAGAGAATACTCCTGATCGGAAACACTGTTATTTAGTCTGTAGCCATCTACAAGCTCCTGGATTCCGTCAAGAAGAGCCTTTTCAACAAGAGGAAGCTTGCTGCTTATATTGCTACAAGAACTGTATGGGCACCGGATCAGATCACCCTGTCTTCCATTAGGGGATTTACGAGTCATAACATGATCACATTTTCCACAACGAACAATACCGGCAAGAGGGTTACGAAGAACATGCAAAGAGTTAAGCGGCCGTGCAGGATTTTTGTTTACGATATCTTGAGCTTGCTGAAAGAGTTCCCTTGATACAATAGCAGGATGCCTGCCTTTGACAAGAATATAATCCTGAGCGAAAGGACGGGAGATAGTTATTTGCCCATCCTTTATATGCTTTACTGCTTTCCGACTGTTCCATCGTATCATTCCTTCATATACTGGATTTCTGAGAATTGCCTGCACACGAGAAATGGTCCATAGGCCACCATCCATGGTCTTGATTCCGGAATCATTTAATTTACGGCAGATCTTAGCCATTCCAATTCGTTCGCCGGATACTCCATGGACATATAAATTGAATATAAGCTTGACAATCTCTGCCTGGTCAGGAACAGGCTGCAGTGTCCATCCTTTTTCACCAACAAGTTTTACACGGGAATATCCATAAGGCGGCTTACTGCCGCAATATTTTCCTTCTTTTGCAGAAGATTCGCGACCCGCAGTGAGACGGCGGCGAATGGTCTTGTATTCACGCCGGGACATAAAAAGTCCGAATTCAAAATACTCTTCGTCGTATTCGTTGTTTGGATCGTAAGTTTTAAGTGGAGTAATGATTAATGTGTTGGAGTATTGGAAAGATCTGGCAACAACACCCTGGTCAATGGTATCGCCTCTGGCCAGACGTTCCACTTCAACAACAAGGACACCATCCCACATACCTGATTCAACTTCCCGAAGAAGTTGTTGCATAACAGGCCTTGCAGAAATCGTCTCACCGGAAACAATCTCTTTATAGATCGCCCCTACATTATAGCCACGCTTTTTTGCAAGATCCAGCAGAATCCGCTCATGCCGGGCGAGAGTTTCACCTTCGCCCCTGGCTTCAGCCTCCCGATCAGCACGGGACTTACGCAGGTAGATACATACATTTAAAAGTTCCATAATATCACCTCGGTTTAAAATATGTAAAAATGGGTACAAAAATAACGGCCGTACAAATGTTCTGAATGTACAACCGCCTCCGAAGATGATACAATATTTTTGTTGAAAGCTGTAGCATCTCCGGAGATGTTATAGTAATGTCTTGACTGGTATCCGGCCAAGGCGCAAACCGTTCCTGTTGGCGCAGGGGCGGTTTTTATTTATTTAATTTTAATTTTTTTGATATTGCTGTAAGGCCCATATATCTTTTTATGGTTCACAACTTTATAAGTTCGGGTTTTAAAATAATAAGTTTTTTTACTACTCAATCCTTTTATAGTTTTTGAACCGCCTGTAGTGGTAGAATATTTAGCGTTCCTAAATTTTGAATTTGTTGAATAACAAATCTGTACAATGCTCAAGTTGGAAGGTTTTGCAAATTTTAAAGAAGCTGTTTGCGATTTCAGCGATTTTAAATAGGTAATTGTTTGCTTAGCTGGAGTTATATAAAAATAAACTGACTTAGATCCGGAGTATTTGCCAATTCCAGTTATTGTACATTTCGCTTTGCCGATCTGAAGGTTATTGTTGTAAGCAATTTTGTAATCTACAGATTTTTTTAAAACTTTTCCGTTATATTTTACGATAACGGATGGGCAAACCTTCTTTTTAGTATAAGTTTGATTTTTGATAGTTTGCACAGAGAATTTAGAAGCGGAGATTTTTTTGACTGCAGGTTTAGTTGGTTGCGGAGCAGGTGTTGCTTTTGCTATGGACCGTATAGTATAGCGCAAAGCATAATTTCCGATTTTTCCGGTTATAGTTACAATGCCCGGGGAAAGAGCTGTAATATAGCCATTTGAATCAACTGAAATTGAGTTAGGGTTAGAACTTTGCCATTGAATGTCGAAATCATTAGCATTGTGATGCTCAAAAGAAAAAGTTAGCTGGGTGGAATCGCCAACATTTATTTGCTGATTAGCTGTATATTTAGGCGTTTCACTAATAACCTTACAAGTAGCTTTGTATACTCCGTCAGAAGTTTGGCACGTGATCGTGCCATTTTCGGATGCCCAAAAATCTCGGTTGGTAACAACACCATCATTATTTACAGAGATAAAATACGAATCACTTTTCCAAGTCACAGTTTCACCTTCTGGGACATTAATTGGTTTTAATTGGAAAGAACCATTATAACCAAGAATTAGAACGTTATAGTTGAGTTTAAAGTTGATTGAAGGGACAACAGAAACCGTGGTTTCGCTTATAAGAGCATTTGTTGAACGATTATAAGCGGATACTTTTGTAGTTCCTACAGATAAACCTTTAAAGGTTGCAGAATTTACTATTTGAATAAAACTTCCAAATTGAATGGAAGAACGACCGGTGCCAGTTTTTTGCAGATAAGAAGGAGATTCTATTTTCCAGTCTACTTCGTAATCACTTGTTGCATTAAATGACAAAGTAATTTCTCCTCCAACAGAAACCTTATTTTCAGCAGCATGCACGGGAAAAGAAAACAGAAAAATTAAACATAGGACAGCTAAAATGGTTAAAAAGTGATTTTTTAGATTCTTTTTCATAAAGATCCTCCTTTAAAATATAATATACATAAATAATACGACGTTCTTTACAGAAAATCGCTTATTTGTGTTCTTTAGCATAAAATAAAAAATGCGCTGTCATAATGACAACACCTTAAGATAATCCAAGCAACAAGATGGGCGGCGTATCCATCATCTCAGGTACTCTTGTGAGTGTGTCGGGAGCCTTTCCGACCTTTGCTACTTAGTTATTACTCTATGCCATCATTATGCATTTATTATAAAACATCAATTCTCATCACAGCCAGCTGGGGAACAAAATAGATCATATAATTATCCACAGCAACATACTGCCCATATTTGGAACGGTAGCAGTCGATCACTTCAATGAGATAATCCTCCGGTACATCCAGATACTCAGCCATCTCATGAAGATTCCGGCAGCGGGCTGCGTAAGCCTTAATGATCCCGATCAGGCCAACACGGAGATTGTAGCCGTAAAGCCTGGCGCGGTATTCCTGCTTTCGGTTCATTACATCAGTTGACTGTTCCAGGATGTTTCCGGTGGTGGTGTAGTGGTGACCAAGTTCTTCAGCCAGCACACAGGATTTTTCTGCCTGAGTGTCAATACTTTTTCGAATAGCGATACGATTGCCGCGGATCAGCCCATCATGATTTTGAAGTGGACGTTCTTTTACCGTAAGACCGGCCTGATCGGCAGTAGTTAAAAGTTGTTCGTAGGTCAAATAAATCAGTCCTTTTAATTCAAATTACGGATTTTAAAGACAGATACGCATAACTATGCTCGTACATATACTCAGGAGCACAGTCAATATCTTCGTTCATCCAGGTGACGACTCCATCTACGATTTTGCAGTCTTTGAATATTTTTTCATCAGTTAATGGAGCGAAAGCAGGGCCATTTAATAAGGAAGCATCAAAAAGTCGCTGTTCACCATTTGAAAAAGTGAGAAGCATCATCATATCATCCAATGCTTTTGCTGCAATAACCTGTACATTTTCCGAAGCATTAAACACAAAAATCCCTCTTTACTGTAATAGTTTTAAGGTAAAATATGGTTTGACAAATATTTTAACACTTTGTATAATATACTTAACAAGAGAACCGTTGGTCAGCGTACACCTGACCGCCGGCAAGAGTAATTGCTAAAAATAGCGCCTTATCTTACCAGGACGAGGGCGCTATTTTTTATGCATAAAAGTGATAACAAGAGTTATGACTGCACAAAGCATAATTACAAAAGTAAATAAATCATTGTATGTAACCATCAGCACCAGCCTCCTTTCACAGAAGTGTCCGGCGGCTGACATAACGCCCCAACAGTTCCCTGGGTAAGTATATTATATTGTCAAAGTATCTGTCAGTCCGATCGGATATGTTCTATTCCCATTGAGAATCATCGTTCATAATATCCAGATCATGCTGAACACCTTCAGGTGTTTGTTCTACATCAGTTCTAACGTGAGCAGCGAGAAGATCTTCCTCCATCTGTTGGGTGGAGAGAAGGTTCTTTGAATATGTGAAAACTTTTCTCTGGTTGTGTGGCGTAAGCTGTTCGCATACTTCAATGATTTCCTTGCATTGAGCAGACTTTGGAGCTGTCTGAAAGGATTTCACCTTATCTGAAACTCTCTCCATAGGAACATCAAATCCCATAAGCCAGGCCTCATTAACATTTAATGCAGCAGCGAGAGCATCTATATTATTTTGACGTGGTTTATATTTCCCAGATATATAAGAACTTAATTGACCTTTATCAATGTTTGCTTTTGAAGCAAGCTGACTCTGAGTTATTTCACGAAGCTCCAGCCCCTGCTTTATTCGCTCTTTTATTTCAACTTTATTCAAGGCGTTATGATCCTCCTTAAAGATTTCTTTAATAGCATTATAAAACAGGGTTGAGAAAATATCAATAATTATTTAAAAGAATTGAGAAAAACTTAAAAAATACATTGACACGAGCGTAAGGCAATGCTATTATAAATACAGTTGAGAAAAACTCAACGCAAGGAGGTGAAAGAACATGCCTTATGATTACAGGAAACTGAGAGGCCGTATAAAAGAAAAGTTTGGAACACAAGCGGAGTTTTCAAAGAATATAGGACTGTCAGAGGTTTCGGTAAGCAATAAGTTAAATAATGTCGTGGACTGGGGGCAAGACGAAATGGAAAATGCGATACACGCATTGGAAATTCCGTTTTCAGATATACACGCTTATTTTTTTACTCATAAAGTTGAGAATATCTCAACTAAATAAAACTGCATAGGAATAAACACAACTATAGAAAAGAAGGTGAAGGGAGATAGAAGAAAAGGTGATTATATCAAAGAAAGTGTATATATCACTACTTTCAACCATGCTGACGTTAGCTACTTTTTCAGCGTGCTGGTGGCTTCATAAAATGTTTTTTCTTATTTTAGTTTGTACATTTTACTCTACAAAGAAGCTTATCGGTGAAGTAATTGGAAACATAAAATTTGAAGATGAGAAAGCTGATTAGCATTTTATGAAAGATATTACAACAGTATTACAGGAAAGAAGGCTTGTAGGATAACCATTGAGGCCCGCAAGGCCGGATAGGAGGTGAGAGAGGTGATAGTGATTATGGCATCCGTAATTGTATCAGCAATCACAGCCAAAATAGTAGCCACCTACTATTTCAAGAAAGTAGATGGCTATGTAAAAGAAATGTGTGAAATGACAATTAAAAGCAATGAAAATACGTTGGTTACTTTACGCAGACTTCAAAAAAATTCTTCCCAAGAGGAGTGAAAAAACCAAGATATTTATGAATAGTTGCTCTTTTTGAAGCGTAAGAGCGAATAGCTTTTGAAGAAAAAGTCTTATAGTAATCGGTTTCCTCAAACGGAGCATAAACTGACTTATCTGAAAAAGAAGAGCTAGTATCTAACGCAATTATTCCAAGTCTTTCTAAAGATGAAATTGCGGAAGAGGCACTCCACATATCAATATCTGAAAGCGAAGATATATAAACGGCAGGAAACTGTAATTCGTAACTGGAGGTCAGATGATTTTCAAGCACATAATCAACAACCGGAAAATTATATTTAGGGTGAAGTGTTTTTAAAATTCTGGCATCGATGGGGCTCATCTGCTTGATAATTTCTGCAAAAGATGGGTGAACATTTGAAGTGTAATGGCTATCCATAGATTTGGAAATTAAATTTACAAACAGCTTACGAAGTTCTTCTGATTCAATACAGTATTTGGAATTTTCAAGAGCTTGGGCTGTTGTTTGAATACTAGGCTCTATAAGGTTTTCTTCGGGAATAGATGCAATTTTTTGTGACAATTCTTGCTTGTAAAGTTCCAGATCATGAGCATATTTCATGCGACGTTTATCAGCGGCTTGAGTAATTCCGCCAAACACTAGATACCATACATCAGCTAATGTTTGGCCTACTCCTTGAGTTGGCTTATCTGTAAGGTTTTTTACAGCAGTGTCAATAGAATCTGGAAGATCAGGCAAATTAATCAAGGAAGAGTTTTTGTCAGACATATTTTTTCCTTCTTTCTTATGTATTAGGCATGGCAGTGCCTGTAAGAAAAGAATAGGAGAGAAACAGTAGAAAGTCAATATCAACAGAAACACAATTTTCATACGATAAAACAGGAGGTGAACCAGATGGCAGTTATCAAAGAAATCAAAAACGGATCCGGAGGAGTAATCCGGATCCACGACGACTACTGCAAGAACAACACTCCGGAAGACAACCAGAAGATCATAGATAACGTATCCCGGATAGTGAATGATTATTACATAAGAAAATCCGTGGGGTAGAGGAGACGAATAAAGATGCAGAAGAACTTAATCATCAGCCTGATTACAGGCCAGCTCGTAGCATTACTTCCACTCTGGGACTGGGGCGATAAGCTCACATTCCTGACAGGAAGCATCTGCATAACGATCGTGGCCATGATAGTGATCACATGGCTGGAAGATAGAACCAGAGCAATGAAAAGAGCCCTCACATCGGCAAATGTAAAGGGCTCACGTAATTAAAGACAACTTCAGTATATCAAATTTGGAGAAGAAATCAAGAGGTAAAAGAAAAAAGGCTCAGGTGTTGCACCACCTGAGCCAGGACCATCCGGTCCCTAGAGTAAATTAGTTTACATAAATATAACACCAGGGAGCCGGAAAGTCAAGCATTCGGCGGTTATGTACCGCTATATTTTTAACCTTTTTTTGAGGGGACAAGATCCCCTTGCAGGCTTGATTAAACGTATTAGAGATGAGACGAGGGACACTTTTATGAAGTGTGGGTATATAAGGCAGACCTGGGACTGTGGGAACACCAGAGAAGTAGAAGAAAAACATACAGGAAGATATGGTGCCAGGGGACAGAAACGCCAGAAAAAACGGAAAGCTACCCCGGAAGAAATTGCAAAGCAAAATCAATGGAAAAGGGAAAGGGATGTTCGCAGGCTGATCAAGTGGAATTTCGGAATAGGAGATTACTGGTTCACGCTGACGTACAAGAAAGGCTCACGGCCACCCTGGAAACAGATGCAGAAAGATATGTCAAAATTCATTCGAAAGCTCCGGGACAAGTATAAAAAATATGGATGGGAACTGAAGTATATATACCGGTTAGAAATCGGGAAGAATGGAGGACCCCATGTACATATTTTAATCAATCGGAAGTCAAACGATGAAACAGACACAGGCCTGCTGGTAGAAACACTCTGGGAACATGGCCATGCACAGACAAAAAGGGTGTATGACGTTGATTCTGGAGAACTAGCACAGTACATAACCAAGCCGCTGCAGGATCATGAGCCGGAAGATCTGAAACGGTATCACCCGTCCAGGAATCTAATCCGCAAAGATCCAGAAAAAGAAGAGATAAACAGAAGAAGCTTGCTGGACAAGCATGGAAGGCCGCGAGATCCGAAGCCACCAAAAGGCTGGGCGATCGTGCCAAACTCAGTAAAATGCGGAAAAAACAAGATAACAGGATACGCATACCGACATTACATATTGATCAAAACAGAAAAGAGAAGGAATTAACATGCAGCAAGTAAATGTTTTTATTGAGACAAGCAGCCGGTTTCGCGGAAATGTGGAAAGAAAATGCGGATATGTGCTGTCGACTCAGCTCCGGACAGGGAAAGAGACAAGGGAGCATTTTGGAAGGGTAACTGGAACATATCATCAGGCCATATTGCTTACCATGGTGGATGCACTGGATCACATGACGAGAACCTGTGACGTGTGCTTTTACATAAGCGATCTGTATGTTACAAGTCGCCTGGGAAAGATCACGGAAATGGCCAGATCCGGCTGGCTAGACACAAAAGGAAAGCCGATCGCGAACAGAGAGGAATGGCGCAGACTGTTTAAAGCTATAAATCAGCTTCCGGATCCACACAAAATCTCTGCAAAAACAGAGAAACACAGTTATTCCGCATGGCTGCGAGAGGAGATGAAGCACCGTGAATGTGGAAGAATACTGGGGCAAGGGCTGGAGCCTGCGCCCGGAGCACGACAAATCAACAATGGAATGTCTGGGTACCATTACTAGATCCGGTATCCAGTTTACATACTATAAAGACGAAAAAGGAGGAATATGGTTTGATGATGAACCGATCGGAGGAAAACCAGAATGGATGCAGAGAGCAGACAAGGAACGAAGACGAAGGCATAGACGGCATTCTTGAGGAATTAATGGCACATGTCTGCGATGAATTGTGCAGGTTTCGAGAAGAAATGCAGGGAGATTTGATGGACAGGATATGCGGACGTTGCGGATTACAACAGTATACTGACAGAATCCGGGAGGAATATGAGAAGATCAATAACTTTGATAAGAGCCAGACCGGTCAGCTTATGAACAGATATCGTAAGATCACACTCTGCAAAGACTGCAGGTACAGAGCTAAAGGAAAGTCAGGATATCACTATTGTAGAACAGGGTTTGGCCTTCCAGTTGTACCGTTGAGAGAAAATGATGGATGCAGCAGGGGAGAGGAAAGATAAGGAGGATATCATGAGAACAATAGCAATCATCAATTTAAAGGGCGGTGTGGCCAAGACCACATCAAGCATTAACATCGCATACATACTGATGCGGAAAGGATACAAGGTGCTTTTGGTCGATAATGACAAGCAGGGGGACTGTTCACGTGGAATGAATCGCCGTACCCAGGATGGGGAAGGAATTGACCGGATCATGGTAGATCGGCATCCGGATATGGAAAAGCTGATCAACAAGACTGACTATCTGCATCTGGATATCATCACAGCAAACCTCGGTCTCCTGACTGCAAACATGGAAGTGACCATGGACCGTGTACGCCCACAGCAGAACCGGTTGAGAAAGGCACTGCAGCAGGTAGCCGATAATTACGATTTCTGCGTGATCGATAATGCTCCGGATATCAATGTGTCGGTGATCAACGCCCTGACTGCCGCAGACGATGTCCTGATCCCAGTGGAAGTAGATGATAACACGCTGGAAGGTATGAACGAGCTTCTGGATCAGATCGATGATGTAAAAGAAGAATTGAATCCGGATCTGAGGAACGTGCGTTGCTTTATAACAAAATATCAGAAATTCAACCAGGCGCACCTGCAGGGCGCAGAGATCATCGAAGAACAGTACCCGATCATGAGAACGAAGATACGCTTTTCTGGCGTAGTAGCAAGAAGCACATTTGTGCGCATGCCTGTAGCCCTGCACAGTCCCAGATCAGCGGCAGCAGAAGACTATGAAACCCTTGTGAATGAGTACCTGGATATGATTGGAGATGAAGACGATGGCGAAATTTGATCTGAAAGGACTTCTCAATGACAGATCAGTCCCGGACCGGCAGCAGGATCAGAAGATTGTATACCGGAATCCAAAAGATCTGATCCCGTCAGAAGAAAACTTCTACAACACAGAGAAGCTTGAAAGACTGAAACAGTCGATCAAGCTTCTGGGGATCCTTCAACCGCTCCTGATCGAGAACAGGGATGGGAAGGATTACGTTATAGCCGGCCATTGCCGCCGGAAGTGCTGTATCGATCTGCTCAATGAAGGAAATGACAGATTCAGCCGGGTCCCATGTATATATAAAACACAATCGGAACTGGAACAGGATGCGTGCCAGGAAAACGACATAGTACGCCAGATCATGATCATCCAGGCGAACTGCTATCGCGATAAATCTGATTGGGAAAAAATGACCGAAACGCTCAAGATGGAAGGCCTTGTGAAAGAACTCCGTGAGAAATCACCGATGGAAGGAAAGACAAGAGACATCCTGAAAGACCTGATCGGAACATCCGGCGGCCAGCTGGGAAGATACCATGCGATCAGCACAAACCTCTGTGAGCAGCTGATGTCAGAATTTAAAGAAGACAGGATCAAGATTTCCGTGGCCTATGAAGCGTCAAAACTCAATAAAGAATATCAGAAACAGGCTTGCGAGTTATACGAAGAAGCAGGGGTCTTGACACTGGATGATATCAGAGACCTGTACCGGCAGCAGGAAGCAGAGAAAGGCATTCCTGGCCAGATGACCATCGAAACAGCAACCGGCCAGAACAGACCTCCGGAAGATGATACGGAGATTCCGGCAGAGACACAGATTGAGCGTTTCTATGAGAGCACAAACAAGAACATGAAGAATTACATCATCCAGGAAGACAAGAACATGACCATCTTCATGCTTTCGAACTTGTACGGATCAGCACGTGTTCGAAACGGACACCTCAATTACCGGGGATCAACCGCCGGGATCACCTTTAATCCAGGAGGGGTATTTGAACACGAGCTGTCCTGGCAGTCCCTGGCCAAGATCCTGATCGGGAAGCATGGGCATAAGAAACCGGTCAAGATGGTACCTGTAGATACACCGGACGAAAAGCAGCAGGAATATTTTGCTGAGGGCAACAAAATGTCAGACCATTCAGGCAAAGCCGCCACATTGCCAATCATGAAAAATAATGATCAGAGAAAAGAATGGCTGAGAAACTATAAAGCCTGGGGAGTGTGGTACGAAGATAAAAACATCGGTGTCAAGTACTACAAGTACGATTTCGAAAACGGTGCCCGTCTGATTGCTGAAGAATATGAACCGGATTCGCGCAATCAGAACAGTTGGTGGGTATCAAATTTGACGGAATCGCACTATATGCACCTTGTTGGAGGTCCGGAGCCAGAGCATAAGAACAACATACCGAAATGGACATATCATACACGATACAACAAATTTCCAAATTCAGAATCAGAGTTAGTTGAATTCTTGAAGGAATTACAGAAATAAGGGTGTTTTCGAAAATTCGATTAACATATATAACTTGCCGCATGAGCCTGTCAGAAATGCGGCAGGGGAAAGGAGGGTGTCCGATTCGGACACATAAAAAATGTTATTTCCAAAGACAAAAGCAAAAACAAAGAAAAAGAGGATGCGCCATCCGGCCAGCATCCTACACGATAAAAGAAGCAGGACCTGTTACCTCTGCGTAACACTTCACGATAACTGGAACGAACACAGGATCCTGGATGAACATCACATATTCGGAGGGCCCAACCGGAAAAATTCTGAAGAGTATGGCCTGAAAGTATACCTGTGCCATGACCATCACATCTACGGTCCAGAAGCAGTGCACAACAACGCCCGTATCCGTCATGAGTTACAGCGGACAGCACAGAGACTATTTGAAAAGCAGCACAGTCACAAAGAATTCATGGAGATATTCGGCCGGAATTATTTGGATTCGGTAGAGATAGGGGAAAACAATGAGAAAGAGGATGAACCTGTATAAGGTAGTAGACCAGAACGGGAAGCAAGTATTTGACGACTTGTTGATAGCCAGACAGGTCACAGAGAAAACCGGATGTACAAAGAATAATGTAGCCCAGGCAGCAGCCAATTTCGCTCTTGTGAATAAGAAGTATCGAATTATCCCGGAAGACATCAAGCTGAGTAAAGCATTAGATGTTGAGCTCCTGGCGGAATGGGACAGATACCGGAAGTGGATGTTAAAGGCAGCAGGGAGGATGAAGTGAACAAGAGACAGAAAAAGAAACTGTTCAACAGAAAATGCGGATACAGCATAACAGGATGTCAGAGAGAAGCTTTTGTGTTTTTGTTCCAAGTGTTTACCGGGATAGGAATGACAGAAAAAAAGTGGGAAAAAGCAGAAAAGATACTAAATGCGTTTATTATAAGCAAAGCGTATGACCGGAATACCAGAAACGTAGAGAATTTTAATCGAATCATAGCTGAAAGGAGAAAATGATGGGAAACACATGTAAAACCTGTATCAACAACGATGATGGTCTTTGTGATCGCAAAGGAATCCTTGTAGAAGATGAAGATTTCTGTGAGCATCACTGGGCAGCAGGAAAGAAAATCAGAATGAAAAGACATGAGAAGAAAATAGATATCACACCAGAACTGATGCTGTCAGCATATAACACACTGATCCAAGGGTGTAAAAGCCAGCCGGCCAGTGAAGATGGAACTTGCAGCAACTGCATCTTGTATCAATACTGTCCAGGTACATCAAATCTTCTCCCAGAAGACTGGAAGGAGATACACTATCCACACCTGGAAGGAAACACACTGCATTACATAAAAGCCGGTAAGGTCAAGCAGATTGTATTTGCCAGACGGGAAGATGCAGAGGAAAGGCTTGCGGAAATGAAAGAAGGTGTGAAATGAGTTATAAGAACAACGAAGGATATCCAGATCCGACAGCTGGAAAGGCAGTCCGGTCAGCAGGGAGGATGCCGACGCACATCTATAATGCCTTTTGCGTTCTGAACAATACAGCAGGTCTGCTGGGATTAGAGATTACAGGACTGAGGGATAAAAAAAACAGGTCGTGAATGGCCACAGAGGAGGTGAGAATGATGTGGGTAATATTTCTTGGTTCCGGTATGGTGTTCGGAATCGCAGCCCTGGTGCTGGCCTGGATTGGAAGCAGAGTGATCCTGTCGATCAGGCGGCAGCAGAAGAAATTCGAGATTGAAGATGAAACATACAACAAAGTAAAAGAAGCTATCAAAGAAAAGGAGAACAAAAATGAAAAGTAAGATTATTATCGGAATCGTGGCATCAGTAGCAGTTCTTGGCGGAGGATACACAGTATCAAGAATGGATTTTATCGGCACAGGCAAAGTCGGCATTGTTTATAACTATAAAGACGGAGTACAGGACACAGTACTCACCCCGGGAATGCATTTTATCGCACCGATGAACAAAGTAAAGGAATTTAGTACCAGCAATGAGATCCTTGTCCTCACAAAAGATAAAAGGGACGGCAGTAAAGAAGATGAGTCTTTCAAAGTAGCCACATCGGATGATGCCAGCATTGCAGTATCTTTCCAGATGAGTTACCGATATGATCCGGACACGGTGATTGATACATACAAACGTTTCAAGGGAATGGACGGAGAGGATATCATCGAAAACCGTGTAAAAACTGTTCTGAAATCAAAAATCTCGGAGATTACAACGAATTATTCCATGATGGACATCTATTCCGGAAACAGATCCGAACTGAACAATGCCATTACGGAATATCTTAACAAGGATTTTCATAAAAAGTACGGCATTGAAGTTCTGGACGCTTCCATCGTGGATGTGCATCCGGATAAAAAGCTGAAACAGGCCATTGATAATCGTGTTACTGCCCTGCAGGAAAAACAGCAGGCGCAGGCAGAGCAGGAAAAAGTAAAAGTCCAGAAGGAAACAGAGAAACTCCAGGCAGAAGCGGACGCTCAGATCGAACTGACCAAGGCAGAGGCAGACGCAAAGAAAGCTAAGGTTAAAGCAGCAGCTGAAGCAGAAAACACAAAAACCAAGGCAAAAGCACAGGCAGAGGCTAATAAAGAACTTAGTGCATCCATCACGGACGAGCTGATCAAGATGAAGGAGGCAGAAGCTCACTACAAAAATGGCTGGGTTACAGTCCAGGGAGCGGATAAATAAAAGAAATGCAGAGAAAGCCGGGAGCATAAGCGTTCCCGGCTAAAAGCATCGAAAGGGGAGGATACCAGTGGAAACAGAAATTCAGAAAGAAAATGAAGAGAAAAAAGAATATCTGAAATCCTATCGAAGAGTAGTAAAAAGAGAAAAGGATATCCTTGACGAGATCCAGCGACTGAGGTCAGACAAGATGTTTCCTTCCGTGGTCAATGATGGGATGCCGAAAGGCAGTAGTCAATCCGATCTGTCAGACTACATAGCTATCCTGGACGAACAGATTGAGCTCCTGAAGGCAGAACGGCTGGAAAAAGCCAGATGCTATCAGAAGATTGAAAGACAGATCAAACAGATGGAAAATGAGGATGAACAGGAAGTATTGAGATTGAGATATATAACAGGCCTGAAATGGGAAGAAGTAGCCTTGAAGATGAATTATAGCTGGAAATGGATACATAAGATTCATGGGCGAGCATTGCAAAATTTTAAAATCTGAAAGAGTACATGGAAGTACACACAACATCTGTGTTATTATTAAAATGGATTTCAGGAAAAATAAATAAAATCCTCCTTTCACAAATTCTGCCGTCCCATAGGCAGCGGTTTCAGAATATAGTTCAGTAGGGAGAATAAATGATTTATATCCAACGGGTTTCTGATTCGAGCCCTAGTGCTTCAATTGGATCCTTAAATATTATTCTTGGAAAGACATCTGACTAATAATGGTCTGATGTCTTTTTGTTGAAAAAAGAAAAGGGATGGTGTATTATGTTGAAAAAGACCCAGAGGAGAGATGAGTATATGAAGCCACGTATATTTGTTAGTTCCACTTTTTATGATTTAAAATATATGAGAGATGACTTGGCAAATTTTATAAGAGCACATGATTTTGAGCCGATTATGTTCGAAGAGGGGGATGTTGGATATACTCCAGGAAAAGATTTAGATGAATCTTGCTATGAAACTATGAAGAACGCTGACATGGTAGTACTAATAATTGGTGGAAATTATGGTAGCCCTGCGTCAGGAGAAAACAAAGGTGGAATTGAAGAATATTTATCCGTGACTAGAAAAGAATTTATAACTGCTGTAAAAGCAGCAATTCCGGCATATGTTTTTATTGATGCTTCTGTGTATACAGAATATGGAATATATGAAGAAAATATGCAGAACATTGAAGAGAAAAAATGCGAAATTAGGTTTAAAGCGACAAAAGATATTAATGTATTCAGATTTATAAAAAGCATAAAGACTATTGGAAACATTTCAATAACTGAGTTTAAGAAATCTGGAGAGATAAAAAATTTCCTTGGAAAACAGTGGTCTGATATGTTTAAAACATATTTGAAATCTTTAAGAGAAAATAACGATACTTTACATGTCCAAGATGCTATTGAGCGTTTAAATACAATGATGCAACAAATGGAGTTAATGGTTAATGGGCTAGGAAAAAAAGTTTTGGAAAATCAGAGTGCAGAATTGGGAGAAATAGTAGCACAGCAGCAACAAATTAAAGCGCGAGAAATTGCAAGACGAATATCTGATTATTTAACTTGCAATTTTAGTGATAATACTAGCAGAAAAAGTAACGTAACAGCTTTGGTAGATTGCTATAGAACTTTTCTAAAAGAAATGCCAGAAGATAAATTTGATTTGTCGGTTAAAGAGGATCATAAGAACTTTAATAGATTTGTAAGCAATCTTGCCATAAAAGGAATTGGCATAACTTGTATAAATGAAAGTTTGTTTGAACGTGATGAATTGTTAAAAGAGTTCTGTGACTCTGATGAAATCAAAGAAAAGGTGATTGTGAATTTGTTGAGAAGTCGGTATTATAGAAACTTAAGTAAACGAGAAGATGAAACGATGTTTAACGAAAAAAAGATTTCTGGTGAAATGTGAATATACATTCAATACACACCAACAGAGCAGCCTTTCGAGGCTGCTTTTGTTGTACTTAAAAACGAAACGAATGAGAGGTGGTGAGGCTTGCCAAGAGCACCAGATCAGAGAGCTGAAGAGGCCAGAAAACTATATACTTCTGGAGCGAAATTAATTGAAGTTTCTCAAAAGCTTGGAATCCCGGTAGGGACGATCCGAAGCTGGAAAAATAGATATAAATGGGATAATGCAACGTTGCAAAAGAATAAACGCAACGTTGCGAAAAAGAAGGGCGGACAGCCTGGAAATAAAAATGCGGAGGGGCATGGAGGAACCGGCCCGCCGGGAAATAAGAATGCAGTCAGGACAGGAGAGTTTGAAACTCTCTTTTTTGATACTCTGGAACCGGAAGAAAGAACGTTGGCAGAGATGATCCAGCCGAACAAAGAGCAGCTGCTTCTCAGAGAAATCCAGCTTCTTGCAGTCAGGGAACGCCGGATGCTGAAAAGAATCCAGTCTCTCCGTGAACTGGAAGCACAGACAGGATCTGAAGAAGATTCGGTACCATGCGGAATGTCTGTAACAGAATATACTTCCGGTATTGAAAAAGGAAAACAAACAGAACTTCGAAAGTACGAAGGCATCCTTGGCCAGATCCAGGCCATAGAGGATGCTCTGACCAGAGTGCAGGCCCGGCAGCAGAAAGCTATCGAGATGCTGCATAAGTTTGGTTATGACGATGCAAAGCTGGAACTTGCAACCATGCAGCTTGAATTTGAGATGCTGAAGCAGGATAACCAGGCAGAAGAGATCACAGATGATGGTTTCCTGGAGGCAATGAATGCAACAGCGCAAGATGTCTGGGGTGATGAGAATGTATGAAAAACTCAAAACTCTGAAAGATAAGCTGCAGAAAATGAAATCCAACAGAACCAATAGACAGACAGGCCAGACGTTTCATTTTTCTCCGTTCTCAAGAAAACAGAAACAGGTCCTGACCTGGTGGTGCAAAGAATCCCCGGTTCATAATATGGATGGAGTTATTGCCGATGGAGCAATCCGATCAGGAAAAACAATCAGCATGTCTTTATCATTCGTTATGTGGGCCATGAGTACCTTCACTGGCCAGAACTTTGCCATGTGCGGAAAGACCATAGGGTCCTTCCGGAGAAATGTCCTGTTCTGGCTGAAACTGATGCTCCGGTCAAGAGGATATTCCATCACGGATCACAGGGCAGACAACCTTCTGACCATCCGAAAAGACGGAAAAGAAAATTACTTTTACATATTCGGCGGCAAGGATGAAAGATCTCAGGATCTTATCCAGGGAATCACTTTAGCCGGCGTGTTCTTTGATGAAGTTGCCCTGATGCCGGAATCTTTTGTGAACCAGGCAACAGGCCGATGCTCTGTGAAAGGTTCAAAATTCTGGTTTAACTGTAATCCGGATGGCCCGTATCACTGGTTCAAACAGAACTGGATAGATAAATCCATCGGATATCTGGGAAAAGAAGAAACAGAGCGTATCAGGCAGCAGGCGGCCGCGGAGGGGAAAGATCCCGGTCTGAAAGATATTCTGTATCTCCACTTCACTATGGACGATAACTTGTCCCTGGATGAAGAGATCAAAGCCAGATACAGGAGTATGTACGTTGGAGTATTCTTTAAACGTTACATTATGGGACTGTGGGCGGCAGCAGAGGGAATCATCTACGACATGTTCGACGAGAACAAACATGTTCAGGATATCAAAGATTTCTATCAGCTGCTGGTCAACGGGAACAGGTATGTTTCCTGTGACTATGGTACACAGAACGCCACAGTATTTCTGCTGTGGAATAAAGGAACCAACGGGAAATGGTACTGCATCCGGGAGTATTACTATTCCGGAAGAAACAAAGGTAAACAGAAAACAGATTCAGAATATGCAGACGACCTGAAAGAGTGGCTGGATGGAACTAAGATCAAGGCGATTATCGTAGATCCATCGGCCGCTTCTTTTATTGCAGAACTCCGGAAACGGGGATATAAGGTCCTGAAGGCCAATAATGACGTTCTGGATGGAATCCGGCTGGTTGGAATGCTGCTGAACCTGCAGAAGATCGTCTTTGCTTCTTCCTGCAAAGAAACCATAAAAGAATTTGCTTCTTACATCTGGGATGAGAAAGCCCTGGAGAGAGGAGAAGACAAACCGGTGAAACAATTCGATCATTGTTGTGACGCTGTGAGGTACCTATGCAGCACCATAATCGGCAGAAAAGCAGCACGTTTCCGAGAGATAAGGAGGTGAGAAAAATATACACATTTACAATACCGAGAGAAAGTTTCGATGAGTTAAATCCGGATAAGCAGGTGATCCGCCAGCTGATCAGCAAACACATCAGTAAGGTGGACCGGCTGAAGAAGAATATGTCCTACTACGAAGGAAAGCACAAGATCCTGGATGAGACCAAACGGGAAAACCGCCTGGTGTGCAATCATGCAAAAGACATCTCTGATACAGCCAGCAGCTATTTCATCGGCAATCCAGTGACTTATAAATCTGAGAGAGACATCAAGCCTCTTACAGATGCACTGGAGCTGGCCGGAGCAGATGAGACAGACGGAGACAACGGTCTGGAGGCATCCATCTACGGCCTGGCTTACGAATATGTCTATGTGAAGGAAAACGAGAACAACCTGCAGACCAAGAACTTGTCTGCGGAAAATACCTTCATGGTAAAAGATGACAGCATAGAGGAAAACGAACTCTTTGCTGTCTATTATTATATCCGGAAAGATGATTCCGGGGAGCTTCCGGACCACTATATGGCTACAGTAGTGACCACAAACTATAAGTACGAGCTGGACATCGAGAACAGCAATACGATCCAGGCAACCACAGAGCCGGCGGTGCCCCATTATCTTGGTGAGATCCCGATCATTGAATACCTGAACAATAAACTGGCCATCGGAGATTTTGAACTGCAGATCCCACTGATTGATGCATACAATGCGCTGATGAGCGATCGTGTGACCGATAAGGAGCAGTTTATTGATGCGATCCTGGCTATCTATGGAACATTGCTGACCGATGAGGACGAACCGAACACTGAGGATGAAGACGAGAGCATCCGAAAGGCCAAAGCCCGTCTTAAAAAGTACAAAGTTCTTGAGATGCCGGACACAGCCAAAGCAGAATATCTGACTAGGACTTTTGATGAAAGCGGTGTGGAGATCCTTAAGAAAGCCATTGAGCAGGATATCCATAAGTTTTCCCACATTCCCTGTATGTCAGATGAAAGCTTCGGAGGGAACGTCAGTGGTGTGGCTATGGAATTTAAGCTCCTGGGCATGGAAAATATCACAAAGATCAAGACCAGATATTATAAAAAAGGTCTGAGAAAAAGAGTTCGGATATTCTGTAACTATCTGGCCTTGCATGGAATCAGCATCGATTCATCTGGGATCACGATGACATTCACCAGAGCATTGCCGAAAAATCTCCTGGAGATATCCCAGATCGTGGCAAATCTGTGGGGAAAAGTAAGCCGGAAGACTTTGCTTTCACAGGTTCCGTTTGTGGAGGATGTGGACGAGGAATTGAAAGCCTTGGAAACAGAGGAAGAAGAGAATCTGAAGCGGCAGCAGGAAGTGTTTGGCATGCAGGATAACACACCACCAGAACAGAATCCGGATGATAAGGAAAAAGTAGATGAGTAGGAAATACTGGGAACAGAGATCTGCCTGGGATATGTATCAGTTTATGGAGGATGCAGAAGAAACAGCAGATTTCATTGCCAGAGTATACCGGAAAGCCTCTCTCCAGCTGGAATATGCCGCAAGAGATATCTTTGAGAAGTTCATGACAAAATATGGTCTGTCAGAAACAGAAGCCTGGCAGATCATAAATTCCATCCAGGACAAAAACTCCATTGATCAGCTGAAACAGGAACTCCAGAACCGGAAAAAGGACAGTGAGATTTTGAAACAGCTGGAAGCTCCGGCGTACCGTGCAAGACTGGAACGCTTGCAGGATCTTATGCCACAGGTAGATGCAGTGATGCAGCAGGTGTATCAGCAGGAGAAACAGTTCGATACCAAACTTCTGGAGCAGCTTGGAGAAAAAGCGTATTATCATTCCATCTACAATATGCAGAAAGAAACTGGCCTGGTATTCAGTTTTTCTCATGTAAGCAGGAAGCAGATCGACCAGGCTCTGCAGATGAAATGGTCCGGAAAACATTTTTCAGACCGTATCTGGCAGAACACACAGCAGCTTGCAGATTCCTTGAAGGATGAATTGCTGATCAGCCTCCTTACCGGCCGGACAGACCGGGAAACAGCGGAATCCATCCAGGCCCAGTGCGGAGGGGGAGCAAAGCAGGCCAGGCGATTGGTAAGAACAGAATCCTGTTACATGGCAGGAGAATTGACTGCACAGAGTTATATTGACTGCGGGATCAAGAATTATCGTTATGTGGCAGTGCTGGATCTTCGTACCAGTGAGATCTGTCGGGAACTGGATGGAAAGGTTTTTACGGTGAAAGACCGGAAAGCCGGAGTGAATTATCCGCCCATGCATCCATATTGCCGCTCCACAACGATTTCTGTCATAGATGATAAAATTCTCAGAAACATGAAAAGAAGCGCCTACAACCCGGAAACAGGGCGTACAGAGATGGTTCCTGCGGATATGACCTATGAACAGTGGTATGAGAAATACGTCAAAGGAAATCCAAAAGCAGAAGCCCAGGAAAAGGCAGTCAAGAACGCTGCATCAGACAGGAAACAGTATGATCAGTACCGGGAACTCCTTGGAAAAGACATGCCGAAACATTTTGCAGACTTCCAGGAAATGAAGTATAATGAACCTGAGAAGTGGGAATTGCTCAGGACTTATGCTCGTTCGGTGAAGAACGGAATGATATCTCCACTATCCGATTTTAAGAATTATCAGAAGATCTATGATGAAATCAATAAAAAAGTTGTTGGAGTCAAAACTTCTGAGGGAACCGAAGTAACCAGACAGAGCAAACACTTCATGGAGAGAGTGATCGGAACCATGAAAGATCCTAAAACTGGACGACCACGATCGGGAGTATCGGTGGAAGGAATAAAGGATGCGCTGGAGAAACCGGCGAAGGTATTTCCTGTGAGAACGGATCCTGGTGGAGAAAAAAGTCAGAAATATATGGGCAGAAACGGAACAGTTTCAGTAGATCCAGATACGGGAGTTCTGATTCAATGTAATCCAACAGATTCAGATTATGTGAGGAGAATAAGAAATGGAAATGCGAAGATTTGAACTGACGAATGAACAAATTGAATTTCTTAAAGAAATGTATCCTGACAATGAACTTGTTCAGAGAGTACTGAGTCATGAAAACAATGGAGTGTTTGAAGTAGATGTGGATACCAAAATTGATTTTATGGAGTACATGGAAGATGAGTCGGTATATTGGATGAATCCACATCATGAGCCATCAGCAAAAACATATATGCTCGAATCAATAAGGGATGATATTTATTATCAGACCAACTGATACCACCAGTCAGAAATGGCCGGTGGTCTTTTTATACCCATTTTTAAGAAAGAGAGGGCGAAGAACATGAAGAAATTATTTATCAGTCAGCCAATGAATGGCAAAGCAGACGAGGAGATTCTTGCAGAGCGAAAGGTGGCAATCAAAGCAGCAGAAGAGTTGTTGAGAGAACCTGTAGAGGTTATTGATTCTTTCTTCCGGTCAGCACCGGTAGGAGCAAAACCACTGTGATTTCTTGGAAAGTCCCTGGAGCTTTTATCTGATGCTGATATCGCCTATTTTGCAAAAGACTGGCAGAAAGCAAGAGGATGCAAGATCGAACATGAATGTGCGGTTGAGTATGGAATTCCGAGGATTGACCATGCGTAGGAGGTAAGGAATGGAAAACGAAGAATTTTTAAGGCTTTGTAAAGCAAAAGTAGCTGAATATACAAATTCACACATGGATAAGACCGATGGAAAACAGATCACAGTACAGGATGTGTACGTGGTATGGAGTTGTAAGACATTACAGAACAGTAAAGCACTTCTGAGCACGACTGTGCCGGATGGAATGTATTATGAGCTGACATATAACGGAGATAAGCACGAGTTATACCTTGATGCTTATAAGAAGTTTCAGAACATGTGCTTTAAACTGTAATTGCGCCGGCGCAACGGAGGGGAGGTGAAGAGAATGAAAGTGAAATGCATCAAAAGATACAGCGACATCTGCTTAAAAGAAGTAGTTGAGAAGGGAACTGTTCTGGAAGTAACAGAAAACAGAGGGGCACATCTGATCAGCGAGGGTGTTGCTGAGGCAGTGAGAGAAGCAAAGGTAGCAGCCAAAGGGAAGGAATAGGTGATCCAATTATCTCCCGGTGAGACGCAGGGTGAAGCGTCTTATTTTTTATGCCTTTTTCCGCCAGGCGTTAAAGAAGTGGATTCCACAAACTGAATGGCTCGGGCGTGAGAACGAATAGGCTGGGCAGAAAGGAAAAGATATGAGAAACAGAGTATTCAAAGCAATGTGTAAAGTTCCGATGAACCTGCAGTTATTCGCAGAAGGCGGAGACGGTGCTGGGGCCGGTGAGGGCAATGGCGGCGGATCTGGCGAAGGTACAGGCGGTGAGGGTGGAGATAATCCTCCATCTTTTGATGACTTCCTGAAAACAGGCGGTAATCAGGCAGAATTTGACAGACGTGTCCAGAAGGCAGTCAATACGGCAGTGACAAACGCACAGGAGAAGTGGCAGGCACTGACGGATGATAAGCTTTCCGAAGCTGAGAAATTGGCCAAGATGACCAAGGAAGAAAAAGCGCAGTACATGCAGAAGAAAAAAGAAAAGGAACTTTCCGACAGGGAGGCAGCAGTAACCAGAAGTGAGCTCATGGCAGAAGCAAAGAACAACTTGTCAGACGAAGGACTTCCGGTGGAGCTTGCAGAAGTACTGAATTATACAGATGCAGATGCCTGCAAGAAATCCATGGAAACTGTCAAAAAAGCGTTTCAGACTGCAGTTGAGAAAGCAGTCGATGAGAAGCTGAAGGGCGGCAAGCCTCCGAAAAAAGCACCAGAAACAAACACACAGGAAGCCCTTGAAAAGCAGGTATACAATGCGATGATGGGGATTTTTTAAAGGAGAGTGAATAAACAATGGCAATCAATACTTTAGCAACAGCAACCTTATTTATGACACAGCTTGATAAGATCGCTGTCCAGGAAGCAACCACTGGCTGGATGGATGCCAATGCCGGTCAGGTGATCTATAACGGTGGATCTGAAGTAAAGATCCCGAAAATGAGCGTTCAGGGAATGGGCGACTATGACCGTGAGGCTGGATACCAGCGCGGCTCCGTTACCCTGGAGTACGAGACCAGAAAAATGACACAGGACCGTGGCCGTCTCTTCCAGCTGGATCCGATGGATATCAATGAGGCAAACTTTATCCCGACTGCCGGTGCAGTTATGGGAGAGTTCCAGAGGACACAGGTAGTTCCGGAGATCGATGCGTACCGTATCAGCAAGCTGGCTACAGAAACACTCACTGCAGATAAAGCAGGAATGATCGGAGAATCTTATGTACCGGGAACTGCTTCTACATCTGCTCTGCGTAAGCTGAAAGAAGGGATCAAAGCGGTAAGAGAAAACTATAACGGAGCTCTTATCTGCCAGGCAACACCGGACTTTATTATGGAGCTGGAACTGGAACTTGCGGGCAAAATCACTGCAGTGACCTTCTCTAAAGGCGGAATTCAGACACAGGTTCCTTCTGTAGATGGTGTACCGCTGGTTTCCACACCTTCCAACCGTATGTACACAGCTATCAAGATCAATAACGGTAAAGATAGTGGCCAGGAAAAAGGCGGATATGAAAAAGGAACATCTGCAAAGAACCTGAACTTCTTCATCTGCCCTGTAACCACGCCGATCGCTGTCACAAAACAGGATATCATGCGTATCTTCGACCCGACAACAAACCAGAAATTGAACGCATGGCAGATGGATTACCGCCGTTTCCATGATATGTGGATTCTGGATAATAAACTGGATTCCATCTATCTGAGCATCCAGGAGGCGAAAGTATGAGGCTGATCCGTAAAAATGTAGAAAGAGAAGCGGAAGGATCTGCAGCAGAAAAGCTGATCAGTGATGGCTTCACACCGATGAAAAAAGCCACACCAGACACAGTACCGGAAGAGAAAATCGGTAAGGATATCGAGGATATGACAGTTGAAGAACTGAAAACTCTTGCAAAGGAGAAAGGACTGACCGGTGTCTCCTCCCTGGCAAAAGCGGACCTTCTGGCAATCCTGAAAGGGTGATACGATGGCATCAGCAGAAGATATCAAAAAGCTGAAGATCCTGACCGGAGAAAAGAATGAGGAACTTCTGTCTGTCCTTCTGGATGAAGCTGAAGCTTTCGCGCTGTCCTACACCAATCGCAAACAGTTAAGGACCGGGCTGGAAAAGGCAGTCCGGGATCTTGCCGTGATCGCTTTGAACCGGATGGGAACAGAGGGGGAAAAGTCCAGAAGTGAGGGTGGAGAGAGTTATACTTTTGAGGATGCGCCGAAACAGATCTACGACACGCTGAACCGGTATCGCCTGGCCAGAGTAGGAGGAAAGATTTATGAGGCTGAGAAGAAGCAGACTTGAGGAATTTTTCCATAAGAAAATGACGGTAAAGAAAGATAAGGAAGGCAGTACCAGCGAGGAATATAGTACTGCCTCTTCTGTTACCGGAGAGAGCTGGCCGGCATCCGGAAAAGTACAGGCTGAGCAGTACGGCCAGAGACTGAATTATATCCGGAATATCCGGATACAGGGAAGCTATAAGATCCAGACGGATGAAAAAGGCCGGCTGCATTATATCCTGGAAGATGGAACGGATATAGAGGAACGGGACGGGATTTGTTTGTATGTGGCAGCAGATCAGCTTCCAGACTATCGGATCATATCCATCAAACCATATCGTTTCCTTACCATAGAGGTGGAAAAGATATGAGTGTAAATGGATTTGATGAAGTGGAGAAAGCTTTGCAGGAGGTGTCCGAGTTGGACACCCGGCAGGCAGTTGGAGAAGCGATCCAGTTTGTACGGTCAGCAGCAGTTGAGAATTGCCATGCAGATACCGGAGAACTCCGGCAGAGCATTTTTGCGGAAACCACAGAGGAAGAAAACTCTGTCACAGGGATCTGCTGGACAGACAAAGCTTATGCTCCGTACATAGAGTTCGGAACCGGACCGAAAGGCCAGGAGAAACATGCCGGCATCTCTCCGGAAGTAACTCCGGTCTATACTCAACAGTCATGGTGGATCCATGAAAGCCAGATAGACAGAAGGGTGGCTGAAAAGTACCGTTGGCCATATATGGACACGCCGGATGGAAGATTCTATAGATGCAGCGGAAATCCGGCCTATCCGTTCCTGTATCCGGCTATGAAGGATAACGAAGAACAGATCTTAAAGATGCTGGGCGGAAGCCTTGCGTCAGATTTGGAGGATATATGAAGAATGTAAAAGATCAGGTGTACGCGGCACTGTGCACGGTGTCCGAAAATGTTTCAGATGCTTATCCACGTTCCTGGGCGGAGGGCTCAACGATCCAGTATACCGAAGAACAGAACGATGTATACGAAGCCAGCTCCGATGCTGAAGGAATGAGAGAGGATAAAGCCCTTGTAAGATACCGGATTGATATCTGGAACAATCACAGCACTTCAGAAGCAGCTCTGCAGGTAGATGAAGCGATGAAAGTGACAGGCCTGAAACGGATCGCATGTGCAGATGTGCCGGATCCGTCAGGGATGAAGCATAAACAGATGCGCTACGAAGGGATCATTGATATGGATTCTGACAGCGTGTACTGGAGATAAGGAGGAATAGCGATGTTAGCAAATGGAGCAACATTAGGTTACAGAAAACACACAGCTGGAGAAAACTCTGCAGCTTACACAGATCTTCCAGGACTGAAAGAGATCCCGGAAGTCGGAGTGGAACTGGATAAGGAGGAAAACACCTGCCTTACAGATCCGCACAAGATGTACGAGGAAGGCATTGGAGACCTTCCGGATATGAAGTACAAATGGAAGTACGACAACAGTAAAGCCGGAAGCCCGTACAGGCTTATGAGAGATGCAGCAGACAAAAAAGAGATCTGGGATTTCCAGGAAAAAACAAAAGATGGAACAGTTACCGAGTTTACTGCACAGTTTTCCGTAAAACGTACAGGCGGTGGAGTAAATGGTGTGATCGAGTTTGAGGTGACCATGGCCGTACAGTCTGAGATCAAACAGACAGATCCGGCGTAAGGAGGAATAAAAGATGATGAATTTTGAAGGCATTCAGGATCTGGGCGGAGCTTCTGCCCAGAATGAGACACAGGCTCCAGAGGAAAAAGTAGTCAATCTGGAGGAACAGAAGAAAAAGAGACAGCCCTTTGCTTATTGGAATGTAGGCGGCAGGAGCTTCAAGATGAAACTGAAAGCTTCCGGAATCGGACGCCTGGAAAATAAGTACAGACAGAATCTCATGAATATGATCGATGATATTCCGCCGCTTTCCGTGATGCTGACGATCATCCAGGAAGCAATGTCACCGTGGGAGCATGGGATTGATTATCAGGATGTGCAGAAGCTGTATGACGCATGGATCGATGAAGGGAACAGTCAGCTGGAACTCTATCAGAAGATTTTGATCCCGCTCATGGTGGTATCGGGTTTTTTACCGGAGAAAACAGCGGTATCCCTTCTGGAGGAAATCGAGAACGCCTGATGTCAGAACAGCTCTCGGAGCTGTATCCGGTAGCTCTTGAGATGGGGATCCTGGCGGAAACATTCTGGAACCTTTCTGTAAATGAGATATTTGATACTTTGGCAAATATAAGAAAGCGGCTGCTAAGAGAAGAAAAGCAGCGGATCATGGATAATTTCATACAGGCCCAGGCCATAGCAGTAGATATCTCAGCGTTATTTGCCAAAGATGGCAAGATAGCCCATCCCTGGGATTATTATCCGGAACTGTTTGAAAAAGAACAGAAGGCATACGAAGAAGCAGAGGAAGCCCGCCAGTGGGAAGAGTACATGGAAAAAAGAAGGGCGTACAACGCAGAATGGAACTATAGACATAATCATTAATTTGTTGAGAAAAAGAGAGGAGGTGAGACCATGGGAGATACACTTCATAAGATGCAGGTGATAATTGAAGCTACAACAGAACCATTGAAAAAAGGGATGGAAAACAGCCGGCGGGAAGTAAAGAAAAGCGTTGAAGAAATCCAGAAGGAAACTGAGAAAATAAAGAATCCGTTCAAGGGGATGGAAAGCAAGGCACTGCAGCCGGTAAGGAATACCCTGAATAAGATCAGGGAAATGCTCAGCAGGAATCCTGTGAAAAATTTCCAGATCAAGGCAGGCATCAAAGTTCCAACGGAAGAGTATGCAGAATTGCAGAAAAATTTATCAAAAGCACAGCAATCATTGGAAAAACTACAAGAAAAACAGCACAAATTTGAAAACACGGGTAAATCTAAAGAGAACCAGCAATGGAAAAGCCTTGTAGTTGATATTACTCGAGCTGAAAAAAAACTCAGTGAATACAAAGATGCTGCAGCCAAAATGGAAACGTCAGGAACTGCTTTTAAACAAACCCCTACAGACGAATATCGTGAAATCAGAAATTCTGTTAAAAGTTTAAACGAAGAAATAGAAAAATATGAAAAAAAAGGTGAAAAGCTTGAGGCGATGGGCGTTAAGAAAGAAAGCAAGCAATGGAGAAGCCTTATATACGATATTGAACAAGCTCGCGGGAAGCTGTTTGAGTATGAAGAAAAAATGAAATCGTTAGAAAAATCAGGAAAATCAACTCAGCAGGTGCCAACAGAAGAATATCAAAAAATACAAAAAGACATTTTGAAAGTAAATAAGGAACTTGATGCTTATCGCGAAAAAAAGAATAAGCTCCAAGCTTTGGGCGTATCAAAAGAAAGTCAGGAATGGAAAAGCCTTACATATGACATTGATCAAGCGAAAATAGCTGTAGAGGAGTATAAAACAAAGGCCAGACAGATGGAATCCTCAAATACAGACGTAAAGCGGCCGGTATCTCTTCCGAAACAGGCATTGAACTTTGGAACAGGAATTTTCAAAGGAATAGGAACAACTGTTTCAAAGGGCTGGGGAGGCTTTACAAAGCTTCTGGGAGGTGTTGGAAACGTTGCATCTTCCTTCACCGGTGTGATCCGAAAATGCTCCGGTGCTTATGCTGCACTGATCCAGAAGTTCACATCTGGAATCCCGTTTCTTAACAGGACAAAATCTTCGTTCAATGGTCTGGGAACATCCGGACGAGGCTTGACAGGTATACTGAAGACGATCGGAATGACTGCAAAATTTATGTTTGCAAGTTTTGTGATCCGTGGAGCTGTAGATGGCGCAAAGCAGGGATTTCAGAACCTCGCACAGTACAGTGGAGAAACAAACAGAAGTCTTTCTCTGCTGATGTCTTCTCTGACACAGCTCAAAAATTCACTGGCCACAGCCTTTGCACCAATCCTGAATGTTGTAGCACCAATTCTGAACAGTTTCATTCAGACGGTTATTAAAGTGGTAAATTCCATAGGCCAGCTGATGGGAGCCCTCACAGGCAAAACCACCATGGTCACGGCCAAGAAAGTCAATCAGGATTATGCTGCAAGTCTTAACAGTACCTCAACGGGTCTGAAGAATAATGCAAAGAACGCGGATACGGCATTAAAAGCGGCAAAACAATATCAGCGCACTCTTCTGGGATTCGACCAGATCAACAAGCTGAACGATGATTCAGACAGCTCCGGATCAGGAGGAACAGGAAGTGGAACGGATACATCACCGCTTGGTGGCGTTAATGATATGTTCCAGACAACGGCCATCAAGAGCCGTTTCAAAGATCTCGCAAAACTGATCAAAGATTCCTGGAAGTCCGGTGATTTTACAGAACTTGGCGCCATGGTCGGCAATAAGCTCAACGAAGCACTGGAACGTATTCCGTGGGGTAAAATCCAGAATACCTGTAACAAGATTGCAAAAAGCATTGCCACTTTTCTGAATGGCTTTATTGAAGCTACGGATTGGAAATTAGTTGGTAATACATTCTCTAAGGGAATGAACACAGCCTTTGGATTTGTAGATACCTTTGCAAAGAATTTCCACTGGAACAGTCTTGGGAAAGCTATCGGAGATGGGATCAATGGTGCTCTTGAAGGCCTTGACTGGAATCTGATCAAAGGAACCGTACATGATACCGTCTTTGGTCTGGTAAGCACACTGAATACAGCGATTGCGACAACCAATTGGAGTGTAGTTGGAAAAACAGTTGGAGAGTGCTTTAACACACGACTGGAAGCACTTTATACCACAGTTCATAACTTTAACTGGAGAGGCTTGGGCACTGCACTGGCTGATCTTGTAACCAACACGGTCAAAACCATTGATACAGAAAAAATAGGACAGACCTTATCCGATGGGATAAAAGGCTTTTTTGATTTTGCAATCTCAGCGATCGAACACATGGATTGGTGGTCCATGGGGGACACCATCTATAACAAAGCAAAAGATCTGATGGTAAACATTGACTGGAGCGGAATTGCTGACAGAGTTTTTGAAACGATTGGAGCTGCATTTGGGGGTTTTGCTGCATTTATTGGCGGTATCTTTAAAAATGCAGTTGCAGATGCAAGAAAGTATATTATAAAGCATTTCACAGAAGCTGGAAAATTCACCTGGGAAGGCTTTAAAAATGGTGTTGTGCAGTCATTTAAAGATATAGGAACCTGGATCAAGGCACACATTTTTAAACCATTCATAAACGGATTCAAAAAAGCTTTCGGAATCCATTCACCATCAACAGTCATGCGTACGCAGGGCGGATATGTTATATCTGGCCTGTTCAATGGTATGAAAGCAGGATTGCCAGCTGTACTGTCTTGGATTGCTAAACTCCCAGGGCAGACAAAAGAGAAACTTGGAAATGCCAAAACATGGCTACGTGGGAAAGGAAATGCTGCGATCACCGGTCTGAAAAATGGCTGGGAAGCTGTAAGAGAATCAACATTCCTGAGCAGAGTAAAGAAAATCGGTTCTCAATCTTTCAACGCTATCGGAGATATCAAAAGCAAAGTAACGCCGAAAGGCAGGGATATCATAAGCGGAATGAGAACCGGCCTGAATAACAACTGGAGCTCTCTGTCTGGAATATTAAGTAATATACCAGGCAAGGTGGCAAACGCAATTCCAAGCTTATACACAGTTGGCCAGAATGTTATTCAGACTTTTGCAAATGGATTTTCAAGCATCCATATCCCTATGCCACATATCAACTGGGATTGGGAAGGTGGATCTATAAAAATCGGTAACTTCAAATTTTCATTGCCACGTTTCAATCTGAGCTGGTACGCAAATGGCGGATTCCCTGGTATGGGAGAAATGTTCGTGGCAAGAGAGTCCGGACCGGAGCTTGTCGGAAGAATGGGAAACCGTTCTGCGGTGGCAAACAATAATCAGATCATTGCCGGAATCCGGGCAGGTGTATTTGAAGCAGTTGTGAATGCTTTTGAAAGCATGCAGGGCAGAAATGATCGTGGACAGGAACTCCACATCTATCTGGAAGGCGATGCAAAGAAATTGTTTAAGGTGATCCGCCAGGAAGGAAACAACTATCAGAAACAGACCGGAAATCCGGTATTTGGATAAGGAGGCGGTAAAGTGACAGATGATATCATTATTGACGGAGTTACGATGCCGACTCCGGCCCTTTCGGGTTTGACAATAAAAAAGGAAAAAATCTGGTCAAATAATACAGGGCGTGTAGCGAATGGTGATATGGTAGGCGATCTTATTGCTATTAAATATACGTTGGAAATTACATGGCCCATGTTAAGCAGAGCGGATGCTGCCAAGATTGATGCAGCAATCAGCCCTGCTTTCTTTAATGTGACATTTACGGATCCTGGAAGCAATTCCCGGATAACAAAGAGATGCTACTCAAACACACCATCCTATCCGGTATACAGTTATGTGGACGGTGTGAAAACATACAAAGGAGTAGGGGCGACACTGATCGGAAAATAAGGAGAACAGAACAATGAAAATGCAAAACAAAGAAATTGTAGACTTTTTAAATACTTGCGTATCTATGAAAAAAAAGAGCTTGCCAGTCCGTTTGGCGTATGCGATCAAGAAGAACGTGGCAGCAGTCCAGGAGGCTGCGTCAGCTTACACTGCGGAACGGGAAGAATTGATCCGCAGATACGCCAAGAAAGATGAAAATGGTGAGATCATGACGGAAGACGACTGCTATATCATGGAAGACAAAGAAAGATTTGGGAAGGATATGAGTGAACTTCTGAATATTGAGACCGAGGTGGAGATTCATACTGTTTCCATCTCAGTAGTCGAGAAATGTGACGAAGATCCGAAATATGATTCACTGACCATGGCTGAACTGGATGTCATTGATTTCATGTTGACAGAGTAAGGAGGCGGTCCTGTGTATCAGTCAACAACTGCATTTGGAACCTTGGTACAGCAGGATTCCAGAACATTTAAATGTTTACTCACCTATGGAGAAACATCCATCACAACCGTACGAAGTATCAAATTCACCGGAGGTTCTGAAGGAGAAGACGATTTTTCTCTGGGTTCTACCATGTCACAGTACATAGAAGTGACAATTCCTGGCAAAGGACTGGTAGTTGAAGGAACAGAAATGCTCCTTCAGATTGGTATGGACGTGAACGGAAAAACAGAATATATCCCCATGGGATATTTTACAGCAGGAAAGTCCCAAAAAACGGATGATCAGATCACGTTCACGGCTTACGACCGTATGATGAACACAGAGCGGACGTTTTCCATGAATGGCACAACTACAAATACGGTGGCAGTACTGAAGAAGATTGCAGAAATCACAGGTGTGCCAATAGTGACAACCGGATTAACTGCGATATCTATGAAAGTGCCGAAAGGATATAGTTGCAGGGAAGTGCTTTCCTACGTGGCCCAGCTTTATGGGGCGTTTGCGGTTTGCAACCGTATAGGTCAGATCGAGCTACACACCTATGTGGATTCAGCATATAAAATAGGAGCAGGACGGTACTGGGGAAACTTTGAACATAACGATTATGCTTTCAATGTGACTAGAATGGTGTGTGCCACCGGAGAGAATAAGAACGGAACAAGTATTTCGATAACTGCAGGTTCTGGAACAAGAAGCATATCACTGTCAAATCCGTTTATGACACAGGCAGTACTCAACAAGATCCTGGCATCTTTCAAAAATTTCTCCTATATGCCAGGTACATTGAAAATGCTGGGAGATCCCCGACTGGATCCTTGGGATATCCTGACCGTAACAGATCTGTTTGGAAACACATATAAGGTTCCTATCATGAAACTGGATTGGGAATACGATGGCGGTCTTACATATTCAGTTGAAGCTGTCGGCCTGTCAGAAGAAGAAACCAATGCAGATTATAAAGGCCCGCAGACAAAAGAAATGGAACGGTATTACGCACAGTTGGTAATGATTGACAGAGCGATGATCAACAAACTAGATGTGGAGACTGCAAAAATCACGTATGCATCTATTAAGGAACTGGATGTAGTTAAAGAGAATGTTGGGGAAATTGATGCTAAAAAAGCAAACATAGACCTTGCAAATGTAAATAATGCATGGATTGAAAAAGGTGTCCTCAAAGATGGCTCTATTGGCACTGCAGCAATCCATGAAGGAGCTGTAACAAACGCTAAGATTGCTGATGCGACGATCGAAGCGGCGAAGATCAAGTCTATCAATGCAGATTCTATTGTAGCCGGTACGATTAAGACCGAGCGCCTTATCATCACCGGTCCGGATGGTCAGGACTCCATTGTCAAAGCAATCAATATCGCAAATGGCGTATCTGAGGCAGAAGTGAACGGACAGAAGGTTCAGGCTGCCTCTATAGATGTCGTTGATCTGTCTGCATTCCAGGCTAAGATTGCCCAGTTTGATATGAGTCAAAATGCCATCTATAGTGGCAAGCTGGCTATTAATGATCCAACAAGCGGTGTTTATATTTCCACCACCGGTCTTGGGCTTGGTGACGGGGCTCTTACAAGTAAGAAAGAATCTCCAATTCAGATGTATGCCGATGGCGTATTCAAACTTAAAGGCAAAAATTCATCGTTGGAATTTAATCCAGTGACGGATATGTTAGATATTAATGTCAGCAATTTCCGGATTGGTTCAAAAGAAGCAGCCACAATAGATAACACAATCAAATCAACACTCGAACAGTTTTATTCATCCACATCCCCAACATCCTTAGTTGGTGGTTCGTGGAGTAACAGCCAGCCCACATGGACAGAGGGTAAGTATATTTGGAGACGAAATTTCGTAACCTACGGAGATGATCGTACCGAATTCACGCCTTCTGAAAACGGAGTATGTATAACAGGAAATACCGGGGCTCAGGGAGCTCGTGGACCACAAGGTGCTACCGGAGCAAAGGGTGAGACTGGCGCTCAGGGACCACAGGGCATCCAAGGGGTGAAAGGTGAAACAGGACCTCAGGGACCACAGGGCGTACAGGGAGCAAAAGGAGATAAAGGAGCTACCGGACCTCAGGGTCCAACTGGGCCTAAAGGAGAGACAGGTGCTCAAGGACCACAGGGAAACCCTGGATCTACTGGTCCTCAGGGTGTAAGCGTTACCACCATCAAAGATCAGTGGTATAAATCAACATCAAATACTGCTCAGGCCGGTGGTTCATGGTCCGATACTCAACCAAACTGGGAATCTGGAAAATATATCTGGACAAGATCGCACATCACATTCAGCAATGGAAACACAACCACAACAAATCCTGTCTTGGCAAACGCAATCAATAACGCCAACTCCAACGCAGATAGTGCCAATTCTTCCGTAAGTGCTTTAAACAAGATTGCAACAAAGAGTTATTCTTTTGGCGGGGCAAACAACAAAGCGCAATGGGTTCGACTTGGGACACTCACGTCCGCCGGCGATTCTTCAGTTGTCGTTATTGCTCTTCAGACCGGGAACGGTTTCAACGGAACAGAAAGTCAAAATTCTCAAGCCGAGATCGTCATAAAAGATGGGTGGCAGGACAAAGCAAGTACGACGGCGGCATTTGGAGCAAGCGTTACACGACAGAACACTAAAGACCTTCTGGTTAGTGTACGAGCAACCGCGTCAAATGTGTGTGAAGTCTGGACATATCTTCCATGGCAATACTGGAGTGGAAATTACACCATATCTGGTATTTACAGTGAATGGAATCCAAATTTTACAAAACAAGACACAAAGCCAACGAATGGTGTTGAGCAGTCACTGGCATATCGAACTACGGCAGAAGATGCTTACACGTTAGCCTCTGGTCTGAAAAAAGACGTGGATATAAGTTCTGAATTTGTGAAAACATACAACGATTGGGCATTTAAATGGAAAGCAGCCACAATGGTTGACGGTGCCGAAGTTGGAACTTATCAGAAATATATCACTCTTGAAAGTGGCAATATTTTACTTGGTCATTCCAATTCCAAAAACAAATTGAAGATCACCAACGATTCCATCCAGTTCAAAGGCACCAGCGACACCGCCATAACACCAGATTCCGACGCAACTGCCTGGATCACAGGAAAGGTATTCCATATCGATTCCGGAGAGATTGAGAGTAGCTTGAAGTTTGGGAAAATATTGATGAAACCGACTAAAAACGGAATTCAAATCGGAAATAAGGCTGAATTTGGCGAACGAGTACGAATAGGATTCCAAGTAAGCAGTAATTCGCAATTTATTTATTCAGATTGTCCGCTTGTGGTTGGAAGTAATTCAGTTCCTAATGGTAATTATCCTTTTTTCGCAGTTGATGATGGCTATGCATTTATTAGCAAAGGAATAATAACGCCAGGGGATTTTATTATTAAATTCGGCGAATATACACTGAACCGTCCTGACGGCGGTATGTTTAACGGTACATTGAGACCATATTACCGCGCTGACGACGTAATAAATATGGAGTTTTATGTAACAGGATATGTTACATCAAATAAACAGGAAGTCATATTCTTTATTCCATTTTCCCGACCAATTATGTCCACCAAAGTTTCGATATCAAGTATAAAAGGACTCACGATTCGGCAAAATGGAAAATATATATATGGTTCGACTGCTTCAAAGCCTATAAAACCGTCATCGTATACAGCTACAGTTATAGGAGGGCGTAACGGATTGAATGTTAGAGCTAAAATACCAATGGGTAGTAGTGAAGGTTTTACTGACAATGAAATTTCAAAAATTGTAAATAATGATACTTGTGCTATCACAGCCAGTATAAAGATAGATTTTTAAAAAGGAGAATCAAAATGGCGTTAAAAAAGAAAGTGATCCAGGACGATGGTGTAACTACTGAATATCATCGCATCCTGTATGTATCCAATACTGTAAACAGTCATTGCTCTATTTCTGTGATTTCTCTGATTTCAGAAAAAATCAGGAAGAAACAACTTGCTGGAGAGATTCAGCAACCCTATCAGAAAATTGTCACCTATGAAACTGAGAAATTTAGCGATCTGAGTATCAAGGAAGCATATGAATATCTAAAAACCCTTCCGGAGTTCGAAGGAGCGGAAGATGTTTTCGAAGATAAGAATAGCAGTGTTTGATTGAAAGGATTTATTTATGAAGATCAGAGCCGAGCCGAAAGGCTCTTTTATTTTGCAAAATTGCGCCGGTGCAACACCGGAGAAAGGAAGAAAGAATGGTAAAAAACAAAATAAACGTATTGAAGAACTTGAGAGGAGGCTGAGTTAATGCTGATTGCAGAATTCTCACACAAGGGAGAAGAAATAGAAATAGAAAATGAACTCTGGCAGTATGATTATGGTCAGCGAATTCAAATTAAGGGCTTGGATCTTCCGGAAACTTTCGAAGTTCATTTTGCCTGGAAAGATTCTGAAAAAGCAAAAGTAGTAATTGGATCAACCGTAAATGGAATATCAACTGTAGATATACCCAATGTAGCCCTGGAGCAGAGAAGAACCATCACGGCATACATATATCTGTCAGGCATAACAGAAGGAGAAACAGTAAATACTATTATCCTGTCAGTGAACAAACGAAAGGCCCCAGAAAACTTTGGGACTCCGGAGGATGTAGATCTGTTCCATCACACTCTTGCGGCAACAGCGGAATATCAACGACAGGCAAAAGAATCAGAGAAACAGGCAGCCGCCCGATCAGCAGACGCGGAGGCCTGGGCACATGGCCGAGAGGATCATCCGGATCAGGAACAAGACAACGCGAAATATTACGCGGAACAGGCCGCTGCTTCACAACAGATGGTGTCTGATTCGGTCACTCAGGCACAGAACGATATCGGTGAGGCGCAACAGCAGGCGATTAAGACAATTACAGAGCAGCAGGGCATATCTATTCAAAAAATAAAGAACCAAACAGCAGAGTCAGAAGATAACCTTAAAAATACAATTAGAGTTGCAGAACAGATAAAAACAGATCTTGACACGGAAGTAGAAAATGCAACTCCGATCAAACAGGGTTTAGATGATTCTAACACGGCGGCAATTAAGACCAAGGTAGACTTAGATAAATCAAATACAATAGCAGACCAAATCAAAGCAGAGCTGGAAGTTTTAAATACAACAGCATCAAAAACGAAGACAAATTTAGACGGGGCAAATAAAACAGCTACTGATTTAATCGGGACTTTAGAAAACGAAATCTCAGAAGGCATTCAGACGAAAATAGATATTCAGACAACAGGTGAAACAGCAATGAGCAACCTACAGGCAGAAGCCACAAAGCAGCAGGAGTTCATAAAAACAAGCATCGATGATACCCTGTCGATTTCTGGAAAGGCGGCAGATGCAGCAGTCACAGGAAAAAAGATTGATTCACTAAAGGAAGATTTATCCAACAAAATTACAAAGTTCTATGCATCGAATGAGGGAAAGAACCATTTAGCGGATTCTGACAATGGAAAGATAGAGGATATGGTTCTGTATGGAAAGAGCGAGCAGAAACAGTATAAAGGTATAAATTTGCTCCCACCAGATACTAACTTTAAAGAATATGTAGAAGTTTCTATTCCCAAAGGTTCGCTTGTATTTTGGGTTACAGACGGAATTCTGACTAATGGTGGTAATTTTAGATTCTTCAACGAAGACAAAACAGAAAGTATGTGGTTTGGAATTGATTCCAATACTACTTCAAAGAGAATGTCTTTAACAATTGATGCGAAATATGTACAGAATCTTATTAGTACAGATTTTGATTTATCTAAAATATGCTTAGGAGTTGGCAGTAAGCCAATATATGAACCTTACACAGGTGGTATCCCATCCCCATCACCAGATTATCCACAGAAGATTAAGAACGTTGTGAATCCGACAGTGAAGGTTTGTGGGAAGAACCTGTGGAATCCAACACTAGGAGGATATATAAGTGGCTCTGATGGATCAATAAAAGCAGCTCCAAAAAAAGTATGGCCGCAACAGATTTTATAAAAACAAGTGGAAAAGATATTACTGTTATAGCACGCAACTTTAGTTCGGCAATGGAAAGCGCTTATGCATATAGAATTGGATTTTATAATGCAGAAAAAAAGTGGATAAAAAATATCATTCTTTCAGACGGAAACAAATATAGCATAAATACATTTAATATAACAGGTACAGAATATATTAGAGTGTCAGCCCCGTCTGGTATATACGATACAATTCAAATCGAAAAAGGTTCGGAAGCCACCTCTTACGAGCCATACACCGAGCAATCCGTCCAGCTCCCCTACACTCTCAACGCCATCCCAGTAACATCTGGCGGCAATGTAACGATTGACGGTCAACAGTATGTGAGCGATAGGGTTGTAGAAAAAGACGGCGTATTTGGCATCGAAAGAAATATCCGAGAAGTCCATACGAATACAAAAACTATGAATAACAGCGAGGAGTATCCTGGATGGAATAAAGTAGAAGGAGTATCTGATACTGTATATTACAGTACTCAATTCACAGAAGACTCCCGTAAAGTTACTCATATATCTAATTTTACACAGCTCACTTTTTTACAGAATAATAAAGGAACAAATAATATCTTGTACTGTTTAAAGAAAGTTATTGGTTATTCACAATCTGAATTAATTGCTAAAGCCATAGATGTAGATATGTATATCAGATTGCAAAATGCTATATTTGAGCCTCTTCCGGGGGATATACAAGTTAAATTGCAAACTTTTGTCACCAACTACCCAGTAACCAACATCTCTGTCACATCCGACCAGTTAGACGGATATACAGTATTTAACTATCCGATTAGTATGGCTAATGGTTGGAACTACGTAAAACAGCAGTTAAACGACAACCGTGATTATATCTATGATATGGATTTACAATCAGCAGAAGCCTATGTCAACAGTGAATATGCGGTAGCACTTACAGAATTGGAGGTATGATTATGTTATATAGAACATTATTAAAACTTAAAGAAAGAAACGGACTTACAGATGATTTAAAGAACAAAATTGATATTTTCTTCGCAACGGGCAGGATTACCGAGGAACAGTATAATGAGTTGATGGATATTAATAAGGAAGAGAGGGCCTTAACGATGGAGGACAGGGTTTGGGGAAACTCTGTCCTTTGTCACGTTTAAAATCAAAATAGGCAAAAAAAGAGCATCAGCTCGTTGGAGTTTTACAAAAAGGTGAAGGGTTGGTGGACAAATAAGTTATCTGTTAATATGTAATCGGATTGTAATTACTATTAAAAAGAATTGTCCGTAATCGGACTAAAAAAGCCAGAAATAATAAAAGTAGCTGCATAGCCGAAAGGCAAGCAGTATTGGTGTCATGGACGCACCCTGAAAAAAGACGGTATCCCGCCAGATTTTAGATGCTCTGGTAACTTGTTGCCGAGTAGTTCACTTAATAAAATGCCAGAATTTACATTTGTAATAATCCATATATCAATGTATAATTTCTATACAAAATATGGAAGGATGTGCTGTTTTGAAATCTAATAATCCGAAGAAAGATAAAAAATATTACATACTAATTATTATATGTTTTCTTTTAATATTGGGGCCATTTCTAATACGAGGCTGGATTTTATTGCCAGTTCTTAATTTAGGCGGAGTGGAAAAATTAAATCCTAATATTAACGAAGCAGACATGTTAAATTATTGGGGTACTGCATTAAGCTGTATTGGTACTTCTTTATTGGCATATGTAACGATACGACAGTCTGACAGAGCAAATGAAATTAATGACAGATTGTTAAACTTACAAGAACGTGAAGGTAAAGAAGCCTATATTAATTTATCTCAGGAGAATATAAGGTTTGAAGATAAAAATGGTTGCAGGTTTGTCGAATTAAAATTCCACAATATTACTAATGTTCCAATAAGTAATATTAAAATTAAAGGATGCGATAAAAGAATAATTAATTTTAAAGATTATAAGGTAAATTCAAATGGACATGTTGTATTCATATCTGAATATGAGAATATTTGTGATGATATGAATTACGATCCGATTGTAAATGGATATAGATTATATATAAAAAATTATGGGGAAACTTTTCGTGTCCTTTCATTTAAGGTTATAGTAACAAGTTTGTATGGAGTATCTACAGTTCAATATTTCAATGTTTCAATGATGAAATGTCGTGCAAATGAATGTAGATGCACATTAGGATACGATGAAGATGTGAAAGCATCTCACAATAAATATGCAATATAGGGAGCAGAAATGCTCTCTTTTTGTTTTGGAGAAATTTATGAGAAGAATCAGAGCAGAGCCGTAAGGCTCTTATTTTTATACAAAATTGCGCCGGCGTAACCGGAGAAAGAGTGGAATAGTGAAAGAAATACTCACACAGACATATTTTATTGCATTACCGATCTTGTTAGGATACATTGTTTGGCTTCTGAAAAATCAAAAGAAAGACCGAGATGCAAACAGTAAGGGAACTATGCTGCTGCTTCGTGTTCAGATGATCGAATATCACTCAAAATACACAAAAGCAGGTGATATTCCATCGTACGCTTATCAGAACTTTTGTGAGATGTACGAAGCCTACCACAGGCTTGGAGGAAATGGCATGGTGACGAAAATGAAGCAGGAAATTGAAGAATTACACATCAAAAGAAAAGGAGAATGAATATGTTTAAAAATTGTGTATTCAAACCAAGTGTAGATACTGTGAAATGGCTGAAAAGAGCTGGAATCAGGGCACTGAAGACAATGGCTCAGACTGCAGTAGGTGTGATCGGTGCCGGAAGCGTGATTTCAGCAGTGGATTGGAAGATGGTAACATCAGCAGCAGTCGTGGCCGGGGTGGTAAGTATACTTACCAGCGTAGCAGGTATTCCGGAAGTAGAGGCAGAAGAGGGCGAATGATCGTCCTCTTTTGAGTGAGAGGAGAAGAACATGTTAAAGATCATGGGAAAATCACAGGCCAGCATTGAACAGATGCGGGCCTACATCAGAAAAATGAATCCAAAGGTGTCCGATTCGGTCATAAAGATGATTCCTCTGTATATCACAGAAGGCGCAGCAGAAGGTGTCCGTGGTGATGTCGCATTTGCCCAGAGCTGCCTGGAAACCGAAAACTTCACATTCAGCGAATCGGCAGTAACACTTGCACAGAACAACTTCTGCGGGATGGGGGTGACCAGAACAGGCGTAAAGGGCAACAGCTTCAAGACCCCGGCAGAAGGCATTCGGGCCCAGATCCAGCACCTGCAGGCGTATGCCAGTATGGACCGATTGAAGAACCGTTGCGTGGATCCGCGCTATACATACGTCAACAGAGGCTGTGCAGAGTATGTGGAGTACCTTGGAATTCAGGAGAATCCCAAAGGACAGGGCTGGGCAGCTGGCCGAAATTATGGCCAGAAAATCATCAGCATTTTGAATAGCATATTATCTATTAAGGCATCAAATAAAGTATCAAAAACAGAAAAGGAGAGCACTACCATGAACATCATCAAAATGATCAGCAAGAAAAACTGTTATATCGGCCAGAATAAGCCTGCTTACATTGTAATCCATGAGACAGACAACTGGAGCAAGGGAGCAGATGCAAAAGCCCACGCCACAGCCATGAAGAATGGAAACCTGGCCGGAACCGTGCACTACTATGTTGATTCAAAATCAGTCTATCAGACACTTGATCACAGTGACGGTGCCTGGGCCGTAGGAGACGGAAAAGGCAAGTACGGTATCACAAATCGGAATTCCATCAACATCGAGATCTGTGTAAATCCGGAAACAGACTACTATAAAGCAGTAGATAAAGCGGAGCAGCTGGCAGCACAGCTTCTGAAGCAGTATAGATGGGGAGCAGATCGCCTGAAACGCCACTATGATGCTTCCAGGAAGAACTGCCCGCGCCGGATCCAGGCAGAAGGACGCTGGCCGGAATTTGTAAAAAAGACTGTAGCATATATGAAGGGAGCAACGACAGTGAAGAATACGACAACAAAGAACACCGCAACATTAACTGACAAGATCGAAGTCCAGTTCCCGGTTATCCAGAAAGGCAGCAAAGGAACGGCTGTATCCATGCTGCAGGCCATGCTCGGAGTGAAGGTGGATGGTGATTTCGGAAACGATACAGATACCTCGCTGAAAGCATTTCAGAAAAATGTAAAGCTCACAGCAGATGGGATTTGCGGAAAAGACACCTGGACAAAGGTAATTGAACACATGAAGGTCAATACAAAATAACTTCTTATTAAAAAAGTCCGGCAGGTACCCACTGCCGGACGGATATTGTATCATCATTTATGTGCTAATGTTCTGGCAATTATGTCGTTTACTCTGAACAGAGTTTATACAGAGTGGTACCGAAATAAGGGTTATGATTTCACCATTACATCCTCCACAGCATACGACCACAAATGGATCCATGGCAGGAATATTTTTGAGAGTATCGACCGGATCGTGGATGAACTTTTTGAAAACTACCTTTCCAGACCGGATGTACGTCAGCCGATCCTGACCCAGTACTGTGACGGACACCAGGTGCAGTGCAGGAACCGGGGATGGATGACCCAGTGGGGAAGCAAAGCTCTGGGAGATCAGGGATATTCCGCAATTGAGATCCTGCGGAGCTTCTATGGAAACGATATGTATATCAATGTGGCGGAAGCAGTTTCCGGGATTCCCGCGTCCTGGCCGGGATATGACCTGACTATCGGTGTTACCGGAGAAAAGGTACAGCAGATCCAGGAACAGCTTAATGCCATAGCAAAAGCCTATCCTGCCATCCCGTCAGTGACTGTGGATGGTATTTATGGTCCGGCTACTGCTGCATCTGTAAAAAAATTCCAGAATATATTCGGACTTCCCGCATCCGGAGTGGTGGATTATCCAACCTGGTATAAGATACAGGACATTTATGTAGCAGTGACTAGGATAGCGGAGCTGCAGTAAATATAAAAATAATAAAAATGTTCCTGGCCATTTTCGGAGTGATCTGATCGGGGCTGAGGTGTAATGCGTGAACATGATTTCAGAAAAAATATTTGACGTTTTAGAATAAACCAAGTATAATGGCTGTTTGTATCTTTGAACGTAAATTGTAAAGAGATTGCGTTTATGAGCATGTGAAAAAAGCGAAATGAGAATGTCTGCTTTACAAAAGGAGTGATGAAAATGACATTTTATCAGGAACTGCAGTTAAGCTCAACCGGATCAAAACAGCTGATCAGAAATACCACAGACAAAAAGGAGAAAAGAAGGCATATTCTGATCTATAATTTTAAAGTGTATCTTGTCATGGTATTTTGTGTGGCGGTTGTGACATTGTACAGTAAGATAACCGGCAATGACAACAGTGTTGTAGGAGTAACCGTACTACTGGCAGTGCTGGTTTTAAGACAGGCGGATTTCGGAATCCGGACGTCCCACGGATTGTTGTCTATTGCCGGGATTTTCTGTATTCTGATCGCAGGACCGAGATTATCCAATATGGTTTCACCGGTACCGGCATTTTTTGTTAATGCGATAAGCATCCTGTTACTGATGATCCTGGGATGCCATAATGTAATTATGTATAACCATTCCACATTTGTTCTCGGATATCTGCTTCTGATGGGATATGACGTAACCGGAAAGGCGTATCTGCTTCGTGTAGAGGGGCTTTTGGCCGGAATGGTTCTCTGCATGGTAGTTTTTTATAAGAATCAGAAAAACCGCCCGTATCGCAGGACATTTCTGGACCTGTTCCGGGAATTTGACCTGCATTCTGCAAGAGGCAGGTGGTATTTAAGACTGACGCTGATCGTTTCCAGCGCTATGCTGATCATGTCTCTTTTGGGACTTCCAAGAGCAATGTGGGCCGGAATTGCTTGTATGTCCGTGTGCTTGCCGTTTACCGAGGACTGCAAGGGAAGAGCCGGAAAAAGGGGGATGTTCAATATCGTTGGCTGTATTTTGTTTGCAGTGCTTTATCTGATACTTCCGGAATCTATGTATCCCTATATTGGAATGATCGGAGGAATCGGTGTGGGATATTCCGCAGGTTATGCGTGGCAGACTGCATTTAATACATTTGGAGCACTGTCCATTGCATCAGGACTGTTTGGAATGCCGGCAGCAGTGCTGCTCCGTATTGGAGCCAATGTATTTAGTTCAATTTATACTATGCTCGTAAATAAGCTTGGGGATAAGCTTGTGCAGCATATGTGGGTACGAAAGAGTGCAGAAATCTGAGATATTGCCCTGAAAAAAGTTTTGCCGTATAATGGGTAATAGCATAACAGCCTGGATATTACCGGGCCGACAGAGGAGAAGATTATGTACGAAGAAACAACAGAAAAACTGCTGGAATTTATCAGTAAAAGTCCTACAGCCTTTCAGGCGGCAGAGGAAACAAGAAGACGTTTTTTGGAGGAAGGCTTTACAGAATTGAAGGAAGAGGAGCGCTGGGAGCTGGAAAAGGGCGGAAAATATTTTGTCATGAGAAATCATTCCGCGATCATCGGATTTTCCATTCCTGTCAATGACTGCAGGAGATATCATATCATTGCAAGTCACAGTGACTCTCCGTCTTTTAAAATAAAAGAAAATCCGGAGATGTCTGTAAACGGAGCTTATGTGAAACTGAATGTGGAGCGGTACGGAGGAATGATCCTTTCTACCTGGTTTGACCGTCCCCTTTCTGTGGCAGGCCGCATGATCGTCCACAAAAACGGAAAAATTCTGGAAAAGCTTGTAGATATTGATAGAGATCTGGTCATGATCCCGAGCCTTGCGATCCATATGAACCGAGATATTAACGGAGGCTATCATTATAATGTCCAGAAGGATATGCTTCCATTGTACAGTGGCAGTGGCGAAAAAGGAAACTTCATGCGGATGCTGGCAGAAGAGGCAGAGATCCGTCCGGAGGATATCCTGGGCCATGATCTGTTTCTCTATAACCGGATGCCCGGAACGATCTGGGGATCCAGGAATGAATTTGTTTCCAGTCCAAGATTAGATGATCTGCAGTGTGCTTTCGCTTCAATGGAAGGCTTTCTTCAGGCAGATAAGAAGAAGGTCATTGCAGTCCACTGTGTACTGGATAATGAAGAAGTGGGAAGCACTACCAGGCAGGGAGCTGCATCCACATTTCTTAAAGATGTACTGTTTCGTATCAATCTGGCCCTTGGCGGAGATCAGGAAAGTTATCTGATGGCCCTTGCAGAGAGCTTTATGATCTCTGCGGACAATGCACATGCATTACATCCGAATTATACAGACAAGGCAGATCCTGTAAACCGTCCGGTGATGAATGGTGGAATTGTGATCAAATATAATGCCAATCAGAAATATTGTACCGATGGGATTTCCACAGCAATCTTTAAGGAACTCTGCAGAGAAGCAGATGTGCCATATCAGACATTTGTGAACCGTTCCGATATTGCCGGTGGTTCCACTCTGGGAAATATTTCCAATACCCAGGCAGCCATAAATACGGTCGATATCGGTCTGCCGCAGCTGGCGATGCATTCCGCTTATGAAACAGCCGGAGTGAAAGATACGGAAAGCCTGATCCGTGCGGCAAAGGTATTTTACAGGTGATATCGGAGGACAGGAAAATGAGCAGAAAAGCAGTATTTTTTGATGCGGACGGAACAGTCTGTGATATGAAAAAAGGAGTGCCGGACAGTGCCATAGAAGCCATCCGTGCGCTGGTAGATAACGGACATGAAGCGTGGCTCTGCACAGGAAGAAGTCGTGCGTTTGTATCCTGGTATCTGGAGCAGATCCCTTTTACCGGAATGATCAGTGCCTGCGGATCCACCATTGAGAAGGACGGGAAGAGACTTTTTAATAAAGAGATGACGCCGGAGGTTGCAAAGCTTTCTGTGGAGGTTCTCAGAAAATACGGACTGATCCCGGTAATGGAAGGCGCGGATTTTATGTATTATGACAAAGAGGAGTATACCGATGAAGTGAACTGGTATGCCAGTCTGATCACAGAATCCCTGGGCGATAAATGGAGGCCTATCCGTGGAAATGAGGATTGTATGCGGATCAATAAGATCAGTGCAAAAATGACGGAGGGATGTGATGCGGAGGCAGCGTTATCCATTTTATCAGAATACTATGATATCATCCGCCATGAAGGCAGCAGTTCGTTTGTGGGAAATACCATTGAACTGGTGCCAAAGGGCTTTAACAAGGCTGTTGGGATCGCAGCTGTGATCCGCCTGTTTGATATTCCGTGGGAGAATACCGTTGTTTTTGGAGACAGCAACAATGATCTTGCCATGTTTGAATACGCTGCAACAAAGGTTGCCATGGGAAATGCTTCTCCGAAGATCAAAGAACTGGCAGATTATGTTACGTCTGATATGTTCCACTACGGCATTCGGGATGGCTTGAAATATCTGAAGCTGATCTGAGAGAATGCTTCGTTTGTTTTGTAAGCTATGAGATTGTAAGAACAGAAACATCCACATCAGAAATGATAGCTTTATGTGAATATGCTTTTATAAAAAAATGCTGTAAGAACCAGAAATCATAGTTCTTACAGCATTTTATGTTACAGATTTTTTCGGGTAGATAATATGCAGAAGCTGCAATATCAGATCAGTCCCAGACCTTTGCAGATAAACAGCCAGAGTGTCAGGGTAAAGGCACTGAATAATGTGGTAAGAAGCACGACTCCCGAAGAAAAAGAACCCTCATGTCCCATGTTTTTTGCCATGACAAAGCAGGTAACGGTGCTGGCAGACCCCAGCATGATAATGATGGAAACCAGCTTGTCCTTTGTAAAACCGCAACGGATGGCAAGAGGAAGAAAAAGTGCTTCATAACCGACAAGTTTCATAAATGTACAGGCAACAGATGCTTTCAGCCGGGAAAAGGCTTTTCCGAAGTGCAGAGATCCGCCCATAGCCATGAGGCCAAGAGGAGTGGCGGTTTTTGCAAGATTGCCTGCCGTAGAGTCCAGGATCTTCGGAAATGGAAGACGAAGAAGGGACCAGAGTGTACCGGCTGCAATGCCGAGAATGATGGGATTGGTGACAATTCCCTTTAAAGTGCGCTTCAGAACGGTACCATCTATTTTTCCCTGACCTGGTTTAAAGACAGAGAGAACTACAACAGCCATTACATTGTAAAGAGGGACGCTGGCAATGATCATCAGTGGTGCCATACCTGCATTTCCGTAAAGGTTCTGGATAATGGCGATACCAAGGATCGCTGCGCTGCTGCGGTAGGATGCCTGGATAAACTCGCCCCGGATATCGGAAGGGTGGAGAAAACGGGACAGGAGCACGGAGATCATAATACTGAGCGATGTGATCGCAAAACAGAAAAGAACCATCTTGGGATCCCAGGCCTCATAGATATCGATTTTAGCGATGTCCTGAAACAGAAGCACAGGCAGGGGGATGACAAACACAAATTTGTTCATACGATTGACAAATGTTTCATCAAACAGTCCGATCCTCCGGAAAAAATATCCCAGGAGCAGTGTAAGAAAGATGGGCACGGTAACATTCAGACAGAAAATAAGATTGTCCATAAAAGAAAGCCTCCCTGTGGTAAAATTTCTCTGTTTATTATATCCAAACTACGAAAATTGTCAAACGAGGTATACGGGACTGGAGATTTCTGGTATGATAAAAAGTGTTGCGAAGAAAGCAGCACAGGGGTTGAGAAGGAGAAAGGAAAGAAAATGAGATACGGAAAAATACGGATCGAAGATGGCTTTTTTGTGTTTACCAGACATATGATGCTCAACAGTCTTCCGTGTAAAGATATTCTCTGGGCGTACATGCGCCGTGAGGGAACCGATAAAACCGGTGAAAAGCAGCTGATCATCAATTATCTGGTGATCATAACCAGACGTCAGAAGCGTTATAAATTTGATATGACAGAGCAGGAGGTACAGGATTGCCTTCAGCTTCTTAAAGTACTGAATCCGGATCTTGCGGTTGGTTTTCCAAAAGGAAGCAGGCTTCCGCTTCAGAATCTTCCGAATACAAGAGATCTGGGTGCATTGATGACAGTAGACGGTTCGCATATTCTTCCCAGAAAGCTTTTGCGCAGCGGAGAAATCTATCATGCTTCTGCTGCAGACAATCGGATCCTTTCAGAAGAATATAATGTAAAAACAGTGATTGATTTCCGGTCAGCTGCAGAAGTAAAGAAAAAACCGGATGATATCATGGCAGGAGTGGAGTATTATCACATTCCAATCCGGGATGAGGACAGCAGCGGAAATAGCTTTTTTGAACATGTGATGTCCTGCTATGGTGATGTAGACCAGTATATGCAGGACTGGTACCGGAATTTCGTTACGGATGAGTATTCTCTGAAGCAGTATGCACGTTTTCTGGATGTCCTGCTTCATGTAAAGAATGGAGCTGTTGTTTTTCACAGTGCCACAGGAGAAGACCGGACAGGAGTCGGAACAGCACTTTTGCTCTTTGCTTTGGGTGTACCTAAGGAAACGATACGAAGGGATTATATGCGGTCGAATCCATGTCTGGAAGATGAACTGAAATATATGCGCAGGCTTTACCGGGCAGACTGGCCGGAAAACAGCCGGAAGCTTGCAGATCTGAAAGCCTTCTATCAGGTGAAGGAGTCTTATATCAATACAGTTTTTGATGTCATCGAAAAAGAAAACGGAGGAATTGAAAGATTCCTTCGGAAAAAACTCTATCTGACACCAAAGGCATCCGAGGAGCTTAAGAAAAAATATCTGATCTGAGGATAAAAACATTTCTTATCATCCTGAAGGAATTTTGCAGGAAATTTTGATTGACAAAATTTTCGAAGTTGTTATAATGGTAAGAAAGCAAGGGTTTATTAGATTAAAGCGTTAACTGACGAAGTCGGTTTTCTATACATAAAAGTGTTGAAAGCAGGTGTATTATGGAAAAGAGAATACTATCCATCCTTGTGGATAATACCTCCGGAGTCCTTAGCCGTGTGGCTGGTCTTTTCAGCCGCCGTGGATATAATATTGACAGCATTACCGCAGGAGTGACTGCAGATCAGAGATATTCCCGTATGACAGTTGTCTGTGAGGGAGATGATCAGATGCTCCAGCAGATCACCAAGCAGCTGGCGAAGCAGGAAGATGTACGGGATGTTAAGGTCCTTGAACAGGACGACAGCGTTGCCCGTGAGCTGATGCTCGTCAAGGTTGCTGTGAAGCCGGAACAGAGACAGGGAGCTCTTTCTGTTGCAGATATCTTCCGTGCCAAGGTGGTGGATGTAAGTAAGGATTCTCTTATTATGGAGATGACCGGAAGCCAGAACAAGTTGCAGGCGTTTGTGGAGCTGATGGCTGACTATGAGATCCTTGAGCTTGCAAGAACGGGAATCACAGGTCTGTCACGAGGCAGTGACGATGTCCGTTACCTGTAAATTTTTTACATATGTTTGCTAGGAGAGCAGCTACTCTCTTAACGATAAATAATTTTTATGAAGAAGATGTTGTAAACATCAGAGGAGGAAAGTAAAATGGCAAATAAGATTTTTTACCAGGAAGACTGTAATCTTGGATTATTAGATGGTAAGACAATTGCGATTATTGGATACGGAAGCCAGGGACATGCACATGCACTGAACCTTAAAGAGTCCGGATGTAATGTAATCATCGGCCTTTACAAAGGAAGCAAATCCTGGAAAAAAGCTGAGGAGCAGGGCTTCGAGGTATATACATCTGCTGAAGCAGCTAAGAAAGCAGATATCATCATGATCCTGATCAACGATGAGAAACAGGCTGCACTTTACAAGAACGATATTGAGCCGAACCTTGAGGAAGGCAACATGCTTATGTTCGCTCATGGCTTCAACATTCATTTCGGATGCATCAAACCACCAGCATATGTTGATGTTACAATGATCGCGCCGAAAGGACCTGGACACACAGTAAGAAGCGAGTATCAGGCTGGTAAAGGTGTTCCTTGTCTGATCGCTGTAGAGCAGGATGCTACAGGTAAAGCTCAGGATATCGCACTTGCATATGCACTTGGAATCGGCGGAGCAAGAGCTGGTGTTCTTGAGACAACATTCCGTACAGAGACAGAGACAGACCTCTTCGGTGAGCAGGCTGTACTTTGTGGTGGTGTTTGCGCACTTATGCAGGCTGGTTTCGAGACACTTGTTGAAGCTGGTTATGACCCAAGAAACGCATACTTCGAGTGTATCCATGAGATGAAACTGATCGTTGACCTGATCTATCAGTCAGGATTCGCCGGAATGAGATATTCTATCTCCAATACAGCTGAGTATGGCGATTACATCACAGGACCGAAGATCATCACAGAGGATACAAAGAAAGCAATGAAGAAAGTTCTTTCCGATATCCAGGATGGTACATTTGCAAAAGAGTTCTTACTCGACATGTCCGATGCAGGTGCACAGGTACACTTCAAGGCTATGAGAAAATTAGCTTCTGAGCATCAGTCTGAGAAAGTCGGCGAGGAGATCCGTAAACTCTATAGCTGGAACGGCGAGGATAAGCTTATTAATAACTAAGCAAAATTTATTGCAGGTGCAATAAATTTTGCGCTACTCGAACGAAGCGCAGCGAAGTTTGAGTCAAAAAAGTCACACACGTAATACAGTGGCAGGAAACTTTTTTGAAATTTAAAATTCCCATCTGGTCGCAATGATCAGATGGGAATTTTTTTACATTCCTTTATTTATCCGGATGCTCTGTTTCATCATCAAAAAATGGCGCGATCAAAGCCGAATCAGCATCTTTCTGTCTGCATACAAACCCGATCTCACGCAGCGGAAAAGAAAATCCTACCGGTACTTCCACCAGCGTTCCTTTTTCCAGCTCTTTTTTTACAAAATCACGGATCACACATGCAATCCCAAGACCAATTTCCGCAAACTGGATCAGAAGATCCATAGTTGTTACTTCCAGAATATGGCTTAATTCCACATGATGTTCTTTCAGCTGAGTGTTCACGGTCTGACGTGTAATATTGTCCTCGTCCAGCATCATGAAAGTTGCTGCCTGGATCAGAGGTTCATCCGGATAGAGCTTTTTCTGATTTTCCAGATACTGCTGTGTACAGACAAAGGTATCCTGGATTTTCAAAAGAGGCTGAAAATAATATCCCCGAAGCTTCTGCGGCCGTCCGATGAGTCCCAGATCGATTTTTTCCTCATCCAGAAGCTGCAGCGTCTGATAAGTAGACTGGCAGGAAATTGTGATACGTACATGAGGAAAACGTGCAATATAGTTTTCCAGGTGGGAGAGCAGTACATATCTGGTAAGAGTAGAACTGGCGCCCAGACGCAGCTTTGGAATGTCCCGGGAACGGTTATGGCGAATGGAATTTTCTCCTTCATCCAGAAGTGAAAGAGCTTCTTTTACTTTTTCAAAAAGAAGCTCACCGTCCGGAGTCAGAGTGACACCCCGGGAACTGCGTTTAAAAAGAACGGTATCCAGATTCTGCTCCAGCTTCTGGATCGCTTTGCTGATAGCAGGCTGGCTGATATAAAGGTCCCGGGAACTGTGGGAGATACTGCCGGTACGTGCTACCGTATAAAAAATATGATAAAGAGACAGATTATCCTGCATGCAAAACCTTCCTTTCGAAAAATAGTAAGGTAATAAAGGTAATAAAAAAATCCGAAGTCATCAGACCTCGGAAATCCTTGAATTTGTTAGAAATATCGGGGCAACAGGATTTGAACCTGCGACCTCACGGCCCCCAGCCGTGCGCGCTACCAAGCTACGCCATACCCCGCAACGCATATAACTATAACATAAACGAATTGTAAATGCAACCATTTTTTGAGGAGAAAGATGGTTGTATGGATGATAATAAAGAGTGTGATCCCTTGATACTTTCATAGGCTTCACACTCTTTACATAATATGATCAGGCTGTCTGTATTGTGTTACCTGGGTCAGGTAAAATACCTCTTCCCTGAAGTACAACGACAAGAGTTTCTGTTGTGTCCTGTAAATTTTTGATATCTTTTCGGATATTCCGTTCTGCAAGCTTAACATCCAGTGAAAGGTCGTCCAGGCGTTTTCTGTTGGTATCACATTTCAGATCGATCATTTCAAGTCTGTTTTCTACCCGGTTGAAGCGGGCATCTATTTCATCAAAACGAACATCCATAGCATCAAGACGAGCGTCGATACCGTCAAAACGAACATCCATAGCATCGAGACGAGCGTCGATACCGTCGAGACGAACATCCATAGCATCGAGACGAGCGTCAATACCGTCGAGACGAGTATCCACTGCATCCAGTCTGGCGTCGATACCATCTAATCGGTTATTTATATTGCCCAGCTGGACATTGATCGGGTTTATCATACCGGCTAATAATTCCAAATCTTTCTGATCTAGCATATGCGCATCCTCCTATAAAAATTGTACCGCATATTTCTCTGTGCGGATATTGTATCATGTTTCGAGTATGAAGTCTATGAAATTATCAAAGAACAAAATGGACAGGAACAATAAGTTCTTGACTAGTATAATATATATAATAAGAAAAAACAAGACATATTTTTATATCTTTAATAATAATAGAAAATGCAGGCGAACTACCTGAAGAATAAAAAAAGGAGGCCGGGAGTTGTGCGGACTCCCGGCAAAAAAGTATGAAAAAGAAAAAGATTGTTTAGCATTTGCTATCTACAGTTAATAATATAGTAAAAAAATGTGTGCATTGTGTGAAAGGAAAATGAAGAGAATGTGAAAACTGCCGCTTAATGTTAGATTAAGCGACAGTAATTTTTTCGGATTATTCTGTTGTTTGATCCAAGATTTTGAACCATATGTAATGATAACATCCGCTTTAATGCTTGTCAAGCGATCTGAAACTGCCATAGCGGTCCAATTATGTCGCTTTTTGTGCCGTTTTATGCAGCTTTTTATGTAAGTATAATTCGTTCGGCGGAGGATGTCCTGTGAAATTATACCAGTTTATTTAATTTTTCAATAATTTCTGTAAGTTCTTCTCTGGAATATCCGCCGAAGCTTACCAGCGCACGTAATGGCATGGAGTCGGTCATGGCTTCTGTCATTTCTTCAGTGATAGCTTCGGAAACGGCTTCAGAAGAGGACTCTTCACCAACGTTCATGGCTGAGATATATTTTGCTGTCAGTTCTTTTGCTGTTTCGCTTGTTTTCGGGTTGCGGAACAGTTCGCCCAGGGTGGTGTTCATATGAACATGCATCGGAAGCTCCTGGCTGCTGTTCAGATGGATCCTGCCTTCAAGATGGATATCTCTGGAAGAGGTACCGACAAGGAGCTTATATTCGCCGCTGGCTGCGAACCAGTCGTGAAGCTCTGTATTGTACCATGCGAAGCTTCTCTTGTCCAGCTCCATGGTTACTGTTTTGGTTTCGCCTGGATTCAGGAAAACCTTTTCGAAGCCCTTGAGCTCTTTTTCCGGGCGGATTGCGGAACTGGTACAGTCTTTGACATAGAGCTGTACGACTTCTTTTCCTGCCATATTTCCTGTGTTTGTTACATCAACCAAAACGGTGATGGTGTCTTTGTCTGTAGGATTTTCATTGGAGATCTTCAGGTCGCTGCAGGCAAAGGTAGTGTAGGAGAGTCCATAGCCAAACGGATATGCTACACCCATCTCTTTTGTATCGTAGTAGCGATAGCCTACGAATACGCCTTCACGGTATTCAACCTTTTCACCGCCGCCGAAGTTCAGGTAAGATGGATTGTCGGAGAGCTTGAGCGGTATTGTCTCGGCAAGCTTGCCGCTTGGATTTACTTTTCCGTAAAGGATGTTTGCGACAGCGGTACCGCCTGCCTGACCACCGAGGTATGCTTCCAGAAGGCCTTTTATATCATTGAGCCATGGCATCTCCACGGGGGAACCGTTGTGGAGGACAATCACGGTATTCGGCTGTACTTTAAGGATCTCAGCAATGAGACGATTCTGGCATTCAGGAAGCCTCATGTGGGAACGGTCGTATCCTTCAGATTCAAAGCTGTCCGGAAGTCCGGCGAAGATCACAACCTTGTCAGCGGCGGCAGCAGTTTTGATCGCTTCAGCTGCAAGTGCGTCATCGTAGAGATTTTTGTCTGCAGGAAAACCTTCTGCATAAGTAACCTGTGCATCGGAAGGAACGGAATCCAGTGCGTTTGTGATCTTGAAGCAGTTGATATGAGAGCTTCCGCCGCCCTGGAAACGAGGCTTCTTTGCAAAACCACCGATGAAAGCAATTTTCTCGGATGCTTTCAGAGGGAGGATCTGCTCATCGTTTTTCAGAAGAACCATAGATTCTTCGGCAATGTGGCGTGCTTCTTCATGGTCTTTTTCCATGGTGAATTCCTGCGGTGCCCGGTTGTCTGCATATTCAAAAATTATGCGTAGAATGCGTTCAACAGCCTGGTCAAGAATGTCTTCCTTGAGGGAACCGTCTTTTACGGCCTGTACGATGAGGGCATCGTTGACCCCATTGGAGGAAGGCATTTCCAGCTCAAGACCTGCCTCAAGACCTTTGACGCGGTCATTGACTGCACCCCAGTCGGACATTACATAGCCCTTGAAGCCCCAGTCGCCGCGGAGAACATCTGTGAGAAGCCATTTATTCTCAGATGCGAAAGTGCCGTTGATCTGGTTGTAGGAGCACATGAAGGTGTATGGCTGAGCTTTTTTTACTGCGGTTTCGAATGCAGGGAAATAGATCTCACGTAAAGTGCGTTCATCAGCCTCGGAAGAATTGCTCATGCGGTGATATTCCTGGTTGTTTACTGCAAAGTGCTTGATAGAGGTTCCTACATGCTGGGACTGTACTCCGTTTATAAAAGCGGCTGCGATCTCACCTGCAAGATAAGGATCCTCGGAATAATATTCGAAGTTTCTTCCACAGAGAGGAGAACGTTTGATGTTTACGGCCGGTCCGAGAACTATGGATACATCGTTGGCCTGAGCTTCTTTTCCGATGGTTTTGCCCATTTCTTCCATCAGCTTGCGGTCAAAGGAGCAGGCGCTTAAAGCGGCCGGCGGGAAGCAGACGGCTTTGATGCTGTCATTCATTCCAAGATGATCGCCCTTGTCATCCTGCTTACGAAGTCCGTGAGGGCCGTCGCTGACCATTACTTCCGGGATTCCCAAGCGTTCCACATGTTTCAGATGCCAGAAATCAAGACCTGAGCACATGCCGGCTTTTTCTTCCAGTGTCATCTGGCTTACGATTTTTTTCAGATCACGTTTCATTAAAAATACCTCCGAAATGTTTTTCTTACTATGAACTATAGCATGTTTTGCTGGTAAAATATAACAAAAATTTGTTAAAAATAAAAAAATATTGCAGTTTAGCCGAATCAAGTAAGTCCCCTGCTTCAATTGCGAATATCCGCATGACCCTCACATTTTCAGGAATATAAAAACGATATGCAGGTCGATTGACAGAGCGGTGAGAGATATCTTTTTCTGGCATTTGTGGGAAGAGTGTAGTAATATAGGTAGGAATAATGACAGAGCTGCCGGACAGAAGAATGGTCGACTGTCTGGCTTATGTGAAAGGACTTATAATGAAAGACATCATATCAAGTATTATTACAAGTGTACTGACAGCTTTGTACCAGCCATTTTGGTTTTCTGTGATCCTGTCTGTGATGGTACTGTTTTTTTATCTCTTTGCCTACCATAATGAGACAGGTGGAAGGGGAATCAGGGGAGCTTTTTCCGTGTGGTGGCAGTATTTCAGAGGAAATGCTTTTTTTCGGAAGCTGTTTTTTCTGACCTTTTATACAACCATGATCTTGTTTCGCACGCTGCTGAACCGGGATATGTGGATGAATCCCCTTTCGGATGTGATGGCGAACTGGTGGATCTGGAAATATGGAGAGGATGGTACCAGATATCTCACAACTGAGTGTATTGAGAATCTGATGCTGTTCATTCCGTTCACGATCCTGCTGTTCTGGACCGCAGGAAAGAAAATATTGAAAAAAACAACATTCTTGAATATTGTGTGGACCGGACTTAAGATTACCTTTGTATTCTCACTGTCCATTGAACTTCTGCAGCTTTTCCTGAGGCTTGGGACGTTCCAGGTTTCTGATCTGACATATAATACTCTTGGAGGAGGTATTGGCGGGGCTGTGTACTGGATTGGTCATCAGCTTTCAGTCAGGCGGGGAGCCGAATAATGTCTGCCGCAGATAGCAGGAAGACAGAGAAACGGATCAGCCCGGATTGCTGTTCGAGAGTGATACTTTGAAATTTTTGTAGTTACTGTTCACTGGTAATATTCCGCGAGGTGTTTTTTGTGAGCGAAGGTCACAGAAAACCCGAGACATACCGCGCGAATTTATGCGATTAGCATAAATTCTGTGCATCGCGAAGCGTGTTGCTGAGAACGGAGTGAACAGTAACTTTTTGCACGGTGCATCGTTAAAATTTCATTGACAAATCTTCCATAACGTGTTAACCTAATACCAGTTTCAAAAAGAAAATGCATAGATGAGGAATAGTACACAAGAGAACGGAGCACAGAGAGCTGCTGGCCGGTGAGAAGCAGCGGAAGGGATTTGTGGAACTCGCCTCGGAGCATCTGCCTGAAATCTTTATATATTATATAAGAGAGTAGACGCAGACGGTGTCCGCCGTTATCCGGAGAGGATATAAGGATGTATATACATTCCGTATCTGTCAAGTGTGTGAATTTTTATTCATGAAATAAGAGTGGTACCGCGTAGGACAGCAGTTGTCTTTCGTCTCTTGCAGAATCTGCAGAGTCGGAAGATTTTTTTTATGTCTTTATATCAAAAACAGAAACCAAAGAGAAATTTTAATGGAAACAGAAAGTGGAGGAAAACAAAATGATGACACCATCCAAGTACAAACGTCAGTATTACATGCCGCCGGTGAAATGTATGAAATGGGCGGAGAAAGAATATGTGGATAAGGCCCCGATCTGGTGCTCTGTAGACCTTCGTGACGGAAATCAGGCACTTGTGATCCCGATGAGCCTGGAGCAGAAAGTGGAATTTTTCAAGCTTCTTGTAAAGATTGGTTTTAAAGAGATCGAGGTTGGATTTCCGGCTGCTTCTGAGACAGAGTATGAGTTTCTCCGTACGCTGATCGAACAGGATCTGATCCCGAAGGATGTAACGATCCAGGTGCTGACTCAGGCAAGAGAGCATATCATCCGTAAGACTTTTGAAGCTGTTAAAGGCGCCCCAAAAGCGATCGTTCATGTATACAATTCCACATCCGTATCTCAGAGAGAGCAGGTATTCAAAAAATCAAAAGAGGAGATCCTGAAGATCGCAGTAGATGGCGCTGCACTTTTGAAAAAACTGGCTGATGAGACAGAAGGCAATTTTCAGTTTGAGTACAGCCCGGAGAGCTTTACGGGAACAGAGCCGGAGTATGCACTGGAGGTGTGCAATGCGGTTCTGGATGTATGGCAGCCTACTGCAGATAACAAAGCGATCATCAATCTGCCTGTTACGGTTGAGCATTCTATGCCGCATGTGTATGCAAGTCAGGTGGAATACATGTGTGATAATCTGAAATACCGTGAAAACGTGATCGTTTCTCTTCATCCGCACAATGACCGTGGATGTGGCGTTGCAGACTCCGAGATGGGTCTTCTTGCAGGTGCTGACCGAATTGAGGGAACTTTGTTCGGAAATGGTGAGCGTACCGGTAATGTGGATATTGTAACGCTTGGTATGAATATGTATTCCCAGGGTGTGGACCCGAAGATTGATTTTTCTGATATGCCGCATATTTGTGAGGTTTATGAGAAATGTACCGGAATGCAGATCTATGAAAGAAGTCCGTACAGTGGAGCTCTTGTATTTGCTGCATTTTCCGGATCTCATCAGGATGCCATCGCAAAGGGTATGCACTGGAGAGAGAACGGAGATCTGGAGCACTGGACTGTTCCGTATCTGCCGATCGATCCGACAGATGTGGGAAGAAACTACGATGCAGATGTTATCCGTATCAACAGCCAGTCCGGAAAGGGCGGTGTAGGCTATATACTGGAGACAAAGTTTGGCCTGAACCTTCCTCCGAAAATGCGCGAGGCTATGGGCTATGCAGCCAAAGCAGTGTCCGATCACAAGCACAAAGAGCTTCATCCGGACGAGATCTTCAGTCTGTTCAAATCTACCTTCGAAAATGTGGTTGAACCATACAGCATCAATGAGGTTCATTTCCAGCAGAAGGAAGACGGCATCGTAACACGGGTTACTTCTACATTCCGTGGAAAAACCATCGTTACAGAGGCTTCCGGAAATGGTCGTCTGGATGCGGTAAGCAATGCACTGAAGAAAGCTTACGAACTGAAATACACACTGGAGACTTATCAGGAGCATGCTCTGGAGCAGAGTTCTTCCTCCAAGGCTATCGCTTATGTGGGAATCCGTAAACCGGATGGAACGCTTGCCTGGGGAGCGGGTGTTGATCAGGATATTATCCGTGCCTCTATTGATGCACTGGTAACTGCGATCAACAATCGATAAGCATCCGGTTCCGGATAGGTTTACAAAAAATGAGAAGCTGCCATAAAACGCAGCTTCTTTTTTTGCCGTGCAGATGTTATAATAGTGCGGAATGTGAAAATAACAGTGAGTAAGAGGGGTATTATGAAAAATAAGAAAAAAAACAGGATCTCATACAGCCTGTCTGCAGAGCTGAAAAACGCTCTGAAATATCTGCTGATATGGGGAATGATCCTGATCTTTTCCGCATATCTGCTTAGTGATTCGGAGATCCTCGGAAATGTAAAGCAGCAGGCAAGACCGGATACTTGGTCTATGATCGGTGCGGGAGGAAGCTTTGAAGAGGAGTTTACCTGCAAAACGAACCGTCTGTCCGGTGTGGAGCTTTTTCTTTCTACAGAGAGTGCATCGGTTGCTGGAACGTTTCAGATAACGCTGTATCAGAATGAAAGGGAGATCCAGAGCTGGCAGGCCAGCAGACTGACCATATCGTCGGGGGATACCACGTATTTCCGGCTTGACCAGAAGCTTACGGAATGTAAGGGGCAGAAATTCCGGATCGTTTTAGATGGCGCAAAAGGGGATACCGGAGTGGCTGCAGGGCTGGTGAGCCTGAAGGATGATACACAGACACTTGCCTATCGGATCATTTCCAGGCCATTTCCAAAATCACTGGTGTTTCTGGTGATTGGAGCGGCGGCAGCTGTGATGCTGGTGATCTTTGCATTTTTGAAACGCAGACAGCTCCGGGCAGAAGTGGTGTTTGCCGTTGTTTATATTTTTATGAGTATCTGTACGCTGGCGGCGGTTCCGGCCTTTAATTCGCCGGATGAGTACAGCCATTATCTGAGAAGCTATGAGGTTTCCAGAGGATATCTGACGTCGGAAGGCAACGGAGGAAACGACTTATTCTCATATGGAAGGACGTTTAACAGTGGTCTGGTTCCGGAATTTTCCGCCAAGGATCATGTATCATTATGGGATATCGGAGAGAATGCAGATCAGCGTATCGACCGGGAAAAAACACAGTTTTACGGATTTGGAAATACAGCTTTGTATGCACCTACTTCGTATCTTCCCCAGGCAGTAGGGATCCGCATTGCAGATCTGTTTACGGACCGGCCGATGGTTCTTGCCTATGCGGGAAGGATCGCCAATATGCTTATGTTTGGACTGCTCTTTTTCTTTGCCATTCGTCTGACGCCTGTTGGGAAAAATTTCCTCGTACTTCTGGGGCTGGTACCTGTGAATATCCAGTCAGCAAATTCCATGTCAGCAGATGCCCTGGCCCTGGCTCTGACGGTTGCTCTGGCTGCCTTTGTACTGGCTATGCGATATAAACAAAAAGAAGTGATGAGTAGAAGACAGCTGATATGGATGTACGTGCTGACCGGATTCCTGTGTCTTTGCAAAGTGGTTTACATGCCGTTTTGCCTGCTCCTGTTCTTGATCCCGAAAGAACGGTTTAAAAGCAGAAAAAATTACTGGTTTCATGTGGTCTGTGCAGGAGCTGTGATCCTGATCTTAAGTTTGGGCTGGCTGGTCATTGCGTCCCGATATCTCTGTGAGTCACAGCCGGGTGTGGATACAGCTGCACAGCTTGTGGGGATCCTGAAGGATCCGGCTGCCTTTGTCCTGACTTTTGTGCGGAGCCTGGATAATTTTGGTGTGACCTATCTTACAGAAATGATAGGAAGTAATCTTGGATGGCTGAACATTCCTGTCTGTGCCCTGCTGGCAATGGGATATCTTTTGATCCTGGTCCTTCAGGTTTCCGGGAATGATGATATGTCGGGAATCCGTCTGGATCTTCCGGCAAAGGGCATTCTGGGAGGAGTCAGTCTCCTGGTATTTGCGCTGATCTTTGTAACGTTATATGGACAGTGGACAGCCTATGGCTACGATAAGATCCTGGGCGTGCAGGGACGGTATTTTCTGCCGCTTCTTTTTCCGCTGATCCTTGCGCTGAAGCCCAAACGGTTTGCCGAAGGAGCCGGGGAAACACCATGGGGACTGTTTCTGGGAGCCTGGAGTATCGATCTGTGTGTTTATGCGACACTTTTCGTGCAGGCCCTGTGCCGTTTTGCATAAGGTGTCGGATCTGGTCGAGCAAAAATCCTTGACTGGTTGAAAACAAAATATTATAATCAAATCTGTAAATAACAGAAGAAAAAACTGTTCTGAAAAAGGATAAACAGGCAGATAGAAGTACGATTTCCGGAAAGTGGGTGTACAACATTGGACGGAGATGGAGACGCTATCTGCCTTTTTTTTCTGAAATGAAATAGGGCATGAGTGTGGATAACTCTGCGATTTTATGTGGATTTTATGTGGAATACATGTGGATAAGGTGTGGATAAAACACAAATACCGCCGTTGAAGCGTTAAATACGGGAAAAAGCTTGACATATTCAATATTATTAAATATAATTTTCCCATACATTACAAAAATGTTACAAACATGTAAAGGAAATCGTAATGATCCGTATTTATCCGGGAAGCGATGATAATGGGGGCTGTGATGTCGCATCGGAGGATTATGGGCTGTTACAGAAAATGAAACGCAAGGAATGAGATTATGAAAGTTGAGAAAGATTTACGCGAGGCTGACGGAGTGCAGGATGAACGTAGAAATGGAAAAACCAGAGGAAATTCCGCGCGCAGTTTTGCAGTGCTGACATTATGTGCAGTTTTGGCGATGGTTATTTCTCTGGGGACAAGGACATTTGCAGAAAGTGAAGGAGGCAGGGTTTATGCAGCTTCGGATGGAGGAGAGGGCTCTCCCTATGAAGAGGTTGCTGTTCCTACCGGGATCGCAGGTGTGGTTTCAGGAGTTACGGATACACCATTATCCGGAAGCACGGTTACAAGGATCGGAAGCTCCTGTGAGCAGGTGATCGTAGGCCAGAGAGTACAGAAAGTAACCAATACTGCTGCAGATCTTAATGTAAGCTCCTCTATGGAAAACAAAGTAAATGAACTTGATGCAAGGTCGATCACACTGGCAGAAAATCCCACACTGATGTCAGATGAAGACTATGATACACTTCTGAGGATCGTGGAGGCAGAAGCAGGAAGTGAAGATATCAAGGGCCGTGTTCTGGTGGCTAACGTCATCATGAACCGTGTAAAAAGCGAAGATTTTCCGAATACGGTGACAGAGGTTGTCTGGGATAACAGTGACGGCGTTCCGCAGTTTTCACCGACCTATGATGGCAGGATCAATGAAGTTGCAGTTTCCGATGAAACAAGGGAAGCGGTCAAGCAGGCGCTGAAGGGTACGGATTATTCTGAAGGTGCACTGTTCTTTATCCAGAAATCTGCAGCAGAGGAACATAATGTGAAATGGTTTGAAAAGGACCTGAAGAGGCTCTTTAAATACGGGGTCCATGAATTTTATACATATAAATAGGAAGAACTGATGCAGTACAGAAGGAACCAACCGCCGGCAGAAACTGATATGATACCTCTAAAGTAGACAGATTAAATATAAAAATCTGTTACTTTGGAG
>OLRQ01000202.1_pt1 | contig 67502 bp, 63 predicted proteins | sample 1671971 | NCBI WGS metagenome assembly OLRQ01 (sample SAMEA3136631, study PRJEB25190) | human gut metagenome | biome: human gut; feature: human-associated habitat; material: faeces | place: Austria | collected 2013
AACGCAATGTTGCATTTACCTTTGCAGCGTTGCGTTTAGTTTTTCGAGTGACCGATTGCATTGGTCGGGGCGCTTTTTAAAAAAGTTTAAAAAAGTACTTGCACAGATGGTCGGAGAAGCGTAATATACCGTCTTGCGTTCGAGGGAAACCGAAAAACGGAATCACGAAAACGCAACGGGTTGTGGCGCAGTTTGGTAGCGCACTTGACTGGGGGTCAAGGGGTCGCAGGTTCAAATCCTGTCAACCCGACCAGAATGTACAGACCAGGGCTTCTGCCCTGGTCTTTTTTGTTTTCAGGAGTTCGAAGGCTTGAGGAAAATCGTGCTCGCCGAGCCGAGAGCCCGCTTTTCGCATGCGGTTCGTTTGGGCGGAATGCGGTATCATTATGCACATCATTTCATGAAATTGGACCTGAACTAAGCCCGGTTGTTTTCGCGGCTTTGTAAGGGTCGTGTGAAACGCCCTTGCTCATGTTCGCGCGAACAGCGGCAGCAACTATCAAAAAAAGGAGACCGAAATGGAAGAGTATAAGCGCGAGTTCATCGAATTCATGGTGGAAAGCGACGTGCTGAAGTTTGGCGACTTCACGCTCAAAAGCGGCCGCAAGTCCCCGTTCTTCATGAACGCGGGCGCCTATGTCACCGGCGAGCAGCTCATGCGCCTGGGCGAATACTACGCCCGCGCTATCCACGACAATTTCGGCCTCGATTTCGATGTCGTGTTCGGTCCTGCCTACAAGGGCATCCCGCTGTCTGTGGTCACCGCCATCGCCATGCACAAGCTGTACGGCAAGGAGGTCAAGTACTGCTCCGACCGCAAGGAGGTCAAAGACCACGGCGCTGATAAGGGCGGCATGCTGGGCTACGAGCTTAAGGACGGCGACCGCGTGGTGATGGTCGAGGACGTGACCACCTCCGGCAAGTCCATCGACGAGACCTATCCCAAACTCATGAACGCCGCGAACGTCGAGGTCAAGGGTCTCATCGTGAGCCTCAACCGCATGGAGGTAGGCAAGGGCGGCATTGTGACCGCCCAGCAGGAAGTCCAGGAGAAGTACGGCTTCCCGGTCGCTTCCATCGTGAGCATGGCGGAAGTCACCGAGCATCTCTATAATCGCGAATGCCAGGGCAAGGTCGTTATCGACGACAAGCTCAAGGCCGCGATCGACGCGTATTACGAACAGTATGGCGTGAAGTAGGGGTGCATTTTGTTTTAGGGAAGCGGGCCGATAGACCTTCGCTTCTGCCTTCACCTTGCATATTGATGATATGGGGGTGTTTTCGAACCCTCGAGGTACAGAGGACCTGCCGCGAAACCGCGCGGCAGGTCCTCGTTCGAAATGGCGCTAACGGATGATGTTGTCTCTTGTCCTGCCAGGGCGTTGCAGCTTGTCGAATTTCTTCAGATCGCTTTCGGCCATGCCCTGGGTCGGGCTTGTTCTTTTGGCATGCAGCGCTTCTTCGGGATTATTCCAGATAGCCTCCGCCTCGATAGCCCATCGCTGCGCGAACGGGCGGCATTTTTCGCAGAGGTCGTGCGCGCTTTCTTGGTGCTGCAGGTCGGTTGATTGCGCGTTCGTCGCTTCCACCATGGTTTCGAGCGCATCGGGATTTTCGAGCATGGGGCAGGGGCGCAGGAGGTTGTCGTTGAACGGTTGGTTCCGATAATAGGCCATGAACAGCGGCGATTTGAGCGCTTCGAGAAGCGACGTTTCATGGATGTTGGCGTTGGAGTAATGCACGAAGACGCAAGGCTCCACGTCACCTGCGGCGTTGATGTGCATATATCTTCTTCCGCCCGCTATGCACCCGCCGACGAATTCGCCGTCATTTTGGAAATCGAGCGTGAAAAGAGGCTTTTTCTGGCGCATTTCCCGCACGAAATCGTACAGGTGTCGGCGCTGTTCCACGGAAGGCATGAGGTCTACGACGGCCTCGGTTCCGACGGGCATGTAGGTGAAAATCCAGCAGAAAAGAGCGCCCTGGTCAATCATCCAGTCGAAGTATTCCTCCGAAGCAACCGCATCGGCGTTTTGGGAGGTGTAGCAGGCCGAGATTCCGTAAGGGAGCCGGTGCTTTTTGAGCAGCGCCATAGCCTGTGCAATCTTATCGTAGGTGCCTTCGCCGCGGCGTGCGTCGGTGGTCTCTTTCGATCCTTCGGCGCTTATCGCCGGGACGAAGTTCTTCACGCGAATCATATCCTGGCAGAATTCCTCGTCGATCAAAGTCGCGTTCGTGAAGCATAGAAATGCGCAATCGGGATGTTTCTCGCAAAGGGCGATAAGGTCCTTTTTCCGTACGAGCGGCTCGCCTCCCGTGTAGATGTAAACGTGGACACCGAGTTCTTTGCCCTGTTCTATGATCGAATCGATATCGTCGAAGCTCAGATTGAGTTTGTGGCCGTATTCGGCCGCCCAGCATCCTGTGCAGTGAAGGTTGCAGGCGCTTGTCGGATCGAGGAGAATCGCCCAGGGGATATTGCACTCGTGCTTGTTCCTGGCTTCTTCCTGCTTCGGCCAGGCAAGAAAGTTTGCCTCGACGAGAAACGTCTTTATCAAATCCGGCATGACCTCTTCGTTCATGTCGAGGGCTTTCATGATGAGCTGATACCAGTTGTTCTTCTGCTCGAATGCCGAGCGAAACGCCTTTCGCTGTTCCGGGAAAAGCGATGCGGGCAGAAGCGGTTCGAGCATGTCCATGATGGTGTCGGTGCGTCCTTGCGGATCTTTCATGATGTAGTCGATAAGCTTGTCGAGCGCGATGCGCTTCACATTGTCGCTTGCGGTCATTGCAGCTGCCTCCCCTGCTTTTCCGCCATATGGCTCGCTTGCCGGTCTACTTGATGATTCGGGCAATTATGGCGTTGTTTTATCTACAACTGTGGATTATATTCGGATACGGAACGGCAGCAATTGCCAAGAACTCCACCCTTGAGCATTAATCGCCATCCACGAACGAACCGAGGGGGAACGATATATGGATTATGTAGTGAATGCGAAACAGAAAAAGACTGATCGTCGCGTCATGAAGACGAAGCGCGCCTTGTTCGAGGCTTTCGACAGGATTGCCCAGGAGAAGGATTATGGGAAAATCACCATCAGCGAGCTTGCTCGCGAAGCGGACGTAGACCGCAAAACCTTCTATCTACACTACTCTTCTATCGAGGATATGATCGACGATAGGGTGGGAGAGCTTGTCGAAGGGATTCTCGACGAAGTCGAGCTGGACATGCAACGGCGATTGCAGGATTGCGAAAGCGAAGGGGGCTCCGAATCCGTGAAACCGGACGCAAGGGTGTTTTTCGCCGGCGTGAACGGAGCGGTGAAAAATATTCTTCCGTCGCTTGCGAGGCTTCTTGGCGGCGTGTCTGTCGACGTTGCCCTCGACAGAATCGGCAAGCCGCTCGCTGAGGAAATCAAACGCCGCGAAGTCATCTCGCTCTCTATGTCGGACGAGATGCTTCAAATACACGTCTCGGCTCTGGTCGGCTTCATTCTCGGCGCGTACGGGGCATGGTTCAAAGGAGGTATGGCGGTGCCGCTCGAGGATATCTTCGATATGTCAGGCCGGCTGATCGACGTATGCATACAGGAGATAGACCAGATCGGCGAAGGCCGCTGAGAGTCGAAACGCCGTAGATCCTTCGTCAGTCGCACAGTAGCCCTATGATGTCCTCGCGTGACAACCCCGCAAGCGTCACGCCTTCGCTGCCTACGACCTTGTCGGCGAGCTGGTCTTTGGCCTCCTGAAGCTTGAGAATCCTCTCTTCGATGGTGCCGCGCGCAATGACCTTGTGCACGCTCACGACGCGCTTCTGTCCGATGCGATGCGCTCGGTCCGTCGCCTGGTTCTGCGTTGCCGCATTCCACCATGGGTCGGCGTGAATCACGACCGAAGCCCCGGTAAGGTTGAGTCCCGTTCCCCCCGCCTTCAGCGAGACCAAGAACACGGGCGTATCGTCTTGGTTGAATTGAGAGACCATGGCGATACGCTGCTTTTTCGGAGTGGCGCCTGTGATGGTGAAATAAGGTACATCCAGCGAGTCGAGCTTCTCCGCGATAAGCTCGAGAAAGCTTGTGAACTGGGAGAACACGAGTGTTTTCTGATTCTCATTGCGCGCTGACTCTATCAGGTCCGCTATGGCGGCTATCTTGGCTCCAGGCTCTTTGTAATCCTCCAACAAAAGACGTGGGTCGCAGCAGATCTGCCGAAGGCGGGTGAGCTCCGCAAGGACTTCGACGGTCGCTGTCTGCTTGCTTTCGTCGCCATGCTTTCGTCGTGAGTGCTGAGCCGTCAAAGACTCCCTTAAGTGTTGCTCGTGGGCGTCGTAGAGACGCCGTTGCTTGTCGGTCATCTGAATGAGAACGGCTGATTCCAGCTTGTCGGGAAGTTCTGGAAGGACTTCACTTTTCACTCTTCTGAGCATGAAGGTGCCTACGATCTTCTGCAGGCGCTCGGCGGCGTTTTCGTCGCCTCCGATGATGTCGAGTTCGAATCGTTCCCTGAAACGCATATACGACCCGAGAAATCCTGGCATGAGGAAATCGAAGATACTCCAGATTTCGCTGAGTCGGTTTTCCATGGGGGTTCCAGTAAGCGCGAAGCGATGCTTTGCGTGCACGCGTTTAACAGCGCGCGCGGTGAGCGTGCCGTGGTTTTTGATATATTGCGCCTCGTCGAGAACTTGGCAGAAAAACGTCGTGTCGAGGTAGTCCTCGATGTCTATGCGCACCAGGTCGTACGATGTGATGATGACGTCGATGCCTTTTTTGCGGCGCGCCGCAACGCGTTCCCTTTTCGTTCCGACGATTGGCTCTACGCTAATGGAAGGAGCGAAGCGGGCGAACTCGTCTGCCCAATTGAACACGAGCGATGCGGGGCATACGATGAGCACGGGAGCGGTGCTTTTGATCTCGTCGATGCGCGAGAGGACGAACGAGATGAACTGGATGGATTTTCCAAGCCCCATCTCGTCGGCGAGTATCCCCGCGAATCCCATGTCCGCCAATGCGTTCATCCATGCGAATCCTTCGCGCTGATAGGGCCTCAGCGTCGCATGAAGCGATTCGGGCACGCGGTAGACGGACGGATCGGTGGGATGGAACTGCTCGATATAGCGTTCGAAGGCGCCGTCTTTGCGCGCATCATGAAGCTCGTCGTCAAGATAGAAAGCGCGATACGCCGGAAGCTCTACGGAGCCGCTTGCGAGCTGGTCGGCCGAGATGGCAAGGTCTGTCGCAATGCGGTCGAGCTGCGCTAGGTCGAGCTCGGCGATGTCGAGAAAGACATTGTCCTTCAGACGATGGTATTTCTTCTTCAGGCGGTAGCTGGCGAGTAGGCTCGCAAGTTCTTCTTTAGGTAGGTCCGTTGCGGATACGTCCAGGTTGATGAGGTTTCCGGAAAGAGATACCCCCATGCTTACGGTGGGCTTTTTGTCCGATATAAGCCGGTCGAACGACGGCGTGGTGAACACGGCCGCCCGCTGTTTGAACTCATTCAGCCCTTCGAAGAGAAGTCGCCCGATGCGGTCGGAATCGTTCATTTCTATATACGCTGAGAACCGCTCGAGGCTGCGAGTGGGGCTGCTTCCGCTTGGTGCGTGATGCAGATACCGCTCAAGAAGGCTTGATATTTGCGTCTCAAGCGCATCGTCGGGCAGGGGAAGAGGCGCGGCGGGCTTTTCCCAGCTCCATACCCCCTCTCGCAGGATGCGTGTGAACGGGCCGTATGATACGCGGGCGTCGCACACGATTCTTTTCGGTGTTTTGTCGAAGTACAGCTCGACTGACCCGGGGATGGGTCGATAGGAGTCGAGCTCTTCAGGGGCGCTTACGTCGAGGTGTTCTTCTATGGCGGGCAGCGCCGCTGCGCAAAAGAGAGGAAGGTCGTCCTCGCAGATGTAGAGCAGGTCCGATTCGGTTTCGTAGACGGTTTTCAGGAAGGCGGCGCTTCGGGCGAAGTCGTCGCTGCAATTGTAGAAGACGTCGTCATGCCAGACGTACATCCTGTTTCCGCTGGTTATGAAGACGAGGTCATCGTCACGCTGCACGGAGAACCCGCCTTGCGGCTCCTTGACGAATCGGATGGTCAGCTCGGGATTCTCGTTGACGGTGTGTGCGAGGGTCTTCGAGCGAATGCCGATGTCCGCTCCCTCGACGACGAAGGGACGCCCTTCCAGGGTATCGAGCAAATCGACGGTTTCGTAATCGGTCAGGTGTATCGTGCGCGCGGGCATTTCTTGCGGCCGAGCCCCCCATGCGTGCGCGTATGAAGACCGCTTTCGCGAGGCAACAGCTCGAGCGATGAGCGAGCAGAGGGCTTTTCCTCTCGGGGTGAACGCGTCCATCGTGTGGACGAAGGCGAGGCTTTTTCCGTAAGAGTGATAGGCTCCTTGTTCCATGTGCTCGGCGAAATCCGCGATGTTTTTCATGACGTATGAGCCGTTCGGGCCGATGACCTTGAAATGCGCGGACCATGCGCGGTATCCGTAGACCAGGGTCGGCTCGATGTCGATTTCGTTGCAAAAGGAGGCCGAGCGTGCAATGTCGCTTTGCTTGATGAATTCAGCGAGGCACGGAGTCGTCTCCGGTTTTCTATGCGATTTATACCCGCTAAAACGTTCAGGTTTCATGGAATAGGAAATCGCCAGCGCCATGCAGTGCTTGCACGGGGCATCGTATTGCATGGCGGCGGGGCAGGTGCAGGCGCAGTCTTTGATCAGGCCTCTCGTCTCGTCGAGCGTGATCGAGGTTCGGTAGCTGTCGTTCCATCCGCGGCTTGATGCCACGAACGCCGAAAGATGGGTTCCCGCCTGGTCGAAGCGGCACTTCTTCGTGAGGATGCTCTGGCCGGATGCCGCGATAAGGCGTGCTCTCTGAAATGTTTTCGGGGGGCATTGCTCCTCGAGCCTCTGTTCAGAAACCATCGTGCTCCTTCCGACGAGATGGCAATCCTCGATATTAGAAGATGCGGCGTCTGTCGGCAAGAGCAAGCGGACGTCGCTCCTAGGCGCTTTGCGCCTCGTCTGCGCACTCGGAAAGGCTCCGAAGTTCTTTGCACGAGGGTGCATGAGGGGCGCGAAGCTGCTCGAGCGCGACCGAGTCCACGTAGGAGTCGATCGCGGCATCGAGGCCTTGCCAGAAAGAGAATGTCGTGCATGCGTCTTTGCGCGGACAGACTGTCTGCTGAGAGAGGCATGCTACGGGCGCTATGCTGCCTTCGACGCAGCGCAGGATATCGCCCGCCGAAATATCGGATGCGCTGCGCGCAAGAAGATAGCCGCCCCGTTGCCCCCTCACGCTACGGAGAATGCCGTCGCGCGTAAGGGGGCGTACGAGCTGTTCGAGGTATTTCACCGGCATGTCCTCGCGGTTCGCGACTTCTTTGAGAGAGACCGGGCCGCCGTCTTCGTGGTTGGCGATGTCAATCATGAGGCGCATCGCGTAGCGTCCTTTTGTCGAGATCATCATGGCGGCCTCCTTGGCAGTGCTTTGATGCCCCAATGGTAGCATTTTGACCGCAGGGAAATCGTCCCTTTCGGCGAGCGTCACGGGCCTTGCCGATCCGTGCTCTGCGAAGGCCGCTGTTTTGTCGATGGAGCCCCGACCGCCGAGGGGCCGCTTTAGCTTTGCAGTGCGGTGAAGGCCTGGTCGAGGTCGGCGATAATGTCGTCGATGTGTTCGGTGCCAATGGAGAGCCGCACGGTTGAAGGCGTGATGGATGCTTGCTGCAGCTCGGATTCCGAAAGCTGGGAATGCGTGGTGCTTGCTGGGTGTATCACCAAGCTCTTCACGTCTGCCACGTTGGCGAGCAGGCTGAAGAGGCGCAGGTTGTCTATGAACTTCCAGGCGGCCTGCTGTCCTCCGCGGATTTCAAAGGTGAATATCGATGCGCCACCGTGCGGGAAAAGCCGACGGTACGTGTCGTGGTCGGGATGGCCCGGCAGGCTCGGATGGTTCACGCGCTCGACCTCGGGCCTTTGCGCGAGATATGCTGCTACCGCTTCGGCGTTTTCGACGTGGCGCTGCACGCGCAGGCTGAGCGTCTCGGTTCCTTGAAGAAGAAGGAATGCGTTAAAGGGGCTGATGCAGGCGCCGGTGTCGCGCAGGAGGATGGCGCGCACGTAAGTTGCGAAGGCTGCGGGCCCTGCAGCCTTCGCGAAAGATATTCCGTGGTAGCTCGGATTGGGATTCGTTATGGCCGGCCACGCGTCGCTTCGGGTCCAGTCAAAGGTTCCGCCGTCGACGATGACGCCTCCGAGGGCGGTGCCGTGGCCTCCGATGAATTTCGTGGCCGAGTGGACGACGATGTCGGCGCCGTGCTCTATCGGACGGAGCAGGTAAGGCGTGGCGAAGGTGTTGTCCACGACAAGGGGAACGCCGTGGCGGTGGGCGATCTGGGCGATTTCGTCGATGCGGGGGATATCGGAGTTGGGGTTGCCGAACGTTTCGATGTAGACCGCCTTGGTGTTCTCTCGCAAGGCCGACTTCACTGCGCCGAGGTCGTGGATGTCGACGAATGTGGTTTCAACGCCGAATTGGTCGAGCGTGTGCGCAAGCAGGTTGTACGTGCCGCCGTATACGGTTTTCTGTGCGACGATATGCCCTCCTGCCTGGGCGAGCGCCTGGATGGTGTAGGCGATCGCCGCTGCGCCCGAAGCAAGGGCAAGCGCGGCGGTTCCTCCTTCGAGCGCGGCAATGCGTCGTTCGAAGACGTCCTGGGTGGAATTGGTGAGGCGGCCGTAGATGTTTCCCGCATCCGACAGGCCGAAGCGGGCGGCGGCGTGGGCGCAGTCGTCGAAGACGTAGGATGTGGTCTGGTAGATGGGCACGGCGCGAGAGCCCGTGGCGGGGTCCGGCTGTTCCTGGCCGACGTGGAGCTGAAGCGTTTCGAAGCGGTATGTATCGCGTGGTGTGGCAGACATGGGGGTCCTTTCGTGTCCGTTTGGACGGTTGAGAGTTTGTTTTGGTCGAAAGGCTCCCGAGCGCGCGGCGAAAACGGCGTGCGTCGTATGGCTGCTACCTAGGAAGAAGACGTGTGCCGGCCGCTGGGAAAAGCGCTCGGGAGTACGGCATTCGCCCGCATTGGCGCAAAAAGACCGTATTGCAGAACAGATTCGCGTACGTCTTCATGCCAGCCTCCTTCTTCCTGTTGTCTTGTTCTCAGAATGCTGAGATGATACCGAAGAAAGCATATAAGATAGGTATGAATTAGTTTTTTCAGGAATTGTTAATGAACGAGAAACAGGGGGGTGCATGTCGTATGCGAAAAAGCCCCGCCCTCTGCTGTAGCACAAAGGGCGGGGCTTGGGCGGCTTTCGAGCTGGCTTATGTCGCTTCGAGGACCGTTAAAGCTGCACGGGCCTGTTGCCGTTATGCGACGGTGTCATTTCCCGCATCTTCACGGCGGCTCATGGCCTTCACGAAGTCGCGCGTTCCGACGAAGACCTCGTGCGTGTAGGGATTGACGCCGAGCTTCTTGGTGCGATATGCGATGTAGGCGAGGGCGGCGATGTTCGCCAGGAGTGCGATGACGGAAACCGCGAGGTTGATATTCGGGTTGTTCACGGAGTTGACGGCGAAGATGCTGTCATTGGCGAACATGGGAACGACCTGGCAGAACATGCACCAGATGGCGAGCGTGTAAGCGCGGTTCTGAATCCAGCCTCCCTTGTTCCAGAGCGCGTTGGCTACCGTGGGGGCCAGAAGCAGCGCCAGGCCGCAGTACCAAGAATGCGTAGGCAGGCAGTTGTAGGTGTAGCAGAAGTTCCACAGGTCGTAGGCGATGATGAAGACCCATGTCATGTCGGGCCAGAGCATGTCCTGCTTTTTCTTGGAGACGTAAATGCCCCACCAGCCGGTCATGCAGAAAATGTTCAGGATGCCGGCGATGCCGTTGAAGACGTTATGCCAGCCACCGTACAGGGTGACGCCTTCCGTGGAAACCCATGTGGTGCCGAAGGCTCGGACGGCGCTTTCGAAGTCAGACACCACGGCGATGAGAATGTTGATGGCAACGATTACGAAGGGGAAGGCTTTAAACCAGTGGCTCTTGCCGATTTTGCCCCAGCGATACTTCAGCGCCATGAAGCCGATGCAGCCGATGGTTGCGGCGTAGAGCTTTGCGTAGTGGAACCAGCTGTTCATATCGGTGTAGGTGGGGTTGTCGAGGGCCCATTGCGCGCCGGCGGCCGCGCTTACGCTAATGGCAATGAAGTAGACCGTCAGGATGGCGGGTATTACCAGGAAGCAGATGATTCCGCCCGCTTTGGTGCGGCGCGCGAATTCGTTCATGAGGATGAGGCCCACGAATACGATGACCCATCCGACCCATTGGAAGACGGCGGTGTCGCCGTAGACGTCGAATAGCATGAGAACTCCTTGTGCATAGAAATCGGTTGGAATGCCGTAGAGGGGCATGCCTCCTTTCCCGGCGTGATCGCGTCGCGTTTTTTCGATGCGGCTTGTTTTTTGCGTCGAAAACTGAGCGGTCGTTCGGTGCGATCGCAAACGCGGCTATGAATATGGGCGCGTCGATGCGCGGTTTACCGTGGATTGGGGCCTATGCGGGTCCCGACTTGCTTCTGTCGAGATGCAGACTTTGCGCGATGATGTCTTCGATGACGCCGTCGTCGGCGTCAGGGTGCGTTCGCAGGTAGCCAACGACGCCCAAAGTCAGCATGTAAAAGCTTTCGTACACGTGGTCGATGCGAATCTCGTGCAGACGCCCGTAGTCCTCGACCGTCGTCGTGATGATGTAGTTCGCTGCTTTATCTGCGACCCTGTTGATGAAGTCGATGTAGAGGGCTGCGTTCTCGCGAGAGGCGAGGGCCCGTCGGAAGGAGTCCCTGTCGAAAAGACCTCGTCGCAAAACGGGAACGAGCGTGTGCAGCGCATGTTCCACGTCGCCTTCGATTCGCTGCTCGTTCCAGGCTTTGAGCATGACGAGGAACTCTTCGATGTAGGAGTCGAGCACGGCGGAGGTCACGTCGTCTTTGTCGGTGAAGTAATGGTAGAACAGGCTGCGCGCGACGCCGACCTTGTCGGCGATGTCTTGCACGGAGGTCTTCGTGAGGCCTTTTTCCTCGTAAAGCTCTCGTGTGCACGCGATGATTTGCTCGCGGCGGTTCATGGACATCTCCCCTCGAATCGGGCTATGCCGCGCACTGCGCGCAGCGTAGCCCGACGCTTTAGACGGCCTGCCTACCATGCGCTTTCCCCTTGCGTGGCGGGCCGCTATTCCCTTGATGAGAGCAGAATACGCCTCAGTTTGACATTGCGTCAATGTACAGTTTTGACGAATCGTCGATCCTGATAAATACCTGGACAAAAGCTATTTTCTCTCGGAAGCGAGCATGATATAGTGCGCCGCATAAAGTTCACCGAAGTAGCAAAATATAAACTTCAGTGAAGCAAATAAGAGAGGGGAGGAGATATGGGAGAAGAGGAAAAGAGGCGCTTCGCCGCTGCGCCGGCGGCGCAGGAGGACGCCTTGTCCGAGACGGCCTCGAACGCGCGGGAGAAGCGGGGTCGGGTTCGCAGGAGGTGGCCCATCGCGGTTGGATGCGTCGCAGCGGTCGTGGCTCTTGCCGCGGCGGGTTTTTTCGTCTGGCACGAGCAGCCAAGTTTCTGCAACGCCATATGCCACGTGCCCATGGACAACTACGTTGAGGGCTATTACGAGGACGAGACGCTTTGCGCCAACGCCCACTATCGCGAAGGCACCACGTGCCTTCAATGCCATGAGCCCAAGATCGATGAGCAGATTGCCGAGGGGATTGCCTGGGTGAAGGGGGACTTCGAGGTGGACGAACGCGGCGATATCGCCACCGTCGGCGTGACGGCGGACGAGAAGATGTGCGCGACGCCCGAGTGCCACGACATGCAGGACGTTATGGCGGCGACCCAGGACTGGGGCGGGGAGGAGGGCGTGAACCCTCACGACTCCCACCAGGGTACGCCGATTGACTGTAGCAACTGCCATGGCGTGCACAAGGCTTCGAACATGTACTGCAACACGTGCCACGATTACGAAACGCCGCAGGGCTGGACCGATCCTGTCTAACAGGCGGCGCATGCACGGAGAAAAACGCACGCGGCGCATGCAGCACCGCGTTTCCGAGGGGAGGTTGTATGAAGGGGAAAAGCCAGGTCGTCTTAGGAACCGCCGCCGCGCTCATGCTGGGCTTGACAGGATGCGGCGCGTCGTTCGAGGGGTCGGGTTCCAAGGACGCTGCAAGCGCGGAGCAGCTTGCCATGCGCATCGATGATCCGTGGGTCGTCCAGTCGGGGGAGCAGGCTCGCGCTCAAGCCGATGGCTCGTATGCAGACGGCGTCTATACGGGCAAAGGGACGGCCATGGAGGGTCTTGTCACCGTGACGCTGCTTCTCGATGGCAATCACGTGACGTGTCTCGAGGTTACCCAAGAGGGGGAGAGTCAGAGCCGAGGAGGCTACGAGGCCATTCGCGACGGGAGGTTCGCCGCGATGATCGATGCCGCCCAGGGCTCTGATATCGACGCGATCAGCGGGGCGACCATTACCACGGCCGGCGTGAAGATGGCCGTCGATGACGCATTGGCGCAGGCGGAGATGAAAAACGACGACGCTGCGGCCGAGGGCGAATAGGGGATTATGATGAACAGCAAAACCACCAAGGGGCTATCCCGTCGAGATTTTTTTGCTTGTGCCGCCATGGCGGGCGCAGGCGCCGTCGTCGCATCGTCGACGGCAGGCCGTGCGGCCTACGCGGTCGAAGAAGGCGTAATCGGCGACTGGTCTGCCGACGGTTCTTCCGAGGTCGAGGTTCCGCCTAGCCCGAAGGGCAACGCATCGGCTTCGGACGGAACGTATCGAGAGCACAACGCGGCGACGTTTCCCGCCAACGACGCGTCGCCCATCGAGCCGCGTCCGGTTCCTTCCATCTGGGACTACGAATGCGACATTTGCGTCGTGGGGGCAGGCGGAGGCGGGCTTAATGCGGCCGCGCGCGCGGCCGAGCTTGGCGCAAGCGTCATCTGCGTGGAGGCGGCCGGTCTTCATGGGGGCAATGCTCAGGAGGCCGGCATGTGCGGCATCCTGGGAGGCTCGAAAATGCAGGAGTCGAAGCGCTTCGCCTTTCCGTCGTATCCTTTTGATGCGAAGGCGCTTACCGATTGGGCGATGGACGAATATCATTACGCTGCAGATCCCAAGTTGATTTACAAGATCGCCGAACAGGGCGGGCCGAGTCTTGACTGGATGGCGGAATGCGGCGTGCAGTGGCGTTTGGGCGAAGTGCCGGTGTATGTCGCCCCGAAGAACGCCACTCTCGATCACCACGTACTCAAAATGAAAGATGCGACCGACGCGATGTTCAACTACGGGCAGCGCAAAGGCGTCGATTACCATTTCCAGTCTCCCGCCGTCGCGCTTGTGCAAGACGAGACGGGGCGCGTCGTCGGCGTGGTGTGTAAAGAGGATTACCAGCGCGAGGTCTTCGTGCATGCGACGGCTGCGGTCATCTTGACGGCGGGCGGCTTCTGCAACAACAAGGCGCTTCTCGATCGCTACATCCCCACGGCCGCAATGGGCTGCGCGTCGAGCTACCTCACGCTCGGCGAGACAGGAGAGTGCTTTCGCATGGGCCTCGGCGTGGGCGCTGATGTGTCGGGCTTCAACAGCTCGGCAAGCTTCGACGGCGGTGTCGACTGGGAGGCGGAAGGCGGCCAGTGGGCGCGCTTTCTCTACGACGGCATGACGCAGCTTTCGCGCCAGCCGTGGCTGACGATAGACCGCTGCGGCAACCGCCTGCGTTATATGGACAGCCGTGTCGGGGAAGACGGGGCGAACGCCATCTATGCTTTAGGCGATCTTGCAACGATTCAAATGACGCCTCCGGGGCATCGCTCCTACATCATCTTCGACGCGAACTACGAAGACCATTTGGCGGGATTCGCTCAGGAGCATTGCCGCAAGCTCATCACGCCTGACCTCGAGCAGATCGAGAAAGTCCCCGAGCATTACCGCGATTGGCATCACGGGGTCCAGGATGCCATCGATGCCGACGTTCTCAAGCGTCGCGACACGCTCGAGGAGCTTGAGGCCGATCTGGGCTTCGAGCCCGGCGTGCTGGTGGGAGCCGTGCAGAAGTGGAACGAAGCATGCGAGCGCGGAGAGGACGACTATCTCTATCCCATGCCAAAAGAGTGGCTGCACGCCGTGAGCGAGCCGCCGTTTTACGGATGCCGAATCGGGGGAAACCTCTACGGCACGAAAGCGGGCCTTGCCATCAACGAGGACATGCAGGTCATGGGCGTCAACGGCCTTCCCATCAAGGGGCTTTATGCCGGCTGGCACACGGCCGGGGGCGCATGCGGCGAAAACAGCTATGTGGGCGATCCCATTCTCGGTTCGCTCATGGGCGATGTGGGCTTGGCGTTTTGCGGCGGGTATCTGTGCGGAACCTCGGCTGTCGAGCACGAAATCGATCGCGACTAGAACCGGATAGGAGACCGACATGGCAAAACTTATGAAAGACATGGCGCGTCCGTACGCGGGGCTGTTCTCCATCGCTCTCGTAATCGCGCTTTTGGGCAGGATTGGTCTTTGGGTCATGGATATGACCGGAACCATTGCCTACGACTATATCTCTGCGTCGGGAGTGGCCCTGCTTGACGTCGTCTGCTCCATTCTCACTGGGTCCGCGTTTATCGCGTTCGTCTTCGCCGGTTCGCTGGCGCTCGTGCTTTCGACGGCCGGGGTCGTCTTGTACGGGTACCTGACGCGCAAAGGCGGCATTCCGGCCAGGCCTGCCACGGCTTTTCTGTGGGGGTGGGCAACCGCCTTCGTCGCGTTCGTTTGCCTGATGATCGTGGCAGACGGCATTCTGAGCGGCGTGCAGGTTGCCTCGATGAGCTCGAAGATGCCGGGCCTTCCGGTTATGGTTGCGGGCATTATTGCGTTTGCGGCGTTCATCGGTACGCTGCTTGCGGCCGCTTCGATGGTCGTGCATGCCTGCATCGTGCGCTCAGGGTCGGCGTGCTCTTTGGCGAGGAGCCTTCTACTCGCCACGGCAGGATGCGGCTTCGTGGTTATGCTGCTCACGGTCGGCACGTTCTCGGCGCTGAACAGCGTGTCTGTAAGCGTGCCGTATGTGCTTGGGTGGCTTGCCGCCGATTTGGCGGCCAATGCTGCCATCGTTGCCGGCTCGTGGCACGTTGCACAGAAGGGCTAACGCCGAGCGGGCGGCGCGTCTTTCGCGCTGGCGCTTCATTCGGCGTTCGGGCCGCGCGCCTGCTTGCGTTTCCGAGATATGCATGCACCATAGGAGAAGGGTCGTGAAGGCGAGCTTCGCGACCCTTTTTCGCTTCAGATTCGTTTGCCAGGGCTGCAAAGACGTTATCGGCGGGCGGGGGTTTTGCCCAGGGGGTGGAGTTCGTCGATAGGGGTCAGGCCCTTCTCGTATTCCCGGAGACGAAGCCCTTCAATCACCGTGCGGGTCACTTCTCTGACGGCCGTTCGCTCGGCGCGATCGAGGTGCTTCCAGAGAAGGCTGCGTCCCAAATCATCGATCGTGCGCGCAATGACGCGTTGTTTCTCGAACCCTTCATCGGTGACGTTGACGAAAACGGCTTTGCGGTCGTGGGAGGCTCCCATCCTTCGCACCCAGTTTCGGTCGGAGAGCCTGTCGACGGCGCGCGCCACGTTCACCGTCGACAGACGCAATTGCGCGGCTATGTCGCCGATCCTCAAAGGACGCTGCGCTTCGTCGAGAAGCTGCATGACGCGGCATTCGCTAAAGGATGCTCCGCATGCTTGCCGCAGCCGTGCTTCGATGGCGATCCTGAATCGCTCGAGCGCGGCGAGCGCGCGCGATGCTGGGTAGTCGGTCGCTTCGCGCTCGGAGACCGGCGGGTCTATATGGGAGCATGCGTCGATGGACGTTTCGAGGATGGCCCTCCATGAAGCGTCTTCGGTGGGAAAGAGAGCGTAAAGGCATGCGACAATGGACCTGTTCACGGACGCAACGTGGGAAATCCCATTCTGCGTCGCCGCGATCGATTTCGAGCGAGCGTCCACATTGTCGGTTTCGCGACGTGCAAACCCTGCTTCTTCCAGCGCGTTCGCAGCCTGCGTGACGACGTTGGGTTTGAGGTCGAGGATTCTTCCGAGGTCTGCCTGCGCGGTCTTTTCACCTGCTGCCGCGAGCTTCACAAGCATGCGGTACTGGGTGATGCTCAGCTCGCTTGCCGACTTGAGGCCTCGCTTAAGAGCATCGTGCGTCATCTCGAAGGCGACGAAGTAGGCCGAATCGAGCGTGAGGTTTTCTTTTCGAGGGCTCATGGTGTCTTTCTTGCGCGTGATAATCGTTCATTGATGAAACAATATGCTAACTCCGCAGAAAGGATGTATGTGCGTTTGCGTCCGCATCGTCGCAAAGTTTCCATGCGAGCTTTCGGCTTTAAGAGACTTGGTCCTGCCGCCTTGCGTGGAGCAAGTCGTGCGCTGCTGCTACGAAAGATCGAGCTCGTCGATGACGGCGCGCAGGGCCGCGGCCGACTCCTCAAGCTTGCGGTGTTCCTCCTCGCTGAGGCTGATGGGCACTTTCTGCTCTATTCCCCCGCGGCCGATAATGGCCGGCATGCTGAGCACCACGTCGTCCAGGCCGTAGTCGCCTTCCATAAGGTTCGATACGGGAAGCACCGATTTCTCATCGCGTACGATCGCTTCGCACAGGCGCTTGACGGTCATGGCGATGCCATAATAGGTAGCGTTCTTCTTGTCGATGATTTCGTATGCGCTGTTTTTCACCCCTTCGGCAATTCGTCTCATCGACTCTTCGTGCTCGTAGAAGCCTCTCAGCTCGCAGAAGGAGTTGATGGGCACGCCCCCTACGTTCGCCGTGCTCCAGACGGCGATCTCGCTATCGCCGTGTTCGCCGACGATGCGCGCATGAACCGTGCGGGGGTCTACGCCGAGGTGCTGTCCGAGGGCGTATTTGAAACGGGCGGTGTCGAGCACGGTGCCCGATCCCAGCACGCGCCCAAGCGGCAATCCCGAGAGCTTGATGGTGACGTACGTGAGCACGTCGACGGGGTTCGAGACGATAAGAACGATGCCTTGGTAGTGACGCTTTGCTATTTCAGGGATGATGGTCTTAAAGATGGCGACGTTTTTCTTCACGAGGTCGAGGCGCGTTTCTCCCGGCCTTTGGTTCGCGCCCGCTGTAATGACGGTTACGGCGGCGTCCGATGCGTCGTCGTAATCTCCCGCGTAGATGTTCATGGGCCGTGCGAAGGGCAGTCCGTGGCTGATGTCGAGGGCTTCTCCTTCTGCGCGGTCACGGTCTACGTCGATGAGAACCATCTCGCTGAAAAGTCCGCTTTGCATGAGGGCGAACGCCGAGGACGATCCGACGAAGCCACATCCGACGATGGCCACTTTCCTATCGTTGACCGATTTTGTCATGTTTCCTCCTCGGAAGGTTGTTCAAGTATGCATGCGGTATCGGCGGGACTTTATACGAGCAGCCGCGAGCCGTCAAGGATACTCTTCCGTAGTACAATGCACAGCGCACAAAGCCCTCGCGCGTTTACGAGGGACGAACAGAAAGGAACGATATGGCCGCATACGATTTCGAGCGTTTGATCGTCGATATTCCCGATTATCCCGAGCCCGGGGTTGTCTTCAAGGACATCACGCCGCTTCTTGCCGATCCGGAGGGATTCGCCGTGGTGATCGATGCGATCGCCGACCATTTCAAAGATGCGGGCATTACCAAGGTGATAGGGGCCGAAGCTCGGGGATTCATGGTGGGCGCGCCGGTTGCGCGTCGTCTTGACGCCGGTTTCGTTCCTGCGCGCAAGCCCGGGAAGCTCCCGCGTGAGACGGTAAGCGAGAGTTATGCGCTCGAATACGGCACCGACTCGCTCGAGGTTCACGCTGATGCCTTGTCGTCCGACGACGTGGTTCTGCTCGTCGACGATTTGGTTGCAACGGGCGGTACGGCTGTCGCTCAGGTACATCTCGTTGAACGATTCGGAGCTCGTCTTGCCGGAATGGGCTTTCTCATGGAGCTTGCGTTTCTCGACCCGCGTTCTGCCATCGCCGAGGCGAGCGACGTCGAGGTGTTCTCGCTCGTGAAGGTGGGCTAGCCCGAAGCTTTCTGACGAAGGGCCGCGTTTCAGGAGCTGAGCGTTGCCGCTCGATGCGGCTTCGAACGCGGTCCGCGCGAGGGGCCGTTTGCCGTCGGTTTCGCCTATCAAGCCGTTTCGCGTACGATGCCAGGCTGTGCCCCAAGGCGCAGGGGACGAATTCAAATAGTCGCTTGACCAGCGGTGATATAATACGGAAATCAAATGTTAAGGAAATGGTAACATTTCGCTCAGAAATCCTACAAAACAGGTGGGTATAGTGCATGGCGAACCAGAAAAGAGGGGATTCCCTCGAGAAAGGAGCGATACCATGCAGTATCCCGTTTCCGATTCCTATAAGCTTTTCATCGGCGGCCGCTGGGTCGATGCTTCCGACGGAGCCACGCTTGATACTTATTGCCCCGCGAACGGCGAACGCATCGCGAGCATCGCCGACGCGACGCGCCAAGATGTCGACGCGGCCGTGGACGCGGCTCACGAGGCGTTCGCATCATGGAAAGCGACGCAGAAGGGCGAGCGAGCGCGCATTCTCAACGCCATTGCCGATGTCATCGAAGAAAACGCCGAACATCTTGCCCTTGTCGAATCCATCGACAACGGCAAGCCCATCCGAGAGACGCGCGCGATAGATGTCGCATATTCCGCCGAGCACTTCCGCTATTTCGCCGGCGTCCTTCTTGCTGAAACCGGCGAGGCCGACATGGTGGCGCCGAACATGATGTCGATCGTGGTCCACGAGCCCATCGGCGTGGTCGGACAGATCGTGCCCTGGAATTTCCCGTTGCTCATGGCGGCGTGGAAGCTCGCGCCCGTGCTCGCCGCCGGCGACTGCACCGTTCTCAAGCCGTCTTCCTCTACGTCTCTTTCCGTTCTCGAGCTGGCGCGCCTGACGCAGGGCATCATTCCCGCCGGCGTCTTTAATGTGGTTACGGGTCGCGGTTCGAAATCGGGTCAATACCTGCTTGAGAACACACGAATCGCCAAGCTCGCTTTCACCGGCTCTACCGAGGTCGGGCGCGAGGTTGCTCGGGCCGCGGCCGATCGTCTTATCCCCGCGACGCTCGAGCTGGGTGGAAAATCGGCCAATATTGTTTTCCCCGATGCCAAGAGGGACATGGCCATCGACGGAATCCAGCTGGGTATTCTGTTCAACCAGGGCCAGGTCTGCTGCGCAGGAAGCCGTATCTTCGTCCATGAGGATATATACGACGAATTCGTCTCCGAAGTCGTTGAGGCCTTCAAGAAGGTCAAGGTGGGTCTGCCGTGGAACGAGGACACCCAGATGGGGTCGCAAATCGACGAACGCCAGGCGCAAAAGATACTCGACTACGTGGAATTGGCGAAAGAAGAGGGAGGCCGCGTGCTCGTAGGAGGCCGTCGCGCGACCGAAGGGGAGCTCGCCAAGGGCGCCTTCCTCGAGCCGACGCTGCTCGAAGTTCCGAGCAACTCTTGCCGTGTAGCGCAGGAGGAGATCTTCGGTCCGGTCGCGGTGGTCATGAAGTTCAAGGACGAGCAAGAGGTGATCGACCTTGCTAACGACTCGGTATACGGCCTTGGCGGAGCGGTATGGACGCGCGACATCAATCGGGCTTTCCGTGTGGCGCGTGGGGTGCAGACGGGCCGCATGTGGGTGAACACCTATAACCAGATTCCCGCAGGCGCCCCGTTCGGCGGATACAAGGAGTCGGGCATCGGACGCGAGACGCATAAGATGATGCTCGATCATTATTGCCAGACGAAAAACATCCTGATCAACCTAGGGGAAGAGCCTTCCGGTTTCTATTCGGTCTAGAATAGAAACCCAGCAGGAAGCCCCGTACCCCAAAGGCCGCGCCGAGAAAAACGATTCGGTGCGGCCTTTTTGCGCGTGCGGCTTCGCTATCATTCGAGGCAGCGTGCGGTTTCGCGCGCTGCAAGGCAGAAGACGGGTTGACGAAGGGTGCTGATGATGAACATAGCGGTGAGCAATTGCCTTTTAGGAGCCCGATGCAGATTCGACGCTTCGTCCAAAACGTATCCGGGTCTCATCGAACTGCTGAACGAGCATGTCGTGGTGCCGATTTGCCCCGAGGAGGAAGGGGGTCTTGGCTGCCCGCGCCCTCCAAGCGAAATCGATGTTGTTCATGGAGGAGAAAGGGTTATCAACGCCGAAGGCGCAGATGTCACGATCGAATTTCGGGAAGGGTCGCGTCTTTGCGTCGAGCGGGCGGTCGAGGCCGGCTGCACGCTCGCCGTCTTGAAGTCGAAGAGTCCTGCGTGCGGCGTCGGCGAAGTGTACGACGGAACGTTCTCCGGAGCGCTTGTTCGGGGGTTCGGGATGGCTGCGCGCGCTTTTTGCGCTGCGGGTATCCGCGTCATCGACGAGAAATCCTTCGTCTGCTGCCTCCTGAGGTCTCGTGCTCTTCGCGAAGGAATTCCTCCTCTCGTTTCCGAACATCCCGAGCAACGTCCCGTCCTGCATGCCCGGGGCGCCGATTTGACGCCTCTGTCTTTTCAAGATTGCGCATTGCTTCGCGACGGGCTTTCGCGCGCTTCCTCGTTTGCCACGTGCTGGCCGAAAGAATCTTCGGTATGTCGGATCCATGCGTTCGGGGTGCGTTCGGCCGCATCTCGAGCGTCGATGTCAGGGACGGTGGCTCTGGGCTTCGACGCATCGGGCGGATGCGGCGACGAATGCCTGCTGCGCATGCGTTTTTCCGCCTCCGTTCCTTACGAGGCGGCGTGCTCGGCATTGCGTGAGTCTCTTCGCTATGCGTTCGAAGAGCTCGGGTATAAAAGCGCCGTCACCGAAACGCTTTTTTTCGACGAATCGGCGCAGGTCGTGTTGCATCGTGTCGGCTTCGAGCAATCGGGCGAGTGCGGCTCTTGCTCAGGCGCGTCTTCGGACGGGAGGGAGAAGGGGGGCCGCGTTGCGTGGCGCGTTTCCTCCGGAATTCTTCGATGAGGATTTCGGGGCGTCTCTCTTGATAACGAACATCTGTTCGTATATAATGCAAACAGATGTTCGAATGGCTGGCATCGCCTAACTTCTTCTCGAAGGACAGCCTCTTCTCTGCAAAAGGAGGCGCCATGTCTGTCAATTGCCTAAACCATGCCTACCAGCGTCGCATTGCGGACCGCATAGAACGGCTCGAATGTATTGAACCCTGGGATGAGCGTCCGAGCGGCGTTCTTCTGGAGGACGTCCAGACGGCTCTTTTCGCCTGCGCTTGCCATCATGCGCGCAATCGCGGGCGTCTTGCGCAGTCGCTTCCCGACCAAGCCTCCATTCTTCATGCCACGGGTCTTGCGCGGGGTCGCTTCCTCACGAACTCGGGGGCTGTTTTGTTCTCCGACGCCAACGACCCCCTTGTGTTGTGCCGTCTTTTTTCGGGCGCGCGCCATGATAGGCTTATCGATTCGGCGTCTCATTTCAGCCCGTATGTCTGCGCGCTCGAAGGGGCTCTGTTCTTCATCATGGGCCATTGCTGCAATGCGTTTGGGGTCTTCCTTGATTCGGAGCCTTCCTTTGCCGCGCGGCTGCGCTCGGCTGCGGGGTCTCTACTTTCCTATGCGTTTCTGCATCGTTCGTACGAAGCCCGATCTGCGGTGCGGGTTTCCATGGGGCCCGAATGTCTTCTCGTGTCGTTTCCCCGTGAACAGGTTTCGACGCGTTTCGGCGGGGTTTCCTTCCGTTCGAGCGAGGAATTCTGCGCGGATGAACTCTCTAATGTCGCGGGGCATGCGGAATTCTTTTCATGCGAAAATGCGCTTCTGGCCCAGAATGCGTATCGCTTCGGCTTTCTCGATGGTGGTCTGCTTGATTGTCCGTCCCTTGTCCGAAAATGCTGCGAATGGGGCTTTTCGCTCGACGTGCAAGAGAGCGCCCGCGAGACCGGCTTGCTTCTGGCGCGCCGCGCAACGCGCGTTTCGTAACGGTTCGGCGCTAAGCGGTCTGTCGAGGATGAGTCGTTTTACAAAATGGGCTATTCTTGTCTTTCATGCTATGAAAGGCGGTTTTAGTGGCGGATCATCGGTATTGCTCAGAAGAGTCCGGTCTTTCTCGAAATCAAAATCTTTCTTCTCAGGGAGGGGGAGACGTTTCGAAGGAGGGAGTCGGTATGCAGGGAGAAGCGCCTTCCGAAGAGAGGGAATGCGCCGAGGACTCTCTTTGCGCCGAAGTTCCCGTTCCTACGATTTTCGTCATGCACGCTTCTGTGGGATCCGGCCACAGAAGCGCAGCGCTTGCCGTTGCGGAGGCTTTCGAGAAGCTCGTCCAGGAGGGTGATGCGCGAATTCCCGCCAATACTCGCATCGAGGTGCTGGATATCCTCGATTACGGGCGCGTTCCTCTCGACGGGGATAAAACTGCCTCTATGTTCACGGGTCCGACTCGTCCCATATACGACATCACCTGGCGGTTCACGTTCACGGGGCGTCTCTTGTGGGGAGGGGGCACGTCCTGGGCGCACGTCATGTTCAAGAAGCTGACCGATTACGTCGAGCAGCGCAAGCCCATAGCCGTCGTTTGCACGCATATAACTGCCGCAAACGCCGTGGCGGGGGCGCGGATGATCACCAAACAAAGGTTCCCCATTGTCTGCGTCCCCACGGATTATGAGATTGAGGGGCTATGGCCCCATAAAGACGCCGATATGTTCTGTGTCGCCACGGAGGCGATGGCCGAGACGCTCCGTCCGCGCAAGGTTCCGGAAACGCGCATGCAGATCACGGGGATTCCTGTGCGAGGCGGGCTTGGGGAAGAATTCGACACCGTCGCCATACGCGAAGAGACGGGGCTTCCTCAGGACAAGATTGTCGTTCTGGTCATGGCGGGCGCCCATTTACCCCAGCCGTACGTGAGGTTTCGGGCTACCATGGATGAAACTATGGCGTACCTCAAAGGGCTCTCGGGTATGCACTTCGTTTTTCTTCCCGGCAGGGATGAAGAGTATGCCCTTCGCCTGGAGCGCCAGAGGCAGGCCATGGCGATCGACAACATGACGGTCATGGGATATGTGGACAATATGCCCGCTTTAATGGCTGCAAGCGATCTTGCTATCTGCAAATCGGGAGGTCTTACGGTGACCGAATGCCTCTGCTCGAGGCTTCCCATGGTTCTTCTTGGCAGGTCGTACGGCCAGGAGAAGGCGAATGCGCTTATGCTCACGTCGCTTGGCGTCGGAATGCATGTGACAACCGCTAGAGAGTTGCTGGGGGCTCTGCGGCACCTGCATGCAAACCCCTCTAGCCTGCAGGCCATGCTTACAAACGGGGAGATTCTTAGACGGCCGAACGCGGCGGCCGATATCGCTAACGTTGCGTTGTCGCTTATCGGAACGGTGGGGGAGCCCAAGAAGCATTTCATCGAATTGTATTGGGGCGGCAAACCCGCTCATACGCGGTAATGCGAATATGTCCATCGACGCCTTTCGAAAAGCCTTGTAAGGTGGTGGCTGGCAACAGCGTATTTGTCTTGATTCCGCTAGAACCAGCGAAAGGTGTGGTTTGAATGTTCTACGAACGTATTGGCGCAAAATTCGTCGAAATCGATGAGGACCATGCTGTCTTGTTGACTCCTGTGGTGGATGACATGCTTCAGCCCGATGGGATTCTTCATGGCGGCATGAGTGCTTATTTGGCCGAGTCAACGGCGAACAACGCCGCGAAATATAAGGCTCCCGAAGGCGTGCGTGTGGTCGGATTGGAGCTTACAAGCACGCATCTTCTTCCGGTCGAATTGGGAGACACCATTCGCAGCATCGCCACTCCCGTCCGACGGGGCGGCAAAATCCAGGTTTGGAAAGTCGAGCAGTATCGTGAAAGCGACGGACAGCTCTTTAACGTTTCTCAGCTGACTACGTATACGAAGCGGATGGCTTAGGCGCTTCGGTCTGCGCGATCGTCTCCATGCAGGCTTTTTCGCTCGCCATTTGGTTTTGTCACCGCTCGCTGCTCCGCCCCGTTTACCGAGCCTCGGTGCCGAACGGTGAGCAATTAAGTCCCAATTGCCCTTCCGATGATCCGCTCTGATAAAGTGACAGCGGCGAGGTGACTCGCCGCTTTATTTTTTATCGGTAGCAAGGGAGAAAAGGGAGGAACGATGGAGATAATTGTTTCCCTGGTTGTGGTGCCTTGTATTGCGGCTCTGCTCATGCTTGCAATACGCACCGACAAAGTTCGAGATATCCTGGCGGTTGGCTTTGCCGTTGCCATCGGTGTTCTCTCTATTGTCTTTTCCGTTATGTACCTCGGCTCGGGTCCGGTGTACTTCGAGCTTCCCGCTGAATGGTCGGGCGCTTTGAGCATGGTGAACTTCGCCATAGAGATGGCGGTAGGTGCGTTCATCCTTGCGTACGCCATTCGCTACAAGCGCATCCTGCCCCTTGTTCTCGCCCTGGTCCAGATTATCATCGCCATCTGGCTTGAAACTTCCGTGATGCACGAGGTGGGCTTCTCCACGCAGCTGCGCATCGACGAGCTCTCCATCATCATGGCGCTCATCATCGGAACCGTCGGTTCTGGCATCTGCGTGTATGCGCTCGGCTACATGAAGGACTTCCAGAGCCATCACGCCGATCAAAAGGATCGCCGTCCCTGGTTCTTCGCGCTCATGTTCGCCTTCCTTGCGGCCATGTATAACATCGTGTTTTCCGACAACATGTCGTGGATCTACACGGCTTGGGAAGTCACCACACTGTGCTCGTTCCTGCTTATCGGCTTCACGAAGACCGAAGAGGCCATCAACAACGCATTCCGCCAGATCGTCATGAACATGCTCGGCGGCGTCGCCTTCCAAATCGCCATCGCGTTCGCGGCCCTCAACGGACTTCCCCTTGTTTTCAGCGAATTCCTCATGGCGGGTGCGCAGTCCGCAGGCACGACGGCCGCTGCGTTGTTCGCGGTCCCCGTTGTCTTGCTGGCGTTTGCGGGCATGACCAAGGCCGCTCAGATGCCGTTCCACACGTGGCTGCTCGGCGCCATGGTCGCTCCTACGCCTACCAGTGCGCTTCTGCACTCGTCTACCATGGTCAAGGCTGGCGTCTTCCTGCTCATCAAGCTCTCGCCTTTGTTCCTTGCGTTTCCCATCGCCTCCGGCATGGTCGTGCTTGTGGGCGGATTTACGTTCCTGTTCTGCTCGTTCCTTGCTATTTCCCAGTCCAACGCCAAGCGCGTGCTGGCATATTCCACCATTGCTAACCTCGGCTTGATCACCGCCTGCGCCGGCGTCGGCACCCCCGAAGCGGTATGGGCTGCAATCTTCCTGGTCATCTTCCACGCCGTTGCAAAAAGCCTCCTGTTCCTCTGTGTCGGCACGGCAGAGCATCATATCGGCAGCCGCAACATCGAAGACATGGACGAGCTCTTCGAGCGCATGCCGCGTCTTGCCCGCTTCATGATGCTCGGCATCATGTGCATGTTCATCGCTCCGTTCGGTATGCTGGTCTCCAAATGGGCGACGCTCGTCTCCTTTGCGACCACGGGTCAGGTCGTCCTTCTCGTCCTGCTTGCTTTCGGCAGCGCTGCAACGTTTATGTTCTGGGCGAAATGGCTCGGAAAGCTCGCCGGCATCGCTGCCCACCGCGAAAACGTGGAGACTACCGTATATAAGAGCGAATGGTCGGCAATCGTGCTGATGGCCATCTTGGTCGTCGCCGCCTGCATCAACATGCCCGTCCTTTCGGCGTATTTTGTGGAGCCGTATCTGCTGAGCACCTACGGAGCGTACGGCGCCTCGATCGGCCTTGACAACATGGTCATCATGGCCGTCATCGTCGCCTTCATCGCCGTCGTTTTGTTCGGAACCCTGGGCAATTCCAAGGCGCGCACTGTTCCGGTGTATATGGCAGGTATCACGGTTGATTCTGCCAAGCGCGTTTTCCGCGGGTCTCTTGGGGACAGCCGCGAGGCAACGTCTCGCAATTGGTATCTCGAAGGCATTTTCGGAGAAGCACGCCTCGACAAGCCCGCGACCGTGCTGACCGCGGCCATCATCGTCGTATGCATTGCCGCTACGCTTTTCGCAGGCAGCTATTTCGTCAATTCCTTCTCCTTGCCTATGTATTTCCAGACGATGTCTTTCAACGAGGGCATCTTCTCCACCCTCATCGGCATGGTCGTCTTCGTGGTGCTCGGCCCGGTTGTCGGCTGCCTGCTCGCTGGCATCGACCGTAAGATCAGCGCTCGCATGCAGGGCCGCGTCGGTCCTCCGCTTCTGCAGCCATACTACGACGTTCGCAAGCTCATCGCGAAAGACAACGTGAGCGTCAACAGCGTCGAGGGCACCTATATCACCTGCGCTCTGATCTTCACCCTTATCGCGGGAGGCGTGTTCTTCGGCGGCGGAAACTTCCTGATGTGCGTATTCCTCGTGACACTTTCCGCGCTGTTCTTCATCCTTGCTGCGTACTCTTCCCGTTCTCCCTATGCCGAGATCGGCGCTGACCGTGAGACGCTTCAGGTCATGGCCTATGAGCCGATGATTCTCTTCGTTGCTATCGGCATGGTTCTTAGCATCGGCACGTTCGACGTCGCAGGGCTGATGGCCTCGCCCGTTCCGATTATCGTGGCAACGTGGCCGATCTTCCTCGGTCTGCTTTTCGTCCTTACCATCAAGCTGAGGAAGTCCCCGTTCGACCTTTCCTATTCGCACCATGCGCACCAGGAGCTCGTCAAAGGCGTGACCACCGAAATGAGCGGCCGCACGCTTGCGAAGGTCGAAGTCATGCATTGGTGCGAAAACGTCCTCTTCCTCGGCTGGGTTGCGCTCTTCTTCGTCTGGAACAATCCCGTTTCGATCCTGCTGGCCGTGGTCGTGGCGTTGGCGATCTATTTCTTCGAAATCTGGATTGACAACAACTTCGCCCGCGTCAAGTGGCAGTCGTGCCTGAAGTGGGCTTGGATCGTCTCGCTCGTTGCCGGCCTAGTCAACATCATCGGACTCGTAGTCCTTATCGTCCTGTAGGAGTTTCGCTATGAGCAGTGTTTCCAAATCACCCTGGGTTATTCATTATGACGGCAGCAGCTGCAACGGCTGCGATATCGAGGTACTTGCTGCCTTGACTCCGCTCTACGACGTCGAGCGTTTCGGCATTATCAATACGGGCAATCCCAAACACGCCGATATTTTCCTGGTTACCGGTTCGGTCAACGAGCAGAACATCGGCGTGGTGCAGGAGATATACGATCAGATGGTCGAGCCGAAAGTTGTCGTGGCGTGCGGAATTTGCGCCTGCTCGGCGGGCATCTTCCACGATTGCTACAACATCATAGGAGGGGTTGACAAAGCCATTCCGGTCGATGTGTATGTGCCAGGATGCGCCGTTCGCCCCGAGGCGATCATTGACGGCGTCGTGCAGGGTCTTGCTATTCTCGAAGAGAAGGCAAAGGCTCTTGCCGAAGCGAAGAAGAAGGGGGAGTAGCGTCATGGCTCTGTATACCACGTTTGCCGAAGTGCGAGCCGATGAGCTTGTCGAGCTCGCCGAGGCGAAGAAGAATGACGGATACCGTTTCGTGCAGATGCTCTGCGTCAACACCGAGGAAGGAATCGACGCCTTGTATTCCTTCATGAAGGGCGACAGCTTGGAGAACTATACGATTAAGGGGATAGACACCGCCACGCAGAGCGTGCCGTCCGTCACGGGATCGTTTCTTGCGGCATTTCCCTTCGAGAATGAGGCGCACGATTTATTCGGCTTGAATGTGACGAACATCGCCATCGATTTCAAGGGCGGTTTTTACAAGGTCGCCATGGACAAGCCGATGACGGTCATCTCTCCTGCGCAGAAGGCGGCACGCGAGAAGGCGGCGAAAATCGCAGCCGCCAAAGCCGCCAAATCCTCTTGCGCGAAACCTTCGGAGGAGGATTTGGAGAAAAAGCTTGCGGGCATGGACCCGGAGAAGGCCGCCAAGGTTCGCGCCGCCATGGAGGCGAAGGCGAAGAAGGAGGCCGAAAAGGCCCAGGCGGAAAAGCAGGCGCAGCTTGAAGAGAAGCTTGCGGGAATGGATCCGGAAAAAGCAGCCAAATTCCGTGCCGCCATGGAGGCGAAGGCGGCACGCGAGTCGGCCCAGAAAGGCGGCGAGTAATTATGGGAAAAGCGACAGTTATACCTTTCGGGCCGCAGCACCCCGTCTTGCCCGAGCCTCTTCATCTCGACCTGGTCGTAGAAGACGAACACGTTATCGAGGCTATACCCCAGATAGGCTTCATCCATCGCGGTCTTGAGAAGCTGGTCGAAACCCGCGACATCCACCAGTTCATCTACGTTGCCGAGCGTATCTGCGGCATCTGCAGCTTCGGCCACTCGCTTGGCTACGCCGAAACGGTCGAAGACCTCATGGGTGTCGAAGTCCCCAAACGCGCCCAGTTCATCCGCGTCATTCTGCACGAGCTTTCCCGTATGCACTCTCATCTGCTCTGGATGGGCCTTGCGGCGGATGCTTTCGGCTTCGAAAGCCTGTTCATGCATTGCTGGCGCTTGCGCGAGCGCGTTCTCGACATTTTCGAAGCCACGACGGGCGGTCGCGTCATTCTGTCCGCCGTGTGCATCGGCGGCGTGAACCGCGATATAGAGAACACCGAGTTGAAGGCCATCGTCGACAAGCTTAACAGTATCAAAGACGAATACCGCGAGATAACGAACACCTTCCTGAAAGATACTTCGGTCAAGAGTCGCCTCGTTGGCGTCGGGCACCTGACCAAGGAGCAGGCCGAGGATTTGTGCATGGTCGGTCCTTTCGCGCGTGCTTCCAACGTGGCGTACGACTGTCGCATGCTCGGCCGGGGCGCCTATGGGGATCTCGAAGGGTTCGAGCCGATTCTCTCGGACGAGGGAGACTGCTACGCCCGATGCAAAGTCCGTGCCTTGGAGGTCAGCCAGTCGATTGACATTATCGAAGAGCTCGTTTCCAAAATTCCCGACGACGGCATCGGATCGAAGAGCAAACTGACTCCGCCGGAAGGAGCCCAGGCTTCAAGCGTGCTCGAGCAGCCTCGCGGCGAATGCTACTACTACGCCCGCGGCAACGGCACGAAGAACCTCGACCGCATGCGCATGCGCACGCCAACCAGCCAGAATCTCGCCGGCATGGTCAAAGCGCTCGAAGGATGCGACCTGGCCGACGTGCCCATGATTATCCTGACCATCGATCCGTGCATCAGCTGTTCTGAAAGGTAGGGGCGCAATGGGAAGCTTCAAACTGGGGAAGATGACCCTGCGTTCGCTGTTCAGCAAGCCTGAGACCGTCATGTATCCGGCTCAGACGCGCTTTCAGCCCGAAGGCCTCAAGGGGAAAGTCCTCAACGATATTGACACGTGCATTCTTTGCGGCATCTGCGAAAAGCGCTGCCCGACTGCGGCCATCAGCGTCGTGAAGAAGGAAGGTAAGTGGTCCATCGACCGTTTTCGATGCGTTCAGTGCGGAACCTGCGTGCGTGAATGCCCGAAAACCTGCCTGACCATGGATCCGGACTATCCTCTCCCATCGAGCGCGAAGAGCGTGGATGCGCTTCATAAATCGGAGCCCTCCGAAGAGGAGAAGGCCGCCAAAGAGGCGGAGAAAGCGGCTCGGATCAAGGCTGCGATGGAAGCGAAGGCGGCGCGCGAGGTGCAGGCCGAAAGCTGACGTGCGGCGCATTGCCGTCAAGAAAGAATCAAGTCTTTCTAACGATTGCGTGACGGCTCGATGACGGTGTCGCGAATATCCCGATATAAAACAAAGCGGGCGAGGAAAGCTGTTACAATCTTTCCTCGCCCGTCTCGTGTTCGGGTGTTTGCAGGTTTACCGAAAAGGGAAGTCATGGCTCAGCAGGAACAAGTAACGAACAAGATATGCACTCTCGCGAACCTCGTTTCGGCGGTTCGCCTCTGCATGGTTCCCGCGTATCTCGTGCTTCTTCTTGACGGGCATGACGTTCTCGCCGCCTTTATGTTCGCTCTTGCCGCGTCGACGGATTTCGTCGACGGCCAGCTTGCTCGCAGAACGCATACGGTTTCTCGGCTCGGGCAGCTGCTCGATCCGGCCGTCGACAGGCTTCTGATGATCGCGGGCGTCCTGGGTCTTCTTCTCGTGGGACGGCTTCCTTTGTGGATTATAGTCGTCGTCATCGCGCGCGACCTGTTCCTGCTGTGCGGGGCGGCGTACCTGCTGCGCTTCCAGAAGCGCGTGGCCGTGATATATCTCGGAAAAGTGGCCACGACCTTCCTTTTCATCGGATTCGCCGGGCTTCTTCTCAATCTCCCGCTTATTCCCGGTCTCGGCGTGTGCGATATCGCATGGCTTCCCGGCTTCAACGGCGAGTCTGTCTCGTGGGGCATTTGGTTTGTGTATGTCGGCCTTGTCCTCGCTCTTGTCACGACGGTGGTCTATGTCTCCCGCGGCGTCGCCGCGCTTAAGGAGGCGCGTTGCGAACGCGTCGCAATTTCTTGCGACTGACGCGATTTTCTGAATTTGTCCCTTCACGAATCCACTCTACTAGACTAAAGTATTACAGCGTCAAAGGCGAAGTTTGCCTTTGGCGCTGTGTTGTAGAGAAAGGAAATCGCCGATGTACTATCAGGAGGAAATCGAGTGCATGCCTCGCGCCGAACTCGAAGCCTTGCAGGTGGAGCGCTTGCGATGGGCTGTCAAGCATGCGTACGAAAACGTCCCTCTGTACAAGCAACGATTCGACGAGGCGGGTCTTGACCCGTACTCCATCGAATCTCTGGAAGACATCAAGCGATTTCCTTTTATCGTCAAGCAGGATATGCGTGACGCGTATCCGTTCGGGCTGTTCGCGGTCGACCGCTCCGAGGTCAAGCGTCTCCATGCCTCCTCGGGCACGACCGGTCAGGCCACCGTTGTAGGCTATACGGAAAACGACCTGAAGAACTGGGGCGATTGCTTCGCTCGCGGCATTGCTATGGTCGGCGGTAGCGCAGAATCCACGATGCAGGTTTCGTACGGCTACGGTCTGTTCACGGGCGGCCTCGGGGCCCATATGGGCGGTGAGGCGGCCGGTTGTATGGTCGTCCCCATGTCCACGGGCAACACGAAGCGCCAGATTCAGATCATGAAGGATTTCGGAACCGACATCCTCTGCGCCACGCCTTCGTATGCGCTTCTTATCGCTGATACGGCAATTGAGATGGGCTACGACCCTGCGAAGGATTTTCCGATCTCCGGCGTCATCTTGGGTGCAGAGCCGGCATCCGAGCATATGCGTGAAGAGATTCGCCAAAAGTTCGGCGTGAAATACTGTGACGTCTACGGCCTTTCTGAAATTATGGGGCCCGGTGTTGCTATGGAGTGTTCCGAAAGCCACGGCCTGCATGTCGCCGAGGACCAGTTCCTCGTCGAGATCGTCGACCCCGAGACGCTTGAGCCCGTGCCTGATGGACAGCTCGGCGAGCTTGTGATTACGACACTCACGCGCGAGTGCAGCCCCCTCATTCGCTATCGCACGCGCGACCTCACCCGCATCATTGACGAACCCTGTGCTTGCGGACGCACCCATCGCAAAATCGACCGCATCGTGGGACGTACCGACGATATGCTTATCATCCGCGGCGTCAACGTATTCCCGTCTCAAATCGAACAGGTCATCACCGGATTCCCCGAAATCGTTCCGCATTATCAGATCGTCCTCACTACCAAAGGCACGCTCGATCATGTGGAGCTTCGCGTGGAGACTGCGCCCGATTTTTCCTTCGACGAGATTCGCGCCCTCGAAGATCTGCGCCGTCGTCTTGCGGCAGAGCTGAAGAGCAACCTTCAGATCGCGGTCGACATCAAGATCGTCGAGCCGAAGACCATCGAGCGCAGCGAAGGCAAGGCGAAACGCGTCATAGACCTGCGTAACAAAGACTAATCGCGCACGATGCGCCCGCGAAGAGCGCATCTTCGAACAAGGAGACATCATGATTGAGCAGCTTACCGTTCTTCTCGAGAACGAGAAGGGACGCCTTTCGACCCTGTGCAGAGATCTTGCGAACGCAGACGTCAACATGCACGACCTCTTTGTCGCCGATACGTCGGACTTCGGCATCGTCCGCATCTTCTGCGACACCCCGAGGCGTGCGGCCCGTGTTCTCGAAGAGGCGGGCTATCGCGCACGTGTCGTCGAGGTTCTCGCGGTCCGTGTTCCCAACGTCGCAGGCGGCCTGGCTTCTCTTCTCGATACCATCGACGAGTGCGGTTCCAACGTCGAATACGGCTACTGTTTTTCTCGGGGAGAAGAAACGGCCATTGACGTTTTGAAGGTGGCCGACGCCTCCATCGAGGCTACACTGTCTGAGAAAGGTTTCGATATCGTAAAGGCAGAGGAAGTCTACGCGCTCGATGAATAAAACGGGAATTGACAACAGTCTTTTCAACACAGGACGGAACTCTGAAACGGGGTTCCGTCCTTCTGGTGCAGGAGATTCGCATTCGTCTGCCAGTGCAACGCACTGGCCGCGGCGCGCGTTCTCGCGAACGATTGCAGGTTTTTTTGCGAAAAGCGCCCTTTGCGCGTTCGTTCTTTCCGTCTCGTTCGGCCTGCCCGCCTATGCGGACGTGCGTCCTACCGACGAGATTGTCTCCGAGCCCATCTCGTCGTCGGGTATGGCCGAGGCGCTTTGCCCTGATATTCAGGCGGAAAACGCTCTGCTTATATCCGAGGACGGAACCGTGTATTTCTCGCGTGATGCTTCGGACCCGGTGAAGATCGCCTCTATCACCAAAGTTATGACGGCCATCGTAGCGCTTGAGAACGCGTCGCTTGACACCGTGGTCACCGTGGACGAAGAGGCGGCGACGGTGGGCGAGTCGTCTGCGGGGCTTCTGCAGGGCGATTCCATGGATCTACGGACCGCCCTTTACGCGTTGATGGTGCCGTCGGGAAACGACGCCGCCGTCGCTATTGCGAAGTGTGTCGGATCTCTTCTTCCTTCCTACGATGGAACGAATGCTCTGGAAGCCTTCGTCGCCGCTATGAACGAGAAGGCCGAAGAACTGGGCTGCTCCGATACGCTGTATTCCAATCCTCACGGACTTGATGCGGACGGTTACGAGAGCGACGCCCATTCTACTGCCGCCGATGTGGGTATCGTCGTGAGCTATGCCATGGAAAACGACCTTTTCCGAGAGATCGTCGATGCGGGAGATACATCGATTGTCGTACAGGACGCGCAGGGTCAAGATCGAGAAATCAACCTCGTGTCCACCGATGAGCTCATCGGCGTCTACGAGGGAATCTGCGGGGTGAAGACAGGAACCACCATAGAAGCTGGATACTGCTTCGCAGGCGCGGTCTCTCGCGATGAAGGGGAATTCTACAGCGTTGTTCTTGGAAGCCCCGACAGCGATGCTCGCTTCGCCGATACGGTGACCCTTTTCGACTGGATGTATGGCAACATCGTCGAGCAAAGGCTCATCAACGCCGATTCGTTCGTCGACTACCAAGGGGCTCAGGCTCCCCTTGTCGCGAATGTCGCCCATACCGAATGGGTGGACTGCCTTGTGCCGGCAACGGTTCTTGATCCCGATATCGCCGTGCGGGTATTCTCCCTTGCCGGCGACATCGAGCAAAACGTCACGTATCGCGATTTGAAGGGAGATGTATTTGCTGGAGACGTGGTAGGCTCGATCGAGTTCGTGCAGAACGAAACGACCGTTGCTAGCTGTGATTTGATTGCGGCGTCCGATGTGGCGGCTCCCAACATCTTTCAGCAGATCGGTGTGTTGTTCGACAGGGCCGTTCGAGAATTCCAGAACCAACCCCTTCAGGCGACGTCCGTCTGCCTGAACACGCCTTCGCCCGTCTCTGACCGATAATCCTCATGCGTCCTTCGAAGGACGCCGTTGCAAGAAAGGAAATGACCATGGCTACCGTGTGCCCCGTCTGCAATGCGCCACTCGGCGAATCCGACTCCGCATGTCCTGTGTGCGGATTCAAGCTTCTTGGACGTACGCAGGCGTTTTCGCCCATCACCACCGTGCAATCCTCGGAAAATACTGCCCCAGCCTCCATTCTCGAAGAGGCTACCTTGCGTATCGTGAAGGGTCCTCAGGTCGGAAACGTCTTCCGTCTTTCTTGCGATCAGATAACCGTCGGGCGAAGCCCCCAGTGCGACATCTTCCTCAACGACATGACCGTCTCGCGTATGCACGCGACTCTCGATCGCGTTCCGGGAGGTTACAAGATCGTCGACGCCGATTCCTTCAACGGGCTTTGGGTCAACAACCTCAATATGAAGGAGGCCGTTCTCAACGACGGGGATGTTGTTCAAATCGGCACATTCTGCCTTTTGTACCAGTCCACCCCTCGTGTGTAGAGCTCGGCATTGCAAAGTAAGGATTGTGCTATGGAGTTGATTTCTGGAAACGAAGCTATCGCCCGCGGTGCCTGGGAGGCCGGAGCGGTGATCGGCGTCGCGTATCCGGGCACGCCTTCCACCGAAACCATGGAGGCGTTTTCGAAGTTGCCCGACGTGTATGCGGAATGGTGTCCCAACGAGAAGGTCGCTGTCGAGGTCGGGCTCGGCGCATCTGCCGCTGGGAGGCGCGTTCTTTCCACGATGAAGCACGTTGGTGTCAACGTGGCTGCCGACCTCCTGTTCACCGCCGCCTATACCGGCGTCGGAGGAGGCATGGTCGTTCTTGCGGCTGACGACCCGGGAATGCATTCGTCTCAAAACGAACAGGACTCTCATTATTATGCGGCGGCGGCGCATATTCCTATGCTCGACCCTGCAGACAGCGCCGAGGCGCTGGCTTTCACGCGCGAAGCTTTCGAGCTTTCGGAACGTTTCGACGTGCCCGTGTTCATTCGCTCGACCGTGCGCGTCTCCCATACGAAATGCCCGGTAGAGCTTGGAGAGAGGGTTTCCGTCGACCGAAAGCCCTACGAAAAAGACCAGTCCAAGTGGGTCATGATGCCGCTTTACGCAAAAGGACGCAGGCTTTCGCTCGATGAGCGCATCGAACGCGTGCGCGCCTTCGCCGAGTCTTCTCCTTTGAATCGCATCGAAGAGGGCTCTTCAGAGATCGGGGTTATCTGCCTGGGTGCGACGTATCAGCACGTGCGCGAGGCGCTGCCCGAGGCAAGCATTCTCAAGCTCGGTATTTCCTGGCCCCTCCCTCCCAAGCTGCTTGAGACCTTCGCGAATTCGGTCGAGAAGGTCTACGTGGTCGAAGAGGCTTCCACGTATCTCTCTGATCAGGTGAAAGCCGCGGGCATTGCGCTGGAAGCTCCCGTAGGAGAAATCACGCCGTATGGAGAGCTCACGCCTGGCGTGATCGCGCAGGCTTTCGGCGCCGAGGCCGCAAGCTGCCACGAGGTTCCCGATGGCATTCCTCCTCGTCCTCCTGCGCTCTGTCCCGGATGCCCCCATCGTCTGGTTTTTCGCGAGCTTGCTCGCATGAAAGCTATCGTTACCGGCGATATCGGGTGCTATACGCTCGGCGCCATGGCGCCGCTTTCGGCAATCGACACGTGCGTGGATATGGGTGCGTCCATTTCTATGGCTCATGGGTTCGAGCTCGGTCTCGAAGGCGTCGACCATAAGCCCGTTGTTGCCGTTATCGGCGACTCCACGTTCGCCCATTCGGGAATCACCTCGCTGCTCAATACCGTTTACAACTGCGGTGCGGGCACGGTATGCATTCTGGACAACCGCACCACCGCGATGACCGGCCACCAGGGCAATCCCGTGAACGGCATTACGCTACAGCATCGTCCCAGCCGCGAGCTCGATTTGCCCGCGCTTGTGCGCGCCCTTGGCGTGGACGATGTTCGAACGGTCGACCCCATGGATATGAAGGAGACGCGTCGCGCCCTTAAGGAGGCTGTCGCCTCCGATTGCCTGAGCGTCATCGTGTTCCAGTCTCCGTGCGTGCTTCTGACCAAAGATCGCGCTGCGGCGTATGAGGTGAGAAGCGACTGTCGCGCATGCGGGACGTGTTCGCTGCTTGGCTGCCCTGCTATATCGTGCGATCCTGAAACGAAGACGGCTTCCATCGATGCTTCCCTGTGCGTCGGGTGCTCCCAGTGTGCTCAGGCGTGTCCCTACGGGTGCATCGAACAGACGGGAGGTTCCCATGAATAACACCACCACGGTTCTTCTGTGCGGAGTCGGCGGTCAGGGCGCGCTCCTTGCTGCCGATATCCTTGCACGATGCGCAATGGCGTGCGGCGATGACGTGAAGCTTTCGGAAATCCATGGAATGGCGCAACGAGGCGGGGCCGTCACGACGGTGGTGCGCCTGGGAAAGAACGTGCGCTCCATGCGGGCCGATAAAGGAGAGGTCGACTATCTCGTCTCCTTCGAGACCACCGAGGCGCTGCGCAACCTCGACTACGTGAAGCGCGACGGCGTGCTTATCACCAATGACGAATCCATCAAGCCGCTTCCTGTGCTGACGGGCAAGATCGAGATGCCGCGCGCCGCTCGCAAGACCCTTGCATCCTATGGCGCCAAGGTTGTTCCTGCCGAGCTTCTCGCCAAGCAGGCCGGAAGCACGAAGGCCGTCAACATCGTTTTGCTCGGAGCGCTTTCGGCATATCTGGACTATCCCGAAGAGGTATGGGAGAGCGTGATCGAGCAGCGCGTTCCCGCCCGATTCAAAGACGTCAACCTTAAAGCATTCGCCATGGCGCGCGCCTATATGCGCGAACATGCCGACCAGGAGGCTTAGGACATGGGTGTTTCTCAGATCAGCGTATTCATCGAAAGCCGTCCGGGACATATGTCTCGCGTGCTTGAGTCGTTCAACGAAGCCTGCGTCAGCGTGCGAGGGTACAGCGCATCCGATACGGGGGATTACGGCATCGTTCGTTTTATCGTCGACGATCCCGACAAGGCGCTCTCGGTCCTAGAGCAGATGGGCGCGGCAGCCGCCAAGACGGAAGTACTGTGCTTGCGCCTAGCCGACAAGCCCGGCGAGCTCGCCCGCATCATGGGAATCATGGCCCGAAACAACATCAACGTGGTATACAGCTACTCTCTCATCTCGACCTATATCGCCATTTCGGTCAAAGACCTGAAGGCGGCCGAGGATATCCTTCGCGGCGAGCCCGTGGAGATGATAGAACAAAGCGACCTCGTGGGGTATTTTGATTCCGTCGAAGCGCAGGGCAACGCTTCGGGAGAAGGCAGGTAGTCTGGTGGATATCACGAAAAAAGGCGCAGCGCTTAAGGCCGCTGCGGCAGGCCGCTTCGACGAGCTGCCTATCCATAACCCTTCGATTGAGTGCGCAAGCCGCGAGCGCATCCGCGCCATTCAGCTTGCACGCCTTATCGACCAGGTCGAATGGACATATGGCCATGTGTCGTGGTATCGCGAGCGTATGGACGAAATGGGCGTGAAGCCTTCCGACATCAAAACGCTCGATGACGTGCGCAAACTTCCTTTCACGGACAAGGCAGTTCTGCGCGACACGTTTCCGTACGGGCTATTCGCCGTGCCGTTGGATGAAGTGGTGGAGCTTCACGCCTCTTCGGGCACGACGGGCAAGCCCATTGTGGTCGGTTATAACAAAGAAGACATGGATCTGTGGGCCGATTGCATCATGCGTCTCGTTCAGATGGCGGGCGTGGTGCCGAGCGACCGTGTCCAGATGGCTTTCGGCTACGGCATGTTCACCGGCGGATTCGGTCTTCATTACGGCCTCCAGCGTCTGGGCTGCATGATGATTCCCGCGGGATCGGGCAATACGGAGCGGCAGATTCAGATGATTCAGGATTACGGATCGACCGTCTTTGTCTCAACGCCGTCGTACGCACTGCATGTATGCGAGGTCGGCGAGAAGATGGGCTTCGATTGGGAAAAGAGCACGCTTCGCGTCGGTCTGTTCGGCGGCGAGCCGTGCACGCCTGCTTTGAAGGCAGAGATCGAACGCCGCATGCATATCGTATGCACCGACAACTACGGCTTGACCGAGGTCATGGGCCCCGGTGTTTCGGGGGAGTGCCTCGCCGAGCGCGATATGCAGCATATCGCCGAAGACCATTTCCTATGGGAGGTCGTAGACCCTGAAACTGACGAGCCCGTTGCCGAGGGAGAGATGGGCGAGCTCATCCTGACCCCGCTCGGCAAGCATGCCATCCCGGTGCTTCGTTATCGTACCCATGATTTAACACGCGTCGTGACCGAGCCTTGCGCGTGCGGTCGTACGACCGCACGCATGCAGAAGGTGCGTTCGCGTTCCGACGACATGCTCATCATCCGCGGAACGAACGTCTTTCCCAGCCAGGTCGAAGACGTTCTCTCGGGAATTGCAGGGGTCACGCCCCATTACCGCATCGTCGTCGACAACGAGACGGGCCTTGATCGCATGACCGTGCATGTAGAGCTGCGCCCCGAGGCATTCTCCGACTCCTTCGAGGAAATGGACGCGTTCCGACGCCATATCGAAGAAAAGCTCAAGGGCGTTTTGCTCGTGGGTTCCAAAGTGAAGCTGGTGGAGCCTGGCGGCATCGAGCGTAGCGTCGGCAAGACGAAGCATGTCGAAGATCGACGCGTGAAATAGAGCGATTGCATCGTTGCGCCGCCATGGCATGGCATGGGAATTTTGGGTTGCAAACATGAGCATTATCAAGCCACATACCCGCAAGACGAAGCAGGGCGAACCTCCCGTGAAAGGGAGGTTCGCTCCTTCTCCTACGGGGCGCATGCATGCGGGGAATATTTTCTCCGCTCTCGTTGCTTGGCTGATTGCGAAATCGCAGGGCGGCAAAATTGTCCTGCGCATCGAAGACCTCGACGCGCAGCGTTCGAAGCAGCGTTATATCGACGCGGTGATGAGGGACTTTGAAGCCTTGGGGCTGCTTTGGGACGAAGGGCCTTTTTTCCAGCACGATAGGGAAGAGGCCTACGAAAGCGCGTTCAGGATGCTCGAAGAGAAGGGGCTGGTATACCCGTGCTTTTGCACGAGGGCCGATTTGCACGCGGCCTCTGCTCCGCATGCTGGGGAGCGTTTCGTCTATTCCGGCACGTGCCGAAACCTCGATTCTTCGCAGCGTTTCGAAAAAAGCCTTGTTCGAACGCCCGCCGAAAGGCTCATCGTCCCCGACGAATTCATCGAATTCGACGACTGCATTCAGGGGCGCGTTTGCCAGAACCTCTCCAGGGAATGCGGGGACTTCGTCGTGCGCCGCTCCGACGGCGCGTATGCATACCAGCTCGCTGTAGTGGTGGATGACGCCGATCAGGGCATTACTTCTGTCGTGCGCGGCGTCGATTTGCTTTCTTCGACTCCGCAGCAGATGCATCTTCAAAATTTGCTGGGTCTTGCTCATCCCGCCTACGCACATGTACCGCTTCTTGTTGCGAAAGACGGCAGGCGTCTCTCGAAGAGAAACAGCGATGCGGAGCTCGATGCCCTTATCGCTCGTTTTGGGTCTCACCGTGCAGTGATTGGTCAGATTGCAGGCATGACAGGGCTCGCGTCGACATGCGATCCGATAGCTCCCGAAGAACTGCTTCATTGCTTCGATCCGCAGGCGTTTTCCGAGTCTTTCATCGACAAAAAGTCGATTGTATGGGAATGAGAAAAGCCTTCTCTTACGGCATGCCTTTTTTTGAGAGCATGGGATATGAGGTCGTCTGTGGCAAAAAGGCAGAACGTCGCGGGGTGGAGCTCGCGAACTTTCGAATGGCGAAGCGACTCTCGTGAGATTGCGATGCCATATGATGTAAAATCGCGTTCCTTTGGCTACAAAACGAAAGCCGCCGTGCTGTTCGCCATGATTGCGGCGGCGTAGAATGCGCCGAGGGCGATGTTCACGCTGCAGATTTGAGCCATGGCGCCGATGCGCGAAGCAGGAATCAGGGGATTTGCAAAAAGCGCCTTGAACAGGGGATAAGATGCAAACAGCATGAACGGTATGACAAGCAGCCCCCGGCTGAAGTAAATCGCGCACATTGCCACTATGGCGCAAACCCATATGACGAGGGCTGCATGGTACAGCTTCAATGCGCGGTCTCGCCCCAGAAGGCAGGGAAGCGTCCTTCGGCCCGATTCGATATCTTTTTCCCTATCGCACGTATTGTTTGTCAGCATGATAAGCCCGACGCCGATTATCTCAGGCATGGCCCACAGCAAAACGGTGAAGTCGAGATGGCCGGTAAGGACTTGATAGCAGGCAAGCGGAATAAGCCCCCCCATGACAACGCCGCTTACCGCCTCTCCCAGGGGTAGATACGATATGGGTGTTTTTCCTGCGGAGTACACCACGACGAAAAATGCGCCGATCGCACCGATGGCCAGCGGAATCCAGCCTGCGCAATATATGGCGTAGGCGCCCAGGGCGAATGCCGCGACAAGAAAACCAAGGGCGAGGTTGCGTGCGGCGCGGGGGTTCACGTTGTTGTACACCAGCGTGGCGTCGGATTCTTCGACGTTGTCGTCGAGCGAGTCCGTGCCTTTGACAAAATCATAGTAGTCGTTGAAGGTGTTGACCGCCGACTGCATCAAGATGCAGATGACGAGCAGGGTAATCGCGAGCGATATGCTGACGGTTTCGGAGAAAACCGAAGCGGCGCACGCGGCGATAAGGCAGGGGATAATGGCAGCCGGCCATGTGTGCGGAGCGGCGAGCTGAATCGCCATGCGCACGGTGAACGCGTCGTAACGCTCTTGCCTCGGCTCCATTTCGGTCATAGGTTCGTTCCTTTCTTCTTGCCGCCTCTAAGCGGCGTTATTGTTCATATCCTGCGGTTTGCCGCCGACATGTGGGGAATGGTGCCATGTTTAGGCTTGATTATCCCCCAACCTCGCCATGGCACGCATTCTCTCGATGAAGCTGCCGAAACGCTCGCGTACCGATGCGCTTGCAACGCTTCCGAAGTTGCGGATAGTGTGCAAGATGATCTCTTTGGTTTCGTGGTCGAGATTTTTGCCGTCGCGCAAGACGCCGGCGACGTTCGGTAGCCACGCACCGTTGAACTCTTGCCAACTTGTGGCGTCGCTTGAGATGATGAGCTCGTATATGGTGTCGATGAAGGTCTCCCGCTGTTCCGGCGTGCAACTTTTCAGCCAGCGGTCGAGCGTCTGGTCGAAGAAAGCCGCCGATGGGTTGAGCGATTCCTGATACAAGAAGTCGTCGTCGCAGGTGAGCCACGAGAACGGGTTGTGCTGGAAGATGCCCGTCGCCTGCGACTGGACAACGGAGAAATCATCTCGATGCTCGAGCATCATTCCGAAGATGGACGATTCCGGGACCGTTTTATCCAGTTTGTCCTTGAAATGCTGCTCCTCGAAGCGGGGAGAGGGGGAATTGAGGAAGCTTGGTCCGTCGTGGTTGAAGATGCGTTCGATTCTCTCGTAGCTTGTCTCGTCGACCGTGGCCGCGGCGAATTCGGCAAGGTTTCCGCCTTTGGAGTGGCCGCCTACCATGATGCGCGCATCGGGCGGCAGCGCCGAGAGCACCCCCGAGACGTAGCGCTCGGCCGAGCGCTGGGAAGGGATGACTTTCCTATAGCTGAGGTTGAAGTCTTCTTTCCATCCCGCAAGAGTACCGTCTGTACCGCGAAACGCGAGATAGTACAGAGGAGTCTTTCCTCCGAAGGAGAACGTGCATGCGCAGAACTGCTTTTCTATGGCGGCGGCGTCTTCCTGCACGAAATAACGCACGGAGAGGTCGGCGAATCTGCGGCAGCGAAGAAGCGCCTCAACAAAGGAGGGAAGCTCTTTCGAGGCGGAAATCCACCCGCCGTTGAGAAGCGATTCGAACTCCGAGAAGCGAACGATGTCCACGACGGGAACGCCGTCCCCCCCGAGTACGTCTTCGTACGGGTACGAATCAAGGTCAAGATACGAAAGTGTTGAGAGGATAAGGCTATCTACGGAATTAAAAGGCATCTCCGAAAAGCCCTGAGGGTGGTTTTTGAGGTAATCGACCATGGTGTCTTCTTGCGAAGCTGCAGAAAGCAGGGATGTATTGAGCGAGGGATGGCGCGGTTCGCGTGCGGTGCGCACAATCGGTTCAGCGTTCGGTTCTTCCATGTTCTGTCCAGCCTTCGTTCGAATCATGCCTGTCGGCCTGCCCTTTGGCGCGGATTATTGTAGCGCAGGCCTAAGAACACGCTGTAGTATTCTTACATTTCGAAGAAAGAAGTCACGCAAATCGCAACCGCGCGGGGTGTCCGCTCGTCGGTATGAATCCGACCGTCCGATAGGCTGAATCGCGCCGAGGCGGGCGGCTTGTTGTCGCGTGCGAATACGGGGCAAGGAGGCTTGGATGTTGGAATTGTGCGCGGTGGCCCTTGGAGGCGCGCTGGGTGCGGTTGGCCGTTATGCGGTCGGGCTTGCCGTTGCGGCGTTTGCGCCCGAGGCGTTTCTCGGAGGATTTCCCGTTGCTACGCTCATTGCGAATGTGTTTGGATGCTTCGTCATCGGAGTGTTGTCCGCCTTGTTCGAAGGACCGTTTGCGGGACGCGACCATGTGCGCCTGTTCGCCGTCACGGGCGTCTTGGGGGGTTTTACCACCTTCTCCACGTTCAGCCTCGAAACGGTGCAGTTGCTCGAATCGGGCGCATGGGGGATGGCGGGCGCGAATGCGGCCGTGAGCCTGGGGGCGTGCCTTGCAGGCGTTATGGCGGGAAGGGCGATCGCCCATGCATGCCTTGGGGCGCGTGGCTGACGAAGACCCCTTCTCGTCCCGTCGGCCCCGCCCGCTTTCATCGAACGAGTTTTTCTCCGTAATCAAGCAGCTCCTGGCGGCTGTGCACCTTCGCCTTGGCGTAGATTCGCCGCAGATGCGTGTCGGCCGTGCTCTTCGCTATGCAGAGCTCCCGAGCGATACGCTCGTTGGTTCGGCCCTTAAGCGCAAGGGCGAGAACCTCCGACTCGCGTTCCGACAATTTTGCGGATTTGACGATCGCGGCATGCATGGCCTGCATGGGATCGACAGCGTCCACGACGGCGGAAAGCTCCTCGAAATCAGCCTCGGTGAAGAGGAACAAATACGAGATGAGCGTTGCTAGGCCGGCGGATGCGAGCATTGCGTATGTCGCCCAATCGGCGAAAGGCAGGCAGTCGAATACGTTCGAGACGACGATTCCGAAAGCCTCGCCCGCGTATAAAGCAGCGAAGCCCCGCCTGAACATATGGGAAGAATCGATGCCTGCAAGCGTCGATGCCGCTATGAACAGGGCGAGATAGGTTGCCGTGAGGCCGAGGAATCCGGCGAGTACGATGGCTTCGCCTGGAACGCCGCTGTTTTGCAGGACGGGAGCGAAGAGGAAACCGGCCATGGTGACGAGCAAGACGATGCGATAGGTGTGTCCGAGGGGGTTTTTCTCATGCGCCTTGCTCGTAAGAAGCGATTGGAGCACGGCGATGCAGAACAGAGCCAGAATAAGCAACGTCGCGGGCAGCGTGGGGGTGGTAAGCGTTCCAGGATCGGAGCGATACGCCTCCATGAAACCCGCCGAGACCCCATACAGAAGCGCCCCGGCGAGCATTCGTCTCGAGAGCATGCGGGCGTGACGCGAAGCGCCGGCCGGTGTGTTTTCCGATGCGTGAAGCGGGAGGAGGACATCGTCCGAAGACGAAGACCGTCCTGCGCCGGTGACGAGGAGCATGCCGACGCTTGCAGCGGGAAACGCGATCGTCAAAAGAGAGAAGGCGCCGGTGCCGAATGCGGAGGCCGCAAAGCAGACGGCACCGGCGATGGCGGACGATGCGAAAATCTCACAGGTGGCCACCCGGGGCGAGGACAGGCCGAGCACGCGCCCCCAGGCTCCCAGCAGCGTTGCCATGGGCACTCCGACAAGAAGGCCTTCCACCACGAGACCGAGAAGCGGCGAGGGTATGACGAAAGAGGGCACGAAAGCACCCGCCATGAGCATGAAAGCGCATGTGGCGAGCGCGGCGTCGCTTTCCAAGACGCGATTGGCGGCTTGCGGGAAGCGAATCATGGCCAGAAGCGTGGCGAGGGCGCACAGAAGCGTACAAAGCAGGTCTGCTCGCTCAAGGACGAACGTCCCGAGGGGCAATCCTTTGTTGGCGCCCATGTAGAACAAGGCGAAGACGAAGCCTTGGTAGCAAGAAAAGCCCGCGATACGGCGGGCTGAGGGAACGGTTGTTTCCATAACGATTTTGCTCACGAAGACTCCTTCTGACTAGGCCATGATAGCAAACGATCGTCTCATCGGGAAAAGACTTCGAAGACTTCGTGGGGGAAACGGGCGCTTTTGCTGATGGACCCGACCTTGCGGCATGGTATGAGAAAGCCCGCACGAAATTGCGCGGGCTTTCTCATACCTAACGGGGCGCTTCGGGAAGCCGACCGTAGGAAGGGAGCGTCGGCTTCGTTTTTCGGTGGCCCGAGTGCGGTTTAAGCGGTTGCAGCTTGCTCGGCCGTCTCTTCTTCGACGGTTGCGGAGGCCTCGATCTGCTTGGGGGCCTTCTTCTTGCGCTTCGGCGCGGGAGCCTCTTCCTCCTCCGATTCGCTTTTCTTGATCACTCCGTCACCGGAGCTAAAACCTTCTCGCAGGTTTTTGATGGTCTTGCCAAGGGCGCTGCCGAGCTTCGGGAGATGCTTAGGGCCGAAGATGAGGAGCGCGACTCCGAGGATGATGAGAAGCTCTGGCATTCCGAGACCGAAGATTTTCATGACTGACTCCTTGCGAATGATTCGTACGTCGATTGCGGTGGGCCGCCGTAGCTGGGGCCGTTTCGTTAGGCTCATTCTATGCTTTCGGCTATCGTGCGCTCTATCGTGCAAGTCGATGAAATGCCTGGTGATTGGGAAATATCGTGTCATGCATATTGAGTAATGGCGTAGTTTTCGAATGGACGGCTTTGTTTTCGCGCGAACAAAGAAGGCGACAGAAAAGCGTCGGACGAATGGTACAATGACGCACGTTTTCCATTTGCGATCTTCCGCAGTGCGACGGCCGAAGTTTCCGTGCGGATGCGGAGGAGCATTGCGCATTGTCTGCTACGAGAGGACGAAAACGTGAACTCATTTTTCAAGATCGCCGAGCGCAACAGCACGGTCGGCAACGAGCTCGTCGGCGGCCTTACGACGTTTTTGGCCATGGCCTACATAGTCGCCGTCAATCCTCCGCTGCTTGAGGCGGCCGGCATTCCGTACCAAGCGGCCCTTACCGCGACATGCCTCGGCGCGGCGGCCATGACTGCGGTCATGGGCCTCGTGGCCAACAGGCCTATCGCGCTTGCGTCAGGCATGGGTATCAACGCCATCATTCCGTTCACGCTGTGTATGGGGGAGCATGCCGTGGATTGGCGTGTAGCGATGGCTGTCGTGTTCATCGAGGGCATTGTCATTCTCGTGCTCGTTCTCTGCGGCTTGAGAACGGCCGTCATGGACGCCATTCCGGCGAGCCTTCGCCATGCGATAGCCATCGGCATAGGCTTGTTCGTCGCGTTCATCGGCTTGCAGGGAAGCGGTTTGGTCGTATCGAACGAATCCACGCTTCTTGCGCTGGGAGATGTCCATTCCCCGACGGTTCTCGTTGCGCTGTTCTCGATTCTTTGCGCTGTTGTGCTGCAGGTTCTCAAGGTCAAAGGCGCTTTGCTTATTTCCATCGTATTGGCGACGCTGGTCGGTATACCGCTCGGCGTGACGAGTCTTCCCACGCAATGGAGCGCCGGACTTGATTTCTCGGCCTTCGCTGCGCCGTTTCAGACGATTCCGGGGACGGATACCATGGCTATCGTGCAGATTGCCTTGCAGCCTGCGTTGCTGCTGTTCGTCTTCTCCTTCCTCATGAGCGACTTCTTCGACACCATGGGCACGGTCGTCGCCGTGGCCGAGCAGGGCGATTTCGCCGACAAGGACGGAAATGTGAAAGATATACAGCCCATTCTTACGGTTGACTCGGCCGCCGCCGCCGCGGGCGGCTTCTTCGGAGCGAGCTCCATCACGGTGTTCGTCGAGTCGACGGCGGGAGCGGTTGCGGGCGCGCGTACGGGCCTGTCCAATATCGTGGTGGCGATTCTTTTCGTCGCATGCGCGTTTCTCGCCCCGGTGATCGGTATGGTCTCTGCGTCTGCAACATGCGGCGCGCTTGTCGTGGTTGGCTATCTCATGCTTTCGGAGGTGGCCAATGTCGACTGGTCGAAGATAGAGTTCGCATTTCCCGCATTCGTCACGATTCTCGGCATTCCTATGACCTACTCGATCACGAACGGCATCGGGTTCGGATTCATCTCGTATTGTGTGATTAAGGTCTTCCAGGGAAAAGCCCGCGAGGTGCATCCCCTCATGTGGGTTGCGGCTGCGGCGTTTCTAGTCATGTTCATTTTAGGCTAGCGCTCGATTGGTGAATCGGCAGGCGCGTTTTTTCGGTGCGCATCATGGTGAAAGAAGGGGGCTGACCTTTGAAGGTTCGCCCCCTTCCTTCGTTCGAATGTCTTTATCCGTGCAGCTCGACGGTTCGAAAGACGCCCTGTTCCACTATGCCGTAGCTGTTCGATCCGTCTTTGGGAAGAGAGATGCTTCCCGGATTGGCGAAGACGATTCCGTCTTTTTCGTCGTTTGTCTTTACGTGCGTATGTCCTGAAAGCAGGATGGAGCTCCCGGGCAAAGGCGGCACGTTTTCCGGGCCGAAGACGTGGCCGTGGGTGGCGAATATCGTTTTGTGTTCGTCTACGACGAGCGCGTAATCTCCCAGGCAGGGAAACTCAAGCATCATCTGGTCGACTTCCGAATCGCAGTTGCCCCGTACGGCAACGACGCGTTCGGCAACGCTATTGAGCATGGCAGCGACCTGCTTGGGGTCGTATTCGTCGGGCAAGGGGTTGCGAGGGCCGTGATAGAGAAGGTCGCCTAAGAGGATGATTCTGTCGGGCGATTCCTCTTCGATTCGATCCATGAGCACTCGGCACCAATATGCCGATCCGTGAATGTCGGACGCAACAAGAAGTTTCATACGCTTCTCCCTTACTCGTCTTCGACGAACGCGTTTACCAGGAGGGCTACTATACCGCAGCACAATCCGCCTATCACCCATGCCATCCAGAACATGTTAGCCGTCCAGTTCACGTCATCGGGGTTTATGCCTTGGGCTATCGGCTGGAAGAGCATGACAAGGCCGGCAATGGTGGCGATAATCATGATTGCGCCGCATAAGCTGCCCGTGATGCGTTCTTTGCGGGTCTTGACACCATGGGCGGCAAGCAGCGTCTTCTTGCGCTGTTCGTCTATGGCGGCCTTGACGATGTCCTCGACCTCGAGTTCGTCAATGGCGTTCTTATTGTACTCGGCCAGGTTCAGGCGGGCGTACAACATGCTTTTGTTCACGATGATCCAGACGGCGCAGGCGAAAAGGAGCATCATGATAGCCCCGCCCAGATTTTCGTGGGCGCTATTGTCTGTGGCTATCATGGCGAGGATGCCCAGGAACGCATCGGCGATACCTACGATAATGCCGACTCCAAGCTGCTTGCGCGCCTTCGTTTTCTCTTCGTCTGTATAGAAATCCTCGATATACGGATGGGATTTTACGAAAGCGCTGTGGCGCATTCCGGCGGGGATAAGCACGGCCATTCCCGCCACGATACCGGCGAACAGGCCGGCGACGGCAAGCAGGTCTCCTTCGTGCAGAATGCCCGTAGGGCCTCCGTCCACAAAGATGGTCCATGCGATACCGAGCATGATGAAAGCGATTCCGGTGGGGATGCGCCAAGCAAGCGATTTCGCATGGTCGTCGTAGCCGCATACGTCGGTCGCGGGTCCGTCGGGCATCTTCGGCGCGGTCGCATCTTCTGCAGGGCGGTTCGTCAAATCGCCTGTGACCAGGTCGTCAAGCGAGCATTCGAAAATCGAGCACATCTTCAAGAGCTTATCCATCTCGGGGTAGCTTTTCTCGGCCTCCCATTTCGTCACGGACTGGCGCGAGACGCCCAGAAGCATGGCAAGCTGCTCCTGGGTCATATTGCGAGTTGCGCGAAGGTGTTGAAGGTTGTTGCGAAAGCTCATGGGGATGCCTTTCGTGCTAGAGGGCTGCGGGTGCGCCCTGGCGGAAACTACGGTGCCGGCTGCCGTTCAGTATGGGGTAGCATGCGGCCCGAATCCACCAACTGCACGGTTCTTTTCCCTCGATTCTCATGCGCCTTGCGGTTGCAAACCCCAGCTCAGGGCAATGCAAGGCGAATCGAGGGAAACGTGTGACCTAAGCTAGCCTTCCAGCGATTCCATGAGCGCATCGAGCTCTCGGTCGAGTGCGGCGATATGCCGTACGCGCGGGCGCTCGATGCGCGCTCCGCGCATGAATACTTCGCTCACGTTGCGCAGGGCGGAAATATCTTTCAGCGGATCGCCCTCGAGCACGATCATGTCCGCGCTTTTGCCCGGCTCGATCGAGCCTGTTTCTTCGCCGATGCCGAGAAGCTGCGCCCCGGCCAAAGTGGCGGTATGAAGCGCAAATTCGTTGCTCGTGCCCACATGCTTCTGGAAGTACGCCACTTCGCGCCACATGTCGTAATGGGTGACGTATGGGCACGAGGAGTCGGTTCCAAGCCCAACAGGAATCCCCGCCTTGAGCGCCTGCGACGCCGCCTCGACGATGCCTTTGTAGACGATGTCCCCGTTGACTTTCTGCACGGCGGTGGAATGGGTCTTTTCGGGAGAAAGCTTGGCGAAGGGAATGGCGGGTGAGATGGTGCAGGTGAGCGAGGAGGAATTGCCGAGGCCGTTCTTCTTGAAGAGCTTGATGACCTCGGATGTGAGGTGTGCCCCATGCTCGATGGTATCGACTCCGGCCTTCAGTCCGAGCAAGACGCCGTCGGTGCTTTCGATGTGGGCGGCTGTATGCATGCCGAGACGATGCGCTTCCTCGCATGCTGCCCGGGCGATGTCGAGAGACATTCTCACGACGCCCGGCTCGCCTTCTACTTCGGCATCGAACACTCCGCCTGTGATGAAAAGCTTGATAAGGTCGCAGCGACGGTCATGGCAGGCCTGGACGATTTGGCGGGCGTCGGCGGGGGTTTCGGCGATGCGGGCGAACAGACCCGCCCCATGGCCGCCGGGAACCGTGACTCCCGTGCCTGAAGTGAGCATGCGCGGCCCGAGGTACTTTCCGGCATTGATGGCGTCTCGCACGTCGACGTCGGCAAACCCGGGGTCGCCGACGCTGCGGAGGGTGGTTACGCCGCTCATGAGCTGATTGATTGCCGATTTTTTTATGCGATGGCGCAGGTAGGCCATGCCGACCGGGTTCGATACCACCTTGTCGATAAGGTCTCCTGCCGCTTTGGCGCTCGTCGGTCTGCCATTGCCGCAGAGGTGCACGTGCATGTTGGTGAGGCCGGGCATGAGGACTCTGCCTCCGAGGTCGATGACGTTCATGCCTTTTTCGACGCGCAGCCGCTCCGAGGGGCCGACTTCCTCGATGCGTCCTTCGGAGCCGACGATGACGCCGTGGTTTGCCATCGCTTTCATTTCGGCGGTTCCGTCGAGAATCGTTGCGTTCAGTATCGCGTATGTCTTTCCCATGGGTTCTCCTTTGCGGCGCAATGCTCGCTTTGGGCCTGTCAAAGCCGTACACCCCTGGCTGCATTGCTCTATAATCCATAGGACATTGTAGCGCGATGCGCCGCGGAATCGCGTCTTTCGAGAGAATGTAGCGCGCCTTCGCGCACTCGCGTTCGATAGATGCCGCGTGTTGCCCGCATTCGCGGGTGGCGTGCGCGTTCCGACGGATTTCCGATAGCACAAGGAGCCTCATGAGTGCCCATCTTGCCTTCAGCCTCAATGCAACGATGCCGGTATTCCTTCTCATGGTGCTTGGCGTTATCTTGCGTCGCGTCGGCATTGTCGATGCAGCATTCGCAAGCAGGCTCAACACGTTTGTCTTCTGCGTCGCCTTGCCCGTTCTACTTTTCCGCGATATCTCGTCGGTCGACCTTGCCAAAGAATGGAACGCCCGTTTCGTATTCGATTGTGCTTTGATTACGCTTGCGAGCATCGTTTTCGCCTGCGTGGCGTCTGCGTTCGTTAAAAGCAGGGCAACACGCGGGGAATTCATTCAAGGCGCCTACCGAAGCAGCGTCGCCATACTCGGCGTCGCCTTAATGCAAAGCATCTACGGATCTTCCCGGGCCGCGGCCATGATGATCATCGGGGTTGTTCCTCTCTACAATGCGGCGGCTGTGGTGGTTCTTGCCGTTTGCGCCGAAGATTTGCAGACGAAACGAAAAGGGACCCGCGCGATGTTTTTCGGCATAGTGCGGGATATCGTCACCAACCCTATCATCGTGGGAATCGCGGCGGGCTTGCTGTGGACCGCTTTTCGCTTGCCTATGCCGGAGGCGGCGGGCAAAGCGGTCGATGCCGTCGCGGGGCTTGCGACGCCGCTCGGCCTTGTGGCTATGGGTGCGATGGCCGACTTCCGCCGAATGCGCGAAGAGGCGGGGCCATCTGTCGGGGCGTCGGTCATCAAGCTGTTCGGATTGTGCGTCGTGCTCCTTCCCGTATGCGTCGCGTTGGGCTATCGGGGCGAGGAGCTGATGGCTCTGCTCTTCATGCTCGGGTCGGCGACTACAGTAAGCTCATTCGTTATGGCGCGCAACATGGGATACGAGGGCGTGGTTTCTTCCGCGATCGTCATGGTCACGACGCTCGGCAGCGTTTTCAGCCTGACCGTCTGGATTTATCTTCTGCGCTGCCTCGGGCTTGCTTAGCGCTTGCGGATGCGCCGTGCGGCAATGCCGTTTGCGACGTGGGCGAATGTGTCATTTGTTTTTCGTCAAGCGCTTTTCGCGAGAATTCTTCGTTTTTTCCGCCGCGACGGGTTCCTATACATGCCGACCTGCGTAAACACAAATTCTAGGTCGATTCAATAAGAATTCACAATATATTGTGCCTAAATGGCGTATCATAAGCATCCCGAACCCAAGGGAACTCTTTTCCCGGACGGTTCTTTTTTATGGGCAGGTTCAACGGCGGCCTCATACGGTCGCACGAAGGGTCAAAGGTGAAATCATGAAGATCATCAAACGCAGCGGTTCGGAGGTCGTCTTCGACATAACGAAGATCGTCAACGCCATAAAGGGCGCGAATTCCGACGTTGCCGAAGATGATCGTCTGAGCGAAGAGCAGATTCTTGCCGCTGCGCATCGCGTGGAGGAGCGCTGCGAATCCGCAGGCCACGCCGTTTCTGTCGAGGAAATCCAGGACATGGTCGAAAACGAAATCATGGCCCTGGGCAATTTCGCGCTCGCCCGCGCCTATATCATCTATCGCTACGTGCAAAGCCTCAAGCGCGTTGCCAACACCACCGACGATAAGATTTTGTCCTTGATCGAATGCAACAACGAAGAAGTCAAGCAGGAGAACTCGAACAAGAACCCCACGGTCAACTCCGTGCAGCGCGACTATATGGCAGGCGAAGTCTCGAAAGATCTTGCCATGCGCATCCTTCTTCCCGCCGACGTCGTGAAGGCCCACGAAGAAGGCATCATCCACTTCCACGACTCGGACTACTTCGCCCAGCATATGCACAACTGCGACCTCGTGAACCTCGAGGACATGCTGCAGAACGGCACGGTCATCTCCGGCACGCTCATCGAGCGTCCTCACAGCTTCAGCACGGCGTGTAACATCGCCACGCAGATCATCGCTCAGGTGGCCAGCTGCCAGTACGGCGGCCAGTCCATCTCGCTTACGCATCTGGCGCCGTTCGTCGAGGTGAGCCGTCAGAAGATTCGTCGCCAGGTTCTTTCCGAGATTAACACGCTGGGTCTTGAGACCACCTCCGACAAGGTGAACGAGGTCGTCGAGGACCGTCTGCGCGACGAAATCCGCCGCGGTGTCCAGACCATCCAGTATCAAGTCGTCACGCTCATGACCACGAACGGTCAGGCCCCCTTCGTCACGGTGTTCATGTACCTTGGCGAGGCCCGTACCGAGGCCGAGCGCCACGACCTCGCCATGATCGTCGAGGAGGTGCTGCGCCAGCGCTACGAAGGCGTTAAAAACGAAGCGGGCGTATGGGTGACCCCGGCTTTTCCCAAGCTCATCTACGTGCTCGAGGAAAGCAACGTGCACGAGGACTCGCCGTATTACTACCTTACCAAGCTCGCTGCCAAATGCACGGCAAAGCGCATGGTGCCCGACTACATCTCTGAGAAGAAAATGCGCGAGCTCAAGCTTTCCAAAGGAGAGGCGCCGGGCGAGGGGGATTGCTACACCTGCATGGGCTGCCGCAGCTTCTTGACCCCCGATCGCTCGGGCAACGGCTTCGACAACGTGGCAAACGCCGGCAACTACGAGCCGGACAAGCCGAAATACTACGGCCGCTTCAACCAGGGCGTCGTCACCATCAACCTGGTCGATGTCGCATGCTCCTCGGGCCGCGACGAGCAGAAGTTCTGGGAGATTTTCGACGAGCGTCTCGAGCTGTGCCATAAGGCCCTGATGTGCCGCCACGAACGTCTCAGGGGAACCCTTTCCGACGCTGCGCCTATCCTGTGGCAGTACGGCGCGCTTGCACGCCTCGAGAAGGGCGAACCTATCGACAAGCTGCTGTTCGGCGGATACTCCACGATTTCTCTGGGATACGCCGGCCTGTACGAGTGCGTGAAATACATGACGGGCAAGAGCCATACCGACGCTGCGGCCACGCCGTTTGCCATGGCCGTCATGCAGCGCATGAACGACAAGTGCGCCGAGTGGAAAGAAGAAAGCGACATCGACTTCTCCCTCTACGGCACGCCGCTCGAGTCCACGACGTACAAATTCTCCAAAGCGTTGCAACGCCGCTTCGGTCTGATCGAGGGCATCACCGACAAGGGGTACATCACCAACAGCTACCATGTGCACGTGTCCGAGGAAATCGACGCGTTCACGAAGTTGAAGTTCGAAAGCGAGTTCCAGCGCCTGTCGCCGGGCGGAGCCATCTCCTATGTCGAGGTTCCGGACATGCAGGACAACCTGCAGGCGGTCATCCGCGTGCTGCAGTACATCTATGACAACATCATGTACGCCGAGCTCAACACGAAGAGCGACTACTGCCAGAAGTGCGGCTTCGACGGAGAGATCGCTATCGTCGAAGACGACAACAAGCTCGTGTGGGAGTGCCCCCATTGCGGCAACCGCGATCAGGACACGCTCAACGTGGCTCGTCGTACGTGCGGCTACATCGGAACGCAGTTCTGGAATCAGGGCCGTACCGAAGAAATCCGCGATCGCGTGCTGCATCTTTAGCGGTATTCGGCGCCGTCGCGCGGTTTCGCGAAAAGATGACGGCGCTCGCTCACGTCAAGGTTTGCGCAACCGCCCCGCAACGGGGCGGTTGCTGTCTGCGGGGTCTGAGCGATGCGTCCCCTGCAGGCTCTACGTGCCGTTTTCGCGCGTGGATGCGGGATACAACAGCGGATGCTGCCAGAAAGGCACTAGACGAAAGGAGCTCGCGTTGCATTATTCGACGATCAAATACTGCGATATCGCCAACGGGGAAGGCGTACGCACCAGCCTGTTCGTGTCCGGCTGCCGCAGACGCTGCCCATTTTGCTTCAACGAAGAGGCCTGGAGCTTCACCGCAGGCAATCCTTTCGACGAGTCGGTCGAACAGGCGATTCTCGAAAGCCTCGCCCCGACTTATATCGACGGCCTTTCCGTCCTCGGCGGAGAGCCCATGGAGCCTGAGAACCAGAAAGGGCTCGTGGACTTTCTCGAGAAGGTGAAAAAGATCTATCCCGGCAAAACGATATGGTGCTATACGGGCGACACGTTTGAAGAACTCCTCGGCGAGAAAAAGACGGGGGAGACCGAGCGCATGCTCGCTTGCATCGACGTTCTTGTCGATGGGCCGTTCGTCGAATCGCTGAAGGACATCACGTTGCGTTTTCGGGGATCGAGCAACCAGCGTGTCATCGACCTCAACGCGACGCGCAAGGCAGGATCTGTGATTCTGTGGGAGGACGACCCTCTGTTCTCTTCGCACGCCCTGTAAGGCCGGTCGTGTGCGAAATGCACGTTTCGCCCCTTTTCGGTATCGCGTGCTTGCCGGCGTGCCTCCTACAAGCGTGGATCTCTGCTGAAAAGCCGCCTCCTATCGTTTGTTTGCGAGCAATCGCGCTAGACTAGATTTCGTTTCAAGATTCACGAAGGGGGTCGACCTGCTGCATGGCGCATAAGCAAAACTATCTCGTGCGCATAACCAACGAATGGTGCAATCGTCTTCTCGGAGCCGTATCGGAGCGCTCTTTAGGCGATCAGGAAGAGCAGTATGCATCGCACAGGACTCGCCGAGACTTCGTGTGCACCAGCATCGGTGTGGGCATGTGGGGCATGGTCTTCCCGCTACTCACGATCGTTGTCACACAGCTTGTGGGCGCAGAGCAGGCAGGCATGTTCTCCATGGCCTTTATCACGGGCCTCGTTCTTATGTTCATGGGTAATTACGGCGTGCGAACGTTTCAGGTGTCCGATCTTTCCGAGCGGTATGCTTTTTCCGATTACCAAGTCAATCGTGTCATCACCTGCATCGTCATGATGGTCGTAGGCGTTGCCTACTGTTTCATGCGCGGCTACGACGGTCAGATGTTCACCATCTGCATGGGCGTCTATCTCTATAAGATGGTCGACGCTCTGGCGGACGTGTACGAAGGTCGTCTGCAGCAGGCGGACAAAATGTATCTGGCGGGTCTTTCCCAGGCGCTGCGCTCCGTCGCGGTCGTCGTGGTCTTTTCACTTCTCCTGCTCGTCACGCGCAACCTTGCCGTAGCCTCGGTCGCCATGGCGGTGGCGTCCGTTGCTTCGCTTCTCGTGCTCACGCTTCCTCTCGCGTTTTTCGAAACCCCGAAGTCGCGCCGTTGGAGCCCGAAAGGCGTCGTGGAGCTGCTCAAGCAGTGCTTTCCTTTGTTCGTGGCGCTGTTTTTGTTCAATCTTATCGAGAATATGCCGAAGTTCGTCATGGAAGGCATGCTGGCCTACGAAAACCAGCTGTATTTCAACGCTCTGTACTTCCCGGCGCAAGGCATCCTTCTCACAGTCAGCATGATTTACAAGCCCTTGCTCGTGCGTCTTGCCGAGGTCTGGGCCGACCCGAAACGCCGCAAGCGCTTCGACCTTGCCATCTTTGCCATTGTCGGCGTTACCGTTGCCCTAACCGCCCTTGTCATGGGCTTCATGGGCTGGATCGGCATTCCCATCATGAGCTTCCTCTACGGCATCGATTTCGAGCCTTTCCGAGGTTTGAGCTTCGTCATGATCGCTGCCGGCGGCGTAACGGCCGTGATCGACTTTCTCTACCAGGCCATCACCGTGCTCCGTCGGCAGAAAGACGTTACGAAGCTGTATCTGCTCACGTTTGCGTTCTCCATCTTCGTACCGCTTCTGCTCATTGGCTTCACCGGACTTTCGGGCGCCGTGCTGTCGTATCTGATCGTCATGTGCATCCTCTTGTCGCTACTCGTGATGGAATACGTCTCTATTCGCATGAACTTCTTTAAGCGCGGAGAAAGTCAGCCGAGTGCCACGACGAGCGCGGCTTACGCCGCCGGCGAGACGCGCGCCATGCGTTCTGTCGTCCCGGACGTGCCTTTCGATGAGTATGCGGGCGACGTCGAACTCGACGGATTCGATGTTGTGCCGGATGCTGTCACAGACGAGCCGTTCGCAACTCAAAATATACCGTCTGAGGACGATGCGACCCTTGTTCTGGACGAAAACGCGGCGCATTACTCGGAAAGGCCGAGCGCGCCTACGGTCGCGCTGCGCAGCGATGCCCAGTTCGCGCACAGGCTGGGCGACGCAGCTGCTCCGAGTGCCACGACCAGGATGAAGACGGTGGTGCCTCGTGCAGGCTCTTCGTCGGCCCGCCTGTCCGATACTCGTCATGCGGCCGCGCGCTCGATGACGCGCATGGAGCGCGCCCATTGGGAGGAAATCGACCGCAAACGCGCAGAGGAAGATGCGCGTGAGATGCAGCGAATGCAGCGTGACCGCGAGCGCAAGGCCGCCCAGCGCGAAGAGCTGGTGCGCCAGGCAAAGGAGCGCAAGCGCATCGAAGAGGAGCGCAACGCTCTTCGCGGTGAAACGGTCGACCTCGGCGGGGCGCACGCGCGGGCGGCATCAGGTAAGAAGGCCCGTTTGGGGTCCTGGTTCAGGCGATAGCATCGTTTCGAACCGCTTTTCGGTATTGCTGAGGCTCTGGCATGGCGAATCACGTCGGCATCAAAGGGCTTTTACTCCTTCTGTTCATCCAAAAAAGGAATGAAAAGCGTCGTTCGAGCTCCTTTCTTCGTGTTTTCGAGATGCAACGCTCCGCTGCAGCGGCGCATCTCTTCCTGCACGATATGAAGCCCCAGGCCATGGTGTCCATCATGCAAACGTGCGGCATCTTGTCGGTAGAAACGTTCGGTCGCGCGGGCGAGGGCTTCTTCGGAGAATCCGGGGCCTTCGTCTTCCACATCCATACGCAGCGCGCGGGACTGAGGAGAATCGGGGAGGCCCGATTCGGAAAACGCAAGATGCACCGTTGTATCGGGCGGCGCATACGACATCGCATTGTCCACAAGGTTCATCATGCATCGCACCATATCGGCGGCATGGGCGACTTGACGTCGGCCGAACTGTTCTCGGGTCGTTTGGATGCGGTAGCCGCGCGCCCTGGCGAGAGCTTCCGCCTTCGAGACGATATCGACGCAGCATGCATCGGCCAAGGCGGCGTCGCCTTCTTTAGAGGAAGTGGCTGCGCGAAATAGGCCGATGATGCGTTCGACGAATTCCTTCATATCAAGCGAGGCGTCGCGAATCTGGGCTGCGCACGTTTTTTGCTCCGTCTCAAGCTCGCTTTCGAGAAGCAGATCGGCATTGGCGCGGACGATAGTCAACGGCGTTTTCAAGTCATGCGCCAGGGAAGAAAGCGCCTCTCGCTGCGCTTGCTCGCAAGCCCACTGCTCCTCGAGCGATTCTTTGAGCGATAGGCGCATCTCGTCGACTGCGTCGAGGACTTCGTTGGTCTCGCGTACGTTCCCGCGCGCGATCTTGAAATCGAGATCGCGGCTTCCGATGCGCCGTGCGGCATCGACGAGAGGGGAGAGCTTGCGCTGCAGCACATGGGAGGCGCGCATGGCGATGAGGGCAAGCATGGCCGCGAACAGAATGGCGCCCAAAAGCAGGACGGCGCCTTGGGGATCGGGGAAGGCGTCTCGCAGTGCCTTGGAGACAAAGTCGGGGTTGAAATCGTAGATGAGCACGCATACGTCGCCGTTTTCCAAGGATGCACTCGTTGCATAGACGGGTGAGCCTAGCGGGGAAGAATAGACCACGGAATCCACGCTGCCGTCACGAAGAAAGGCTTCGGCCCATTCCTCGCTTCGCGCATCGAAATCCCCTTCAACAAGCTTTCCCGTCTTGTCGAAGACGCCCCACCGGTAGCATGACGGCACGTCGTCGTCCTCAACGGTGCCGCGCGCTTCTATCTTTCCGACCATCGCCTCGTGGTCGATGCTCGCATAATTGCTGGGGTAGAGCACGCCTGAGTTTACGGCTGCGATAAGCAGCGACACTACGGCGCCTGCCACAAAGAGCGACCCTATCAGCACATAGACGAAATATCTGGCGATGACGAGGGAAAACGGCATGCCGCGTCGTGTCTTTTCATGCGATGCTGCGAATTTCGCCCGATGTTTTCCGTTCGGATTCAGCCTATCCATTTGTATCCTATTCCCCAGACCGTTTCTATCGGCGATACGCCGGCGTCCTTCAGCTTCGATCGGGCGTTGCCTATATGCACGGCGACGGTAGAGGCGTCGCTTCGGGCGTCCCAACCTGCCACAGATTGCAGGATCTGCGCCTTGGAGAACACCTGCCCCGGATGCTTCGCCAGATGCGCGCATATCTCGTATTCGGACTTCGTCAGCTTGACAAGCTCGTCTCGCACGAAAACCTGCTTCGCGGCCAGGTCTATTCGTATGTCTCCGAGCGAAAGCGCCGCATGATGTTCACGATGCTCGCGCCGCAAATGAGCGCTCACTTTCGCACGAAGCTCCGCCGCGCCGAACGGCTTTCTGATATAGTCGTCGGCTCCGACCGATAGCCCCGTCACTGCATCGTTTTCCTCGCTTTTCGCCGTGAGAAAAACGATAGGGCAGTCAAGACGGTCTCGTACGACCGACACGAAAGCAAACCCGTCGGTGCCGGGCATCATGACGTCGCACAGTATAAGGTCAAAGCGGGAGAGATTCAGCTCGAGAGCCCTATCCGCGCTTTCGACGGCAGTCACTTCATGGCCGTCCTTTTTCAAGATGGTCGCGAGCAAGGATAGAATCGTCGGCTCGTCGTCTATGACAAGAATCCTGGCCATGTTCGGTTCGCTCCTTTCTTCGTTGCGCTACGCGCAAGCTGCTCTAGGCTGGCCTGCGCTCATCGGGGCTCAAACGTATCGGCATGTTCGGTCAATCGCCCGGAGCATCGGCGTATTCCCATGCGCAGACGCTCGAGCCTTTCACGCTCATCTTGACGTAGGGCTTGTTCTCGTCGAGCATTGTACCGAAAGACACCAACACCACGCGTCGAGCTGCCCCTTCGGCGTCTTCGGCCTTAATTTCGTAGACGTAGTTCTCGTAGGCGCCCGCGGCGTCGTCGTAAATCTGGAAATACGATTCGGCATCGGGCGTGGGCGCATAGCAGATGTCTGGCTGCTGCCAAGGAACCGCGCGGTCAAGCATGGTTCTGACAAACCATGCATCGCGACTTTGCGCGACCCAGACGCCGGCTGCGGTGCAGACCACCACGATGACAAGTGCGGCAACGAGAGGAATCAGAGTTTTGTTGCGGGCCATGACAGCTCCTATTCTTTCGTACGGCGCCGATCTTCGAAGCGTTTCACCCATATGAGCCACAGGACGATCGAGACGATCGTGCCCACTGCGCACAGGGCGGCGCTTGTGGCGGCGTTGGCAAGCAGCGCATCGAGCGTTTCTTGTGCATGCGGCATAGCCGCGGCCAAGGGAACCTCGACGCTGAGCGCGGCGAGACGCGCAGGCCACGTAAAGGGGACGGCTATCAGGGCAAGCGGCGCAAGCGAAGCGCTCAGCGTTCCTGTGACGAGGCCGTTTCCCAGTCCGCCGAGCGATGCAAGAGCAATCATGAAGCCCAGCGCGCCGATGGCGATGGCGGCGTTGCGCCCCCATGCGAGCGCTGTTGCGAGGGCGATGGCGTAAAGCGTGGTCGAGCCTGCTGCCAAGGCGGCGAATGACAACACGACGGTCGATGCAGAAGGCGTGGGCTTGCCGGCCATCGCCAGTATGCCGAGGAACAGCAGCAGTGCGCACAGGCAGGCCAGCGCGCCCAATCCCAGCAGTACGACACCTTTCGCGCCGAATGCACGGCAGCGCAACGGATGGCCTAAGAGGTTGGCGTACTCGCCCGCCTCGCGTTCGGCGTCGAGCGATAGTCCGCAGGAGATGCCGGCAAGAAGCGCCGCGCCTGCGCCCAGAAGCTGCACGAACGCATCGTAGGCAAGCAGCGGGTCCCATGGTGTAGTTGCGAAATACGCTCCTGCGGCAAGGCCGATTGCCACAGCGAGTGCCACATGCAGCATCACGATCGAAGACCGATGCAGGCGTATCATTTCGGAGCGCAAGAGGGTAGAGAAGGTGGAACGGCGCTGGCGGCATGCGCCACGCACCAAACGATAAGAGCGTATCATGGCTAGTTCACCTCTCGTTTGGCGAACCACGTTGCGCCCGTAAAGACGAGCGCAACACCGAACGCAACGGCGACGAACAATGCGGCGGTCCATGCGTCGTCTACGACGCCGAACGCTTCCCCCGGCGCAAGCGGCACGCCCGAAGGAGCTACGCCCGCCAAAGGAGAGCACAGCCGCATGGCTGCCGCAGGCGGCAATAGCCACCATATATCGTTCGCATAGCACGCAATGCCGGCGGCCAACTGTATCAGAAGCGGCATGGCAATGCCGCAGAGCATGCCGAAACGCATGGTGAGAAAAAGTCCCGCAGGAATCATCCAGAGAGAAGACGCGCTCAGAAGCGCAACCATGCCCGCGCTTGCAAGTGGGTCTGCGGCGTTTCCGCCCAACAGCCAGATTACGCTCGAACTAAGACCGACCACGAGGTTTGCCACCACAACCAGTATGTACGCGTAGGCGACCTTCGCATGCCAGACGCCTTTAAGACGCATGGGCGCGCTCATGATGCCGTGAAATTTCTGCCTCACGTCAATGTTGGCCACGCCTGCCGTGACAAGTGCGATGGCGACGGGAAGTAAAAGCGTATACCACCAGCACCAACCGTAGGTGTTAAACCCTGCGCCGCCCGGCCCATGACCGGCGGTGACAAGGCCCGAGCTCATCAAGCCGAGCAGACATGTGAACAGCGGGGAGAAAAGCGCCGTTTTGCGCGCCGCCGTACGGGCCCCTTTCATGGCTTCCGCCGTGAACGCTTCGCGAAAGCCACGCAGGCTCTTGTACGAGGCCTTGCGGCGAGGCTGCGATTTTGCTTTCATCGGTTGCCGCCTTTCTCCGCCGCGCTCTCCTGCGCCTTGTCGCGGCACACATCCATGAACAGCTTTTCCAAATTGATGTCTTCGGTGAAATCGGATTCGAAGGCAAGCGTTCCTTTCACGATAATGCCGATGCGATCTGCCACATGGGCCACTTCGGTGAGGATGTGGCTCGACACCACTACGGTGATGCCCGCATCGGCAAACGAACGGATTTGCTCCCGTAGCTCCTCGATGCCTATAGGGTCAAGGCCGTTGGCCGGCTCATCGAGCACAAGTAGCTTCGGGTGCGCTACGAGGGCAAGCGCAATGCCGAGACGCTGCTTCATGCCAAGCGAGAAGCTTCCCGCGCGCTTCGACCCAGTGTCGGCGAGGCCCACCGTTTCCAACGTCTCCTCGATACGCGCATCGTCGATGCCGAGCATGGCGCAGCGTACGCGCAGGTTCTCGCGCGCGGTCAAATTGGGGTAGAGCGGGGGATGTTCGATAAGCGATCCGATGTCGTAAAGGTCTTCACGGCGCCAAGGACGTCCATCGAACAGGATATCGCCGGAGGTAGGGCGCAGCATGCCGGTGACCATTTTAAGCAGCGTTGATTTCCCCGCGCCGTTCGGGCCCAGCAGCCCGTAAACACGCCCTGTTTCCACGTGCATGTCCACGGCATCGACCACGGTCTGCGCGCGCTCGCCGCGTCCGAACGATTTCGTTAACGCGCGCGTTTCCAAAAGGCAATCCATGCGTTCTCCCATCTCTCGTTTCATTTGACTGCGTTTCCTCGCTGTATCCAGCATGGGTGACGTTTCTAAAGAAACTCGAAAGATAGAGAAGAAAATACGAAGGCCGATTTCCGGTCCGAAGAATGAAACGCGGCGCATGCGGTTGTGTCCGCTTTCGCATGTTTGCTTCGCGGACGCACCAGGGCCCTGGCAAATGCCAGGGCCCTGGTGCTTGTCGGCTTCAATTGTCCGAACGCCTCTATTCGTCCTGCTTCTTATTCTCGTTGTCGTGAAAGAGCAGGTCGAAGGCGTAGCGCATGATGCTCGAGCGGCGAATAACGCCCACAAGACGGCCGTGCTCGTCGATGACGGGGAGCTTTTTGAACTTCTTTTTTGCCAACGTGTCCGCCACGCGTCCCACGCTCTGGTTCTCTGTCACGCACAGCACTTTGCGCGTGGCAAGCTCCATTACGTTGCGCTCCCTGAGCGAAAGCACCTTCTGTTCGATGGTTTCGTCGTCGTAGTACAGCATGGTAGGAGCGCCGCCCGAGAATATAGAGCGGGTCTTATGCTCGGCGATCGCGCGCATGATGTCGCCGTCGCTAATGAATCCGACCACATGGTTGTCATCGTCGACCACCGGCAAGCTGCTTACCCCTCGATCGATGAGACTTTTCGTCACATCCTTGAGCGTCGCTTGCGCCGAGCACGAATAGGCGTCGCGCTCCATGATCGATCCGACCGTTACCGTCTCCATGTCTATGCCTCCTTGCTTTTCGAACGAACCTTTACGATGGCGAACACAAGCGTCGCAGCGCCGACGAGCGCGCAGATTCCATAGGCCGCCTGAACGCCCAAAGCGGTCGATTCGGCCAGGCCGCTTGACGCATTGGCCGATGTCACCATAGTCATGACGGTTACGATCAACGCCGTGCTGATGGCGCCGCCCACCTGGCGTCCCGTATTGCTGATGGCGTTGCCGTGGGCGATCATGTCGTTGGACAGCGCGTTGATGCCCCAGGTGTTCGCGGGCATGTTGGCCATGGTCTGGCCCGCCGCCATGCATGTGCACAGGACGGCGGCGACGAGCAGCGTGCTGTCCGAGCCGATGCGCGAGAATCCGAAGAGCGCTGCGCTCATCAGGGCCAGGCCGCCCACAGTGATCCAGCGAGGTCCGAATTTGTCGAAGATGACACCCGAGAGGGGACTGATGATGATGCCGACGGCTGCAGCGGGCATCATGACCATGCCCGTCTCAAGCGCGCTCGCTCCCAAGACGTTCTGCAGGAAAATAGGCAGCGTGACGTTTGTTACGGCGGCTGCGCAGTTGATCAGGGTCACAATGATGGCCGAGGACGCGAAGACGTTGGATTTCAGCGTAGCGAGCTGCAGCAGGGGTTCGTCGAGTTTTTTCTGGCGACGAACGAAAAGGATGAGGCACAGGGCGCCTATGACGATGACCGCGATGACGACGGGATTCGTCCAGCCCAGGCTCGATGCGCTCGAGAAGCCGTAAAGCAGGCCGCCAAACGCTACGGTGGAAAGCAGCACGGACGGCATATCGAGACGAGGATTCTTCAGTTCGCCGACGTTGCTGAGCAAGAAGATGCTGGCGGCCAGTACGATAACGCCCAGCGGGGCGATCGACCAAAACATTGCACGCCAGCCCATGGAATCGATAATCATTCCTGCGGCCACCGGGCCTGCAGCAGGGGCAACCGACATGACGATGCCGGCCATGCCCATGGCCGTTCCGCGCTTTTCGGGCGGAAAGATCAGCATGGGCACGACGGCAACCAATGGCATCTGCACGCCCGCGCCCGCTGCCTGCAGGATTCGCCCGACAATCAAGATTTCGAATGTCGGGGCCATTGCGCAAAGAACGGTGCCGGCGATGAACACGCCCATCGATGCGAAAAACAGATTTCGCGTGGGGAACTTGTCAATAAGATACGCCGATACAGGAACCATGATGCCGTTGACCAGCATGTATATGCTGGTCACCCATTGTGCGGTGCCAGCGTTGACTTGAAACGTCTCCATAAGCCCCGGTAGGGCGGGGGCAAGGACGGTTTGGTTTAGGATGGCGAGAAACGCACCTGCGATGACGATGCCGACAACCATTATTTCATGGCGTGTTGCCTTGCGGACGTCATTAGATGAAGGGGAAGTGCTCAAAAGAAGGTTCCTTTCCGAAACGAGGGAATACAACGCAACGCATGCAGGGCATACGGAGTTGCGGTTTTCGTGTTGTATGAGATTTCGGAACTGGTCTTAGATGAGCATAGCGGAAAGGCTCGTGGAGCCGACCGCCTGCATGGTTTCTTCCCGCATGGCAAAATCGCCCATCATGCGGACGTGGCGATAGATATGAGCGACGGAAGAAAACATGGCGGATACCATATCGAGACGCCATAACGCGGTCAAGGCGTCTCGCGATCCCTCCATGTTTTCGGCATGCAAGGTGTTTCTTCGGCATTGCGTCTTATGCGATCGCACGCAGGAATGTCCGGCCCTGTTTCCAAACGCTACAGGTCGACGCTTCGAATGATGCGCGCGCCGATAAAGGCCATGTCCTCCATATTGGCGCGCTGCACGTCTTCGTTTCGAGAGGAAGTGGCGTCTTCTACGACAATGACATCGTAGTTGTAGGAAAGCGCGTCATAGCAGGTGGATCGTATGCAATTAGGTGTTGTAGTGCCCGTAAGCAAGAGCGTGTCAATTCCTTGCTTTTGAAGCCTTGCATGAAGGTCTGTTTGGAAAAACGCCGAAAAACGAGGCTTTACAATGACGGCTTCGCCCTCCAAAGGAGCCAACTCGGCAGGCTCTGACGGGCCGATTTCCTCGGGGCACACATTAGATAGGGGTCGTTCGTCTTTCCAGGTATCGTATCGGCACGGCTCAACGTCGGAGCCGTCGGCGGCATAGCGGCGGACGATATGATAGACCGGTACGGCATTTTGTCGTGCATATTCGAGAACCCGCTTGCAGGCGGAAATGCTCTTTTTCGCCCCAGCGACGCAGAGGGGAGAAGTCTCGTTTATGAATCCGTTCTGCATATCTATCATAACGAGAGCTGTGGATGACGAATCGATCATAGTGGCTCCTTCATCGGATGCGAGGGTCGATTCCCTCTGGTAGAAATGCAAAAAAGAGGAGAGTCTGGTTCTTACAAAATCAGCTCGTAGGCGCTGCGCACCCGTTCTTTGCCAAGGCTATTGCGCAAGACAATCCTTCCGCAAGGATGAAATCCATAGCGCTCGAGCAGTTTTTTCATCGGTTCGTTTCCTTCGTAGATATCGGCGCGGATGCAAGATTTGCCGGCCGCCTTCGCCATACGCTCAGCTTCGCCGAGGATGAACATGCCAACGCCGCTGCGTCGCGCTTCAGGAATGACGCTCACCCAGTGTAAAGCAGCATATTCGCTCTCGCCCTTGGGATGGGAGTCGGAGAAATCAGTCCATACGGCACCAGACGAGCGCGCATACGCGGGATCGCCGTTCATATCGAGCGAGAAAGCTCCAATCGCTCTTTTCCCGTCGGCCGTTGCGGCGACGGAGTCGACGATGGATGCTTCCCGGTCGTTCAGCGTCGTTTTGGCGGCGGATGCATCCATGGTCACCACATAGGCGTCTCCGTGGTCTATGGCACGCATGATGCGACGTTCGGACGGATATTTCTTTTCGCCCGGCTCGAGGATGCCGAGTTCAGCCACGAGGCGCCTTCCCGTTTCGATGACCTCTGCGAATGCGTTCAGGTCAGCACTCGTTGCATGACGGGTTTCGTAATAACCGAGGCGCGATGCGCTACCTTGAAACAACGGCACGTCACGAAGCGATCCGGAGAACTTGTCGTGAACTTCGTTTTATCTTTCTGCGTGGTAAGCGCCACCATAGAAAGAATCAAGACGGTTCCCACGATGTCGAATAGGCTGACGGGCGTATGAAGCCACAGTGCCGATATCACGATGGCCGATACTGGCTCGAGGCATCCAATCAAGCCAGCCCTCATAGACCCTGCATCGCGAACGCCTTGGAGGTAGAAAAGATAGGCGGCGAACGTACCTACCACCACCATGACGACAACGACGGCGATGACTTCGGGAGAAACAATGACATCGAGATTCCAAGGTTGCAGCATGATTGCCGAAGTTATTCCCGCGGTGGACATGGCGATGCCGGTGACGATGAAGCTGCCCCATTTAGCAAGGGGCTTGACAGGGATGAGCGTATAGCAGGCCATAGCAACGGCTGTCATGCAACCCCAGAATAGGCCCTCGGGCGGAATAACCAAGGCTTCGAAGCTGCCATGGGTGGCAATGAGAAAGACGCCCGCAAGAGCGAGGAGCACGCCGAGTGCTTCGCGAACGCGGGGGAGGCGACGTACGGTGATGCATATATAGAAGAGGATGATAATCAGTCCGAGCCTCTCGAGGACGGTACCTATTCCTGCATTGGTGTAAGAGATGCAGGTAATGTAGCTGAACTGCGTCAGGAGCACGCCGAGGAGGCCGAATACAATCATGTGGAGTAACGAGCGTGTGTCGCGAAGGGCCGCACGGAAGCTGCGCCAATTTTTCAGAAGGCACACAACGAGGAAGAGGGATGCGCCCGCGCACATACGTACGGTAATGAGCCAGGAAACGGGAATTCCATACGTGCTGGTAAGCAACTGCGCACAGGTGCCCGAAAAACCCCAGCAGCAGGCACCGATTGCGGTGAAAAGGATGCCTCGGCCCACATGGCCTGCGCTTGAAGAAGATTGCTGCGAAGACATGCGAATGGCCTTTCGACGAATCTCAGTACACCAAAGCCCCCGGGTACGAGGGCTTGTGGCGATTATTGCAACAGCATGAGCAAGTTGCAAGAGGACTAAAGGAAGCGAATGTGACGTAAATATGGAACGAATCCGAAGGCAAGGGTAGCTGCAATATCCGTCTCTGATTTGCTATACTTTGTAAACTATACAAAGTATAGTTCATGTTGTACCTGTTCAAATCAGGTATTGGTTCTTTAGAATTGAATTAGAAAATGACACAATTCAGCCATAGCAATGGCTCGGTCGCCAAAAGCCGCCGCATCAAAACATTGGATAGAATAATATACAGCGTATATGAGAGAGACGACAACAATAAGGAGGAGCATGCAGAGCGGTTGTTTCCTTAAGCCGCGTCTAGCAAAAACGCCTTATTGCATCTACCAGATACGTGTCCAGGTTTGCCAGGTCTGAATATCCCGAACCGATCGCATAGGCGAGTCTTGGCGAGTTGGAAGCTGCGATTCATAGTGTCTCGGCAATCGGATCTTCTCGTAAATCTGGAAGCAAAATGGAATCTATTACGCGATTTTTTCCAAGCTGCATACGATTTCATAAGGCCTCACATGCAATTTATCGCCGTTGACCAGGAGATGTAATCATATGGAACATTGTTGCGCCCTGTAGCGTTTTACTTCACAGCTTTACATAAGACTTATTATCGATAATTCAGAATGCATTTATTTCATGCATTTTGACCAGGCCTTATAGATACGAAGCTCTGAGAGCCGTTCTAAGGCCCACTTTTGTCTTTTCATGACTCCTTGGCCATAAAAAATGATGGTCTCTATCGAATTCAGCAGTGCTTTAATGACCCGCTGACCATCGACGCGCTTCATCGATGCATTCGTTCTTTCATCAATTGAAATCAGACGAAATGCCGTTCATCGACGTAAGAATACCCTTGTGTCCAAAACAAAGGGCCGTCACACGGACGGCCCTTTGAGAAAACGACGCTATTTTATATTTTGCGTGCGACTAAAACGTTGCGCCGGAAATGCCCATCGATCCCTGCATGAGCTGAGGCATCAGGAAGACGGCTGTAAGCATATTGGCAATGAAAGCAACCAACGATAAGACAACGCCGATTCTTGCGAGCTTAAAGGCATTCTGCGCGTATGGGTCGGCCGGATTCGCTGCAAGAAGACCCTTTGCGCCGCGAAATGCAAGCATTCCGAGAACAAAGCCAACGATATCAAGAAGCGCTCCGAAAATGACGAGGCTAACGCCGGCGCATACGATGCTTGCGATACCGAGCGACCTGCATTTCTTTTCGTTCATCTACGACACCTTTCAAAAACGAACATATGTACTTTATGGGTTTGAACATTGTGGCTTATTGTACCCGAGGTCGCATCAATCCGCTCCGATTCGCAAGGCTGTTCTTAAGACGTTGGTGAATTGAATTTCAAAACGCAATAGTGTTGCATTAAGTCATGCAGGCGC
>OLRQ01000240.1_pt1 | contig 61903 bp, 42 predicted proteins | sample 1671971 | NCBI WGS metagenome assembly OLRQ01 (sample SAMEA3136631, study PRJEB25190) | human gut metagenome | biome: human gut; feature: human-associated habitat; material: faeces | place: Austria | collected 2013
CCAGCGAATCCCTGTATTGGCTGTATATCAGTTTGCGCCTATACTTCGGTGTGAACACGATGTGGTACTTGCACATCCACTTCGTGTGCGACAGGCTGTGTGCCTTGTTTGCCAAAACGGCCGCCTTTCCGGGCTGATACGACTTGAACACCCGTATCGTATCCCGACTGGCGGCGTTTTGACGCAAGGGCGGAGCCTTCGACGCGCACCCGCATAGCGGGTGGTTTTTTGCCCGCCGCGCTTCGCGCGCCGTGCAGGCTCACGAGCCTGAAGGAGAGCGACCGCCTGCAGGCGGTCGCTCTAGGGAGGGTAAAGCAAGAGTGTTTTCTATTTCTCGGACAGTGCGTATGCGGCAGCATTGCGACCAGCAATCACAGAGAACCCGTAGGCCGCTCCAGCGCCACCACCGCTAGCAATGTAGGAGGACCCCGCCCAGTTCCAATAATACATATCATTTCCGCCGCCATAGATCCCGTTTATGGGATCGCCATCGCGGTCAAGGACACGCGCCTGATCATCTACTTTCAGGCAATTGCAGTCGGTTCCGGAAATGCCATTAGTTCCTGTGGCAGCATAGTATGGGGGCTGCAAAGCACGCATGGTGTCAGCCGGACGCCCGAAAGCATCAGTGCCCGCAGCAGCGCCCTCATTGAACCGCTTTATCTCTTCGGAGACCACCTCAGGATCCAGATAGAGCAGCTGCGCAAGCTCTTCCGCTGTATCGGCTTTCACAACCCATCCGTCCTCAATTGCTTTGTTCAGCGATTCTTTGCTCCAGCCGTTGCATAAGCAGAAATTGGGGTCATCAAGTTGAGTCTGGTCAAACACTTGGTAATTTGGAACAGTCAGCAGTGCTCCGTCGACCTGGGTGTACGGCTGCGTCTCGCTGCGATTTCGCTTTCCCGCGCTATCCAGCATAATCAGAGACGCAGCGCCCGTTTCCCAGAAAATCTGATAGTTGTTCGTCTGGAAGGTGTCGCGGGAGTTTTTCTCAAGAGTTACCGATGGGCTGATTGTCTTGAATCCTGCGAATGAGGCACCACAGTCGAGCAACATTTCATAGCCGTCGCCCTGCGCAAACTCGCTCCCGATTACACCCCAACCAGCGGACTCCGGATTCCAACGCGCCCGCATTTCTTGGTTAGCAGTATATCCTCCCGTTGCTACCACCACCGCCTTCGCCGCAATACGTTTACCCTTGCCGCCTTCTCTCACTTCGACGCCCCTCACATTGCCAGCGTCGTCAAGAATAAGCCTCTTTGCAGTGGTGTCGAGCAAAATCTTTGCACTGGTATTATTTACTCTTTCAGCAAGCACATTGGTAAATGCTCCTCCGCCACTGCGGTTGCCGTCGTCCCCGACGATGTAATGCCCTCGCGCTATGGGCGCGTTGGCCATTCCGCAGAGCTCCGTCTTTACGTTGACCCCGTCCGCAACAAGGCTATTGATGAAGGACTGCTCCTCGGTAAGAACGGCTCTCACAAGATCGGGGTTGCAGTTCCCTTTAGCGCAACGAATCCAGTCATCCACAGCGCTATCAATTGTGTCTTCTGCCCCCGTCCGTTCGTCGATTGCCCCGTCATTTTTCATGGCATCAGTAGCCGGGGCAAACACTACCCCTGTATTGATGGCCCAGTTACCGCCCATGGCAGAACCCTTCTCAATGCCAATAACCGTAGCGCCAGCGTCGACGGCAGCCAACACAGCGGCCATGCCTCCGCCCAGGCCGATTACCACTACATCAGCTTCATCATCCCATCCCTCACCAGCAGTTGATGCCATAGAGGTGTCTTTCGCGCTGTCCTTAGGTGCGCAGCCGGCTAACGCCGCAAACCCGAGCGCCCCAGCCGCCATTGCCCCTCCCTTGATAAAATTACGCCGATCCACGCCGCGCTTCTCTTCCAGTAACTCCATTGTCATCCCTTTCCTCCTGAATGGATATCGACAAGACCTACTGTACGCTCAAGAAACGCCAGTGCGTCGCAATCAACGCTATCTTCGTTCTACCGTTTGGTTCGAGCATCCCACTTTGCGCAATTACGCTTGCGGTATTTGCATCGGCAAACACCACCTGCCGCTCCTATCTCAGAAGTTCGTTGATAAAATTGCATTCCGAAGGGAGGCTGAGTATGGATACTGAGTTGATGAGGGAATTTATCTTTCTTGCTGAGAAGAGAAACTCCCTGAAGACGGCACGTCACTTCCATATTTCCACTTCGACTTTAAGCCGACACATGGCGAAAATTGAGGGGGAATTGGGTATTTCTCTTTTCAAGAACCCGAGAACCTATGTCTTGAGCCCCGAAGGAAAGTCTGCCGTGGATCACTTCGGTAATATGCTCGTTGAGTTTGATAGACTCACTGATTCCCTATCGCATTCAACTCCCCAAACGCTGCGTGTCGCGTACGCTTTGGAGGATAGAGCCGTGGCACAAGCTGTGCTGAGAGGGAGACAGCTTTTCCTCAGGTCTAACAGCCGCGCGCAGATCAACATAGTCATTCCGCAAGAACGAGGCGTTATGGAAAGCTTAGAGATTGGCGACGCAGACGCCGCGATTCTTTACCTTCCGGACAATATAGATGAAAAACTTTTCTCCTGGCGCTTACTTCTAACCGAACCCCTTTGCGCCGCAGTTCCCAGAGGCTCTTTGGACTCTCCCAATGAAGTCATACCGCTTGAAGCTCTTAATGGATTCACTTTTTTCTACGCGACAAAACCAGGCTATCAAGACTACACACGGTATATTCAGCAACTTATAGAAAAGAGCGGAGCCCTCATCTCCTCCAAAGGAATAGCTGCCGACAACATAGACGACCTATATAGCCAAGATGCTCCGAATCGCGTCTGGTTCTTCACTGAATCGAGCTTTAGCGTCGAGAATCGTCCTTTATTCCAGCAAGCCTATGACTCGAGCGACTTATACGTAATTGCTGACGCCAACGCCGACCGCTATCTTGTGTATCGAAAGGATGCGGAGAATTATCTCTTGGATTCCTTCGCTTCTTGCATGAGCCAGCATTGACTAGGGTAGCCAAAACAACAGGCGAGGCCAAACTTCAATCTTCTGACCCATCTTCCAATCCCTCCTTTTCAAGGTGGTCGGAGGGGGACGTGACTGCCGGATTGCCTTCGCAAGTTGCCGGCTTCCCGGGGCGCACCCCGTTCTCTTTTCCTGCTCGATGGGGCTAGAGTCCCAAGCGTTCACAGGCTAGCCCCGCATGCCCTGCGGTTGTTTCGTCATCATAATGCGCACGGCTTCTTGCCGTATATTCTCCGCTGCATTTTTATCTCGATCATGAAAGGCGCCGCAACTGGGACAAGTCCAAGATCTATCTCCTAAGCGAATCTCCTGATTCACTATCCCACACTGCGAGCAGCGTTTCGTGGATGGGTAAGAGCGCCCGACTTTAGTAACTATCCCTCCTTGCTCTTCTGCTTTGTAAGTTAGACAATGGACGAACAATGACCAGCCGTTGTCGAAAACCGCCGACCCAAAGTGAAGCACGCGCGACATCGCAACCATATTGATGTCTTCAATTCCAATGACATCGAAGCGATTGGTTATCTCCCTTGATGCCTTATGTATGTAATCGCGCCGCTGGTCGGCGATTTTTCGATAGATGCGGGCCACCTTCTTTTGTTGCCGTCGATAATTGGCCGAACCTCGACGCTTACGTGACAGTGATTTTTGAGCCCGAGCCAATCGTTCTTGGTTCTTTTTCATTGGGCGAGGATGAGAGGCGGGGAAAGACGTGCTCACAAAGAAAGAAGGCATAGAATAATCGAGACCGATCGATGCAGTACTTTCAATTGCCCCTAGCCTATCTGTATTCTGTTTAGTTTTTAAGGGATCAATCTCCACCAACACCCCCGCATAATAATCTCCGCACCTATCTTGAGAGACGGTCACGCTCTTGATGTGTGCTCCTAGCGGCAATGCCCTATGGATCTTTGCCCTTACCTTTCCCATCTTCGGAAGCTTAATCCAGTTGCGGCCAATCTCAATGTTGTTCTTGATGAGGTTAGTCGTGTACCTTCGCGAGCTACGCTTCCGGGTTTTATGCCTCGGCAGCCCTTTTCTTGGTTGCTGAAAATACGACCGGAAGGCTTCTTCTAAATGCAGCTGAACATTTATGAGAGCCATTGAGTCAACTTCTTTCAAGTAGGGATAGTCCTTTTTATACTGCGCCGGCGTCTGACGACTCATCTTTCGTCCAGCCCGATATTCTTGAAGCTTGTCATCGAGCATCAAGTTCCAGATCTTTCGGCAGCACCCAAACGTCTTCGCGATGAGAAGCGCTTGCTGAGCAGTAGGGTAAATACGGTATTTGAAAGATCTATTCAAATCGATACACCCCTACTCAACTAGAAATTTAGAACATTTGTATTATACCAGATCTCTCTTCAGGAAGGAATCAAAATATGAGTCCCGTAATGAAAAAAGGCCAGAAACCTGATGGCTTCTGGCCTTTCATCTCGATGGTGGTCGGAGGGGGACTCGAACCCTCGGCACGCGGATTTTCAGTCCGCTGCTCTACCAACTGAGCTACCCGACCGGATACGCGGAAACGGTTTCCGTTTCGACGCGAGCATATATTCTAGCGGGTATGCCGCCCAGACGCAAGAACTTTTTTTATCTGCGCCTGAGTCAAGGGGACGGTTCTCCCGGTTCTCCTGACTTACGCGACGAAGGCGACGAGGGTGCCGAGGGCGATGAAAGGGGCGAAGGGCATGGTGCCGGCGAGGAGGGAATCGCGGTCGTGCTCGGTGGCAACCTCCCGAATGGCGCCGCTTAAGAAAGGCTCACTGACAGAAGGCACTCCAGTGCCAGCATGATCGGCGCTGCCGGAAGCGCCCGTGTTGCGATCGTGGAGCCTTCGCCCCATCACTCGGCGGCCAATCTCGCGGCCAAACACATAGGCGACACTGAGCACGCACGCCGTCAGCAGGCAAATAACCCCGCGCTCCAACCCGAGAAACAACCCGAGCACGGCCATGAGTTTGATATCGCCGCCGCCGAAAGCCTCCTTGCGCCGAACAAGCTCGTAGACCGTCGTCAGCACGAGCAAGCCCCCGCCGAGCACCACAGCGCCTAAGATGCCGCTCGCAAAGGAGATGCCGCCGATTTCCAGGCCGGGGGGTACTAGCACATCGGGCGCGGGCCCGAGAAACTCAGCCCGGAAACCCAAGCCCATGTGCGCTCCCGCAAACCCAAGCACCACGCGCCAAGCCAGCCACAGAAGCCCCAGCGCGCCGGCCAGCACATTGGGCACGCGCCGCGACCGCACATCGATAACGGATACGACGGCTAGCAGACCCAGCACGAGGGCGTATGTGACCAGCGTTATGACGGAAACATAAGTCATCGGCGCCGTTTATTCCTCCGAAGCCACGGCTTGAGTGCCATCGAGAATCGCCGAGGCCGCTTCTTCCCGAGCAATCTCCGCCGCGACAGCGTCGGCCGATGCCGGCTTGGCCCCCACGGTCCCGCAATCTTTCCCGTCGCCGAAGATAAGCTCGCGCTCCTCGCCAGTGAGCGCCGCGCGAGCCTGATCGCGCAGGTTGTTCACGCCGATGAAGAACTGGCGCATCATGACCACCACCAGGTAGCGGCCCTTCGGCGTCAGCGTCAGCTCGTCGGCGTTGTCGGTGGCGAAAGCCCCACACGCGCGCATGAAGCCCATTTCCACAGGCAGACCACGTTCCACCGACATACCGAAATCGCGCTCGAACTGGCGCTTATCAAGACGCAGACCGAACAGCTGCATCATAAAGCGGTAGCGCATGCGGTCGCGCAGCGAGAACGTGGTCTTGCCCATCATGGACATATGCCCCGCCTCGATGGCCGTGTTGTACTCGCGCACCGAAAACGTGTTCACGTACAAATTCTCGCCCAGATAGGTGATGCCGCCGCTGCCGATGGCCGGATACTCCTCGTAATCGACCACGTACTCGTCGATCATGGCGCCTTCGCCGGCCGCCCCCGTGCCGCGGCGGTTGAACGTCCAGGCGCTGCCCAACTCGAACAGGCCCGGCTGCCCGTCAGGCAAATCTCCCAGCAGCAAATCGCAGATGATCTCGTAGAAGCGACGCTCGCGGTTGTAGTCAACCTTGCCCACCGTGGCAGCGAGTGAGCGCTGCACCGACGGCGAGGCCATCAGCGGATAGAACGTCGTCTGGCTCGCGCCGGAGGCCACCACCATCTCGATGTCGTGAATGAGCGTGTCCTCGGTTTGCGCCGGGAAGTTGAAGATCATGTCCGCGTTCATCGAGATAAAATACGGACTCGCCTCCTGAATGCGTTCGAGGATCTCCTGGCCGCTGCCGTACTTGTCGTAGCGATCCATCTGGCGCAGCAGATCGTCGTCGAAGGACTGCACGCCCACCGAAAGGCGCTGCACGCGCCCTTTCAGCTTCTCCAAATACTCGTGGGTGAGGTGATTCGGGTTCGTCTCGCTGGAGACCTCTTTGATAGAGAACAGGTCGCGAGCCATGTCGATGGTCTCGCACAGCTCGTCGATCATGATGGTGGGCGTGCCGCCGCCGATGTAGACGGAATCGAAATCGTAGCCGAGATCCTTCAGCATGCGCATCTCGCGTCGCATGTTCTGGAAGTAGGGCTTCGCGCGATCCTCGCGGAAGGGGAAGCGATTGAAGGAGCAGTAGGGGCACAGACGCTCGCAGAACGGCACATGCATGTACAGCATGTAAGGCTGACCCGGGTTGGGCGAGGGCATGAACGCCTCGTCGCAGGGCTTAAGCTGCAGGTAGTTGGCCGTGCACGCCTCCACCACCTTGGAAAGCATTCGTTCTGAAAGCACGAGCGCTCCTTTGAATCGTCCGTTACAAATAGTCCTCGTCAGTTGTGAAAGCCCAGTATATCAGCATCCCAATTAACCTCTATGGAAGGAACAGCCCAAGCGCCGGATTCCGCCGTCATCTGCAAAATGGAGTTCCAGTCCTTCTCGCAATTCGGCACTCGATCACAGCGCATGGCGTAAGGCGGCGCGATCAAGCACCTCTCAGTTATGGCCTGTCGTAGACCAGTCGCTCCAACGCCTCCTTCGAGTTGACATCTGTTTTCCTGTAAATATGATTGATATGGGTATCGACAGTTCCTTTCGAGATAAACAGCGTTTCGCGGATGAACGTTCGGCTTCGACCTCTCATCATCAACCGCAGCACTTCTTCCTCTCGGGGGGTAAGGTGGTAGCGATTCGCAAAGCGACGACACACCTCCTCAAGTTCTTCGCTCTGATTGTCGACGGCCCTGTCTTCTCGGCTGGATTCTCCCTGGCGAGCGCCCAATCCGGACATGCTTCCCGATCGAGGCGTCGCGGATGCGACGACAACGAAAGCGACTACGGAAACAAGGAGTGTAGCCTCAAGGGCCTCGCGCCCGGAAGGTACGGCAGCCAACACTATCGATCCCATGATGCCCCCGAGGGTCATGGTGAGAATACCAACACTTGCTATCAACAGCCTTTTTTGAACGTATCGCTTTGCCGCATAAATGAACAGCAAGTGATACATACCCTCGAACCCAATCGTGACCAAAGCGAAAGCCAAACTCGCCATGACAAAAGGGCCGTTCGGCATCAAGAGACACATCGCCATTCCTACTACCACCATAGGCACTGCCCATCGATAAAGAGACGCCGGTCCGAATTGACGCGTCATGCGAAGAACGAGCCATGCTATGGGGAACACAATCAAAGCTGCTGCGGCATATACAAGTCGAGTTGTTCCTGTATCAAGGGTACAAAGACGCTGCGACACCGAGGTCACGACAAAGCAGACGGCAAGAGCCATCCCCAAACAGACGAACAATAGCCCAAGAGATGAGGAGAGGCTCTCCTCCCGGACATCCTGGCCGAAACTCTCTCCCTCCTGGAGAGGGTCAGTTTCCGGGGGTGCCGACTCCGCAACCTTTCTAAATGTCAACCACGATCCTAAAGAACAACCTACGAGCATAGCAATTCTCAAGAAGGGGGCCCACAGCCCCGGAAGGAGAACAGCGCCGGCAGTGGCTGCAAGAAAGAGTGAGAGGGCGATCATCCAAATCAAAAACGATGCGTCGATACCCTCTAAATCGTATCTCGCAATCTCGGATGTCCAGAAAATCCAGGCTATCGCCTGCCCGGGACCGCCGAACAATTTGCCTAACCATAGCAAGGAAGCCATTCCCGTGTATTCGCCCCAAACAATGAGAAAGCTCGCCGCCACGAGAAGGCCAGTCGCAAGGTTCATGGGCGCCATCGAGGCGATCCGAGGCTTCCTGAAGAACACGATACAGGCTCCTGCTGCAACCAAAGACGAAGCAAGATAAAGCACATTGGCGACCTCGAGAAGCAAAGAGGAGGAGTCGCTCTCGGCTGACAGAACGAACGAAAAGCTCCAAGCCCACAGGAAAGACACCCCCGCAAGCCAGAAAACGAAGGATTTCTTCTTCATGAAGCTCATCAGCCTCCTCGAATGCATCGTCAGCGCTCACAGACCCAGAGAAACGCAACGGCATCGTTGCCCTTGGATCGCTATTGTAAGGGCTTCTCCGAGCATTCTCTCCTTTCTATGCAAGGAGAGCCGTCGGCTGCACGCCAACGGCTCTGCAATTCATCCCCTAAAAGCCAGCAAAGATTCTGCTCGCGCTACTTTACAAGTTGCTGAGTCGCTCTCCTGTCAAATGACCAAAGCACACATTGCGGCCCATGTTGATGCCCGCGAAATAAGTTGTGTAGGGGCCGCCATAGAAATTGCCTGCGACGGCGCCGAGAGCGTAGAGGCCCTCGATAACATCGCCATTCTCATCCCGAACTTCCATTTCATCCGTCACGTCAAGGCCGCCCAGCGTCACCAGCAAACTAGCCTCAACCTTTCGAGCGTAGAACGGAGCCTTCTCCACCGGGAAAAGAAGCTCGGATGCTTTGAAGAAGTCTTCGTCTTTCCCTTTTGCACACAACTCATTGTAACGATCTACTGTTGCCTGGAAAGTATCGACTGGAACCCCTATGGAGCCCGCAAGCTCTTCTAGCGACTCAGCCTTAACCAGCTCTCCGCTCTCGGCACCCGCCTCAAAGGAAGCAGCCATCGATTCAGACGTCGCCGGCTCGGTGTTGTAGCGAGAGGCGTTGTCCTGCCACTGGTTCCCAAAATCGCTATCCCATACCTGCCAGTAGCAGCGATCGTTCTGCATAAGAGCCTGTATACCGCCGTAGCCGTTGTTTGCTCTCTCGCTCATAAACCGCTTCCCCTGAGTATTGACGCTCAGGTTACGGTAGTTCAAGGCTCCGAAGATCATCGCTCCATGAGATGCGCAACGTTGCATAGCAGCACCGACCCACATGGCCATGAGGTGCCCATCACCGGTGTTATTTGCAGGAACCTTCATGGAGGTCATTCCCTCGGCAAGAGGGCAATACGCAGCCACTAAATCGGGATTGTTGGCATAATCTCCCGTTGCAAGAACCACGGCCTTCGCACCTATATACTTAACGTATTCGCCTGCTTCGTTCTGCGCGATCACCGCACTCACCCGGCCCGCGCCATCCCCATCGCGCACCAACTGCTGCGCCGTCATATTGAAATAGGTCTTCTGGCCCAGCTCGTTGGTAAGGATATCCACAAGAGCATCGAGAACATCGGGTTGGTCGCCAAAAGGCTGATCCTTCGGTCCACCATAGAAAACATGCGATCCTGGGTATTCCGCAAGCAGCGCACCGGCACCGGCATTCTCCGGCATCTCAAGCGTTACTCCAATGCCGTAAGGTTCCACCAAGTCCATGAGCCAATCCATGCCGCGGCCGCTTTCTCGGGCAAAGGTCGTCCACTGCCCTTCGCTCACCTGATACCCTTGGGTCTGCATGCTATGGCGAAGGGCTGTTTCCACGTCAATGTCAACGCCAAGCTCACGCGTCAAACGAGTGTTAATGGCAAAATTGGAACCACCCTGGGCGCTCGGCTCAGCATCCTTCGCGATCATGATCACCGAGGACCCGCCTTGTGCCGCTTTCACCGCACATGTTAGACCTGCTGTTCCAATGCCAACGATGACAATATCGGCTTCTTCCGTCGAAACAATCTGAGACTCATCAATCGGATCCGGCTTGGCGAAGGGATCGGCTCCTTGCGCCTCTCCATTGCTCGAGCCCGTGTCCGACAACGACGGTTTATCGTCACTCGTACTCGGCTGCGGTGCACATGCCGCCAAGCCGCCGACGAGAGCGACTCCGCCGAGGAATCCTCCTGCCTGCAAGAAGTGTCTACGCGATACATTACCCATAGTTCCCTCCGTTTTGCTCGGTTATTCACAGCCCTTTTTCTTAGGGCGCTTTCATTAAGCAGAAAAACAGGGAGCTACGTATCGATTCATTGCCTTGATTCGCGGTTAACCTATCAATGAATCGTATTGATATTGGGCATTGAGGCTTAATAGGAGCAGTTCGGCAGCAAAAAGGGAGGGCTTGCCATCTCAGACAGGCCCTCCCAACAAAGTCCGTTACTTCTCAGCTCCGCTATTCCCAAGCCGATCGGCCCTGCAAAGCTTTCTTGCCGATATCGTGACGGAACATCTTGCCTTCGAAGTTGATGAGATCGCAGGCCTCGTAGGCACGCTCGCGAGCCTCTTCGAAGCTGTCGCCCTTGGCCACCACGTTCAGCACGCGGCCGCCGTTGGTGAGCAGCTCGCCGTCGTAGTTGCGGCGAGTACCCGCATGGAAGACCGTCACGCCGGGCAGCTCCTCGGCCTCCTCAATACCCAGAATGACCTTGCCCTTCTCGTAAGCGCCCGGGTACCCCTCACTGGCAAGCACCACGGAAACAGCCCAATCGTCGGACCACTCCAGCTGCACGTCCTCGGGACGACCCTCGGCCACGGCGAGCATGACCTCAACCAGGTCGCTTTCCAAGCGGGGCAGCACAACCTGCGTCTCGGGGTCGCCGAAGCGCACGTTGAACTCCACGATCTTCGGGCCATCGGGAGTCAGCATGAAGCCGCCGTACAGCGTGCCGCGGTAGTCGCTGGTAAAGGGAGCGACGGCCGTAGCGGCGGCCACTTTCTCCATGATGGCCACCATGGCGGCCATTTCCTCGTCGGTGACGATGGGCACCGGCGAGTACACGCCCATGCCGCCGGTATTGGGGCCCAAGTCGCCATCGTAGGCGCGCTTGTGGTCTTGCGCCGGAGCCATGGGGAACGACTGCCCGGCCGTGACGAAGCACAGAAGCGAGCACTCGGGGCCCGTCATGCACTCCTCGATAACCACCGTGGAGCCGGCATCGCCGAAGGCGCCGTCGAAGCAGGCGCGCACGGCAGCCTCGGCATCTTCCACAGTTTCGGCCACCACAACGCCCTTGCCCGCCGCCAGACCGTCGGCCTTGATGACGATGGGAGCGCCCTGCTCGCGCACGTAGGCAAGCGCAGCGGCCTCGTCGTCGAAGCGCCCGTAAGCGGCCGTGGGAATATCGTTGGCTTCCATGAACGCCTTCGAATAGGCCTTGGAGCCTTCCAGCTGAGCACCGTCGGCGTTGGGCCCGAATGCCGGGACACCGTCGGCGCGTAGCAGATCGGCCACGCCATCGACCAGCGGCGCCTCGGGGCCGATGACCACCAGACCGATGTTGCGCTCGTGCACGAAGCTCAGCAGCGCCTCGCCGTCGGCGATATCAAGATCGACGTTCTCGGCGATTTCCGCCGTGCCGCCGTTGCCCGGCGCCACGTACAGCACGTCGGTGTTCGGAGACTTCTGCAGCGCCCACGCGATGGCATGTTCGCGCCCACCCGAACCGATCAGCAGAATGTTCACATTCGTTCCTTTCCTCGCTTTGCAGCAAGTTGTTTCGTACTCTGGCCTCCTCCGTAGGGGGCGACCTTGGTCGCCCCTCGGTCCCGACCGCGATCAACCTGCAAGGGCGAACTCGGTCGGGAGGGCTGACCAAGGTCAGCCCCTACGGAGAGGGTGGCCTCAACGTAGGGCGCGTCCCCCCCCCGGGAGGGGTGCCGCGCCCGGACAGCCGGTAAAAGCTACTCGTCCCGCAGCCAGGACATGCGGATAATCGTCTGGTCGCGATCAGGCCCGACCGAGATGATGCTCATGGGCACGCCGCACACCTCTTCCAAATACTCGATGTACTTGCGCGTGTTCTCCGGCAGCTCCTCGTAGGTGCGGCAGCCGGTAATGTCCTCGTCCTTCCAGCCGGGCAGCTCCACGTAAATGGGCTTCGCGTGATGCAGCACCGATTGCTGCATGGGGAAGTAGTCGTAACGCACGCCGTCGCACTCGTAGGCCACGCACACCTTGATGGTGTCGAAGGCCGAAAGCACATCCAGCTTCGTGAGGGCCACATCGGTGAGCCCGTTCACCTCGGCAGCGTAACGCCCGATGACGGCATCGAACCAGCCGCAGCGGCGCTTGCGGCCCGTGGTGACGCCGAACTCATGGCCGGCGGCGCACAGAAGCTCGCCGTCCTCCGCGTCCTGGCCGGTGCCGCCGTTCTCGGGGAACTTCAGCTCCGTGGGGAAGGGGCCCTCGCCCACGCGAGTGACATAGGCCTTCTGGATGCCGAGCACGCGGTCGATGGCCTTGGGGCCGACGCCGGTGCCCGTGGAAGCGCCGCCCGCACAGCAGCTGGAAGACGTCACGAACGGATAGGTGCCGTGGTCGATGTCGAGCAGCGTGCCCTGGGCGCCTTCGAAAAGAATGGACTTCCCATCGCCCAGCGCCTCGTTCAGCATATGGGCCGACTCGCACACATAGGGAGCCAGAATGCGCGCATAGGGCAGGTACTCGTCGCAAATCTCCTCCACCGTGTAGGTGTGCAGACCGTAAATCTTCTCCAAGATGGGGTTCTTCTGGGCCAGCACCGCCTCAAGCTTCAGGCGGAAGATCTTCTCGTCCAGCAAGTCCTGCATGCGGATGCCCTTGCGGCCCATCTTGTCCTGGTAGCAGGGGCCGATGCCACGCTTGGTAGTGCCGATCTTCTTGTCGCCGAGGCTCTTCTCGTCGGCGCCATCGAGATCCTTGTGGTACGGCATGATGAGGTGCGCGTCGTTGGAAATCTTCAGGTTCTTGCAGGAGATGCCCTCGGCCTCGAGCATGGCCATTTCTTTCACGAGCACGCCCGGGTCTACCACGACGCCGTTGCCGATGACCGGCACGGCGTTCTCGTACATGACCCCGGAGGGCATCAGGTGCAGCGCCAGCTTCTTGTCGCCGTGAATGACGGTGTGGCCGGCGTTATTGCCTCCCTGGAAGCGCACCACGTAATCGTAGTCGCTGGCGATGAGGTCGGTGATCTTACCCTTGCCTTCGTCACCCCACTGGGCGCCGACGAGCACTGTGCTGGGCATCTTCAAGTCCTTTCGACGTTGGGCGGGGAATGCCCTGAAAACGACATTCCGCAAGGGCTCAGTATACCAGCCGCACAGGCTAATGCTTCGGAATGGAGGGCTTCGTGCTAAGATTTACGGAGTTAAGACGCTTCCGCTTGCGAAGGACCCTACATGACCGACAACCAGCCACCGCGCCGCACGCCCCCTGCGGCAGATCCTCCCCTGGGCACGCCCGAGGGCGATCGGGCCTTCGTAAGGCGCACGGCACTGCGACGCCTGCAGCGCAACCGGCGCATCTTCAGCATCGTTGTGGGGATTCTGCTCGTGCTGTCCTTCGTGGTCTTTCTGGTGACTGAGTTCATGCAGCCACACCCGTTTAACCTATAAGTTGATCACCGTCGCCGGGCGTCCTGATTGCTTCGCGGCCTTCTTCAAGGCCCTCGCGACCCCTTCGTGACAGGTGAAGAGAATGACCTGGCGCTGCTCCGACAGTTCCACCAAAGCGCGGGCGGCCCCCAGCCGGCGCTGCTCGTCGAAATTCACGAGAATGTCGTCGGCGAGAATGGGAATGGCCCGCCCCACGTTATCGGCGCAGGTGAGCAGCGCAATGCGCAGGGCCAGATACAGTTGCTGGCACGTGCCGAGGGACAAGTGCACCGGTTGGCGCGTGCGTCCGAGGGCGTCGGCTACTTCCAGAGTGCCCTCGCGCGTAAGGCTCACGCGAGTCCAACGCCCTTCGGTCATGAGGGACAGCAACCGGCTCGCCCGCAGATACACCTCCGGCTGGCGCTTCGATTCCCAGGTGGCAATGGCCGCCTCCAGCATGTGCTTGGCTAGAAGCAATCGCGCGAAATCGGTGCGCGCCTCTTCCAGACGCGTGGTCACTTCCTGCACCTCAATCTTGATGCGATCGAAGTCGCGCTCCGTTTCGGCTTGGGCGAGGACAGCGGCCAACTCCCCTGCTCGCTGGTTCATGGACTCCAGCGCCTCAATGAGCCCCGTGCGCTGGCGAACGCGCCGCTCGAGCTCCTCCTCGACATCGCCTACCCCGCTTTCAGGCGACAATCCAGCGCGCTGAAGCGCCGCCGCTCGTTCAGAGGCGATTTCCTGAAGGCGATGCTCGGCATCCGCTCGCCGCGCCGCCGCCGCTTGCTGGCGCTGGCGACACAGCGCCATGGCCTGACGCGCCTCGCGGGCCTCGTCAAGAAGCGCCCGCGCCTGGCGCACCGACCCTTGGGCCTCGCCCAGCCCTTCCTCATCCAGCGCCTCGCGTACCTGCGCAGCCACCGATTCCTCCTCAGCCTGGCACGCTTCCAGCTTTTTCTTATCCTGGATCATCACCCAATGGGCGTCGTCGAAACGGGCCTTGCGGGCGCCTTCCTCCTTGTTCGGTCGGAACAACAGGGCGAAGCCGCCGGTGGCCATAAGCGCCGCGAAGACGGAGAGGAGAAACCCGATGGCCATATAGCTGAGAGCACCACGGGCGCGGCCCTCGATGAAAAGAGGGACACCCAGAAGAAACAGCACGGCGGGAATGACCACGCAGAATGCCACCTGAATGCGCCTCTTCGATCGCTCGCTGCGGCGATCGGCCTCATCGTCGGCCGTTTCCTGCAGCGCCTCGTACACCGCCACGGAAGACGTGTAGTTCGCGCGAGCCACCTCCACGGCATGGGCCTGCCGCGATTGGCGGGTCGCGAGGTTTTCCAAGCGATCACGCAAGGCCCGCTCGTCGGAGGCCGTCAGGCGGGCGAGGCGGCGCCCGCAGGAACGCTCGTGAAGTTCGTAGTTGTTGGCTGCCTCCTCCTCGCTCTTGGCCAGCCGGGCGATATCCCCCTTAAGCTTGTCGCGTTCGGCATCCAGAGCCGCCAGAGAACTTTTGGCCATGGTGAGCGCCTCAATCACGCGGTTGGCCTCTTCCACCCGCTCCCCCATGGCGGCGCGCTCGGGCTCCAGCTCGTGCAGCTCGCGATCTTGGGCACGATAGGCATCGGCGACGTCAGCCGCGCTTTGCTGCTCGGCACGCAGGGCGTTGCGCCGGGCCAGAAGCTGGGGGATCGACTGCTCGGCCGAGACGGCGCGGGAGGTGAATGCCGCCAAGCGCTCGTTCACATGAGCGAGGGCGTGGGCCGGCGACGAACCTGTGCCCGAACCGGCCGTCAGCAACTTCGCCGTCGTGTCCGTCGTGTTGCGCAGCGAGCGCAATTCATCGCTGTTCAGGGAAAACATCGTGCGATAGGTGTCCTTGTCGATGTCTTCCACCAGGAAGGTGTCTCCCTGCAGGCCGTCGGCATTGCGGGCGCGGGAAAGCACGAACGTCCCCTCGTCTTCCCTCGCGCTCGCGCTCGCGTCCGCCCCCGCCGACCGCGCGAAAAGCAGTGAGCCCGCTCGCTCGGCTCCCTCGGGCTTGTAGGTGTTCCGGTTTCCCCGAGCCTCTTCCCAACCGAACAGCACGCCGCCCACAAAGGAGGCCACCGTCGTCTTGCCCGCCTCGTTGGCGCCCAGGACAATGTTCATACGATTGCTGAAGGGCCCGACCACGGTATCGTGAAAGCGGCCGAAGCGCTCCAAGTGAATAGAGCGAAGGTAGATGCGCGGCTCGGTCATCGGTCGTCGCCCCCCTGCAGCAGCAAGTCGAGCACAAGCCGGGCAGCCTCGTCCGTGAGCTGACGCGCCTTCTTCTCGGAAAGCGCCGCCGTAAGGGGAACGTTGCGCGCGAGGTATTCTTCCTGTAAATAGTCGATCTGCCCTTCGACATCCTCGGAGAGCCGATCAACGGTGCGAAGAAACACCGCTGGGAACAGCCCCTCGGCGCGCAACGCCTCTTCATCGATGGGAGCCGTTGTCTCGTCGATGAGACTATCGCAGTAGAATTCCGAGTACGCATCGTTCAAAGAGGCGCGCACCTCTTCCAGCACCCCGGGGCGGCCGAGCACCTCGTGAAGGGAGGTCGCTCCGGTGAGAATGATGCGCGACACCATCATCTCGCAGGAGGCGTCGCCGTTGACCGCGAACAGCTCCCGCATGGTTTTGGACACCAGAGCCGGAATGTTCGTGCAATCGGAGACGTCGATGCGAACCTTTTCCCACACCACCGAGGCCGTGGGAATGAAGCTCACCTTCGGTGGCGCGTCAACCGCCAGCGTGACGAGGTTAACACCGCGCGGACCCGTTTCGCGCACATCGCGCCCTTGAATGCAGCCGGAAAACGCAATGCGCGGCGCGCGCTCGTCGTTGACCCACCGCTTGTGAATATGCCCGAGTGCCCAGTAGTCGAACCCGGCGCGCAGCAATGCCACGGGGTCGGTGGGAGCCTTCACAGGATCGAACGTAAGCCCGGTGTGCAGCACGCCCACCGCAAAAGGCGCCTCGGCGGCGCGCGGGCCCAGCGCCCGAATGGCGGCGGCGCGGGTGATACCCTCGGCGATGTTCTCGTTGGGCGACCACACCTTGTTCGGGTAGCCGCGGCCTCCGATGACCGCAAGGGGACGCCCGTCGCGCTCGTACAGGGCGAAATCGGGACGATCGGCGGCGAGCATCGTGGCGGACGGGGGCAAGGCGAAGAAATCCTGCTGCCAAAGACTCAGCGGGTCGTGGTTGCCAGTGCACAAATACGAGGGAATGCCCTCCGCGTCCAGGCGGTTCAATCCGTCGAAGAAACGCAGGTAGTCACGATAGGAAGCGCGAACTGAATCGAAGATGTCGCCGGAGACGACCACGAAATCGACCTTGCGCGACACGGCTGCTTCCACCACGCGATCCCACGCGCCGGGAATGGCGTCAACCAAACGGCGCGCCCACTCGTCGGACAGCGCCCGCAGGCCGCGAAACGGCGCGCCGATATGCAGGTCGGCAGCGTGGATGAATGTCAGCGTTTCCGACACGAACAGACCCTAGAAGCTGCCCACACGGGAGTCGTCGATGAAGTCCATGAACTTCGTGAACTCGGGATTGAAGGCCAAGTCGATGTCGCGGGTGGCGCCGTTGCGGTGCTTCGCGACGATGAGCTTGGCCATGCCCAAATCGGGGCGCGACTCGCTTTCCGCCTCGATCTCGTTCATGGAACGGTCAATGAACATGACGATATCGGCGTCCTGCTCGATGGCGCCGGAGTCGCGCAGGTCGGAAAGCATGGGGCGCTTGTCCTTGCCGCGCTGCTCGATGGCGCGGGACAGCTGCGACAGAGCGAGCACCGGCATGTTCATTTCCTTGGCGAGGATCTTGAGTCCGCGGGAAATTTCGCTCACCTGATCGTTGGTGGATTTGTTGGCCGTCATGGGGCCCGGCTGCATGAGCTGCAGGTAGTCCACGATGATAAGGCCTTTTTGGCCCTCTTTCAGGCCATGCAGCTCGCGGCGCCCCTTGGCGCGGGCCTCCAGCACCGAAAGGCCCGGGGTGTCGTCGATGAACATGTCCAGCTGGGAGAGCTTGCCCGAGGCTTCGGCCAAAGCGCCCCAGTCGCCCTCGGCAATAAATCCGCTGCGCAGCTTCGAGAGATTCACGCGGGCCTCGGAGCACAGGATACGTTGAACCAGCTGCTCGGCGCCCATCTCCAAGGAGAAGAATGCCACAGCGGCGCCGGCTTTCGCCGCATTGGTGGCCAGGTTCAAAGCGAAGGAGGTTTTGCCAACACCGGGACGCGCCGCCAGAATAACCAGGTCGCCGCCGCGAAACCCGTGAAACAGCTCATCGACGTCCTTGAAGCCCGTGGGAACGCCGGCCATCTTGTCCTTCTGATTGGCGAGACGGGAAATCTCCTCGTAGGCGTCGCTTACCAACTCATCCATCTTGCGGAACGACGAGCTGACGCGTTTCTCGGTTACGTTGAAGAGCGTCTTCTCCGCCTCTTCCACCACCTGATCCAAATCATCGGGCGCGTCATAGGCCAGGGCATTAATCTGCGTGGCGGCGAACACGAGCTCACGCAAAATGGACTGGCGCTTGACGATGTCGACATGGCGCTCCCAGCTGGTGAGCGAAAAGGTGTTGTCGGCCAGCTCGGCCAGATAGGCGCGGCCACCCACGGTTTCCAATTGCCCCGTAGACTTCAAGGTGTCGGCCAGAGCGATAGGGTCAACGGGAATGTGGCGGTTCGTGAGGCTGATAATCGCCTCGAAGATGATGCGATGGGCCGGACGGAAGAAGTTTTCCGGACGCAGCCGCATGACTGCCTCTTCGGTCACCTCCCCGTTGAGCAGGCAGGCGGCGAGCACCGATTGCTCGGCCTCGATGTTCTGAGGCAACTGCGCGCGGGGCGCAAGTCCGGGCGTATTGTTGGCATCCATGGGAGGCTGAGGCTGGTAGGGCATGAAACATCCTTCGCGTCGTCGGTGCGCCTATTGTATCGCGTTTCTTCCCGCGAACGCCGGAACTCGGCTTACCGCCACTGTTTCACGGGAAACAGGCTCATTATAGAAAATGGCCCCTCCGAAGAGGGGCCATCAAAGGGTCTCGCAAGACGAGGACTACTCCTCGGTCTCGGTCACCTCAACCTCGACGGTGCCGTCGGCGGCAACTTCGCCGTCAACTTCAACCATCTCGTCGGCCGGAGTCTCGGCGATATCGATAGCCTCTTCGATAGCGTCGATGGCCTCTTCGGCCTCGGACTCGCCAGCAACGATCACGGTCACCGTGCCCTTGATGTCGCGGTACAGCGACACGGGCACCTGGTAGGTACCGGTCATCTTGATGGGCTTGCCCAGTTCCACACGACGACGATCGATCTCGATGTCGAGCTGCTCGGCGATGGCGTCGGCCACCAGAGGAGCAGTGACGGAACCGAAGAGCACGCCCTCTTCGCCCACCTGGGCGATAACGCGCACCGTAGCGTCGTTCAGCTTCTCGGCCAGAGCGTTGGCATCGGCAATGCGAGTCTCCTCGCGCTTGGCGATGTTCTTCTTGCGCTCCTCAAGCTGCTTCAGGTTGCCCGGAGTAGCCTTCACCGCGTAGCCCTGGGTCAGCAGGAAGTTGTTGGCAAAGCCGCGGTTGACGTCGATGACGTCGCCCTCGCCGCCTTTGCCCTGGAGTTCCTTCAGAAGAATAACTTTCATGGTTCTCCTCCCTTCGCCTAGCGGTTGCGGCGATCGCCACGGCCGCTGACAGCGGGAACGGCATAGGGCATGAGAGCCATGACGCGGGCGCGCTTAACAGCTTCCGCGATGTCGCGCTGGTGCTGGGTGCAGGCACCGGTCACGCGACGGGGCTTGATCTTGCCACGATCGGTAACGTACTTGCGCAGCATTTGAGTATCTTTGTAATCGATATACTCCACGTCGTCCTTGCAGAACTGGCAATACTTACGACGAGGCTGCTTAGCGTAATCGGCCATATTAACCTCTTTCGTTTCGCTTAAAACGGAATGTCATCATCGTACACGGAAGAGGAAGCGTCGATAACCGGTGCAGCGGGCATGGGCGCGGGCGCCAGAGCCGGTGCGGGCATGGGAGCCGGAGCACTATAGGCCGGAGCCGCCGGAGCATAGCCCTGGTTGCCGCCGAAATCGCCGCCGTAGGACTGAGCGCCGCCGCCGTTGCGGCTCGACATGAATTCGAGCTCGTCAACGATGACTTCGAGCTTGCTGCGCTTCTGACCATCGCGCTCCCACTGGCTCCAGCGAAGCTTGCCCTCGATGGCCACCTTGGTGCCCTTGGACAAGTACTGGTGCAGGCTGCGAGCCCGATTGCCGAACATGGTGCAGTCAACGAAGTTCGGATAATCCTCCCACTCGTTGGTCTGGGGGTTACGACGACGGTCGTTCACGGCCACGCCGAAGCTCATGACGTCCATGCCGGACTGGGTGCTGCGCAGCTCGGGGTCGCGGGTCAGATTGCCGCTGATGATCACTCGATTAATGCTCATTTCTACCTCTTCTCATGGTGAGCGCTTAAGAACGCTCAGTTTCCAACTAGTCGCGATCGGTGCGGGCGACGATCATGTGACGCACAACGGCATCGTTGATGCGCAGCACGCGATCGAGCTCGGCAATGCTCTGCGGGTCAGTATGGAAATCGATGAGAGTGTAGTCGCCATCAGACAGACCGTTGATCTCATAAGCGAGTTTACGCTTGCCCCAATTGTCGACGTTGTCCACCACGCCCTGGGCGTCGGTGATCGTCGTCTCGATGCGCTTCATAACGCCAGCGCGCGTCTCGTCGTCAATCGTCGGAGCAACAATAAACAGCAGTTCATACGCCTTCATCAGCTCACCTCCTTTGGACTTTACGGCTCCGGGCTGGTGAAGGCACACACCGGAGCAGGAATAGCCTTGTTATCTTAGCAGAGCTTTCCCCGCTGCGGTTGAACCTGCATTTCTCCATCACGGTAAGCACACATTGCCTCGGTCGCTGGGGCCATGGTAAACCAAGCGAACCGTAAAAATGACGCGGGAATGTCCCGTTTCGTTCCTCGCGCCGACCGTATGGGCGTCGCAAAAAAGGCGGAGCCGAAGCTCCGCCGTTCACATCATGGCGCCCCCGAGAGGACTCGAACCTCCGACGCACGGTTTAGGAAACCGACGCTCTATCCGCTGAGCTACGGGGGCGGATATCTGGATTTCGTCGCTAGATATGCTTGAGCACTTCCATGACAAAATCGCTGTTCAAGGCTAACATGTCGTTGTCGATGTTTTCAATGACATCGTCCTCCTCGGCGAAGAATGCCGGCTTTCTGCCATCCATGCCCGCCAAATGCAGGGCCTGCTGGCCGTGCTTCAAGGCGTAGGCCGATGCGCTGTTGCGCCACTCCATCGTAGCCTCGGGCACTTTCAGCCCGGTGGCCTGACCGGCCTTGCGAACCAAGCGCTTCATGCGGCTCGAGGCCTTCTTGGGAACATAGGTGCCCTCTTTGTCGATCAGCGTCAGCTCGCCGGCACCCAACGCCTCCAGCTCCACGATAAGCGCGCCCTTGAGCTCAGCCTCATGAGCAGCCATAAACGCTTTCATGCCGCCATTGCCGGCAAGTTCGGATCCGAGCGCCACGAACCACACTTCCATATCGATGCGGTCGCTGTGGAACTGCTCGATCTGCTCGATTTCCGGCGTCGGCTCAAAGACGAAATCGGCGGGCAGGCCTTCACCGAACACACTGGACGGATCGGCGGCACTTGTCTGGTTTTCTTCGCCTTCGGACTCATCGTCAAATTGATCACGGGAGAACGCCCCACCCTCGAAATGGCGGCCGCGGCGATGCGAAGAGCGAGGTGCATCGAAGCCGTCCTCGGCAAAATCGTCGTCAAATTCGGGAGAAAACGCCGTCGTTGCGTCGGCGTCCAAATATTCCTCGTCGTAAGCCTGGATATCGCCTTCTTCGCGGAAACTCTCCCAGCCGCCGCGCGCTGCTCCAACTTCGCGGGCATCGAAGCTCTCCTCGACATCGAGCCATTCCTGCGGACTGGATGCTTCCTCACGCTTCTTGCGGCGGAATTTGCCGAAGATACCGCCGAAGCGGCTCTTGGGCATCTCCACATAACCAGGACCAGCCATGGCTCCCGTCTCGGTGATCTGCTCCACATAAGCAGAGTCATCAACATCTTCGACATACATATCGTTCTCGGAGGCATTCTCCAAAAGCTCATCGCCGATAGGCGCGGCCGCTCCCGTCGCCCCCATAGAAGAAAACGTGCCCGCAAGACTGATGCTGCCGGAAAGCGCTGGATCAGTCGTCGTTGTCGTCCTTCCCAAAGACGGCAGCGCGTCGAGCAGCGCCGCTTCCCGCGTGCCTGAAACGACCGGCGACGGCTCGGGCGTCGTCACCGAGGGGATGACGGCGCTCAAGTCATGCACGCGACCATCATGCTCGGGGCGATCTTCTGAAAGAGGAGCGGCTTGCTGGCAATCATCCATGGAGATGCGCGGAAGCTCTTGGGAGATGCCGATATTGGGCAGCGTAATAGCACGGCGCCGGCGGGGAGCAGCGGCCGGAGCTGGAGCCGGATCCTCGGCCACTTCTCCCACCGAGGGCACCACCACGCGCTGCCCGCCCGCAGGCGCAGCAGGAGCATCAGGCGTCGAAAGATCAATGGGAGGAACCGCCACAGTGGCGCCCGTCAACGGACGCTGGCCATCTCGCACCGTCACATCGGGGTCATCGGTCGGCTGGGGCACAACAGGTACAGCCGGTACAGCAGGCACGACAGGCTTCGAGGCAGACGTCCCGGCTTCCGAAGAGGCCGGCTCGGATGCGATGGCGGGAATGTCGGCCAACATCGCGGAGACCGTGTTGTTCGAAGGAGACGGCAATTGATTGGCCTCAACTGCCGGCACTTCAATGGCTGGCAATACCGGGGCCGCCGAGGGCGATGTCTCTTCATTAACGGCCGATGTAGAAGGCGAAGCAGAAATCTCATCGGAGCTCTCGTCCGCAACCACACTGTCCATAATCTCGGTGGGCGTTGCGCCGGCCGCTGCCGAAGCCGCCTGCACCGAAGCGCGCATAACACGCATACGCTCGGAAAGCTCGTCGAGGTTGCGGCGCTCGTGCTCTTCGCGTGCGTTAATCTCTTCCTCGGCCCGCTCCAAAGCCGTGGCGTAGCGCGACCGCTGCACGGGCTTTTCCTTAGCAGGCTTCTTGGCTTGCTCCTGACCCTTTTGGAACCATTCAGGCACTTGATGCTCAGCAGGCGCCACGTAGGCAGGAGCAGCAACAGGGACGACGGCCGCGGCAGAGGATGGAGCTAAACTCTCTTCCGGAGAAACCTCCACGGCACCGTTTTCCTCTCCCTTCGCCGGAGATTCATCCTCTGTTGCCACCTCAGCAGGCGTTGCAGACACCGGTTTCCCCGACAACGCCGCTACGGCAGCTTTGGCGGCCGCCAGGCGCTCGGCAGCCGACTCCATGGAGGTTCCCAAATCCTCGGAAGTATTCCCCGTATGGTAGACAATCTCCGCACCCTCGGGAACAAGTCCCGCCGACACGGCGGCCGCCTCGCCATGAACCGTTGGCTCGGGCGCATCGGGGAGATCCCGAGCGGCAGCGACGCGAGAGGCGACTTCCAAAAGCACCGCCACTCCTGCGGCGTTGCAGTTTGCGCCCTCGTTGTAGTTCGCGAACTTCTCAAGCAGAAACGACGCAACCGGCAAAACCGCTATCACCATGGCAACAGCCAGAAGGACGTTGAACACCACAAGCACGGTGCCGTCGGGAGCGAGCACCATGCGAATCGCCAAAAGCAGCGGCATGACCACCAGCATCGCCAGCTCAACCCAATAAAGGATGGGGAGCACCGCCGGCATCGCGCCGTTCAAATCGCGTCGCACCTTACCACTGTCGTAGTTCGCCACCACGATCACCTTGCGTCTCCGACTCGCTCGCGTCGGCGATTTCGCAGGCAGGTAGCGCGCGACGACGTTCTGACTCACACCACGGTTCAAAAGCCGCGAAAGCACCGGCTTATCGAACACCTCAGCAGCTGCCAACGCAGCGCAGATGAGGGACACCACGATGGCGGGAACAGCCAGCGCCCCAACAATCGTTGCCACCAGCGTCACCAATACTGCCACACCACTGCACAGCGTTCGAGGAAGCGAGCTGTCGGGGTTGCACTGGAAGTCTTCCATAGCAGTCGTCAAACCGGCCTCGGCGGAAAACTGCTCACTTATGTAAAGAGCCGCACGCTGTTCTTCCTCAGTACCCGCCGGCCGGGGGCCGATCTCCTGAGACAGATATGCGACATGTTCGTTCAATTCGGCCATGTACGTTGCCTTTCCTCGGTGAAGAGGGTTCTATGGACATAATTATCGTAAGTATACGCCATTACGAGGCCGTTCCGAGATATTCACGAAGAAAGGCATCAGCATTTCCTGCTTTTAGGCGCTCGGCTTCATAGGCGCCCTGGTCGGCCTCGATCTCCTCGTAGAATCGAAGAGCAACGATTTGCTCCGGGTCATCTTCCCCGAGTTTTTGGGCCAAGGCGGCCGCTTCCTCCTCCAACGCGTTATAGCGGCTGTTCTGAGCCTCGAGCTCTTCCTTGTTGCGGGAAAGATAGGCCTCGTCGGCAGCAAGGGCTGCCTGCTGCGATTCTATTCTTTTAGCCACGTAGGCTTTAAAGGCCGCCAAATCAAGACTGGGATAGGCCGCTTCGGCTTGAGAGAAATCCTGCTGAGCCTCTTCCAAAAACGCCAGGGCCTCGTTGCCCTTAGCCTGCGAGGCAAGAATGTTCTCCTTGCTCATCTCTTCAGCCAACGCCGTGGCTTCACGAATAGCCGCATCGGCGTTTATCACGGCATTCCACCCCAATCGGGCTTTGAGGAACGCCTCTGTCGCCATCATCGACTCCTCGATGATACTGACCCCCGCATCCAGCATATTAAGGCGCGAGCGAGCGGCCGTCACCACCTGAGAGGCCGCCTCCTTATCGTCATTGTCGCTCAGCGACGACTGCAGCGTCTCCATGGATGCGATAGAGTCCTCTAACTGGGCTCTCATCGGGGCGATCTCCGCGACAACGGCACGATACCCCTCGTTCAGCGCTTCTGCGGAAGGCGCGGCGTCTCCCGTCGCCGAGGGGGAAAGGCGCTTGGCATCACACTGTTCAATAACCAGTTCGTCGAAGGGAAGAAGGGATTCATCGCAGCTCTTGATGATGTCAACCTGATCATTCAGGGTATCAAGCAGAGACTTCTGCTGCTCCCTCATCGACATAAGAGCTTGGCCGCCCACCAGCGTGATGACCAAAAGGGCGCACACCACCACGAACACGGGCACGATGCCCCTCATTTTTCGATCAACAGCGGAAGAAGAGGCTGATGGGGATGCGGGAGCTTCGCCAGACAAGACGATGGACTGCCCTTTGACCGGTGTTGGCCGAGGCTTCTTTCCCTTCCCCAATGTGAAAAGAGAAGGGCCGCCCGAGCCTCCCTCGCGCCGATCGCGCTCCTCGGCATCGCGAGCCTCACGGGCGGCATCGAGCACGCTGAAGGAAATCTCGTTGGAAGACCCCCGCGTGCGCCGCTTTATGTGCATCGGATGATGCGCCCTCTTCGCTACCATAACCAGAATGCTCCCCTAGCGGCGCGCTGCTATCTCGTCGACGATCTGAGCCGCCGATAGGAATCGGATATTCTGGCTGGGAAGTGATCTCAGGAACGTCTTGCCGTAGCCCTTCGTAATAAGACGCTTGTCCGCAAGGATCAGAATGCCCCAGTCATCAGCTTTGCGAATAAGACGGCCTGCTGCCTGCTTCGTTTCCAACACCGCCGCTGGCAGGACATAGCGCCGCCAGGCGGCATCGTCACGAGCGGCCCGTTCGCAAGAAAGGGGATCCGTCGGCTTCGAGAAGGGCAATTTCGGTATCACGACGCCCTTCAGCGTGGCGCCCGGCGCGTCGAACCCTTCCCAGAAGCTCTTCAGAGCGAAAAGGGACAAATGCTCGTCGGCGAGGAAGTCATCGCGCAGGCCCTTCACCGACACACCCCACTTCTGGCACACGACGCGCAAATCGTCTCCCTTCAGAGCCGGCTGCACCTCTTCGAAGCACTTCTCCATTTCGCGGCGATTCGTGAACAGGGTGAGCATCGACCCGTTCTGGGCACGGTGAGCGTCGATGAGCAGGCGCTGCAGAGCACCGAGATAACTCGGATCATTGGGTTCGGGCATATCGTTGACAACATAGACAACCATCTGATTGTCGAAGTCGTAGCTTGAGGCAAGCAGCAGCTCGTCGGCAACGGAAAACTCGCTCTCGTTCAGCCCCATGGCCTGGGAGAAGCTGTTGAAGCTGCCGTCAACGGTCAGCGTGGCCGACGCGTAGACCACCGAATGGGTCCGCGTATACAAGGTCTCGTTCAGCGTCTCCCCCACCGATACGAGCAAGGCCTCCAGCTTGTTCTGCGGACGATCGGTCTTGCGACTTAAGCTCGCCGCATACACATAGCGCTCGGGACATTGCGTGCAGATGACCTCGACGTTCTGAATGATCTCCTTCATCTCCATCGCAATGGAGGCAATTTCGCGCTGAATGACGGCGGCGCCTTCAATATCCTCCAAATAGCCTACAAGCTCCTGGCAAACCGTCACCATCTTCTCGGCGCGCTCGGCCATGGCGCGACCAAGACGGGCAATGTTTTGGAAGAGGGAGCCGTGGCGAATCTCGTCATTCAACCAAAGATCCACCGTCTCGTAGCCCTTCGAGCGCTTATTGGTGTCATAGAAGAACAGGTCGGGCAGCGCCTTGCAGAACGCCTGGGCCACTTCGCCGAATTCAGCGCCCGCACGGCGCGCCTTCCCCGTGAGCCCATAGAACAGCGTCGTCGAGGATTCATTGCCCGGCATGACAACGGTGCGCTCCGCCCGCACGAAGACGTTGCGCCGAGATTCCTCGGAAGCTACGCGGCGCGCGAGGGAGAGAATGTCTTCCTCTGCCAACTCAAGGGAAAATGCGCGCCGTGCCTCGCTTTCGGCGCTGTGGGCCTCATCCACCACCCAATAGCGGATGGGCGGGAGCAAGCCTCCGTCGGCGGCAAGATCGCAGAACAGGAGGCTATGGTTGGTAACGACGATATTGGCGGCCTCGGCCTTGCGGCGCGAACCGTGGACGAAGCAGGACGTGCCGAAGAACGGGCATTTGCGACGCAGGCAATCGTGGCTCGTGGTGGTGATCATCCAGCGCGGCAGCGTGCGGTAGTCGATCTTCAGGCCGTCGATGTCGTCGTAAGCCGTCTGCTCAATGAAGGAAAGCAAGGCGGCAAGGGCCGGAGCCTGAGGTTTTTGCTCCTTCCCCACGGTGCGCATGCCGGGGCCTTCCACAACGAGGCGCTCCACCTTGTGCAGACAGGGATAATGGGAGAACCCCTTGAGAGCAGCATAGGTGAGGTCGGCACCGAGCTCCTCCGAAAGAGCGGGAAGCTCATGATAGACCAGTTGGTCGAGGAGAGCGTTCGTCTTAGTAGCTACGCCGACATTAATACCGTTATCTCGGGCAATGATGGCCGCCGGCAAAAGATAGGCCATGGATTTGCCCACGCCTGTCCCTGCCTCCACCATAAGATTGCGCGATCGGGCAAACGCATTGCGCACTGCCTCGGCCATAGCCACTTGCTCGCCGCGCTGCTCGTACTCTTCGTACAGGGAACCTACTACGCCCTCAGCGGTGAACGCTTGGGCCACAGCATCGGCCGTGGGGAGTAAGAAGGATCGCCCTGGATCGGCGGCGATTTCATCGGCATCCACGAGCGGTCTTAGATCGGTTTTTCCTACACGTTCGCGACGCAGGGTGCGCAGCGAGAAAGGAAGCGGTTTCTCCTCGCTCGTCTCACCCGCGCGTTCGGCAAAATATTTGAACACCACAACCGTCGGCCAATCGTTCGGTTCCGCCATAGAGGCGATTTCCCGCAGCAACATAGTCGGCATGGCTTCCACAGCAGCAAGCAGAATACGCAGGAGGGCACAGGTCGCCGCCACATCTTCATCGGCCCGATGCGTTGACCGAGGAGCACCGAAGGCCTTCACGAGATCGATGAGTCGATGGGATTTCATGCGGGGCAGCGCGATGCGGGACAAATCGAGGGAATCGACCCAAGTGTTCTCGAGCAGCGGATAGCCCGTCGGATGCTTCGTCGTGAAATTGCGGTCGAACTCGGCATTATGGGCCACGACGACGGCGTCTCCTACGAAAGCGGCCAGATCGGCTAGAGCTTCGGACGCCGAGGGAGCGTCAGCCACATCCTCATCGTGGATATCGGTGAGATGGGCAACGTCCTCAGGAATGGGCTTTCCCGGGTTCACGAAGGTAACGAACCAGTCGACGATCTCGCCGTTTTCCACCCGCGCCGCTGCAATCTGCGTCAACTCATCATGGGCGAGAGAGAATCCCGTTGTTTCCGTATCCAAAACAACGACATTATTATCGAACCGGCCGAAATCGCTCTTTTGGGCCCGTTCGGGCAGCGACTCGTAGCGCGCGATAATCTCCGGCGGCGTTCCGTCGCTGATAAAGTTCTTCAGCTGTCTTTCGAGGGGGGTGGTGTCACGTGACATAGCGCAGCCTATCTTTCGCGGCGCCCTTGGTGGTGAAAAAAAGGAACCTCGGCCTAGCGAGTGTTCCCTGATTCATCGGGCTCGGTTATGGTGTTCTCGACAACTCACGGTATTGTATCAGCCAGGGCGGAGAGAATATTCATGGAACGGTATTTCGGTACATATCAAACATTTCGAACGGTCTCAAAGAAAGATGCGGCGGTGCTTATGGGTTCCAACACCCTCGTGGGAGACCGATACCGCATCAATCTCACTATGGACGAGGGTGTCCATCGCGCGTGGCTTATTAACAAGTTCAACGAAACTATCGGTTACTTCGACGACGGTTTCTCGCGCGAACTGAGCCTTTTTGCAGCGGAAGGTCTGGAACTCGTGGGAATCCTCTCCTTTGTCGCCTTCACGGAAACACCTGAGCCAGGTGAATATTGGGGACAGGCCGCAGTTATCGGGTACAGCCCCCATTACGCAGAGGAATTCAATCGGTTCATCGACGGCGTCTGCGGGCTTATCGGTAAGGGTATTCGCCCGAAGCTGGCGTTGAACGGGCCAGCCGTCGACGAGATCATCAACTCGAACGGCACATGGCTTCCGAGCGAGCGAGAGCCTCTCCCCGAGAAACAACGCGGCATGGCACTGCTCAAAACGCGCCGAGGGTTCATCGACGGCCTCGTGGAGGCTGGACGCACGGGCAATAAAGGTTGCTATATTCTCAGCTGGGCCTTTCTCCTTGCCCTCGTTGCCGCCATCATCATCGGCCTGAAATCTTGCGGAGTGTTCTAAAACGAGAACACTTGTTTTAGTTATCTAATCGGTAACCGTAGGGGGCGACCTTGGTCGCCCCTCGGCCGCAAGCGCTTACTCTCCCTCTTCGAAAGCATATTCAATGAGCTTCGTGCATAACTCAGGGAAGCTGATGCCTGCCGCCCGGGCTGCATCGGGAAGAAGCGAAGTCGCCGTCATGCCAGGGATGGTATTGGTCTCCAGAATCCACGGGATGCCATCCTCGTCGAGAATGAAATCGGAACGCGACACGCCACTGCACTGCAATGCCTTATGGGCGCCGACAGCGGCGTCCATTACTTGCTTGGTTTTCTCCTCATCGAGAGGTGCCGGGCAAATATGCTGCGAACCGCCGGGCGCATATTTCGATTCAAAATCATAGAAGTCAGCTTTAGGAACAATCTCGATGACAGGTAAAGCGAAAGGATCCCTGTTTCCCAACACGGCAACCGTGAGCTCGGTACCTTGAATATACTTCTCAACGACAACAAGCTCGTCAATTTCGAACACACGCTCGATGGCATCAGCAATAGCTTCTTCGCCTTCCACGATGTAAATGCCCAAAGCGCTGCCTTCGGTAGCCGGTTTCACGACACAGGTTCCGCCCATAGCCAATGCAAGCTCATGAACGGAATATTCCTCTCTCTTCTTGATATATTGATAGGGAGCGGTAGCAATGCCTTCGCGCTGGTAAAAGAGCTTGGATTGGGCCTTGTTCATCGCCGTCGCGCTTGACCACACACCTGGTCCCGTGTAGGGAAGACCGATCGTTTCCAGAAATCCCTGGAGCACGCCATCCTCGCCGCCTTTTCCGTGAAGACAGAGAAAAGCAACGTCGAAGGGCTCCTCAATGAGCTTTTTCAAATGATCCTTCTTCGCCGGATCCAACTCCTGAACAATAAACCCCGCTTCACGAAGCGCCTCCCCGGCACCTTTGCCCGATGCAAGGGAAATTTCGCGTTCCCCACTGGCTCCTCCAGCTAAGAGGGCGACGCGGCATTTTGCGGGTTCAACTACTGCTGCCATGGAGCATTCCTTCCAGACGGTAAATCTCTGGAGGCAGTATATCAGAGCAACGCCACCGTCTATAATGAACCTATGAATAACGAACTGATAAAGCTTACAGAAGCCGAACTCGAGGATCTTGTCACCTCGTGGGGATACCCGCGCTTTCGCGCAAAACAGATCCACGAGTGGATCCACCGCCACCATGCGGCTTCTTTCGACGCCATGTCCAACCTCCCGAAAGACCTCAGGGCGAAACTTTCTGAGTTTTTCCCGCTGGAGACGGTAAAAATTTTTGACCGACAAGTTTCCTTAGATGGGACACGCAAATATGTTGTGACTTTGGCCGACGGCTCATTAGTTGAGACGGTGGGCATGCCCGTCTACCATCGAGACGGCTCCCTCGATCGGCTATCAGTATGCGTTTCCTCTCAAGTAGGATGTCCTATGGCCTGCCAGTTCTGCGCGACTGGCCGCGAAGGCCTTGCACGGAATCTCACGGCTGCAGAAATCATCTCCCAAGTAGCTCTCGTCCAAGAGGACTTCCAAGAACGGGTAAGCAATGTCGTTGTTATGGGTCAAGGGGAGCCTTTCCTTAACTACGATGAAGTTCTTACTGCGTTGCGCATTCTAAACAGCAGGGACGATTTCAATATCGGAGCGAGACACATCACGCTCTCTACCTGCGGCATTATAGATGGGATCGATCGTCTCCCCCAAGAGCCAGAACAATTCACGCTCGCCGTGTCTCTTCATTCGGCTCTACAGGAGAAGCGTGATCAGCTTATGCCGAAAGTGGCAAAGCAACCTCTTTCGGATCTTAAAAAGGCTATGGAGAGATACACCCAGTCGACCAACCGTCGTGTCTCCTTCGAGTATCTCCTCATCAAGGATGTCAACGATTCAGAAGAAGATCTTCAAGCACTTCTCGACTTCTGCGATGGGCTACTCTGCCATGTCAACCTTCTCCCGGTGAACACCGTAGAAGGATCTCCTCTACAAGCCGCCTCACCAGCAACTGCAAAGCGTTGGGTCGAGACACTGACCCATCATGGCGTGGAAACGAGTTTCCGAAAATCCCGCGGAGCTGATATCGACGGAGCATGTGGTCAGTTAAAAAACAAGTTAGCGCAAGGAGCCCTTCGTTAACTTGTCTTTCTCTTCTCATGTTTCACGTGAAACAAAAACAACTAATGTCATGTTATGTAAAGTATTTTCCCTTACCTCACACTAGGGTCTATATCGACTTCTTTCAATAAAAGAAAAGAGTCTGTTTCACGTGAAACAGACTCTTTTCTTAGTCATTAAATGCTATTGGAAGTTACTCACCAACAAGCTCACTGAAGAGTCGTCGCAAATCTTCCTCGTCCTTGAATTCAATCTCGATTTTATTCTTCCCTTTGGACGATTTCACACGCACGTTAGTCTTCAGTGTCTCGCGTAAGGTCTTCGCCACAGACTTGTAAACCGCAGGCATTGGTTCACGGGGAGCCGAAGCAGAGCTGTCTTTTTTGCCTGACATAAGGCGAGCAAGATTCTCTGCTTCGCGCACGTTCAAACCGTTATCGATAATCTTCTGAGTCAAGGAAAGACGACCTTCAGCTGTGGGCACTGACAGAATGGCACGAGCATGGCCCGCCGTGATCTTTTCCTCAAACAGAAGCTGCTGAGCCTCTTCAGGAAGATCAAGAAGTCGAAGTGCATTGGCGACAGTCGAACGACCCTTGGAAACTGCCTGCGCCACTTCTGCCTGAGTCATCGAGCGCCGCTCCATCAACCGACGGTATCCGTAGGCCTCCTCTATCGGGTTCAGATCAGAGCGCTGGATATTTTCAATCAACGCAAGCTCGAGGGCTTGGTCGTCGTCAACCTCTTTTATACGAACGGGAACCTTCTTAAGGCCAGCAGCCTTTGAGGCTTGCCAGCGGCGCTCACCGGCGATGATCTGATAAGTGCCATCGGCCATTTGCCTTACAAGAATAGGTTGAAGCAGACCATCTTTTTCAATAGAAGCAGCGAGTTCTTCTATTTCCTCTTTTTTAAATTGGGTTCTCGGCTGATCGGGATTAGGAGCGATTCTATCAATCTCCACCTCATCAGTTTCCCGTACAGGAACCTCCTCAATCCTTGATTCCTCAATAATGGCTTCTCGCACAAAGGGTTCAGAGACCTTTACTGGTTCTTCCTCCAGCTCAACCATCGTTCGTACGGGCCGTGTGGAAATCGGGGCCTCTCGCACTGCCTCTTCATCTACCTCAATTGTCACTCTCTGGCGCTCAGGCGCAGGGGAAACAGGGGCAGGTGATTCATAGGAACCGGGGAGGAGGGAACCCAGACCTCGACCGAGTCCTCCACGACGTTCGGGCTTAGCCACGAGCAATCACTTCCTTCGCTAATTCAATATAGGAAAGAGCGCCTCTTCCCTTGGGATCATATTGGGTAATCGGCTGTCCAAAACTCGGTGCTTCCGACAATTTAACCGTGCGAGGAATAGGCGTGGCAAACACCAAGCGCCCAAAATACTCACGCACTTCATCGACAACCTGCTTCGAGAGCGTTGTACGGCTATCGTACATAGTAAGAAGAATGCCGTAGATATCCAGAGTAGGATTAAGGCGGGATTTGACACGCTTCATTGATTCGAGAAGTTTTGTCACACCTTCCAAAGCATAGAACTCGCATTGGATAGGAATAAGCAATTTATCGGCCGCTACGAGAGCATTGACTGTTAAAAGCCCCAAAGAAGGCGGGCAGTCGATGAGAATGAAATCATATTTGCCCCGCATACCGCCCACAGCATCCTTGAGGCGATTCTCACGCGCCATTTCCGAGACCAGCTCAACTTCCGCTCCCGCAAGATTAATCGTAGCAGGAGCAATGTCTAACCCCTCGGCGATATCAGGAATAATTACCTCTTCAAGAGGAACATCGTTAAGGAGAACATCGTAGATACACTGCTGTATGAGACTCTTCTCAACGCCAAGGCCACTGGAGCAATTTCCCTGAGGGTCAAGATCGACAAGAAGCACCTGTTTGCCCATCTCTCCCAGTGCAGCTCCAAGGTTGATTGCCGTTGTCGACTTCCCTACGCCACCTTTTTGGTTAATGATGGCGATGATCTTCGTCTGTCCGACAACATGACGCACCGGCGCCTTGTCTTTATAGCTCTTCAAAGGTTCTTGAGGAATCACAGGAGCTGCGTAATCCTCAACCTCCCTGACAACCACTTCAATATTTTCAGGATCGTCAACGAGTTCCTCTTCAGCGACTACCACTTCTTGTTCCTGAGTCTGAGGTCGATCAACCTCTTCGACAGTCCGGGCTTGTTTTGTGTCTCGTTTAAGACCATCAAAGAATCCCACAGGAACCTCCTTCCTTGATTGGAGCACAGTATATCATCGCCTCAAGCCGGTTCAGGCGATGTTCGACAGAAGGATTCAAATTGATCGTGTTTCACGTGAAACACGATCACATACTATATTCAGCTTCGAGGGCGAAGTGGCTGTTTCTGAGCCAAGCCAATTCTTCGAGGGAGCTTGATGCGTGACTTGCCGATTTTCTCAAACACCACAATCGTTCTTGTAGTCTCTCCATCGCTCAAGCAGATCTCACGCTGAGAGATCATTTTCATACCAACAAGGTCTTGCACAGCAAGCGCTTCCTCAAGCTCCTCTGATGATAGCTGGGCCTTATAGCACACTAAGCGACCGCCTTTTTTCAAAAGGGGCGAAGCAAGCTCTATAAGAGAAACGAGCTTAGACAGAGCTCGTGCTGTGAGGACAGCAAATTTCTCCTTGTACTCCAGAGGAAGATCCTCGATGCGCTCGCTTGATGTAGAAATCTGCTCACTCAACGAAAGATCATCGAGGGCAGATTGAACAATAGCCATTTTCTTCTTCACCGAGTCAACGAGAAGTGTCTTTCTTCCTGTTGCAAGCGCAAGAGGAACTCCAGGGAAGCCACCTCCCGAGCCAAGGTCTCCATAGAGACCAGCAGGAGCTTCATTGACCTCTGGCAAACCTACCAGCGAATCCTCTATATGAAGGAGACGCGCTTGCTCCCCATCAGTAATGCGAGTAAGATTCGTGACCTTATTTGCTTCAAGGATTGAATCAAGATAGCGTTGCATCAAGCTCATCGTCTGATCTTCTGCCATCTCAACTCCTTCCCATAGGCGAACGTGTCCATAATAAAGGAAATGGGACGTGCTTTGCGCGTCCCATCAGCACGTTAAAAGTATCCGAACAGTTTTTACAGAGGAACCACGACTACATGACGGGAAGGGCCCTCTCCTTCAGAAACAGTCTCGACGCGATCATCGTCTCTCAAGGCAATGTGAATAATCCGGCGCTCATAGGGAGTCATCGGGCGCAATCCAACTTTGCGGTGCTGAGAAGCAGCACGATTAGCAGAGCTGTGCGCAATCGACTCGAGTTTCTGGCGCTGGCGGTTCTTGTAACCCTCAACATCGACAATAACCGGATAACGGAAGCCAATGGTACGTACCGTTATCATCGACACAATGAATTGCAGCGCGTCAAGAGTTTTCCCATGGCGACCAATAAGGACAGCCATATCTTTGCCGCTGATATCAAGAATCAGTTCGCCCTCGTCGCCCTCGTATTCATCAATAGTCACTTCGCCGACATTGAAGTACTGGAGAATATCTTGGAGCGCCGCGATAGCAGTGTCGGCAATAGTATCGAGCATCTCGTCCGTCACGATAAGCTCGTCCTCTTCAACAACCTCTTCGGTATTAATGGGGTCTGCAGAAGACTGAGAATCCTCCACCACCTCGTCTTCTACCTCTTCAATCATGTCCTCGAACTCTTCAGTCATTACAGGCTCCTAACCTTAAACACCGCGGTTGAAATGATGCCGCGGAACGTACAAAGGGAGTGTTTCACATGAAACACTCCCTAAAATCAGTAAGGTCTAGCGCTTTTTCTTGGGACGCTTCTTCTTCTCTTTGCGCGTGACGTTAACCTCTATCGGCTTGACAACGAGAGCTTCTTCTTCCTCTTTACGCCGATCAGCAGCACGGCATCGCGCAAGCGTCAACTGATTCTGACCGATACCGATAAGGGAGGATGCGCCCCAGAACAGCAACACGCCCGCCGGCGAACCCCAGGAAATCCAAAGCATCATAAGAGACATGATCGCGCCCATCATGAGCGTCTGATTTTTCTGCTGGGTGTTTTCGGTTTTCAACTGCTGAAGAACCATCGGAAGGAAGGTGGCACCGGCAAAGATAATCATGAGAATGAGATAGGGAACAAATGTTCCGAATCCCTCGCCGAAAGCCTGGGAGGGCGTCGTGACGAGATTCGGCACCAAGTTGTAGAACGAGTACGTGCCCTCGCCAATGCGATCGCCCATCTCGCGAAGCACCTGGAACAGAGCAATAAAGATCGGCATCTGAAGCAGCATCGGAAGACAACCAGCGAGCGGGTTGAACTTCATCTCCGCGTAGATCTTCTGCATCTCCTGGGATTGGCGCGTGGGATCATCGGGAAAGCGATCTTTCAGGGCCTGAATCTTCGGCTGCACCTTCTGCATAGCATAATTGGACTTCGCTTGCTTATGCATGAGGGGCGCGACGATGATACGGAAGATAATCGTGACGATGATGATCGCCAGGCCCCAGTCATGGCAGAAGTTATAGAAGAACTGGATAATGTCGAAGATCCAGTCTTTAAAGATGTCCCACATAACTTACCTTTCCAAATGCACCGGCGACTCAGGGAACGGGATCGTACCCACACGGACCGCCAGGGCGGCATCGCAGTATCCTCTTTGCAGTGAGCACGAACCCTTTGCAAAACCCATACCGCTTGAACGCAGTGAGTCCGTACTCAGAACATGTGGGAATGAAGCGGCAAGAGGGGGGGAGGAGGGGTGAAAGAGCCATTCGGTAAAACATAATAAGACCGATAGCGACCAGAGTCGGAATCCTCTTAATGCGTACGAGCAGCTTCTTCAACGGTGTTCTTCCCTTCGCCTTGGGCAAGGCGCTCAGCGACATTTCCGCATGCTTTCAGCACTTTACTATAAGAAGCCCGAGTGAGGCCCGATTTTGCCAGAAATATCACGTCAAAGCCGGCCCACGGCCCACCCATCTCCATGCAGAGTGCTCGCAAGCGGCGTTTGGCGCGGTTCCTCCAAACGGCATTCCCCAACTTCTTCCCCGCAATAAAAGCGACACGACCGGAATGGCCGTGTCGCTCATGATTGCTCTGCTTGTCGTCCTGCGCGCCTACAATAACCGTAAAGTATGGCGTATGAAGACGATGCCCCGTAGAGAAGAGCTGGGAGATTTCAGTGCTGGATTTAATAGTCTGCACCTAAAGATCTCCTAGACGGTGAGACGCTTGCGCCCCTTAGCACGACGGGAAGCGAGAACAGCGCGACCACCCTTGGTAGCCATACGGGCACGGAAGCCATGGCACTTGGCGCGCTTGCGTTTGTTCGGTTGATAGGTGCGTTTCATTGTTTCTTTCCCTTTCATGGTTTAAAGAGTAGCTTTTGAATTATACAACGCAAAAAAGTACTGTCAACGGGGCGAACAGAAGAATAAGGAAGATGGCTGCGAAGGGGGTTGCGGTAGGGAGGCGAAACCATGAAGTACCGGTAACGGCTGTGCAGAACTAAAAAGTAGTTCCCATTGAGGAGGCATTCTAAAAATAGAATCCAAATAGTAGTCCCAATAAGACGAGTGGATTAGTCGATAACTGGCATAGCCGCAGGTGAGGAGCTTGCTAGCGTACTTACTGCTTGGTGAGTTATCGAGCGCGCTTGTGAACCATGCGCTAGCGGCCATCCTCTGCTGTCTCCCGTTGTCGTTGAAAAGTCGTCCTGTTATGCGCAGGTTTTCCCTTCTTATCAAGAGTTTGTGAACAAACTAGTCCAGCTCGCAGATGATCTTCTGCAGCACCTCAATCTCTTCCTGGGTATCGCGATCGGTCTTCAAACGCTCTTCGATGCTTGTTGCCGAGTGGATGGCGGTCGAATGGTCGCGATTGAATTTCTTGCCGATATCGCCGTAGGGGAGGTCGAGCAGTTGCCGGCACAGGTAGATGGCGATCTGTCGCGGTCTCACAATGGATTGGGATCGCTTGGGGCCTACCATGTCGCTATGGCTCACCTTGAAGAAGTTCTCCACTTCCCGCTGGATGTCCTCCACGGTCAAGCTTCGTGACATGCCGCCGGTGAAATGATTGGCTAGAAGCTCGCGTACTTCATCGATGGAGATATCGCTGCGATCGCAGTAGATCATGCGATAGATGACGGTATTCACGGCGCCCTTGAGCTCGCGGATGTTGGATCCGGAGTTCTCGGCGATGTACATTTGAATGTCGTCGGAGAGGGTGAAGTTCCCCAGGCCCTCGCTGCGGCTGAATTCGTCGGTGAAGGATTTGACGATGCCGAGTTTGGTTTCCACTTCCGGCGGCTGGATATCGATGGTGCCGCCGCTGTAGAAGCGAGATTTCAGACGCTCGTCGAATTGGATGTTCTTGGGAGCGCGGTCGGCGGAAAGCACCACCTGCTTGCCCTGGCTGGTCAGCGTGTTGAACAGCTGGAAAAGCATGTTCATGGATTCCTTCTTGCCTTGAAGGTGCTGGACATCATCGAGGAGGAGGATGTCCGCCTGCTCGTAATAGGCGCGGAAGTTGCGGAAGCTGACCTTCTCTTGATCCTTGATGGCGCCGGCCTCTGAGTACTTCGAGACAAAGTCCTGAGCATCCACATAGACCGTTCGCATCGAGGGACGCGTTTCCTCGATGTAGTTCTGAATGGCCCTCATGAGGTGTGTTTTGCCCAAGCCGCTCTTCCCGTAAATGAACAGGGGGTTAAGGGGAAGCCGTCCGGGGGACTCTGCAACTTCGACGGCCATGGAATAGGCCATGCGGTTCGATTCCCCGATAACGAAGTTCTCGAACGTGAGGGAAGACGAGGGATTCGAGGACCGCTCGGCGACCGGCTCCTGGGAGAGCGGTGCGGGCGCGGGAGGCGCGTAGTGATCGACCACGACGTCCTCTACGAAGGGATGAGCGACCATGCCGGATGGTTCGAAGGGGGCCGCCTGAGACAGGGGAGCACCATAGGCCGGCGGTGGGGGAGCAGATGCCGCGATGGGCTGAGAGGGGAGAGGCTCCATCGCCGTTGCCGCTGGCTGCGCAGGTGCTGGTACCGGCATCGGTTGTGAGGGTGCCGAAAGGGGAGCCGCTGGGGATGGTTGTCCCACGGCAGCGCTTTTGCGCTGCTCTTGAGTAGGATCGACGGCAATGGCCACCGCGAATACGACGCCGGTGAGATCGCGCAGCGCGCGCACGATCACCTCGGTGTAATGCTGCTCGACCCATGTCTTTATAAAGTCGTTGTCGGCGGTGAGCATGAGGAATGAATCGCTCATGGCTTGGGGAACGAGCCGCGAGAAAAAGGCGGAAACCTGGGAGGGGTCGATATCCTGGTAGCTTTTGACTTGGGCGCAAATGCGCGCCCATTGTTCGTTGAGCGTCTCGCTATCCATACATCATCCTTCCGCCGGCGTTTTTGCCGTGGTTCTCCGCTTTCAGGGCAATTCTAGCAAATTGGCAAGGCTTGGGTCTTAGAGACCCTGTGCGATCTGACGGCCGTAAGGGGTGAGGGCCCGCTGCTTCCCGACCATTTCCACCAAACCTGCCTCTCGCAGCCGGTTGAGGGTGGTGTTGGTGGTGGAGGCCGGCGTCTCGGTCAGGTCGCTGAAATCCTTGTTCCGAAGGGTTCCTTCCTTAAGGAGAAGTTTTAGGAATATTCGCTCGCGTTCGGAGAGGGCGGGCGCCGGCATGACGGCGCCCGGGTAACCCGGATACGCCGCTGGTGCCGGCGCTGCTCCGTAGGTCGGATAGGCCGTTGGGGCGGCGCCGTAGGCTCCATAGCTCGGATATCCCTGGTAAGGGGCTCCGTAAGAGGGAGCCGGTACGGGAGCGGGGGCCGCGGGTACCGCGCTGTAGCCCTGCGGCGCGTAGGCGGGTGGGTAGGGAGCCGCTCCTGGCGCGCTGGATGAGCCCACGGAGGAATAGATGCCGGCTGGGTTGGAGGGGTAGGGTTCGGCGCCAGCTGTGAGGGGCGCTCCGTAGGGCTGATGGACCGCGGCGGTTTCCGAAGCGTAGGACGAGCTCGGGGCGTACTCTCCCTTGCTGTCCAGCACGTCGGTTTCGTCCCAGTCGTCCAGGGGATCGTCTTCTTCACGCACTAGGCTGACGGTGACGACGGCGCCGGTTCCCAGATTGTCCTCGATAGTAATAGTGCCATGGGACGATTCGAGGTACTCCCGCACAATGGGAAGGCCCGACCCGACGCCCCGAATATAGTTTTTCATCGGCTCGACGGCAGAGGAAAACCCTGGCATTTGGGCCTTTTCTTTCGAGGGGATGCCGGGGCCATGATCGGCGAAGCGGATGGTGTTCCCTTTGTCGAGAATGGAGACCACTACCTCTTTGAAGCGCGCATGGATGAAATTTTCGGAAACCTCCCGAATAACGGTGTAAGGGATGGTTCCCCCTGCACCGTGGGACTGTTCGTAAACCGTGGAGGCGAGAGCCTCGATATAAGCCGCCGTGTCAGCGGGCTTTATCTCCACAACCCGTGGTGCGCTGCGCAGGTCGTCGTAGAGAGCGATACGCCCCACGGTGTCGACGAAGGAATAGTCGAAGGAAGCCCCCTGGGGAGCTTCGTCGTGAAGAGAAGTATGTTGTTCCATGGTTTCCAAGATCATTCCGTTTTGTTCGTCGTTCAATTCGTTGTTTCAAGAATTTTTCAGGATATTGTAACGTGTTTCATCATTTTACAAGGTATCTACCTGCGCATTTCATAACCAGTGGTGAGTAATTCACTATTTGTTCAGTAAAAGTGGAAAACCGAAATTGAACTACCTGCGATTTTCCGAGTAATTCCGACTTATCAACCAAATATTCAGTAAAAGTGGAAAACTCGGAATTCGAGAATTCCTAACGGCTGTCATTCAAAGAGGAAAAAGTGAAAAACTTTGTCCGAAAACCTTGACAGAGGCTCTCGATAACCCTTCTCAGCCGCTTCCTATCCCTTTGAGAAGAAAATTCCTGTCAACTACGATCTTGTTCGAACATAGGTGCGTTTAAAGAGAATTCCCCTGAAACAATTTACAAAATACCAGCTCAGAGCAATGTTTTTGAAAGGAAAAATCGATGGTGAATTGTTGGCTAAAACTGTCAACCATCTTTACCTTCGATATCCACTCAGTGAAAAGGATGGTTATCCACTGCTTGCGCTGGGAAAAGAGGAAGTTATCCACTTTTTCCACCAACGGAGCGAGAAAAGGGTGTAAAACTAATCAACCATTAGACAGACAACTCTGCTCGGCCTCTCTGTTTCCCTGTTTTCCGGCGTTATAATACCCGCACGATATCTTCTGTTTCAGCTCAGGCCATTACGAAGAGAGGCATCCCTTGAAATTCAGTATCAATCGCACCGAGCTTGCCAACGCCCTGTCCATTGTCCTCAAAGGGGTTTCCACTCGGTCGACGCTCCCTGTCTTGTCCGGTATCCTCATCGAGGCCGCCGCCGACAAAATTATCCTCCAAGCCACCGACTTGGAGCTCTCCATTCAATACTCCGTGGCCGCGCTCGTTGAGGAGGAAGGCCGCACGGTGGTGCCCGGTAAGCTGTTCTCGGAGATTGTGAAGAACCTTCCCGATGCTGCGGTCCATGTCGAGGCCACTGACGAGCAGGCTTTCGTCACCTGCGACACGTCTTCGTTCTCTATCCGTGCTTTGAACGCTGAGGATTTCCCCGGTTTTCCCCGCGTGGACGTTCATCAGAAGATAGAAATTCCCTTCCATCAGTTTTCCACTATGGTCAAGCGTGTTTCTCGCGTCGTATCCAAAGATGAGTCCCGCGCTATTCTCACGGGCGTCCTCATCACCCTGGAGGCCGGCGTGCTGCGCATGGTGGCCACCGACTCCTATCGCCTCGCCATCACGGATGCGCCCCTACCGAACTCCTCGGCCGATGAGTTCCACGCGGTCATCTCGGGTAGCTTTCTGTCGGAAATCGCGTCGCTTCCGAAAACGGAGTCGCCGGTGTCTCTGGCCCTGGCCGACAATCAGATCGTCGTGACCTGTGAGGACACGGTGTTTATCAATCGTCGCATTGAAGGCAACTTCCCCAATTACAAGCAGCTGCTCCCCGACGGCTACGCCACTCGCGCCACCATCGAGGTGGATAAGCTCGTGGCCAGCGTTCGCCGCGCCTCTCTGCTTGGCTCTACCTCCTCGCCCGTGCGCTTTGATTTGAACAACGCCTCCCAAACGGTGCAGATTTCCGCAGCATCCCAGGATGTGGGCAGCGCTCAGGAGATTATCTCCTGCGCCATCGAGGGCGAAGATGTGGAAATTGCTTTCAACTATGCCTATGTGTTGGATGGTCTTGGATCCATCGCTACCGACGAGGTGTACCTGGAAGTGCAATCGGCTTTAAAGCCGGGCATCTTCCGCGCGCTCGAGCCGGAAAACTTCCTCTACCTCGTCATGCCCGTGCGCATCTCCTAAATGACCCTGCGTATTGAAAGCCTCTCTTTGCGGAATTTCCGCAACTACGAGGATACGGCTCTAAGCGAGCTTGGGGATATCACCGTACTTGTGGGGGAGAACGCTGTCGGCAAAACGAACCTCATCGAGGCCATCCAGCTGCTTACGGCGCTCACGTCGTTCCGACATGGTACGGCCGATCAGCTGATTCGCCACGGTGAGGAGCATAGTCGCGTATCCATGCAGGCAACTGACGGCAATCGGCGTCTTGATATCGATCTCACGCTTGATGGTCGTACGCGCAAGTATCGGCTCAATGGGAAGGCGAAACGGCCGATCGATTTGAAGGGACTCATTCCGTCGGTCGTTTTTACGCCTGACGACCTCGACTTGGTAAAAGGGCCGAACAGCGGGCGGCGGTCCTCGTTGGACACGTTAGGCGCTCAGGTGAATAAAAGCTACTACACGGTACGGCGTGATTACGAGAAGGTGATTCGTCACAAGAATCGCCTTCTCAAAGAAGAGGCCGATGACGCTCTTGTGGAGGCCATCAATGAGATGGTTGTCACCGTGGGGGCTCAGCTCACGATCTACCGCATCGCGTTGTTCGAGCGGTTGCTCCCTCATCTGATTGCAAAGTACCAGGAGATTTCTCAAGGACGCGATTGCTTGAACGCGGTCTATGTTCCTTCGTGGGGAAAAGGAGCGCTGGGGGAAACGGTTGAATCCTTTACCCGCGACGAAGCCCGCGAGGCGTTGGCCCGCGCGCTTCATGAGCGCGCGGAGGAAGAGCGACGCCGCGGCCGGGCAGTGGTGGGGCCCCATAGCGATGAAATTGTATTCACCCTCGATGGGGAAAACGCCTCAATTTACGGAAGCCAGGGGCAGCAGCGCTCCATTGTACTCTCGTATAAGCTGGCTGAAGCTGCCGTCATCGAGGAGATCATCGACCAGAAGCCGGTGCTCCTTCTTGACGATGTGATGAGCGAGCTGGACGGCCGACGACGCGATGCGCTGGTAACCGCTATGGAAGGCGGTAGTCAGACCTTTATCACCACAGCGAACATCGATTACTTCAATGAGACCATGTTGAACAAGAGCAATGTTATCCACTTGCCGTTGGTGTGACCCGCCAAAACCGCAGGATTGCCCCATTTGAGTCCCCAAAGTATTAACTCCGTGCATTTCTCGCTTGATTTAAGCCCTGTTTTCCACAATTCCTGGCAAAGTCTTCACCGAACCGCAACATAGGCCCTCAAACAGCCTTAAAATAGCCCCATTCCGCGACTTTCAGCCGAAATGCGATTTTCACATGCTATAATTGACACTCATTCGGCGCCCGCATCTGGGCGCGTTCTTTTGTTCCGAGAGCGAAGGAGTGTCAGTGGCAAACAAACCAGATCACTACGACGGTTCTGACATTCAAGTTCTAGAAGGACTTGAAGCTGTTCGCAAACGCCCGGGCATGTACATCGGCTCCACCGGCCCCCGCGGTCTGCACCACCTGGTTTACGAGGTGGTCGACAACGCTGTGGACGAGGCCCTGGCCGGGTACTGCGATACCATCAAGGTGACCATCCATCCCGACAATTCCATCTCCTGCGAGGACAACGGCCGCGGTATTCCCGTGGACAAGCATCCCAAGGAGAAGATCCCCACCGTCGAGGTCGTGCTTACCATTCTGCACGCCGGCGGCAAATTCGGCGGTGAAGGCTACAAGGTTTCCGGCGGTTTGCATGGCGTCGGCGTTTCCGTTGTGAACGCCCTTTCCACGAAGGTGGAAGTGCAGGTGCGCCGCGATGGCAAGGAATACGAGATCGATTTCGATCACGGCAAGACCAAAACCAAGCTGCACGAGATAGGTAAGGCAAAGCACACGGGCACCACGGTCACGTTCTGGCCCGACCCCGACATCTTCACCGAGACCACGGTGTACGACTACGACACCTTGGCCGCCCGTTTCCGCGAGATGGCCTTCTTGAACCGCGGCCTGAAGATCATCCTCACCGACGAGCGCATCACCGACGCCGACGGCAACCCCCGCACCGAGGTATTCCAGGCCATGGGCGGCATCGTCGACTTCGTGAAGTTCTTGAACGACGGCAAGGAAACCCTGAACAAGCCCATCTACTTCGAGGCCGAGAATGCCGACGGCACCGTGGAAGTGGCCCTGCAGTGGTCCAGTTCCTATTCCACCAACTCCGTCATGGCCTTCGCCAACAATATCAACACCCATGAGGGCGGCACGCATATGGACGGCTTCAAGCAGGCCATTACGCGTACCATCAACGATTACGCCCGCTCGAAGGGCCTTCTGAAGGAGAAGGATCCGAACCTCTCCGGCGAGGACGCCCGCGAGGGTTTGGCCGCCATCATCTCCGTGAAGCTGCACGATCCGCAGTTCGAGGGCCAGACGAAGACGAAGCTCGGCAACACCGAGATCCGCCCGCTGGTGCAGAATGCCGTCGCCCAGGGCCTCGGCGAGTACCTGGAGGAGAACCCCACGCCGGCCAAGCGCATCATCGGCAAGGCCACCCAGGCGCTGAAGGCCCGCGAGGCTGCCCGCAAGGCCCGCGAGATGACCCGCCGCAAGAACGTGCTCGATTCGTTCAGCATGCCCGGCAAGCTTGCCGACTGCGCCAGCAAGGACGCCTCCCAGTCCGAAATCTTCATTGTAGAGGGCGATTCCGCAGGTGGCTCGGCCAAACAGGCCCGCGACCGCAAGTTCCAGGCCATTCTGCCTCTGCGCGGTAAGATTCTGAACGTGGAGCGCGCCGGTCTGCACCGTTCGCTGTCCTCCGACACCATCAGCTCGCTCATCACGGCCATCGGCACCAACATCGGCGAAGACTTCGACGCCGAGAAGGCCCGCTACCACCGCATCATCATCATGACCGACGCCGACGTCGATGGCGCGCACATCCGCTGCCTTCTGCTGACGTTCTTCTACCGCTACATGCCCGAGCTCATCAACCTTGGCTACATCTACATCGCCCAGCCGCCCATCTTCGGTCTGAAGAAGAAGAACTCTCGCAGCCCGAAGGTCGAGCGCTACATCTACGACGAGAAGGCGCTGTCCGCCACCCTGGCCGAGTACGACGACCCCAGCAAGTTCGATGTTCAGCGCTACAAGGGTCTCGGCGAGATGGACCCCGAGCAGCTGTGGGAAACCACCATGGAGCCGGCAACCCGCACGCTTTTGCAGGTGAACATCGACGATGCCGTGGAGGCCGAGCGCGTGGTGAGCGAGCTTATGGGCGAGCAGGTGGAGCCTCGCAAGGAGTTTATCCAGAAACACGCCCGCGACGTCCGCTTCCTGGATATTTAGGAGAGCTAAATGGCTGATAACTTTGACGAATTCGACGACGACCGCGACGAGGTAGAGGCCGCCGAGGAGGACGCCCTGTACCTGGCCGAGGAAGTGAACACCGACGATGAGGGCGACGACGACGCGGAACTCGCCAGTGCCAGCTCTACCCTTGATGAAGAAGAAGACGTGGAAGACGCCGACGAGGACGGCAACGAGCCCGGCTTCATCTCCGAGGAGGAGCGCGCCCGCTCGCTGATGGTCGACATGCCAAACCCCCACGGCTCCATCATCGAGGGCGCCAACGGCGGCGAGGGCACCATCGTGCGCGCGGCATTCCTCGGCAAGGAGATGCAGACCTCCTTCCTCGAGTATTCCATGTCCGTTATCGTCTCCCGCGCCCTGCCCGACGTGCGCGACGGTCTGAAGCCGGTGCACCGCCGCATCCTGTACGCCATGAACGAGTCCGGCTACACGCCGAACAAGCCGCACATGAAGTCGGCCCGTACCGTCGGCGACGTGATCGGCAAGTACCATCCCCATGGCGACTCCGCCGTGTACGACACCATGGTGCGCCTGGCGCAGCCCTTCAGCCTGCGCCTGCCTCTCATCGACGGCCACGGCAACTTCGGCTCCATCGACGGCGACTCCGCCGCTGCCATGCGTTACACCGAGGCGCGCCTCGACAAGCCGGCTATGGAACTTCTGCGTGACCTGGACAAGGAGACGGTCGACTTCCAGCCCAACTACGACGAGTCGCTGCAGGAGCCTACGGTGCTGCCGTCGCGCTTCCCGAACCTGCTGGTCAACGGCTCGAACGGCATCGCCGTCGGCATGGCCACCAACATCCCGCCCCACAACCTGGGCGAGGCCATCGACGCCACCTGCCTCATGATCGACAACCCGGACTGCACCACGGAGGACCTGCTCACCGCCATGCCCGGCCCCGACTTCCCCACGGGCGGCCTCATCATGGGTAAGAAGGGCATTCTGGATGCCTACGAGACCGGCCACGGCAACCTCACCATCCGCGCGAAATGCGAGATCGAGGAAAAGAAGAACGGCCGAGCCTCCATTGTGGTGAAGGAAATTCCCTACCAGGTGAACCGCAAGCGCCTGCTGGAGAAACTCGGCGAGCTAGTGCGCGACAAGAAGCTGCCCGAAATCAGCAACATCCACGACGCCGCCGACCGCAAGGGCATCGACATCATCATCGATCTGAAGTCCAACGCCATCCCGCAGGTGGTGCTGAACAAGCTGTTCAAGCACACCCAGCTGCAGGTGGGCTTCGGCTGCAATATGCTGGCCCTGGTGAACGGCACCCCGCGCGTGCTCTCGCTGAAGGAAATTCTCTTCTACTATATCGAGCACCAGAAAGATGTCGTCACCCGCCGCACCCGCTACGAGCTGGCCAAGGCCGAGGAGCGCGAGCACATCCTCGAAGGCTATATCATTGCGCTCGATAACATCGACGAGGTCATCCACATCATCCGCTCCTCCGAGACGGACAAGGAAGCCGCCGCGCGCCTCACCGAGCGCTTCGGCCTTTCCGAGAAGCAGACCAACGCCATCCTGGAAATGCGCCTGCGCCGTCTGACCGGCCTGGAGCGCACCAAGATCGAGGAAGAGCTGGCCGAGCTGCGCGAGAAGATCGCCTACTACAAACAGATCCTTGCCGACGAGAACCTGTTGAAGCAGGTCATCAAGGAAGAGCTGCAAGAGATCAAGAAGAAGTACAACACCCCGCGCCGCACCCGTCTGACCGGCGAGGCCAAGGATATCGAGGTGGAGGACCTCATCGCCGAAGAGAACATGGTCGTCACCATGACCAAGGCCGGCTATATCAAGCGCCTGCCCGTGAGCACCTACCGCCAGCAGAAGCGCGGCGGCAAGGGCATGCAAGGCGTGAACTTGAAGGACGCCGACTTCGTGGAGCACCTGTTTGTGGCTTCCACGCACTCCTACATGCTGTTCTTCTCCACCAAGGGCAAGGTCTACCGCCTGAAGGTGTACGAGATCCCCGAGGCCGGCCGTCATGCCCGCGGCACGGCCATCGTGAACCTGCTGCCGCTGGAGAAGGGCGAGTCCATCTCGGCCGTTATCGCCACGAAGGACTTCCCGGCCGAGGAGTTCCTCATGTTCGCCACGGCTCAGGGTAACGTGAAGAAGACCTCCATGGATCAGTACGACCGCACGCGCCGCGACGGCCTCATCGCCATCAACCTGAAGGACGGCGACGAGCTCATCTCCGTGAAGCGCGTGGCCAAGGGCGAGAAGGTCATCATGGTGTCCAGCGCCGGCAAGGCCATTCTGTGGGATGAGTCGGAGGCTCGCGCCATGGGCCGCGGCACCATGGGCGTGCGCGGCATGAACGTGCCGGCCGACGCTCACGTGCTCGGCATGGAAATCGCCAAGCCCGGCACTGACCTGTTCGTCATCACCGAAAAGGGCTACGGCAAGCGCACGAAGATCGAGGAATACCCCGAGCATCATCGCGGCGGCCAGGGCGTCTACACCATTACGATGACCCACAAGAAGGGCCTGCTGTCGGTCATGAAGATCGTCGGCCCCGATGACGAGATCATGATTGTCTCCGAGGACGGCGTCATTGTGCGCACCCCGGTGAAGGGCATCTCCGAGCTCGGCCGTTCCACCCAGGGCGTGAAGGTGATGAACGTCGCCGACAAGGACAAGGTGTGCGCGGTGGCCATCGCGTCCACCGGCAAGAAGAAGGCTAAGAAGGCGGCGTCTGCCGATGAGAACCAGATGGGTCTGCTCGAGGAGGAGAGCGAGGAGGGAACCCTCGCCATCGACGACCTCGACGACGATCTGGGCGACGAGGGAGAAGCGGCGGAAGAGTAGCAAAACGCTAGAAAACGTGCTATAGTAGAAACACCAGCAAAGCCCGTCGTTTGGTTAACGGCTGAGCGGGCGGAGCGGGTTAACAACTTGAGGGACTAGTTGCTGCTAGTCCCTCTTGTCTATCCTCTCCATCCGTTGGTGCTTATACTCCCGCCACAGTGATAGCAAAGCTGTCACCACGTTGGCCATGGCGGCCAAAGCAATCAGGAATTCATTCATAGGCGAAACCTCCTTTGTAGTAGGCCCCGCCCGCACACGGACTTTGCTGGTTCAGTTATATTATCACAGATGAAAGAAAACTAAAGCTGTTCGATATCTCCGAAATCCTCGGGAGATATATGGTCGAGGAACGTCTTAAACGCCGCCAGCTCCTCTTCCGTCTGCTTCTCACCCTTGAAGAGAAACGGGAACGAAGAAGCGTCAAGTACCGTCTCTTCAATATAGAGCGGCGCATCTTGCCGAAGCGCCAGGGCAATGGCGTCGCTCGGCCGGGCGTCTAAGGTGATGAGTCGTCCTCCCTGGGAAAGAACCAGGTGCGCGAAGAACATCTGCCCCTTCGATCCGTAAATCACCATGGAATCGACGCGCGCGTCCAGGTTGGTAAGCGCATCCAGCATGAGGTCGTGAGTCATGGGCCGCGCGAATTTCACATGCTCCAGCGCCATGCCGATTTGCGCCGCCTCGGTGGGACCAATCCAAATGGGCACAATGCGCGCCTTGCCCGCTGGAGTCTCCTCTACGGGCTGCAACACTAGCACGGACGGCTGGTTCTGCCCCGCCACCACCAATGTCAACACTTTCAACGGAACCATGCTTTGTCCTTCACTCTAGTTCGATGAGAACATGATTGCAGATTGAGCTTTCTATGTTTGATGTCTATTGTCTCATTGTTGAACCAAGCTTATTTAAACTTTTGGAATGTTTAACCGCTTAAGCCCATCTTCCGGTGACAAAAACATTGAGTCTAGGACGCGAAAAGCGACTTATACAGGCATTTCCGAAATAAAACAGGAGCAGGTTTGCCTGTATAACTCAAAATTCTTGCATCCTGGAGTTTCGAATGTCTGTATAAGTCGCTTTTCGCGCATCGAAAGGGAGGATGCTGTCACGGAAGGTGAAATAATTCATATTCTGATTAAGAGGATACTACTCGTGCCGTTCGCGGCGTGTCGTGTACGTTTTTGAAATCGGGAAAATTTTCCTTGACCTCACCTATGAAACAGGCTTAAGATAGTCAAGCACTTTTTCAAGGGCCCGTAGCTCAGTTGGTTAGAGCGCACGCCTGATAAGCGTGAGGTCGCTGGTTCAAATCCATTCGGGCCCACCATTACTTTGCGATAAACGCTCCACCGTGAGCCGAGTTAGCCGGTGGAGCGTTTATTATATTTCGGGCCAGAATCGGCCAATTTTCTTTAAACTGGCGAAACCCCGAACAAGCAAAGTGATGGTCTTCAGTGCATGCCATGGGGCGTTAGCTCAGCTGGGAGAGCGCGGGCTTTGCAAGCCTGAGGTCAGGGGTTCGATCCCCCTACGCTCCACCATAGATGAATCGGACGAACACCTTCGGGTGTTCGTCTTTTTTGTATAGCTGTCTGCTAAGAGAAGTAGAAGCAAGAAAGGGGATATGAGTCATCCCTAACGCATTGTCACTAGTTTCGCTAAGCGCCGTTCGTTGAAAAGCAGTTATCGTTTTCCACGGGTTAACCCCCTACAAGGCGTTTTTAATATAGTCATTACCCTGTCATTTACCTAGTCATCTTCTTTTGGGCTTATGGGAAGTGGCGAACGAAACCCCAGGTCAAAGCCTTGTATTTTGAGTAGCAGCCATAATTGTCTCATTTGTTGTCATTTTTGGCAGTAGACAAATAGCCTCAGATCAATAAAGTGATCCTTAGCACTGACAGAGAGTTAGCTTGCTAAAAGATGATTTGACGGGTAGACAATAGCCTGATGAGCCATCTAAAATAGCAAGCGAGAGAGCAGGATTGCGAATCAGCTGACAAAGAGAGGCGGCGCTTCGCAATCAACGAGGAGAAGAGGATCGCCGACGCGCCCGAGGCCCCCGCCTCGCGCGCGTATAGGTGCATATAGCACCAGAGGCGATCGCGAGCAGCAGAGGAGACACAAATGAGGAAATCGGTCATGGGGGTCTCGCTGAAAAGAGAATTTTCGGCCGAAGCCTTCTAGCCTTTACTCTTGCAGCCACGTTGGCTTTTCCGGCGGCGAGTCTTTCTTTCGTTGCCCAGGCCTTTGCCGACGACCCTTCGAATGGTGATGCGGCAGAAGCACCTGCCGCTCCTGTAGTCGACCCGATCAAACACGGCGACGTTCACGGCATCGATTTCATGACCCCCATGGCTGAAGATGGCCTGTGGGATCTCTTTCGCGTGGAAAACGGCGCAGGGAAGACCATCTATATAGAGGTTGAGAAAGATGGCACAATCATCGCGCCGCGTTTCGCCTACGCTATTCCCGAGACGCAGGATACCGATCCCGAGGCAAAGGATGCCTACACTTCCGCACCCGACTACGCCGGCGATGCCACCTCCTCTCGCATCGCCCAAATTGTCGCGCTGAAGATCGCCCAGCCGGTTCCGGCGGCTCAGGATGCCGAGGCCCCAGCCCCGGCCCCGCAATCGCTGCAGGACGTGTTTGGCGACCCGAACAATTTCCCTACCTATACCGTGAAAGTGTTCGACGCGAAGCGCGGCGGTGATCCGCTGTACGCGGGCACTATTTGCCCCATCTACGCGAAGCTTGTCAACGACCCCGCCGTGCCGAGCGAGGATGAGTGGAAGGTGCTCGGCATCCGTACGATCGATCCCGACATTGACAAGTTCGCGGAAACGGTCGGCGCTGGTGCCAGCTACTACAAGAACCTCACGGGCGACACCCCCATCGTATTCCAAAGCATGGCGACGACCGAAGCCGGTGAGCCCAAAGCCGAGGTGCAAGATGTCGCCTCCGGCAAGCGCCTCGTCGTCACCTATAACCAAGTTGAAGCCGACGCTATTTCCGGCGCTGTCAAGTACGTCGATGTCGATGGCAACATCATCGATACGGAAATCGTGGAAAACCTCGGCGCGGGCAAAGAGGTTGCTATCAAGAAGTCTTTCTTCAAGACGACCACTGACGAGGCCGGCCAGGAGACCACGCATTATTATCGCGTCATCCAGCGCCTCACTGGCTCCACCGTCATGCTGACGCCCGAGCAGGCCACGAAGCAGATTCGCGTTATGGAAGTGAAGAACACTAAAGCCGGCGCTTATCAGGTCACCATTAATTATGTGGACGATAACGGCAATACGCTGTGGACCGACAGCGTAGATGTGAAGGGCAAGGGCTACCAGTACACCCTGCCGAACTCCTTCTCGATGAGCGCCGTCACGAATGCAGCGGATGCGCCTACTACCGACCGCGACAAGGGACAGTGGGGCATCAACTACTACATGCTGGATTCTTGGATCCTTGAAACCAATGCGACGGACGACAATGCGGCCATCGGGGCCCGCTCGACGGAGTCCCAGCAGGGCAATCCCGTTGTCGCCTTCGAAGCAGGCGAGTATCCGGCTGGCCGCACGGTGACGGCGAAGTACGTCTCGCAGGCCACTACGAAGAAGGTCAACCTCACCGTGATGGAAATCAACGGTGAGACGGGCGCCCTTATCGACAAGATTCACTACGAGGTCACCCCCGAGCAGGCGGCCACCTATACCCCGGCTCCGAAGGACGGTCTGGTGCCGTGGTCCGGCAATATGGAGCCCATCACCTATGCCTGGGAAGACCTGGAGAAGGGCACGGATGTGCTTCAGTACGTCTATTATGTGCCGAAGGATTACACGCCGGGCGACACCTACGACATCACCGTACAGTACATGAACATCGCCAACAGCCAGATTCTCCGCAGCGAGACCATCACGATCGATCCTGAAACGAACGACTTCGTGAACATCCTCGGCGAGGAGCGCTTCTCGCTGGGCGACGACACCTACGTGCGCTTGGCGGGTCAGGAAACGGCCATCCGCCACGCCTACTTCTCGCCGGCGCGTACCTACACCATTTACTACCGCGATGTGAACGACGAGCTTAGCTCGCAGATCACCATCCGCCGCACGCAGATCATCGATACCGAGCGTGTGGTGATGGTTCCGGGCACCACGGTGATGACTGCCGCTCCGGTTGCCGCAGCCCCCGCTGCGGAAGGAGCTGCTGCCGATGCTGAGGCGCCGGCAACAGTTGATGCCGGCGTGGGTACGGGCGACGCCGCCGCGGTCATCAACGATGACGACAACCCGTTGGCGACGCTCGGCGGTCAGGATACCGGTACGGAGCGAGCTATCGTCGATGACGAGAACCCGTTGTATTCCGGTCTCGCCCAAGACGTGGCGACTTCCGGCTCGGGTATGGCGCTGGTTGCGGCAGCGGGCGCCGTCGTTCTCGTAGCCGCCGGCCTTGGCCTTTACTGGTGGATGCGCCGCCGCAAAAAGAATGAGCAGACCGCAACCGATTCGATGAACGCCTAAAGGGAGGAGGACGACATGACCAAGCTGCTACAGAACAAGCCGATCATCAAATTCTTGGGAATTGCCCTGTCGATCCTGCTGATCGTCGCCCTTGTCCCCCAAATCAACATCGCCTATGGCTCCAAGGACGACGTCTTAGTCGACACGGGTACTGAAGAATCTGCCGAAGGTACGAGCGATTCGGAAGGCACTGAAGGTACTGAAGATGCTGAGGGTGAAGAGGAGGGTGGCCTCTCAGACGAAAACGCCTTAGACGGTGAGATTCTCGGTGAGGAAGAGCCGCCCACAGGCGAAGAAGCTGGAATCATGGCGACGGCGCTCCCCGAGGAGAATCCCGAGACAGTTGCCGAAACTCCTGTGGAGACGACTTCCAAGGAGTTGGCCGGCAACGCGTCGCAGCCCATCGATGGAGACGTGACCAATACCTCCAGCCCTCTGACTTTCAGCGGGGATGGAAACTACACTCTCACCGTCAACGGCACGCTTCGCAGCGACATCAAGGTGACCGATGGCGCCAAGCTGACTATTGTGGGGGCGGGTACAATTCAGGGGTTGGGCAACAGTTCTGTCATAGTTGTATCTGGCTCTAATAGCAAGGTCACCCTCGGTGCAGAAAACGATGTGGGGCCAACCATTACAGGAGGTAAAGGATCGGAAGGTCCTAATAATTTTAACAACGGCACTGGCACCGTGGGCGGCGGTGTTTTCGTTGACAACGGAGCTAGCTTCATCATGCACAGCGGCGCTATCACCAAGAATGAAGCGGGTGCTGGTGGTGGTGTGTTCGTGTGGAATGGTTGTCATTTCGAGATGACGGGTGGCGAGATCTCTAGTAACAAAGCGAAAGACCCCGACGGTGAAAATGGTCCTTTGCGTGCCCATGAAGGTGGCGGAATTTTTACCGACGCGAAAGATACCAAGATAACTGGTGGCTCTATCATTAACAATGAGACAGAGACGACTACCGACTGGGGCGGCGGTGGCATTTATATCAACAACAATGGCACCTTGATGATCCCCTCTGCTCTCATTACGAATAACAGCGCCGCTGGTCTCGGTGGAGGCGTTGCTGGCTGCCCTCATGCAAAGATTATTATTGGAGAAAAGGAGACAACCGGCACTGGCCAGTTGGAAAGCAGTGCTGCCGTGTTCAAGAACACTGCTTCTGGAACAAGCTATCCTTTGAATACGGTGTTGCGTTTCAATGTTCCTGCATCCGTCGTCTCTTCAGGCAAGAATGTTCCCTCAGGTGACTTCTTCCTTACTGGTATGGGAGAAGGCGAAATCGCCAAATTGCTAAACGGAGAGAATCCTGGCAATGTAGTCAATGGTAAGCTTACCTACGGATGGAGCACAAAATATACCCTTGAAAACAAGGATTACGCGAGCAAGTCCTTTGAGGTTGATCTTGCGCAAGATTATTACTGCACCCTTGCGAGCTATATCTCTGCGGACAATACTCTCGTGCGCGGCGACGGAGAAACTCTTGCTTGGCGCGGGTTCGAGGTTGGCTTGCCACCTGTAAACGATACTGCGGTGAGTGATACTGGATTATGGTCAAGGGAAATTGGTATCCCTGTGGGCCAGAGCTATGAATCCCATGATGCTACCCTTTGCCTAACTAACACCGCCACTGCCGACGGTTCGAACATAGCTCGAAGCGTCATTATAACGGGAAACAAGAGCGGAACTCACGGCGGCGGTATTGCCTGCAATGGCGCGATCAAGTTCGGAAAGTTCGACAAAGAAGACAAAACCACCGTGAACCCTTACACGATCTCTCTGACGAAGAAGATCGTTAACAGTCTGGGTGATCCTCTACACATTGGTCCCGATGACGTTTTCCGTTTTGAACTAACTGACAAAGAAACTAATGAGACGTATGAGGGATACACCGAGAACGGTAATCTGCAATTTACATTACCTGGTTTCGATGCCGAAGGAGTGAAAGAGAAGACCTTCTCTCTGAAAGAGTGCTTAACCGACGAACAGAAAGAAGCGGGGTTTGTGTCCTCTATCCCCGACGGCATTGATGTTCTTGTCAATCTTAGCGTCAAAAAAGAGGTGGCTAGATATAAAGAAAAGGACAACAACGTTCTCCTGACTTCCACTACCTATACCACAGAGGTCAGCTCAGTGCAGATTGGCAATCAATCGGGTGACGATGCTGCAACAGTGACGAACACGCTGAATTTGAAGACGTCTGTGAACATTCCGGTGACGAAGATCGCTGATGGCATCGCGGCCGGGAGTTTCAAGTTCGGATTCAAGAAGATTGACAACATTGGTGAGGTTGTAAACGATCTGAGCAATCCTACGGCGTTGAAGCAGGCTAACAGTCTTATTGGTATAGCTACATCGGGTGATGCGACCGTTAAAGAGACCAAACAGCTTGCAGATTCAACAAAGCAGGTGGTTGAAGATAATACAGTTTCTTTCGATACCGAAGAATACACTGCTCCGGGAACGTACTGGTACGCCATTGCTGAGCAAAGCGGAGGTACCCAAAATGTTGCTAGCGGCGTGGATTACGATGGTACCGCTTATCTTGTGAAGGTTGATGTAACGCTGTCCACGGATAAGCGTAGCCTAAAAGCGCGCCCGACTATCTACAAGGCGGCCACCGGCGCAACCGCACTCGAAGATGCGACGACAGTTGGTGTCAAGTTCGAAAATGTTGCCATGAAGTATGCCGGCTTCAATCTGGGGCTGACGAAGCAGATTCTCACTACCCTTGGGAAAAACGTGCCCCTCGGCAACAGAACCTTCAGCTTTGCTCTCTACGAAGGCGAAAATCCGAGCGAAGAGGCGACTCCAGTTGCTGAGGGAGATACCGACGACGCCACCGGCAAGCTTGATCTTCAGATCGCCGATGGCAAGTATGCCAAGGAAGCCTTTGAGCAGAATGCTGCCGAGAATACGTTTACCTTTACATTGAAGGAGACGCCACTTGAAGGCGATGATGCAAGCTTCACGACGACCATTGAGCCTGCGACGGTGAAGGTGACTCTGGCTGCCGCTGGTGAGCGTACCTCTGACGAGAATGGTCGAGGCATCTACCTCGTGACCCCCACGGTGAAAACAGTGACCGTTGATGGCGTCGATGTCGAAGTCGCGAACAACGACATCACGGTCACCAACCGTTATGCGCCCAACGGAACTTGGCAGTTCCGGGCCGAGAAGTTCTTCTATGGGTTGGGCGAACCGAGTGACTGCAGCTTCTCACTGGTCGAGATTGAGCGGGCGCCTGGCGAGGACGAGGCGGTTTCGTCCATAGCCGTTAAGAAAGACCTTGAGAACAATGAGTTTACCCCTCTAGTTGCTAGCGTCGCTAAGGATCAGCTCGCCGCCGGCAATGCAGTCATTGAGTTCCCCGACATCACCTATGTCGCTGAAGGCAAGGGCAAGAACCAGCGCAACGACATCGGCGACCACTACTATCTGGTGACCGAAAACGGCGACGATGCCGCCAAGGACACGACGGCCTATGTCGTTAAGGTGACTGTGGCTGTTGACGAGAACGACCCCGCAAAGCTCACTGTCACAGAAACGGTGCTCGGCTACGCTGACGACCTCGACTCCACGCTGAACCCGCTGGTTCTGCCGGAAGGCGAACGCCCGGCGTTCTACAACACCGACACCTACGACCTGATCAGCGCTGCCAGCTACAGCGTGTACGCGGCTAGCGGCGAGCCGGTTGACCAGGTGTGCTACGTCGACCCGAAGATCGTCAAGAATCTCGAGGGCCGCGCCATCAAGTCCGGTGAGTTCGCGTTCAAGCTCATCCAGGTGGCGAACTACAACGACACCGAGGGCGAGCTCATCTCCGCCACTACCAACGACGAGTTCGGCATGGTCGACTTCGACAAGGCGAACAACGTTTCCGGCGACCTCGAGAACCCCAGCTGCCTGGCCTACACCAAGCCCGGCACCTACTACTACCGCGTCATCGAGGACACCAGCAAGGGCGGCATGAACGACCAGTCCGTGTTGTACAGCGACCAGGTGATCACTTTCACTACGGTCATCGAACAAGATGAGGCGACGGGCCAGCTGGTGTGCACCGATATGTACTACGGCTGGTGGGATGCCGCGGCCAACCAGAACGTTCGCTTCGACGAGCAGTACGCCGACTACGAGACCCAGCCGGGCAACATCGGCGATATGTCGAAGCTGAACCCCGATTGGCACCCGACCATCAACAACAAGGCGCGTCCGATGGATCTGCAGGTGCGCAAGACCAGCGTGTTCGACCGCGACGAGGGCCTGGTGGGCGCTACCTACGCGCTGTACATGGTGAACGAGAACCCGCAGGGCGACATTTGGCTGGCTGAGGCGACTTCCGAGGAAGGCGGCTGGATCACCTATAAGAACGTGAGCCTCGCCACCAACAACCTGTACTACTTCAAGGAAACGGCCGCGCCTGCGGGCCACACCGTGAGCGAGTTCCGCAGCCCCTACTTCTACCTCGTGGAAGATGCAACCTCCGCCAACGGCTACGCCCTGAAGTACACCGACACTAAGTACTTCGACGCTGCGGAAGTGGAAGCCGCCGCCATCCCGATGGCTGCCGCCGAGGCTCAGGCCATGCAGGCCGACATCGCCGCCCAAGCCGAGGCGACCGCGACCGACAACCAAATCCAACCCGGCCACAGCGCCGACGGCAACATCCTGCTGACCTACGACAAGGACGGAGGCGTCTACGACGAAACCACCCAGGTTGAGGTGAACAAGCTGGATACGCGTACTCACGAATGGGTGGAAGGCGCCAAGCTCGTCATCCTCGAGAAGGAGTCGGGCAAGGAAGTGGCCTCCTGGACTTCGGGCAAGGCCCCCCAGAAGCTGGCGAAGACGCTGAACGTCGGCATCACCTACCTCCTGCGTGAGGTGGAAGCCCCCGGCGAGTACCGCCTGGCCAACGACGTCGAGTTCGTCATCGACAACTACGGCAACGTGACCATCACCAAGGGCACGGAAAACGGCAACGCCGAGCTGTCCGACAACACCATCACTCTGTACGACACCATGATGGACGCCGAAGAGGTCGAGCAGCGCGAGCGTGAAACCACCCGCGAGGTGCCGCTGGGCACGATTCTGGCCCAGACCGGCGATATGCTACCGATCCTGGGTATCGGTGCCATCGTGCTGGCGAGCCTGATCGCCCTTATCGTGGCCGCCCGCCGGCGCCGCCATGAAGAGAGGAGCGACGACTAGGGAAAACGGTGCCTGCAATGCAGGATGATCTCACAAGGGACGTTCAACGACGGCTCTCTCGGCTGCGCACGGTTTCTCGCTTGTGCTCGGTCGTAGGTGCTCTGCTTCTGGCGGTGGTTGCCCTGTTGGCTATCAGCGCAACGGTGGCGCCTCGCTTCATGGGGCTGCAATCCTATGCCATTGTGTCGGGGTCTATGGAGCCGTCGTTTCCCGTGGGTAGCCTCGTGTACGCCGAACCCATCGAGCCCGAGGCGTTAGCCGTGGGTGATGTGGCGGTCTTCTGGCGCAATGACGAAGTCGTCATTCACCGCATAGAGGAAAACCTTTACGAAGACCGCGAACTGATCACCCGCGGCGACGCCAACGAAGGCATCGATGCGCATCCGGCACTGTACGAAAACGTTGTTGGCCGCGCTGTGAACCAGATACCGGGCATCGGCTATTTCGTTATGGCGCTGGCATCACTGCCGGGAAAGCTCGTTTTGGGTTGGGTCGTCCTCATGGGAGCCGCCTTCTCCATAATCGGCACCGCCATAGCCTCCCTCGCGCGTCAGTAGCAACCAGAGTATGTGTTTCTGGTGCCGTTTGCAGGACGAAGAGCGCCGCCCGCCACAGGTTTATTTCGTTTAGGCTTCATTTTCGGCGTTCTTTACCATGTCATTAGCCTATCTGTTTCTTTTTGACAGGGTTGGGCACTCTTCCAAGAAACCGCAGTTCAAAGCCTTGAAATTCTGAGAAAAGTCATAATCGTTAAACTGATCGTCATTTTTGTCAGTGGATAAAAAAGCCCAGATCAATAAAGTGATTCTAGGCACTAGTAACGCGCGGGTGCAATTTGCGTGTCGAAAAGGTGACGAAAAAGCCTTTTCGAGCGCTTCTCCGATGACTTGTTTACAAGTTGTCAACAAAAGCCCGCGAGGAGGGACGAGTGCCTCGGCGCCCGAGCATCAGGTGCCGCATCGGGGGATGCACTTCGTCCCTCGGAAAGCTGGTTTAAATGTCCGGTCTCCAAGCCGGTATTTAAAAGTAGTAGGAAACGGAGCAGAAGGAAGGTGCGGAGTATGCGGACCATAGCGCGGTTCATGGACGCAAGAAACACCACGGAGGGCAAGTTCCTGTCAGTCTTGCTGTCGGTGCTGCTGGTGTTCTCGTTCCTGAACGTGACCATGTTCACGGACTACGCCAACGCCGAGGACGAGGAGGGCGAGGCGATCGAGTTCGTCGAGCCCGCCGCCGAGCCCGGGGACGAGGTGCAGCCCGAGGACGAGGCCGGCGAGCTCGAGAAGGAGACGGAGTCTCCGACGGAGGGCTCGGAGAACGAGGGCGCCCCCGTTGAGGTGCAGCCCGAGTCTGGCGATCCCGAGGAGGAGGTGAGCGGAACGGAAACTGAAACCGAGGGCGACGGCGAGCAGAAGGACAACCTGGTCGCAGAGCAGCCGATTACGTTCGCCGTGCCGCGGATCTCATCTGAAGAAGAGCTGCCTGTATATAAGGTGGGAGAAAAGGGAGGACTGGATGGACAAGTCGACCCCTCTCTTCTCGAAGGGAAGACGCTCGAGCAGCTTAAAAAAATGTTTCCCGATGCGACAGTTCTCCCGTCGGCAGTAATTGGATCCGACGGTCAGGTTAGCGATACCGGCGCAGCATGCAACAAACCTAGGCATTGGTGGTACTTCACTAACGACAGCGTGAGCGTAGCCAATCAGCCGACCCACAACGCCAAGGATCCCATCAGTGGCATTCCGGGGGGAACGACGTACCTTGTTCATGAGATATGTGACAACAATGATAAAGTGATAGGCTACGAGATCATTCCACTGAAGGTTGTTGAGAGTTCCGCGGATGATCAGCTGTCGTACAATTTGAACGGTGCCCCCGGCTCCATCGATCCCACCGCTGGCAAGACGGGCTCTGAGGTCATAGTGACGAGCGAGGTTCCCGATTGGGAGGGGCATGAGTTCCTCGGCTGGAGCACCAGCGAGGACAGCGCCTTCGCTGATTATACTGCGGGCGACCACTATACGCTGACTGCAGGAGACGACATCCTCTTCGCGATCTGGAAGGCCAAGACGCCGCAGTACACCATCGAGAAGAGCGTCGCGAACGAGGGATCTGGCGAGGGCGGCACCTTCAAGACCGGCGAGACCATCAACTACAAGATTACCGTCACGAACACCGGGGGCGTCGCGTATCTCGACCCCATTATCCTGGGAGACTCGCTGGTCGATCTCGGTGGTCCCGGCGTCACCGTTGAGAGCAACCTCAGCGGCGCAGCGGACTTCTCCAACGCAACGCTCCAAGGCCTGCTCGTCGGCGAGACCGTCACCGTATCCTACTCCTATACCGTCAAGGCCACCGACAACGACATCACCAACGCGGTGACTGCGAACGGGGAGAAGAAGGCAGAGGTGACGACAGAGGTGGAGGACGCTCCTGCCCTGACCGCCGTCAAGAAACTGGTCAACGAGGGAACCGGCGACTCCGGCACTTTCAAGAAGGGCGAGACCGCCGAGTTCGAGATCACCGTGACCAACACCGGCAACACCACCCAGACCAACGTGACCGTGGCCGAGATGCCCGGCGCCGAGATCGTCGCGGGAACCAGCTATGACATCGTCGACGGCAAGGCCGTCATCGCCTCCATGGCCCCCGGCGACGAGGTCACCGTCAAGGCGACCTACACCGTGACCCAGGCCGACGTGGACAAGGGCGGCCTGAAGAACGTCGCCACGGTCGACGGCGCCGGCACCGACCCCGAGCCCGAGGTCGAAATCCCGACTAAGTTCTCATTCGAAGTGAGCCAGCCTGAGTCTCTGGTCTATGATGGTCAGCCTCATTACCAGGAAGTCAACGTGACCGATAAGACCACTGGCGCCACTCTTACTGAGAACGTGCACTACACACTTGAATACTCCGAGAACGTGACCGATGCCGGCGAAAAGACGGTGACGATCACAGGTATCGGCGACTACACGGGTGTTATCGACCGGACGTATCAGATCGAACCGCGCCCCTACACCGTGACGACCTACGATGCCCTCAAGAGCTATGACGGCACGCCGCTGACCGATGCTCGTGTTGACGTCGACCTAGTGGCCGGCGAGACGGTAACTGCGACTGCTACGGGTTCCATCACTGAGGTTGGTACGGCTGACAACACGTACTCCATCGTCTGGAACGGAACGGCCAAGGAGGGCAACTACGTGCTTGCGAGCGAGACCCTTGGCGTGCTCGAGGTAGTGAACGCCTCCTATGCCATCTCGGCTAATGGATACAGCGGCCTCTATGACGGTTCCGCCCACGGCATAATCGTGAACGCCCCATCGGACGCCACGGTAACCTACACGAATGCGAACGCCTTCACCGAGGCCGGCACCTATACTGTGGGATACACGGTGACGCGCCCGAACTACGAGACGATCACGGGGTCGGCGCAGGTCGTTATTACACCGCGTCCTGTGACGATCGTCGTCGACAGCGCGACCAAGGTTCTCGGCACCGCTGACCCGGCCTTTACGGGTAGCGTGAGCGCCGCAACGCCTCTGGTGAGCTCCGATGACCTTGGTACGATCACGTTCTACCGCACCAACGCGGCGCAGGCCGTCGGCACCTACGCGGATGTGCTCAGCGCTCGCTACAGCGCCAACCCGAACTATCGGGTGACGGTTGTTCCGGGTGATTTCTCAATCACCACGCCGGCTCCCCTTCCGGTCGTCCCGACGGCTCCGGTAACTCCGGCTGCTGTGACGCCGGCCACCCCGGCTACCCCGGCCACGCCTGCGCCCGCGACCCCGGCCCCGGCTACCGAGACCATCGAGGACGACGCGACGCCGCAGGCTGCCACGCCGACGGCTAATGAGTCCGAGACGATCGATGACGAGGCGACTCCCATGGGCGCCTTCGACGAGCCGCACTGTTGGGTGCATTGGGTGATGCTCCTGGGCATCCTGCTCACGGCTGTTTATGGTATCGTGGTGGTGCGCCGCCGTCTGCACCTGGCCGACGATGTCGACGACTACGAGAAGCAGGTGCTCGGCATTGAGGACGAGCAAGCCGAGACAGTGCCTGCGACTGGCCATCAGGCCCTGTAAGAGATAGCCGCGAGGGGGCGGCCGCGAGCCGCCCCCGTCCGATACGGAAGGAGAGACTGAGATGAGAAAGAACAACTGGATCGTCACAGCGATCGCGGCTGTCGCCTGCGGAGTTTTGCTGTGGGCCTGGTTCGCTCTTGGATTCAACCACGTGGATGATCCGCTGGATCTCGTCGTGGCCGTCGCATGGTGGCTCGTCGTGGCCGCCGTGGCGGGCGGCATCGTGTGGGCCGAGGGCAAGAGGCGCGAGAAGATGCGCCTGGCCTTCGTCGGCGAG
>OLRQ01000242.1_pt1 | contig 61350 bp, 55 predicted proteins | sample 1671971 | NCBI WGS metagenome assembly OLRQ01 (sample SAMEA3136631, study PRJEB25190) | human gut metagenome | biome: human gut; feature: human-associated habitat; material: faeces | place: Austria | collected 2013
AGCCGACGACATGGCCGCCGGCGACCGCCACGAGCACCGCCGCCTTCCTGCGCAGCCAGATGCCGTCCAGGAACACGACGTCGTGCAGCTCGCCGGTGGCGGGGGCAATCGGCCAGACCCTCCAGGCCCACGCCGTCTTGCGCCAGAACGTCGCCCTGCTGGTCTTCAGGTCCGCTATAGCGTCCTTCGACAGCAGCCACTTGAGGAACGCCGCGAGCTGCTTCGCCCCGCTGTCGTGCTTGCGGACGCTGGATGCCCCGCATTCGGGACAGCGCCATCTCTGGGTGCCCGCCTTGGTCCTTCCGTTCCCCTTCATCTTGGCCCCGCAGGAGCCGCATTTTGGATTGTTCACGCCCCGTTCCCGTCTCTTGGCAATTTCCTGGATGGAAAAGCCTGTCTGAACAGGCGTGTCAAGTGCAAATCGGACACACTTTTTGAAACGCCTAGAAATTGGAGAGGCTCAATTTGAAGGATTGATTTACGCCATCTCACCTGCAGAAATAGGGCTAAATCGGACACACTTTTTGAAACATAACCCCAAAACCTACTCGACCCGATAGGTTCGAGTAGGTTCTAGTAAGGTTCGAGCAAAATGGATCTCAACTGGTCTGGCCGCAAAGCCCAGGACCACCAAAGGCAGGGAAAGCCCTGCCGTTTAGCATAAGGGTATGAAAATGAGGCGCGATGCGTCGAGTCTCCTTGGCTGCGAGTTGGAAAACAAGCACGGTAGTATAATTTCTTGAATTGGTTCTAAAGGAGCTTGTATGCAACAACCGATAACAGTCGATTCGCCTGAGGTCTTCTCTTCAGAGAAAGAAACCTACTACTTCGATCGTAAGAGCGCGCGTAAGGATACCGCCGAGATTGCGAAGCATATCTCTGCCTTTGCGAATGCGGCAGGGGGTAAACTTGTTATCGGTATTGAGGATGACGGGACGATATCCGGGTTCAAGAGGGACGGTGCTCGCGAGATCGAGGACTTCAAACGGGCGGCAATAACGGATTGCGTGCCATCACCTGCGGTTACCAGCAAGGAACTTCCCGTTGTCAACGCAGACGGTGAGGACAATCTGATACTCGTTCTTGACATCGCTGCGTCAACTGACTGGGTTATCGTCAGGAAGAGAGATAACGAGGTCTTCCTCCGCCAAAGGGATAACAGTGTCAAGCTGGACCGTGAGCAGGTTCGAGCTTTGGAGTACGACAAGAACCAGCGCAACTTTGAGGAAGAGGTCTGCACTCGTTCTTCGCTAGATGATGTGGATCATGAGGTCTTGACGCGATACAAGGTGTCTCTTGGTACCGATGTCAGCGATGAGCAGCTGCTTCGTAGCAGGGGATTCCTGGTTGACGGTCGCTTGACGAATGCTGGCGTTCTTTTGTTCTCGGATAATCCGACACGTTTCCTTCCGTGCGCCAGGGTGAGAGTACTCAAGTACGAAGGCAGTGCGAGGGAAACGGGCAGCAGAATGAACCTTGTGAAGGAACGGACGTTCGACGGTCCTATTCCTCGCGTCATCGACGAGGCGAAGGCGATGGTATCTAGCCAGCTTCGCGAGCTCCAATTCTTGGGTGGCGACGGGGTGTTCAAGATAATCCCCGAGTATCCGGAGTTCGCCTGGTTCGAAGGTCTTGTCAACGCGGTCACCCATCGCAATTACGCTATTGCCGGGGGACCATATTCGTGTTTGCCATCTTTGATGGCAGGATGGAAATCCAGAGCCCAGGCAAGCTTCCCAATATCGTCACGCTGGACAATATGTGCAATACCAGATATTCGCGCAATCCTGGCATTGCCCGTGTTCTCGCCGAGATGGGATGGGTTCGCGAGCTCAATGAGGGTGTTCAGCGAATTTACGACGAGATGCAGGGCTTTTTTCTGCATGGCCCTATCTTCAGCGAGCCAAATGATGCGTCCGTCATGCTCATTCTAGAGAACAGCATTACATCGAGAGTGATGCGTCGCGATGATGCCCTCGCAGGGGACCTAGGTCAAGAAGTGCTAGACGGGCTAAACGAGTACGAACTTGCCGCATTGAAGTACATCTATGCCAAAGGAAGAATAACCGTCAGAGAACTCTGCGCTCTGCTCGATCGCAGTGTAAAGGTTGCGAGGCCAGTACTTCGTGGACTTGTCGACAAGGGAGTCCTTGTTTGGCATGGGTCAGGCCCAAAGGATCCTTCGCAGCATTACACACTCAAGTGAGTTCGGCCAATGTAGAGTCGGCTTCACTGTATCGGTTTGAGTGGGATTGAGTAGGTCCTAATAGGTTCGAGTAAGGAGCCCCTGCTTTCGAACAATAATCTTTACTACATTGCTGGTTGCTTTCGCAATTTCAGGACCTTTTCCTTAGCGGCGGCAACTTTTGGGGCCGCCGCTTTGACGGCTAGCACGGCTGTCGCAAGAACTCCTATCGCCTCCCTTTTAAATGAGCAGGACATTGTTAAAAGGTAAATTCGGCCCTTATCTAAGATTGTTTGACCAGGGCTTTTCTCTCCCTAGCCTTCCTCGATGACGCGTTCAGGTGGTGCCAGGGCCTTTCGCCAGCGATTTCCTCAGGCGTCTGTTTCCGACCTTGGCAATGTCGCCTTTGCGCTCGTTCTCACCGCTGGAATGCTCGGAGGGCGTGAACCCGATTCAGACGGCGAGGCTCTGGGCGTTTTTGAGCTTCGATAACTCGTCGGCTTCGAGGTCGACGCTGTTCTCGGAGAGCTTCTTTTGCAGGTCGAAGCCCGTGATGCCGCACCCGTATACTTATCTGGTGGGCTGCGGAAGGGAGCGAGCCTCGCCGGTCATTATGTCGAGCGTGACGGCCTTGATCGAGCGCTCGTGGATGTCCAATCCCGCGGAGGCGTTAATATTCGGTATCGGCTCCCTTCCGTGAATGCCGCATGGTCGCCACGGTGGTTCAGGCACTCAACATTGTCGCTCTAATCTACGGATATGCATGCAGGAGGGACTTCGTGGTATTGTGCTTTACTCATATTGCCTACCGCACGAGGATGTGCTTACCCAGCGTCATTAGCTGACGACCGTTTCGGTGCCCGTTAATCAAATCGCCAAATTATTAATTATACAAATTACGACGAATAATCTTCAATGCTACGAAATAATAGTCTTTGTGAATGGGGCTATCGGTTGGCCGAGGTCTAATAACCATTTAGAAGATTTCGTTATAAACTAAATTTATGCGATGCATAATAGGCATGTTATTCGTGTTGAGGGGATGTGGTTGTATGGATAGTACATCCTTGGAGCGGCGTAAATTAGAAAACGATCTCGTCCTGAGCATCTATAACTTGCCTATCGGGAATTTGCTCATAGACTGCTGCCGAGGGCTTAAAGGTATTGTCTTTTTTGACCACTCGTTCACTAACCTAAACGACCAGACAAATAGATTTAACGCAATCTTCAATTGCAGGAGCGACGATACTGACGAGGAAACCCTTTCCCTTTATGCCAATCGATATCATGAAATAGACTTCCTTTCATGGTGTTACAAACAGCGAGAAGCCATGGTTTTCAGGTCGACCGACTTGGTTAGTCCCGAGGTGATAGAAAAGTCGAGAATACATAGGGAGTGGGAAAGCCGAATCGGCGTTTTTTACACAGCAACAGCCTGCATTGCGGCGGATGACATCCTGTACGGGACAATTTCTCTCATGCGCTCGAGGGAGCACGGTGATTTTACGGATGAGGAAATGTCTGTTTTTGAGGAGGTCAATCAGCATCTGTGCAATCGCTTTCGCTTAGCTTTTCCTAGCGGCGTGAATCGTCTCATGATGGATGCAAGCGTCGACCCTATTGCGGCAAAATTCTCTCTTACTTCTCGCGAATGGGAGATAACGTGCTTTCTGATGCAAGGGTATTCAAGATCCAGCATTGCCGAGAAGCTTTGTATTAGCGTGAATACTCTCAAGAAGCATATCTCTAATATTTATCGGAAAATGAACGTCAGCAGCACACGGCAATTCTTTGCGGAATTGGGTCGAGCCGAGAAAGGGTCTTTTCTGGACGAAAACCTGCGACGGGGGGGGGGTGATTCGTATTCTTTTGCTGTATGCGATAGGTGCAGACAGTGCAGGAGAATTGTCAAATTCGCCGGACGCGTTAGGCATTCGGTGTTTTTGGTTCTGAATGGGTCCGATACGGACCCATTTTTTTGGTAGCGCTAGCCCTGTAATACTTCATTGCGCAATTGAGGCCAATGCGAGTACGGCCCTTTGGGGTTATTGAGGGTTATCCCTGCTAGACGGCACAATTCACGACAGTAAGCCCCGTAAGGAGGGGCGGGATTCCTAAGGAGTGATTGTCGTGAAGCACGAACACTACATGGACATGAACCGCTTGAGCGACTGGAGCGTCGACCAGATTAACGAGTTGCTCGACACCTGCCTGCTGCTGAAGGAAATGGAAGAGAAGGGCGTGCGCCTCCCCCTGCTCAAGGATGTTTCCCTCGCCATGATGTTCGATCAGCAGTCGACCCGTACTCGCGTAAGCTTCGAAACCGCAATGACCCAATTCGGCGGCCATGCAATGTTCCTTGACGGCAGCGCGTTGCATGCGGGCTCTGGTCAGGAAGATATCGCCGAGACTGCGGCTATCATTTCGAGCATGGCTGACGCAATCATGATTCGCTCCAAGAGCCAGCGTGTTATCGACGAGGTCGTTGCGAACTCCACCGTTCCCGTTATCTCTGGTATGAGCTGCAATGACTTCCGTGCCGACGGCTTCGGAAGCCAGGAACAGCATCATCCCACCCAGGTTATCGCCGACCTCATTACGATGATTGAGCGCAAGCCCAAGGGTAAGAAGCTTTCCGACTGCACCTTTATGTGGCTCGGTGACGGTGCCGATGGATTCGACTGCGTCTTCATGGATCACCTGTCCCTCTTCCCCCGCCTCGGTATTCGCGTGATTTGCGCCGGTCCGAAGAAATTCTGGCCCAGCGAAGAGCTTCTTGAGAAATGCCGCAAGCAGGCCGCCGAGGATGGCAATGGCGAGATTATCTGCACTGAAGACCCCATTAAGTATGCTCCCGAAACTGACTTCTTCTACACCGGTGTCGTTAACTATCACAAGGAGGGTGTCAGCGAAGAGGAGGCTTTCGAGGTATTCTATCCGAAGTACCAGATCAACGAAGAACTCATGGCCCATGCTCCCGAGTCTGCTTGGGTTATGCATTACCTGCCTGGCAACCGCAACTGGGAAATGACCGATGCAGTTTGGGATGGTCCCCAGTCCGCCCTTCTGCCGCTCGGCGAAAATCGCCTCTATGCTCAGCGCGGCATTCTGGTTTACATCCTGTGGCCGCTCCGCCGCAATACCAGCGATGCTCTCAAGGCATATTACCAGGGCAAGGTTGAAGACCTGCTCACTCCGCGTATCCATAATTACGACTTCTAATAGGCCATTGCTGTTCGGCGCCCGCCGCCTTGCTTTAAAAACGTGCGGCGGGCGCCTTCGTCAATAAGACGCGACAGAGCTCCCCGTCGCGTCGAAGCCATTCAGATTTGGAGGCACTACAATGCGTCAGATTACCGAATCAGAGTCCAACCCCAAGGCAGACGGCTTCTATATGCCCGCCGAATATGCCCCGCAAGATCGTGTGTATATGGGATGGCCCAATCGTCCCGACACGTTTGCTTTCGGCGCCGTGCCTGCTCAGCGCACTTACGCTGGCATCGCGAATGCTATTTCCGAATTCACTCCTGTTGTCATGTGCTGCAACGAGGCCGATTACGCAAACTGCAAGGCCGTATTTAAGGACAACGAGCGCGTCACCGTCATGGAAATGAGCATCAACGATGCCTGGTTCCGCGACACTGGTGCTACCTTCCTTATTGACGGCAAGGGCGGTAAGGCCGCGACGGACTGGCACTTCAATGCCTACGGCGGATTGGTTGACGGTCTCTATTTCCCATGGGATAAGGATGCCGAAATCGCCCGTAAAATGGCCGATTATGTCGGCGTTCGTACCTATCGACCCGATCATGTGATTCTCGAGGGCGGTTCTATTACCGTCGACGGTGAGGGGACTGTTGCCGTTACCGACTCGTGCTTGCTGTCCGCGGGCCGCACGGCTTCCGTTCTATTTGCCGACGAACCCGATGCTGGCGATTGGCCTCAGTATGCTCGCAAATACGACGCCTTTAGCGAAGAGCTCCGAGAGTACATGACCGAGGAATTGAAGAAGTATCTTGGCGTCGAGAAGGTCATTTGGGTCAAAGAAGGCATCGACCCGGAGGTCACGAACGGTCATATCGACGACTGCGCCACCTTCATTGCCCCTGGAGTTATGGCGTGTATATGGACCGATGACCCCGATTATCCCTTCTATCGTCAGTGTCACGAGATTTACGAAACACTTTCGAATGCAACTGACGCAAAGGGTCGAAAGCTCAAGGTCTACAAGCTTCCGATGCCTGAGAAGCCTTGCTTCATGTCCGAGGAAGAGGCCGCATCCATCGACCTCGTTAATCCTCGCACTGCGCAGGACGAGCCCCAGATCGCTTCTTATATGAATTACCTGGTGACCAACCACGGCTGCATTGTTCCGCAGTATGGCGACAAGAACGATGAGCTGGCAGTCGAGACGCTCCAGAAGATTTACGACGAAGTATGGGGTGAGGGTGTTTATAAGTGTGTTGGCGTCGACTCTCGTCAGGTTGTGTACGGAGGCGGAAATATCCACTGCATTACGCAGCAGGAGCCCAGCGCATAAAGAACCGAACCTTCGTAAGCGACCGCTTGAGCGCCAAATGACTTGAGCCAAGCTGAGAAGTTTTGGGCGTGGGTTTCTTACGCGATGCGGGAGTCCACGCCCTTTTTGTAAAGCGCCTAAAAGCGAAAAGGCAGCTTTGCGGACTATCGTTTTCGTATGGCGGTGCCTGCCAAGTCTCCTGACGGCTTTTAGGCGAAGTGATGCTGTGAAATGCAAGGAGGGAGTCCATGAGTGACGTAGATGAAATCAGGGCTGAACTCAGTGGCAATACGAACTTCGATGAGGAGCATGAGGGCGAACTGTTCAAGCGAATTGCTGAAATCGAGGAGCAGGAGCGTCGAGGCGAGCTCGTGAAGGGGCTGAACAAGACAGACTATGCGCTTATTGTGATTATGTTTGTTGTGCTTGGGTTGCTACCTGTGGTTTGGTACGCGGTCATGTATTTCTAATGGAGGTGTATTATGGCTGATACAGATGTCAACAGCGAGGCCCAAAGCGAGTCGATGCCCGTTCTTAAGAGTGAGCGTCCTTACGGCTTCAAAGACTACACGTACGTTATCACCGGTTTTGCTTGTGCGGCATGGTGCTTCATTACGGGCGGAACTCTCGCTCTGTATGTGGGCGTGAAGACTGCCCTGATAGCCTCCATTGCGGGAAATATCGTGGCAGTGCTGCTCATGTCTCTTACTTCGCAGGTCGTTTCTTCCAAATATGGTGTTGACGCTTATACCGCCTCAAGAAGCGTTCTTGGTGACAAGGGAACGAAAGTTTTCTTGATATTGATGTCGATTTTTGTCATTGCTTGGCAGATTATTCTTTGCATGATGGTTGCCAAGGCGGTAGGAAATATTGTGCTGGGCTTCACCGGTATCGATATCACTACTGGCTTCCCAGTGCTTATTCTCTCGCTGCTTGCTGGCGCTGTTTGCTGGGTTGTTGCCTGGAAGGGTCCTGTGCTTCTGAAGAAGTTGAACGCCATCGTTGCTCCTGTTTTTGTTATCATCCTGATTTTCCTTTTTGTGGTTATCAGCAGGAATTACGGCTGGGATGCCGTTATGACTGCGCAGCCTCTTGCCCCGTTTGAGGACGAATGGATGAATTTCCTTATCGCATTTGAGTTGAGCATGGGTGCAGGGTTTTCGTGGTGGCCGAACATGGGAGGCCTGGCCAAGCTTTGCAAGACTACGAGGGCATCCTACTGGCCCAACATTATTGGATTGGTCTTTGCGGCAACCTTGGGCACTGTTATGGGTGTAGCCGCGGCATTGCTCGTCGGCGATTCCGATCCTACTGCATGGATGATTCCCATGGGAGGCCTTGCGCTTGGAACCGCTGCTCTTATCCTGGTCATTGGCGCTGATGTTACTGCTTGCTCCGTAATGCTCTACAATCTTGGCATTGGTGTGAAGCAAGTAAAGTGTTTCCTGAAGCTTTCTTGGGGTAAGGTGACGGGGCTAATTACCATCATCGCCTTTATCGGCATGATATGGGCGGAGCCTCTCTACGCTCGCTTCTATATCATTCTGGGCATTTCGAGCATGAGCTGTGCTCCCATTGCAATGATGCATCTTGTGGATTACTACATCTTCAGGAAGCAGCATATCTCAATTCGCGATGCGTACAATAACGGCAAAACATCCAAGTACCATTTCTGGGGCGGCTTCAATTGGGTTGCAATCGGAGTCTTTGCAGCATCGATCGTTTTGTATCTTGCCATTTTCGATCCCTTTGCATGCGTGCCTCATCCGGCGTTTAGGTATTGCACCGCTACGGTCGCCGTCTGTGTCTTCTGCGTAGTTGCCTACTACATATTGGGCAAGTTGCTGCTGGTGAAAAGAGGAATCGGCGGATTCCCCGGAGCGGAAGACAAGAAGGCGGCCGATCCGTCAGACGTGAATCGATTTTAACGCACGGAGCTTACATATACGGCCATCTCCTCTCTCTATGGCCGTGTGATAGAAAAGGAAGCGCCCCTTAAAGGGGCGCTTCCTTTTCCGGTTCACTGCTCTTTTGCTTTCGGCGATCAGGGATTGGACGTCGTTATCGCCTGGTAATGAAGAGACGCCCCTGTTGTACGGGTCTGATTTTGGGGCGGCGTTCCGCGCTTTCGTCGGAAGGCTACTCGCGCTTGAGCAGCTTCGTGTTTGCGAGATAAAGCGCCACCACGAGGACGAGGATGGAGACGGAGAAGATGAGCGTGTGCACCGGGTCGTCATGGTAGAGGATGATTAGTCTGATGATGGCGGTGATGCCGATATAGATGAAGTAGCGCAGCGGGAAATGAAGACCCGACTGGTAGTACTTGGTTATCAACGCCAGGAACTCGAAGTAGAGGAACCAGGTCACGATCGATCCAAGAATCTCCGAGCCGCTCATTTCGTGGGAGACGAATACAAGCATGATAAGGTTCCAGGTGCTTACCAAAAGCAGCACCGAAAGGATGCCTCCCAGAACAAACAGCACGCCCGACAGGAACAGCTGCATGAGCCTCGAAATAAAGTTGGGATCCGTAAGCCGCTTGAGTAGGCTCACTGTTTTTGCTGTGTTGTCTTCCATGTTTTCATCCTTCGAGGCGCTGGTCGACGGGGCGGGTGTCGGTCAGCCTGGTGTTTTGGTGGCTGTTTGCGTTCGAATGCTCATCCTTGGTTCCGCGCGCAATCGGCGGCTCTCCTGAGTTCGGTGCAACATTCTAAATGATACTACATTTATATCATTTAGAAGGCATGAAGGAGTTCTCATCGGTGGAGTCATTAGGCAGGCGGGTCCTTCTTCGGCGTAGCCGTGCTTGTCCGTTAAAACAGCGTGAGTTGCTCCTGCTCGGGGACCGCGGGGTAAAGAGCCGTGCTTTTCATGTCCGACGAGGCAAGCTGTTCGGCAGCCGCGTCTCCTGCAAGCCAAGCAAGAGCCCCCTGCATGGAAAGTGCGAGTGGCATACGGTCGTGAACTGGGCGCACGGCTTCGTTCGGCTCGGTCGTCACAATGGAGAATCGGTCGTCTTGCCAAATCCCTCCCAGAAGAAGGGGGCGAGTCTCTACGGAAGATTCGTGCTCTGTGGCTGCTGCCTCGAGGTTTTCCTCGCTGCTTTCGCCGGCAGGCTTGCCGCGTCCGAATCGATACGTCTGTTTCACTTTTCGACCCGTAGGGTTCAGGGCGTATTCGCTGCTCGAGGATTCGTAGAATGCCATAACGGGAACAATGCAGCGTCGTTTTTCAAACGAGTCGCTCCAGAGGGCTGAAAAGGGCGCGCGTTCTAGGCGCGTGTTGAAGACGAGCTTTCCGTCGGAGGGCATCGGATAGCCCCAACGCAGGGACCGCACGTTGAGCGTGCCGCACAAAGGCGGCTGTAGGCTGCCGTTGGCCGCGTGGGGGCCTTGGTCCGAATGGCGGGGGCTGCTGCCGCAAGGAAATGGGCAGGCGCGGCAGCTCTGTGCGCATCCGCCGTCGACAATGACGCTGACTTCCGCATTGGGGAATGCGTCTATGCGTCGCGCAGGCCAGTCGGGCACAGGATTCAGGGGCGCATGCGTTTCGAGGCTGCGAACAACGGACATAGTTTCGTCCCAGGTCAGCATTGTGAACCTTTTGCACATGGCTTGGTCTCCTGTCCTGTTTACCCTTGTATTGCGCCACGTATCGCTTCGCCCGCGCTGTCAGGCCGCTGTCAGGCCGCGTCTTTTCGGACTACCCGCCGCTTTTTCTCCGAAGACGATTGCCCGACTTCGCGGCTTCGATATCATGGATTCGTTATAAAGCGAATTACATACGAACGATGCGGTGAGTGGCGGGCTGTGAAGACCTGCGCTGTGCGCGTTGGATCGTAATGTAGGAGAGATGGTACCAGGAGGCGTCATGGCTGATCGCGAAGAGCGTAAAATCCAGGCTTCGAAGCACGAAGCCCTCATGAAAGGTGCGTTTGCAGCGGAGACGCAGGCGGCCGTTGCGGCAACGATCGTCTATGAAGAAGGGGAGGGCCGCGAGCTTTCCATCCCCGAGCCGGCTTTCGAGTCTACCGAAACCGTGGTGACCAAGGCCTTCGTTCCGGAGGCCGCATATCGCTACGCGACAGGCAAGACCCTTATCGTGGATCCGGCCGCCTTCACGCGCCCTGGCGGTACATACGAAGATGGCGCATTCGGTCCCGAGCAGGTTATTTGCTCCGAGAGCAACCTGTATCAGATTTTGTACGGCCTCAAAGAGACGTACCACGATAAGAATCGTGATTACCGACGTGGCATGCTGTGCACCGATCGTGCGGCATACATCCCCGAAGTGGTGTTTCAGCATGGCGGAACCATGCGCAAGGCCGATGTCCTGGCCATTTCCGAGCCGCTGCGCGTTCGCGCCCTCGAAAACCACCGCTCCGAGCGCGAGTGCGATACGGCTCTTGCGGCGCGCATCGAGACCATTTTGCGCATTGCCGTGGCAAACGAATGCGAAACGCTCGTGTGCGGCGCGTTTGCCTGCGGAAATCTGGGATACGCATCGTCGCAGGTGATTGAGCTTTTCAAGGCATGGATCGATGCTCATCCGGGTTCGCTCGCTCGCGTGGTGTTTGCCGTTCCGCGAGTGCATTTTGATGCCTTCGACGCCGCATTCGGCAAGCCGGAGGAGGAAGAGGCTCCTGCCGTCGTGCAGGAGGAAGACATCGAAGACGAGGACGCCTTCGATATCTCTGGCATCGACCTTCCGGAAGGCGTGACATTTCGTTCATAGAAGTAAAAGTTTATACTGGTAAAGCCGACGGCGATTGTGGTTCTCGCGGTCGGCTGCGACATGCTTCGATTGTCGCATGACAGGTGAACCGCGCGAAGAGAGCGGAGGTTTTCATGCAGTGTCAGAAATGCGGCAATGAACTATCGCAGGGCTCGGCGTACTGCGGAAAGTGCGGATCGAAGGTCGAGGAGCCTGCGGTCGAGGCTTCCGTTTCGTCGTCTGAAACATCGGTTTTCAGCCCGGTCCAGGAGGCAGCGCCCGCTTATCAGCCTGCCGTTTCGCAGCCCGCTGTTCCTCAGCCTGCTGCTCAGCCGATTCAGGCTCCGGTCGGCTATGCTCCGACGCAGCCTCAAAACTCCGTTAATCCCTACGCCCGTCCCGAGGCGGGCGTAAGCTACACGGCCCACAGCCAGACTCCTCATCAGGGTCAGCCGCCCATGCCTACTCAGCGGGGATGCCTGGGCGCTGCTTTTCACGATATTATCTCGTCGCCCGGTTGGATCAAGCGCGTACTGCTCCTTATGGTCATGAAATGCGTGCCCATCCTTTCATTCTACGCGTCGGGCTATAACGTGCAGTGGGGCGCTCAAGCCGCACGCGGCAGCAACGCTCCGCTTCCCAAGGGCGTGTTCGACCGGAAGACCTTCTTGACGGGTCTGTTCATGGCGCTGCTGACCACGTTGCTCAATATAGCCAACGTTTGGATGTTCGCCCTGAACTTCATTCCCTTCATCGGGTTCATTCTTGTATTCGTCATCAACCTGTTTGCGGGCGCTTTCTATTCGCTGGCGGTTATGCGCATGGCTTTGTATAAGGCTCTGGGCCAAGCGTTCGAGCTCTCGGAGATCTTCCGTGCATATAAGAAGCGCATCGGCTCGCTGCTTGCTGCGGCGTGCGTGCCGGCCATCATCGTCAATGTCGTTTTCGTACTGGTTCTCGTTCTGATTCTTCTTATCATGGCGGCAGTTTCCTTCGCGGGCTCTTCCATGTCGTATGGCTATTCGGGATACGGCGGCCTTGGCGCCATATCGATGCTCTCTTACGACCCTGTCGGAGCGGTGCTCGGAATCGTTTCCGCGCTCGGCGTGATGTTCTTTGTGATCGGGGCGCTGTTCTTCTTCTTTAACGGCCTTGCCGAGGTGTGGTCTATGCGTGCTGTCGGCCTGTGGGTTGCTCGCTTTGCGCCTGAGTGGGCCGAAGAGGCGAAAGATTCCAAGGGATCGCTTTCGTAGGCGATAGAAGAACGGGATGAACGTATGATTCGCATGAATGCAGCACAGCAAGGCGGCGTTGCACATCGAATTCTTCCAAGAGCGGGCCGTGCGATTGCGGCCTGCTCTCTTTTTGGGGCCATGGCCTTCGGCGTTTCGGACGCGTATGGCGGCGATGCGCGTACATCTTTCGAGGGCGACGAAGGCGGAAGGTCTGTTTTCGCGGGCGCCTTTCGTCAGGCTTCTCCGGCTCTGTTCGAGATGCTCGACGAGCGTTCTTCGTTTCTGGAAGAGGCCGCTGCGCCGCGCCCTTCCGCCGAAGAGCTGCGTACGTCGCTTGCTTTGTCGGAGGATTATCGGGGTTCGTTTTCGCACGGTCCTAAGCCTGCGGAGTATCAGAAGTACATCGTTTTGCACGATACCGAAGGATCAGCGGACGCGGCGTCCGTCATTTCCTGGTGGGATGCGAGCGGAAACGGTGTCGCAGCGCATTTCATCGTGAACAAAGACGGCTCTATCGTCCAGTGCGTTTCTTTGGATGAAATTGCCCACCATGCGGGCTTTGGGGATACGGGCCATAACGCGGCGTTCGGCGTGGAGGATGAAAGCCGAGACGATAAGGTTGGCACGACGCCTATCGGCGATTGGGCATCCGACTACGGTATGAACTCGTATTCGATTGGCATAGAGATGGTCCATAGAGGCGGCGAGGGGGATTATCCCGAAGAGCAATTGCAATCCCTTGACGCTTTGATTGCCTACATCGACGCTTATTACGGATTCAAAAGCGAGATAATTGACCATAAAGCGTGGAGAACGGGCAATTCGGATACGTCTCCTGAGTTCGCTTCGTATTTCGCGAACTATAAGGAATGTCGGGCGCACGAAGCTCCCTAGGACATAGGGGCGCACTGTGCGGCATCAAAATTTCCGCGCGTCCGTTTGGGCGCTTGAGGGCTGGCGCGTAGGAGATTCGGTACTATAGAGGACGCCTGGTTGCGTCGGTATTTGCGAGGGGGATTCATGGAGCAGCACGATAAAACATCCCAAGGAACGAACGGCTACTGCACGGCATGCGGTTCTCCGCTGGAAGAAGGGGTTTCTTTCTGCACGAAATGCGGCAATCCCGTCGCGGGCAAAGGCGCGGACGCCTCCTCGGAGCCGTCTGCTGGTGCCGCTGCGTCTTCGGATGCCGTGGAAGCCGCTACGCCTGTCTATGCTGCAACGGCTGTCGACTCTGCAGGCGCTGCGACGTCTTCCCATTATGAAACGGTGATGGTCGATGTCGAGTCCGATATGACGCGCGAGGCTCAAAATGACCGGGAGGCTGCCGTGCGGGCGACGGAGTCTCTCTACGGCGTCGAAAGCGTCGAAAGCGCGTTTGCTCCGGGGGAGGGGGTTCCTGCTGCGGCCGATGCGTCCATGAAGCAGACATCCACGGTGTCGAAAAAACCCCTGATCATTGGCATTGGCGTTGCGGTCGTGCTATTGGTGATTGTCATCATTCTTGTCGTGCTTGTCTTCGGCAAGGCGGGGTCGACGCCCGCTTCCGACGAAGGTGCCGCGCAGGATTCCGCTCCTGCGGTCCAGCAGCCTGAATCGACGGAAGGCTCTTCTGAGAAAGAAAAGGAGGAAGAGGCGGCTTCCGAGCCCGTTGTCGTCAATCTTACGGACAGCTACACGACACGCTTTTCGGAAGTGAATGAAATCACGTATCCCGCGTTTACGTTCCAGTATCCTGGCTCGGAGTGGGCTGTCGTGGACGAGTCGGTGGCAGCTTCGGGCGAGTATGTGAGCATAGAGAACTTGTGTAACGGCGCCAAGGTCTCGTACCAGCATTGGGGCTCGTACCCCTCTGGCAGTGCCGTCGCCGAATTTGTCGACGTTGAGCGCGTGGCGGATTCATCCTTCGTTCCTTCTTATGTCCAGGGTACTAACCATAGCGATTTGGGCTCTTTCGGGGTCATGCGCGGTACGCTGCGCGTTGACGGCGTCGATAACGGCACGGTCTATGCCGTTATTCCCGATGCGGCGTTGAGCAGCCCCTCGTATATGGACATGAGCTCTGGTCTTCCGGCATTCCCCTACAGCTCCTGGATCAGCTTCACATGCATGACCAACGAAGAGCTTGACAAACAGACCGAGCAAGAAGTTATCGCCATTCTTGCAAGCTTCAAAGTGGCGGAGACTTCGGATAGCGCGTCTGCCTCGAAGAAGAGCGGAGGAAGTTCGCTTTCCGATTCCAACGGCTATGTTCTTCCGGAAAGCTCTTCGAGAACGTATTCCAACGCCGAGCTTGAAGAGATGTCGGATTACGAGCTGTATCTTGCTCGCAACGAGGTCTTCGCGCGTCACGGTCGTATCTTCAAAAACAGCGATTTGCAGGAGTATTTCGGCTCGAAGAGTTGGTACGACCCCCGTTATGCGCCCGAGGAGTTCAGCGAATCTACGCTGAACGCGAACGAGAAGGCCAATATCGAGCGCATGGCCAAGATAGAGCAAGACCGCAATTCTCCCTACATCGACTAATCGCATTATGAAGTACAGGATTCACGGACACAGGCATGCGGATTTTCTCTTCAGGGAGCTGGCGGAATACGCGTGCCTGTGGGGCGAAATAGAAGATGCGCTTGCGAGCATTTCCGATGACATGATCATTAAGGAATTCGAAGGCGAAGCGCGCAAGGCAAAGTCGATATCGCAGGCCATCAATCGTCTGGTGAAGACGGAGCTGGTCAAGCGCGCATGGGAGCCCGAAAGTTATATTTTCGCCGACGAAGAGTACGGGCGCGCAGCGAAAGGCACCTGGCGATTGGATTTCGCCAAGGATGCGCTCAGCGTCGAGGTTGCTTTCAACCATCGTTCCGACATTTCATGGAACCTTATCAAACCCACCCTGGCAAGCGAGCTCAATCATGTGCAAAAGGCCATCCAGACCAGCGGCGGCGTTGTGATTACGGCGACGCAGGCCATGAAAGAGGCTGGCGGATTCGACAGCGCGGTCGGGACATACGAAGACTACGTGCAGTATTTAAGGCCCCTCGGCACCATGCTGCCGGCCCCTCTTGTCATCGTGGGGCTTGAACCGCCGGAAACGTTTCGGATCGCGGTCGAAGACGGCAAGGGCTCAAGCAAGGTCGGCCGTGTCATGAAATATGTCGCAACAACGCCTTCGGGCGAATTCGCATGCCCCGATTGCGGTTGCGTGCTTGCGGCGGACGTGTGCGGGGTTTTGGCACGCGCGTGCGATGAATGCGGCAGAGGCCTGCTTGTTCCCGATTCGCTTTTCTAGCTTTCATGCATAAAAAGCCGCGGCACCCGAACCATAAAGGAGCGGATGCCGCGGCCTTGTGTGTCCCGATTGCTCGTTAAGGCTTATGCGAAGAAGAGCTCGGAGAGGGTCATCGGGTCGATGTACTCGCCGTCTTTGTACACGCGCATGTTGCCAGAGGCGATTTCGTCGATCAGGATGACGTCGCCGTTGGCATCGTAGCCGAACTCGAACTTGATGTCGTAAAGAACGAGGCCTTTTTCCTTCAGGTCGTCAGCGACGATCTGGGTGATCTTCTGGGTCATGTCCTTGAGCTGGTCGTACTGTTCTGCGGTCATGACGCCGAGGACAACCAGGCCGTCTTTGGTGACCAGCGGATCGCCAAGCTCGTCGTTCTTGAAGGTGGTCTCAACGTAGGCAGGCAGGTCCGCGCCCTCTTCGACGTACTGCTTGTAGCGACGATAGAAGGATCCGACAGCCTTGTGGCGGCAGATGACCTCGAGGCCTTCGCCGAAGACCTTGGCGGGGAGGACTTCCATGGTGGTGTTGTCGAGGTCGGCGTTCACATAGTGAGTCTTGATGCCGGCAGCGTTGATTTTCTCGAAGAAGTAGATGGACATGCGCAGGTTCACATCGCCAACGCCTTCAATCGTGAGACCCACGGAGTTCTCGCCGGGATCGAAAACGCCGTCCTTGCCCGTGCAGTCGTCCTTGAACTTCAGCAGGTAGTTGCCGTTTTCCAGAGCGAAGACGTCTTTGGTCTTTCCGGAGTACACGAGTTCATGAGCCATGGAGAATCCTTTCCGCATGTTTTGGGCCATGATGTAACGGAGACAGTTTACTCTCATAAGCATAGCATGGAGCCAATTTCTTCATCTCCCGACAGAATTTGGTTTTTCGAAACATGTCGGAAACAAAATGGGCAGAGTGCAAGCAAGAAAGTCGTAGCTCGTGGGAGTTGTCCCTGGGAAAACGCCCTAGAGAAATCTTTCAACACAAATGAATGCCCAGAAGAGATCGCCTTTGAGGGGGCGTCTCGATGGGTCGCTCTAGAGAAAACGTCCTAGAGGAAGTAATGAAACGGATTCGGCTCCTGGCCGTCGTTCTTGCGAATGTCGTGATTGTTTTTCGGAAGCAGGTCGCAAAGGTCGACTTCGAGAGCTTCGGCAATGCGATACAGCGTCTGGAGGGACGGGTTCACCCTGCCGTGTTCTATGCGGGTAACTTGGTTTGGATGGACGTCGGCCATGAGCCCGAACTCGCGCAGGCTCAACCCCGTCCGCTCTCGGTGGCGGAGGATGTTGAGGCCGAGTTGTGTCTTGTACGCGTCGAATGTGATCATATGGCTAGCGTACGGACGCTTCGGCTGATGCTGTAACCATAGAATGTTACAAAAGAGGATAGGATGGGCGCAATGAAGAAGCGCGGCTAGGTGAATGCTGGATAAGGAGCAAGGAATGGAAGACCTCGATTTTTCTCGGCTTGACGTTGCCTTGGCAATATACGATGCGAACGACGACCCTCACGAGGCCGAGCTTCTGTGCGGTGTTGCGCTGAGAAAGGACGACCTCGAGGCGTTTTTGCACGATTTGTGCGAGCTTGCCGAGCGAAAATACGGAGGCATGCGTTTTGCCCGGCTCCTTGACGAGGACGAAGACGACGAAGCTATGGAGTCGGCATACGTTCGGTGGAAGTCGGATTCTTTGAGCCGTGTTATCGAGGAGACCGAGCGCTGTCTTGACGAGGAGAGCCGGCACGAAGGGCGCTGAGGCGCTCCTGCTCGCGAAGCATGTCTTCGAATCCCCTTAAAGCCGCAAAGGGTATGAATTGACGCGCGCGGTCGGGGTGCCGCACGGCGCGATGGGCGTGAGGCGCATGACCGCCTGCCGGCGTTGGTTCTTTTTCGGAAACGAGGTTTCTCGGCGCGTCATGCATGATGGCCTCCAATTTGGTTGTTGCGTTCCCTTGCGGTTGCCTTCTCTTTAAAGCTCATGCCTTTGAGCAGGGAGTTCTTTCCGAATTTCTCCTTCACGGCAATGGCGGTTTCTTGAAGGCTCCTCTCTTTTCTCCTGGACTCGCTTTCGTCGAAAAGGGCGGTTTGACGGCCTTCTGCGTCTATCTCCGAAAACCCTATGCTTATGCGTCTAATGAGGCGGGAGGTGTCGACTTCCTTATTGAAGAGGCGGTCGAATTCGGCGGTTATGAACAGCGAGGAGTCCGTGGGAGCGTCAAGCGTCATGGAGCATCCGTCATGGGACGGCTCTTCGGAGTGCTTGCAGGTGGACGGATCGGATCGGCTGCTTTGCGGATGGGTGCCATTGGCGTAGCCCACGAAAAGGGAGATGCGATTGGTCAATAAGCCGCGCCTTACAAGATCGAGCACGCTTGCGTCGATCATCTCGTGCATGACGAGGCGGGCGTCTTCTGCCGAATAATCGCAAGGGAGCACCTGCCCGTTGACGGTGGAGTGTTCTTTGGGCACATAGCTTTTGATGTCCGCTATGGTGCACGGCTCCTGCCCCCAGGCGTGGTCGATGAGGTATTCGGCATTGGCGCCAAACTCTTTGTACAGAATTCGGCGGTCGAGTTCCGCGACGCCTTTGAGGTCGTGAACGCCGTGCTGCGCGAGCCTACGGGCGATGCCGGGGCCTATGTTCCAAATATCGGTGATGGGGCGATGGGTCCAAAGGGTTTCTATGAAGGATCGTTCGTCGAGCACCCCGATATTATCGGGCACGTGCTTTGCTGTGATATCAAGCGCGACCTTCGCAAGGAACAGATTGGTCCCTATGCCTGCTGTGGCGCAGATGCCCGTTGCAGCGCGCACCTCGTCCATGAGCATACGCGCGAATTCTTTCGCACCGAGCGAATAGAGGCGCAAATAGGGCGTGGCGTAGATGAAGCACTCATCTATTGAATATACGTGAATGTCATCCGGGGAGACGTAACGGAGGTATACCGCATATATCTGCGCAGAGACTTCCATGTAGCGCCTCATGCGGGGCTTGGCCATGATGTAGGGAACTTCATCGGGGATTTCAAACACGCGGCAGCGGTTTTTGACCCCGATTTTTTTCAGCGCCGGCGTGATCGCCAGACATATGGTGGTGCGCGACCTTTCCGGATCGGCGACGACGAGGTTCGTTTCGAAAGGGTCGAGGCCGCGTGCGATGCATTCCACGGACGCGTAGAAACACTTCAAGTCTATGCAGATATAGACGTCTGCGCATTTGGACTGCTTTCCCACGATGCCTCCCAAAAATACGAACAAGTGTTCCTATTATAGTGCAAGATATGCTAAAGTCGAAGGGCGTTCGAGAGAAAAACGGTACGCTTCGCTACACTGAGCCAGTGCGCTTTGACGCATGAATCGTAGGGAAGACAAAGGGGAATTTGAGAAAGCAGGGAATTGCATGAATCTTGAAGAATGGCAGACACGGGTAGACAGCATAGACCTGGGCGGGATTCGTCTTTACCATGCCTACGCCTTCAACGAGAAGACAAGGCAGGTTATAGAGGGAGACATGGAAGATACGGACGAGGAATTCGTGCGCACCCGTTTCCAGCAGCAGCTCATAGGCACGCTTGTGCAGATGGACATGGAAGAAAGCATGCGCGCGAAAGACGAAGCGAAAAACGAAGAACGGCGCTAACTTTGCGAACCGTCGCCATGCCGTTCATATAAAAAGATCCCCGCAGCCCTTTGTGGTCGCGGGGATCTTGTATTCGGGCTTAGTTTGCGTGCTATTCGGTGAAGTAGCTCACGCCGCCTTCGATGAGCGGCTGGAACGTGTTGCCCGGCACGTTTTTGTACAGGCCGTAGCCATTACGCTCGGTGTGACCCATCTTGCCCAGTACGCGGCCGTCGGGGCTGGTGATGCCTTCGATGGCCATGACGGATCCGTTGGGGTTCACGCTCAGGTCCATAGACGGCATGCCCGCCTCGTCGACGTACTGCGTGGCAATCTGGCCGTTGGCAGCAAGCTGGGCGGCAAGCTCGGGGCTCGCGACGAAGCGGCCCTCGCCGTGGCTGATGGCCACGGTGTGAATATCGCCCACTTCGCACTTGCTGAACCAAGGCGAAAGGCTGGATGCCACACGGGTGCGCACCAGGCGGCTCTGGTGACGACCGATTTCGTTGAAAGTCAGGGTCGGGCAGGACTCGTCCATCGGGCGGATGTCGCCGTAGGGTACAAGCCCCAGCTTGACGAGCGCCTGGAAGCCGTTGCAGATGCCCAGCATCAAGCCGTCGCGGTTCTGCAGCAGGTCGCGTACGGCCTCAGTGACCTCGGGGGCGCGGAAGAACGCGGTGATGAACTTCGCGGAGCCGTCAGGCTCGTCGCCGCCGGAGAAGCCGCCAGGCAGCATGACGATCTGGCTGTTCTTGATGGCCTCGACGAGCGCCTTGGTGCTTTCGGCAACTGCGGCGGGCGTGAGGTTGTTGATGACCAGGGTCTGCGCTTCGGCGCCCGCGCGTTCGAACGCATGGGCAGTGTCGAATTCGCAGTTCGTGCCTGGGAATACCGGAATAATGACGCGCGGCTTGGCAATCGACCCACAGTAGGTCAAAGGCAGAGCATCGGTGTAGGTGACAGGCTCGACCTTCGGGGCCGCGGCTCGATCTTCGTCGGTGCTGCGATACGGGAATACGGGCTCGATGGCGCCCTCCCATGCTTCCTGGAGCTCGGCGAGATTGAGGATTTCGCCCGCAGCGACGAATTCGTATGCCTCGGTGGTCTGGCCGATTTCGGTAACGGACAAAAGCTCGCCGTCTTCGGGGAGCTCTGCGCCATCGGCAAGCTCTACCACGAACGCGCCGTAGTTCAGGTCGAACAGGGCGTCTGCGGAGAGGTTTTCATCGAGTTTGAGGCCGATGCCGTTGCCGATGCACATCTTGAAGAGAGCCTCGGCAAGGCCGCCGAATCCAGGGGTGGAGACGGCGAGGGCGTTGCCTTCGTCAATCAATCCTTCAACCACATCCACAGCGTCGAGGAAGCCTTCGGCCTCGGGCATGGCGGAATCTTTCTTGTAGGCGGGCTCGATCAGTACGACGCGGCTGCCGGCTTTTTTGAATTCAGGGGAGGTGACGCGATCCACGTGGCCCACGGCGGTAGCGAAGCTGACCAGGGTGGGGGGAACGTCGAGCGTCTCGAAGCTGCCGGACATGGAGTCTTTACCGCCGATGGCGCCGACACCAAGCTCTACTTGCGCCTTCAACGCGCCGAGAACCGCGGCAGCGGGCTTGCCCCAACGCTGTGCTTCGTTGCGCAGACGCTCGAAGTACTCCTGAAAGGTCAGGTAGGCGTTCTCGCGCTCAAAGCCTGCGGCAACAAGCTTGGCGATGCTTTCCACGACGGCCACATAAGAGCCCTCGAACTGATTGGCGGAAGACAGATAGGGGTTGAAGCCCCATGCCATGCCGGAGCACGTGGTGGTCTCGCCGTCAACAGGAAGTTTGGCGGCCATGGCCATGGCGGGGGTGAGCTGGTTCTTGCCGCCGAAGGGCATAAGCACGGTGGCGGCGCCGATGGTAGAGTCGAAACGCTCGGAAAGGCCTTTGTTGGAGCAGATGTTGAGGTCGGTCACCAGGCCGAGCATACGTTCCGCGAGGGTGTCGCCCTTCCATTCGGGGGTATAGCGGCCACCTTTTTCGATATGGACATCTTGGCTTTTCGGCGCGCCGTTGGATGCCAAAAATGCGCGGCTGACGTCGACGATGGCATCGCCGTTCCAGGTCATGCGAACGCGGGCCTCTTCGGTAACTTCCGCAATCGGGGTTGCCTCGAGGTTTTCCTCATGTGCGAGCTCGATGAATTTCTCGACGTCCTCAGGCGCCAAGGCAACGGCCATGCGCTCCTGGCTTTCGGAGATGGCCAGCTCGGTGCCGTCAAGGCCGTCGTATTTCTTGGGAACGCGATTCAAATCGATGGACAGGCCGTCTGCCAGCTCTCCCACGGCGACAGAGACGCCGCCAGCGCCGAAGTCGTTGCAGCGCTTGATCATTTCGCATGCGTCCTTGCGACGGAAAAGGCGCTGAATCTTGCGCTCGACGGGGGCGTTGCCCTTCTGGACCTCTGCGCCGCAGGTCTCGATGCTTTCAAGATTGTGCGCTTTGGAAGAACCCGTTGCGCCGCCGATGCCGTCACGGCCAGTGCGGCCGCCAAGAAGCACCACGATATCGCCCGGAGCCGGGGTTTCGCGGCGAACATGATCTGCGGGCGTTGCGCCCACGACGGCTCCGATTTCCATGCGCTTTGCGGCATAGCCGGGATGGTACAACTCATTGACCTGGCCGGTTGCAAGGCCGATCTGGTTGCCATAGGAAGAATAGCCGGCTGCGGCGGTGGTGACCAGCTTGCGCTGGGGCAGCTTGCCCTCGAGCGTTTCAGACACCGGAACCGTGGGGTCTGCCGCGCCGGTCACGCGCATTGCCTGATAGACGTAGCTGCGGCCGGACAAGGGGTCGCGGATGGCGCCGCCCACGCAGGTTGCTGCGCCGCCGAAGGGCTCGATTTCCGTGGGATGGTTATGGGTTTCGTTTTTGAAAAGATAGAGCCAATCCTGCTCTTCACCGTTCACGTCGCACTTGATTTTGACGGTGCAGGCGTTGATTTCCTCGGATTCGTCAAGGTTTTTCAGAATGCCCTTGGATTTGAGCCACTTGGCGCCGATGGTGCCCATGTCCATGAGGCAGACGGGCTTTTCGTCGCGGCCGAGCTCGTGACGCATGGCGAGATACTGCTCGAATGCGGCTTTCACGGCTTCGTCGTCAATCTGCACGTTCTCAAGAACGGTGCCGAAGGTGGTGTGGCGGCAATGGTCGGACCAATAGGTGTCGATCATCTTAATTTCGGTGATAGTGGGGTCGCGCTGCTCGTCTTCGGCGAAGTATTTCTGGCAGAAGGCGATGTCGGCTTCGTCCATGGCAAGTCCGCGCTCGGCGATGAAGGCGGCAAGGCCCGCTTCATCAAGCTCACGGAAGCCTTCGATGACTTCGACGGCCTCGGGCGTCGGATGCGCCATTTTGAGCGTGCTGCGCTCTTCGAGGGATGCCTCGCGTGCTTCGATGGGATTGATGACGTAATGCTTGATGGCGGCAATATCCTCGTCGGAAAGGGCGCCTTCGAGCATGTAGACTTTGGCGCTCAAGACCTCGGGGCGTTCGCCCTGGCTGATGAGCTGAATGCACTCGCTTGCGGAAGCGGCGCGCTGGTCGAACTGGCCGGGCAGGGGTTCGACGGCAAAAACAACCGCGTCTTCTGCGGCGGGCAGTTCGGCAAACGCATTGTCGGACTGCGGCTCGCTGAAAACGGTGGGAACGCATTGTTCGAACAGTTCGTCGCTTGCGCCCTCAACGTCGTAGCGGTTGATGAGACGGATGCCCGTGAGGCTTTCGATGCCGAGGATGGTGCGCAGCTCATGCAAAAGCTGATGCGCCTCGACGTCGAAGCCGGGCTTCTTCTCAACATAAATACGAGAAACCATGGGTTTCCTGCCTTCCCGGAGTCGTGATAGAAGTCGGATGGAATGCGCATGCCTTATTGTGTCGCAAGCGCGTATCTTTTCATGATAAAGCCTTGTGCAGAAAACGGGGCGCATTATTGCCTGGGAACGGGTAATTCATACGAGAAAACGCATGAAAACCCGCAGAGGAGGCGGGCTTTCATGCGTTTGTCTAGATGAAGCTAGAAGCTATATTGTTCCTGCTATTGGGAATCGCGCCATGTACGTACGCGCCCATGCTCGTCCCATGCGGCATCGTACCCGTGCTCGATGAGCCTTTCGAGCGCCTCCTGCTCTTTGCCGGCGGGGACGTCTACGCTCTCAAGATATACGCGCTGGAACCTCGGGCTGTCGTAATAGAGCTCCGTTTTGAACGGGTTGCGCTTCTTGCCGAAGATCGTGTATGCCTGATAGGCGAATACGCAGGCGTTGAACAGGAGAGCGATGACGGAGATGGTCATATGTGCGGCGGGGCTGTTCGTCGAGTGGACGACGAATGCGGGGTGCAGGTAGAACCAGGGGATGGTCATCGTGACGATCATGTTGAAGGCGAGGGTGCGCACGCGGTGTTGCGCATAGGCTCCACGCTTGATGAAGAAAGCGGGAATGGTGCATGCGGCAAGAAGGATAAGGCCGCAGTACATGGAGCGGTCGGAAACGCTGTTGTAGGTGTATGCGAAATTCCACAGGTCGTATCCGATGATCCAGAACCACAGCTGATCGGGCCAGACGTAGTCTTTCTTTTTACCGCGGCTGACGATGATGCCGAAGAATCCGCAGATGCAGACGGCGTTTAAGATGCCGGCTATGCCGTTGATGATGTTCCATGGTCCTCCTACGACCATGTAGCCGTCCACGATGCCGTTGACGCCCGTAAGCTGAAAATCGCGGATGCAGGCTTCCAGGATGTTGATTGCAAAGATGACAGGCGGAATGCAGACGATGTACTTCTTCTGGAACGCGGGGAAGTAGACAATCAGCCAGCCCAGAATGGCTCCGGCGAGGCATGAGTACGTTTTCACCCATTGAAACCACGTACCGGCTCCTGTGCCCTCGACGGCGGTGTGGGGCCAGACGAAGACGGTCAAAACGGCGGGAAGGGCGATGAACAGGACCCCGCCGATCCATTTGTTGGCGCGAGAGAGCTCGTTCATGCCTATGAGGAAGATGAGGTAGAGAACCACACTGACGCATGCGGTTGCGGATAGGGGTTCGTAGAAAAACACGGAGCACCTCCTGGTATCGAACGTTCCCTGTTTTTCGCATGCTATCAGTCCAGTTTTTTTGCGTTTTGACGATTGATGCTTGATATGACAGTAGAAGCTGCGGGTGGTTGCCTCTTTTCGGCAAGAAGGTCGGCATCTGCCGTGTTTTCCCGATTTTCGATGCGGATCTCGCTTTCTTCTCCTGCAGGTATCCAGGGAGGGCGTTTTCGAAGTACTCTGTGAGAAGCGTTGTGTTAGCTCGTGCTTTCGGAGGGGGTTGTCGTGGCTTTTTCGGATTCAAGTGTAGCGAATTGCGGCTGGTCCGAGCCGATTCATACGGTTACGCGATGCGTGCGGACGAGCAAAAGATGCCAAGGCGTGCCTGGTGATATCGTGCTGGCCGCGCGACTTCTTTTCGAACGTGACGGGGTCAAGAAGACGACGCTTACCGCCGTGGCGAAGGAGGCGGGAATAACGCGCACGCTTCTCTATTATTACTTCGAGGACAAGGATGCCGTCGTGCAGGCGGTCGTCGAGGATTACGTCGAAGACATCGTGGAGAGTGTGGCGACGTGGAACGAGCAGAGGGTTTTCGGGAACACCCCGGACGAACTGCGAAAATGCGTTGCAACGTTTCGCCATGTTCTCTATATGTCTTCGGGCGAGCCGCGCCCAATGTTTAGCGTGCTCGATGAATTGGGGATGCGTGACGAATTCGCCGCGAAGGCCGTGCGCGAAGCGGTCGATTGCATTTGCCGAAACATCGTTTCGGAATACACCGCCTATCGAATCGTGGAGATCGATATGGTTCCGGAGACCTTCGCCTTGGTGCTGTACGGGGTTGTCGGACTGATGAAAGCGAAGCCCGACATTACCGATGACGAAATTTCGCGGCTTATCGCCCAGACGTTGCGGGTGGACATGCGCGTGTTGCAACCGCCTCCGTGGTCCGAATTGCCACGCGGCGACGGAGTCTGATGGGACTTTTGGTCTGAGAGGGTCCTACCACGTGCGCCAGAAGTCCTGGATAAGGTCCTGTCTGTTTGGGCGCCCTGTCTTTTGGAGGATGTTGTGCACGTGCACTTTCGCCGTGCTTGGCGCAACGCCCATGGTGGAGGCGATATTTTGGTTGTCGAGGCCAAGGAGGATAAGCTTGAGTGCCTCCATCTCGCGCTTTGAGAGCCTGTGCCTTTTGGCGTAGAGCTCAAGGTTGCCTTCGATCGCCGATTCGACGTGGTCATCCTCTCGCGTGGGAGGGTTTTCGTAGCGAAGAGAGAGCGCTCGGTAGGCACTTACGCATGAAGCTGCTGCGCAGATAAGCATGAGAACCTCTTCCGAATAATTTCGTTCGCCATCGAAATGTGTTGCGCGGAAAAGCGATATTCCGTAGAAAAACGAAGCAATATCTTCGAAGAAGATGCAGGCTCCTCCGGCTGCGAGGGCGAAATAGACCGCTTTGTGGCGGCGCATTCTACCCCGTTCGGTAGGGTCGAGCGTGGTGATGTAGCGAAAAACGATGAATACGACTATCCAGAGCAGAAGCAGCGTTCGCATGGAATAGAAGGCGAATCGGGCAAGAGGGCTTGAAGGGATGAGGAAGAGCGCAGCAAGGCTTCCTATGACGAACATCGCGCCAGGGGCAGCGAGAAGCACCGTTCTTTTTTCGCCGACGAAATCGCACACAAGAAGCCAGAGCGAAATGTATATGCCCCCGCCTGAAACCACGGATCCGAGGGAGCGAAGCGTCAAATAGAGCGGATCGGATTCGAGGTTTGTCGCGATGCCGACGAACTCATCCTGGAAGATGAGCGATACGTCGATGAAGTAGAAGAGGAAAGACCAGAACGCGAAGAGAAACGTTCGACGATGGGAAACTAAATACACGGCAAGGCATGCTGCTGAGGCAATGACGGATATAAGCTGCACGATGACCGTGAGGTAGAAGTAGAGGAGTTCCATTCGGCGCCTTTCGCATCGCGAATGCTTTCTGAAAACATCGACATGGTAGCGTAATACGTTGATATTTGTCTTCCGCATTGCCTCGATAACGTTGATACCGGCATGTTTTCGGGGAGTTTTCGATGTCTGTTCAAAGAAAAAACAGAGCTCTTATCAGGGGTTTATATATGGTTTATGGATTTAAACGCGGAAATACACCAGGTTTTATCCCACTTGTATACATACCTTATACCTTTTCAAAGAAAGGGAAGTGCTTGCATAATCGTTTTGCGATGTTGGCCAGGGCGCAAACAACGCTGAATCCCCGCCCTATTGAAGCCGGCATCCAAGCGACACCCATGGCTCGGCGATTTTGTTTATGGCTGAACCAAATTGCCGCAGCATTGTCTACCCGACGGCGGCGCATGAGGGCGGACTCGCGAGAGAGAGGCGCGTGTCCGTTTTCGAGAGAGGATGCGCGGTGCGACGCAGCTTCGCACCTTCGCCGTTCGGGTGCACGGTTCACCGCTGGTCTGGTCGATTTGCCCCCAATGCCCCCTTTGTTTCGACCGGGCATAGCCAAAAAACGCTGCCATCACCCCTGTGTCGCAGGCAGCATATACATGCGAATCGAGGCCGTCAGTGTGGTGCTGACGGCCTCGATTCGTTTATGCGGCTGATTATGAGAGATGGTGGGTTGGTAAGGGTGCGGCTCTAGCGAACGCCTGCAATCGGCTTTTCTGCATCAGGTGCAGGGGTGCCCGGGTTGCAACAAGCTACGCGGCGAAAAAGGTGAGGTCGTTTTTCTGTCGGTGGCGGTTCATGACGCGTCGCTCAAGCTCTTGGAGGCTCGGCGGCGTCCAAGAAATGGCGTTTGCGCCGGCTTCTATCGTGGCGAGGATGGTCTCGTCGCTTGGACCGCCGCTCGCCATAATCGGGAGATTCGGATAGGCCCTGCGCAGGTCCTCTACGACATAGGCGGTTTCTTTTGCCGCGGCCACATTGACGATGCGTGCTCCTGCGGCAATCTGGTCGTGAACCAAAGCATCGAGCTTCGTGGCAGTGACCACGATGGGCACGTCGACGCGTTCGGCCATGCCTGCGATGGTGCGCGGGTCCGTGGACGCGTTGACTACGACGCCCGCTACGCCCTGCATGTCGGAATGAACGGCTAGATCGATTGCGCGCTGTCCGGTCGTAAGGGAGCCGCCCACGCCGGTGAGCACGGGAACTTCCGAAACGGCGAGGAGCGCCTGAGTGATGGCGGGCTGGCATGTGAACGGATAGACGGCCAAGACGGCGTCGGCGTCGGAGTTTCGTATCACGGCGACGTCGGTCGAGAAGACGAGCGACTTCACGCAACGCCCGTATAGCGATATTCCGCTACATTGCTTGATTGCCTCGGGGACCCGAATTCCCACGCCGCGCAATGTGCCCTCAACTTCGAAAAGACCGGCCTCGCTCATGCCGCTCACCTCCTGCCTTGTAGTATTGCGGTACTGGAAAGTGTAGGCCGAGGGTTCGTAGATTGTTCGGTTCGTAGCCGAGCGTTACCGATTCGAAACCAATTTTTATCAAGGTTTTTGCAGAATAACCCCCAGCTTATTCGACGCTGGGGATTGCGAAGGGCGCTTTGCTTGCCTCTTTCGCAATCGGCGTTTGTTCCGGCTGCGTTCGTCGTTTGACGGGAGGATTCGTGCAGATATCCACCAGATTCACCCTGGCAGTGCATTCGCTGCTTTATATCGTTCGGTTTTCGGGGGATTGTCGCGTTACCTCGAAACGCGTCGCCGCAAGCACGGGGGCGAATCCCGTTGTTATCAGAAGGCTGTTCTGCCAGCTTAAGGATGCGGGCATCATCATGGTCGAGCCCGGCGTTGGCGGGGCAAGCGTAGTGAAGAATTACGACGAAGTGACGCTTCTGGACGTGTTTCGAGCTGTGGAAAGCACGGAGAGCAACCTGTTCGCCTTTCATGATTCGCCGAATTCCGATTGTCCCATCGGGGGTGCAATCCATGAAGTTCTTGACGGGGAGCTTGAATCCGCCCAGCAGGCGCTCGAGGAGCGCCTGAGGCAAACGACCCTGCAGGACCTCCTTGGTCGTCTGCCGTCATAGTGCGCATTGCCTAACAGGTCGGTAGGGTCCGGCCTTCGTTTTCTACTGCAGCGACCAAGGGAAAGCCCGGCCTGTCGCTCTTTTTGTTTGGCCGAACCCACAAGAGGGGTCTTCACCCTATGGCTCGAAAGTACGATAGTGAAAAGGAAAGCGATGCCGCCGCGCGCTATTCCTGAAAATGGGCCATGGTGCTACGACATCCGAAAGGCCGCTGCGTAACGCAAAGAGCACGGCTGGTAATTGATTGCTCTCGCGCGAAAGGGGAAAATATGCAGATTATCGAAGAACAGGTTTACGCATTTTCCAAGGACAATGCGCCGTGCGCTACGGCGCAGCCGGGTGAGATGCTCAAGTTTGTTACCAAAGACTGCTTCAGCAATCGCATCCCCGACGAGAATACCACGATGGCCGATTTGGACTATACGTACGGGTTCGCCAATCCCGCAGCCGGCCCCGTTTATATCGAAGGCGCCGAGCCGGGAGATGTGCTTGTGGTGGATATCTACGAAATCGAGGTTGCTGACGAAGGGACCGTTGCCACCGACGATCACTGCGGTCCGCTTTTCGAAGGCACCGACTATCGCACCAAGAAAATTAAGATCAAAGATGGCGTGGCGGATTTCAACGGCGTGAAGATTCTCATCAACCCGATGATCGGCGTCATTGGCACGGCTCCTGCCGGCGAAGACGTGATCGACGGTTTCGTGGGATCGCATGGCGGGAACATGGACAACAAGCTGATCACCAAGGGAACTCGCCTGTATCTGCCCGTTCGAGTTCCGGGTGCATTGTTGCAGATGGGCGACGTGCATGCCGCCATGGGAGACGGCGAGCTGTGCGGCACGGGCATAGAAATCCCTGCAGAGATCACCGTTAAAGTGCAGCTGGTGAAAGACTTCGAGCTCAACTGGCCCGTTCTTGAGACCCATGACAAATGGTACGTCAACGCCAACGCTCCTAAATATGACGAAGCGCTCATGAACGGCTCGAAAGAGATGCAACGTCTGCTTATGGACGTCACGGGTTGGGATCCGGTCGAGACCTATATGTATATGTCCATCCAGTCTGACGTCGAAATCAGCCAGGGCTGTGAGCCGTGCGAGGTGCAGCTTTCCCTGCGTATCGGCACGCCGAAGCTTCCGCAGTTCGCTCCGCTGGTGCCGCGTCCGTAATTGTCGCCAGCGCTTTGACTGGCTGGCTAGACTTGCTCGCCTCGCGTTATCGCCGCTTTTGAGAGCGTCGAGCGCGAGGCGCTTTTTTTGTTTGCGAAGGCTTTTAGGGGCGAGGGCTCATTGTTTGCGGAGCGCCGAAAAGGGGCTTTTACGGCAAGTTTGCCGCCTGCCCCGACAATTGCACCGTTCGCCGCAGGGACTCCAAAAGAGCATTTTGCTCGGTGCTTTTGCGTTCGCTTTAGCGCAGCAAAGTGATAGAATCCACAGCATCAACAAATCAGACAAGACCGAAGCCGGATGGTCGTCTAAGGCATCCGGCTTCGATCGCGTCTGAAGGTAGGTTCGGATTCGAAAGAAGGTGTCTAATGGCGGAAAACAAGACTGCCGCCAAGGGCGCGAACGCCTCGCTTGAGCAGTTCGGCTACAAGCAGGAGCTGCGTCGCGGCCTCGGTCTGTGGGACGTCGTTTTGTACGGCGTGCTGTTCATGGTCATCATCGCCCCGCATTCTATCTGGGGCTTGGTGCAGCAGCAGGGTTTGGGCATGTCCACCCTGGTGTACCTCGTTGGCTTCGTGGCCATCGGCTTCACGGCATTGAGCTACGTGCGCATGAGCAAGCGTTTCCCCATTGCAGGCTCGGTATATTCCTACGTGCAGCGCGGCCTGAACCCCCATGTGGGCTTCATGTCCGGCTGGATGATTCTGCTGGATTACTGCATCACCCCCGCACTGCTTTACACCATGGTCGCAAACTGGGGCGTCATGCTGGTTCCCGGCAGCCCGTGGTGGCTGTGGGTCATCGTGTTTGTGGCGTTCAACACGTTCGTGAACATCCGCGGCGTTTCTATGACGCGCGGCGTAGACTTCGTCATCTTCGCGGTTGAGATTGTGGCCGTGATTGCGTTTGTGGCTCTGGGCTGCAACTTCATCATGGGCGGCGGCGGTGCTGGCGAGTTCAACATGGATCCGATCTGGCAGCCTGAGGTGGTCACCCCCACCTTCATCGCTGCTGGCATCTCCATTGCTGCGCTGAACTTCCTGGGCTTCGACGGCATTTCCACGTTGGCCGAGGAAACCCGCGAGCCCGAGAAGAACATCGGTCGTGGCATTATGATCGCCCTGGGCATCATTATCGTGTGCTTCTCCGTCCAGACCTACCTGGCCTCGCTCATCCAGCCCGATTGGGCCTCGTGGACAGAAGAGCATGCCAACAACGCGTTCTTCTATGGCTGCCAGCTTATCGGCGGCGACATCTTTATGAAGATCATGCTGGTGGTCAATATCGTGGCGGTGGGCATCGCCAACATCATGAACGCGCAGCTCGCTGCTTCCCGCTTGCTGTTCTCCATGGGCCGCGACGGCGTGATTCCTCGCATCTTCGGCAAGGTGCATCCCAAGTTCAAGACCCCGTGGGTGGGCTCCGTCTTTATCGGCGTTGTTGCGCTGATTCTGGTTGGTATTCTCGGTATGGCCGACTTGGCCACGCTGGTAAACTTCGGCGCGCTGTTCTCGTTCATCCTGCTGAACTTTGCCACCTTCTGGTTCTTCTTCGTCAAGGAAAAGCAGCGCAAGAGCTTCGGCGATATTGTGAAGTACCTGGTCTGCCCCTGGATCGGCATCGCGATTCTGGCGTATGTGTTTGCTGGCTTCCAGCCGATGACCTGGGCAATGGGTGTCACGTGGTTCGTCGTCGGCATGATTGTGGCTGCCGTGAAGTCCAAGGGCTTCAAAGAGGTTCCCGAAGCGTTCAAGCATCTGGACGCATAAATGTTTCGAACCTGTTTCGACATGCGTCGTTGCAGGTCGAACAATAGGTGCATCTGCGGCTCCGGCGTTATGCTGGAGCCGTTTTTATTTCGCGTGCTGTTTGGTAAAGCGGTAACACGCGGTTTGCGAAGGGCATAGGGAAAGGATTGGCAATGGCGGATATCGTTATCTCGGGAGAAGCGACGCTCGAGGAGATTCGCGCGTTTTTTTCGAACGATCGCTATGCCACGGTGGCGTGCGGCGCAGCGATCGAAGAGGCAAGGCCGGGGTTTTCCCGCGTTTCGCTATTGCTGGGCGACAATCATCGCAATGGCCTCGGGTCGGTTATGGGCGGCGTGCCTTTCACCATGGGAGACTTCGCTTTCGCGGTTGCGGCGAATGTGGGCAATCCTCCTACGGTATCCACGAATTGCAGCATAGACTTTCTCGGGACGGCGAAGACCGACAAGCTCGTTGCCGAGTGTCGGGTGGAGAAAGACGGACGAACCCTCTGCTTCGCTCGTGTTGATGTGACGGATTCTTCGGGCAATCCCGTGGCTCGCATGAATGTGACAGGGTTCAGGAAAAGAATCTAAGGGAGATGCCCTGCCAACCCGATGGAGCGACCGAAAGGCCGATTTGTTGAAGACGGCTGGCAAGGACACGGTAGCATAGTGCAGATTGCGCCAAAAGCGCTCTGAGTGAATCCATGAATAAAAGGGGGCAGATAATGGCAGAGATTCTCGAAGCTATCATGTTGGTGTGTTTTGGACTGTCGTGGCCGATGAACGCGCTCAAAAGCTACAGGGCTCGTACGGCGGCCGGTACAAGCTGGCAATTCTTGACGCTTATTTGCTTGGGGTATATCGCTGGTATTGCGGCCAAATTCTGTTCTGGATCTATAAGTTGGGTGCTGGCGGTGTATTTCATCAACCTTGCATGTCTTGCCGTGAACTGGGGGGTATATTTCCGCAACAAGAAGCTCGATGCGGCCGAGGCGGCGGAGAAACAAGCGGCTGCATAGCCCGGGGTCGAAGGGGCTCTTCCTTTCGCCGATTCGGCAGCAAATCCAAGGCGAGTGGCGTTTTCGCGGCGGCGTTCGTTGCTATACTTCGCGTATGATCTAGCGATGATGCTCGGATTCGCAGACGCTTTCACAAGGAGGAAGAATCATGGAAGAAAAGAAAGGCCCTGCGGCCCCTCAGCCTGCGCCTGATAATCAGCCGAAATCCGATATTTCTGCTGAGCCCGCAGCTCCGGCGGCTCCTGTAGAGCCTCCTGCTCCCACTGCTCCTGCGGCGGCTCCTGCCGAGCCTGCAGCTCCCGCAGAGCCTGCCGTTCCTGCTGAGCCTGCAGCTCCGACGGCTCCCGTTGCCCCCGTCGCCCCGGCCGCTCCTGCTTCGGCGCCTCGGGCCGAGGATGCTGTTCAGATGCCGCAAGCTCCGCAGCAGCCCGTTTCCGCGCCAACGCAGCCGTTCAACCCCGCGCAGCAGCCGGCTCAGCCTGTTCCTGGCCCTGTGCAGGCCCCCTATGGCGCCTATCCGCCGCCTCCTGCTCCAAATTATTCCGCTCCGTCGAGCGGCAAAGCGACGGGTGCGCTCATCTGCGGCATTCTCGCTATCGTGTTTTCTTTCATCCCCATCGTGGGTATTATTCTGGGCATTGTCGCCATCGTGCTTGCGTCCAAGGCCGTGAAATTTGCAGGTAAAAGCGGCAAGACCACGGGCGGCAAAGTCTGCGGCATCATCGGCATCGTCTTCTCTGTCCTATGGGCTATTTTTTCGTTCGTTTTGACCATGGGTATCATAGGCGGCATAAATGCCTATGAAAGCGATTACGTTCCCTCCGCCGATGTTCCCACGACTTCTTCTCCCCTTGCGGAGGATATGGGCGCCGAAGAGCAGGCGATAGCCGACCTTGTTTCGGCCGAGCTCGATAAGTACAAAAACGCTGATTCTGCAGCCTTGAGCGCTCTTGGCGCCGAATACGACGATGAGGATATTGTCACTATCGACGGTGCGGATATGAGTCTGAGCGACCTCGGCATCGACCCCAATGAAGTTGCCGCATGGGCTACGACCGATTTCGACTATTCCATCGATAGCGTCTATATCAATTCCGACGGAGCTACCGCAACGGTATATGTCGATACCACCGAGCGCGATTTCTTTGAAATGGGCATGCTTTTCAATGACCTGCTCAATGAATACGTTAGCTCGGGTGCGGCAGATACGGCCGACCTTGAAACCGCCAAGGCAAAGGTTGGCGAGCTGTACGCCCAGGCCATGGCTGAGAGCACCGCAATGACCGACTATTATGCGGCATTCGACATAGTCAACGAGGGCGGAACGTGGCGGATTCTCGAAGACTCTCTTGAGGAGGAGCTGGATTACGTCTTCTCGACGTTCTAGGCCTTTGGTAGCGACATAGGTACACCTTGAAAGGAAGTGCGGCATGCCGCACTTCCTTTTGCGTATGGGCCGCTTTTAAAGCATGCGGGTATGCGCAGGGCGTATACTTCAAGCGTTTTCGGCAAAGCTTCAGGCAGAAAGTGGCAACATGATAGGCACTATCGTTAACGTTGTCGCCATTGTGGCGGGCAGTGTTGTAGGCGGCACGCTGAAAAGGGTTATGAGCGAGCGCGTGAGCAGCACGCTATTTACCGCTATGGGCGTGGCGGCAATGGTTCTCGGCATCAACTCCGCCGTTCAGAATATGTCGAACAGCTCGTACCCGGTGCTCTTCATTGCAAGTCTTGCCATAGGTGGCGCCATCGGCTCTTCGCTTCGTCTAGGGGAGCGCATGGGGAATGCCACGTCACGTAGGGGCGGCAAGGAGCTCGGTCAAGGCCTCGTTACGGGATGCCTGTTGTTTTGCGTAGGCACGCTTTCCATCCTGGGTCCCGTGCAAAGCGCATTGTACGGAGACGCCACGTTCCTGTTCACCAACGCTATGCTCGACTTCGTGACGTCTATGGTTTTGGCCTCGACTTACGGAGTGGGCATATGCCTTGCTGCCGTGGTCTTATTCGTCTGGCAGGGTTCGATCTATGCGCTCACGGTTCTTTTGGGCGATTTCATTTCGGGGAGCATGATGACCGAGCTCTCCATCGTGGGCGGATGCCTCATCATGATGTCCGGCATTTCGATTCTGGGACTCAAGGAAATCAAAACGCTCGATTTCCTCCCTGCCCTCGCCGTGCCCGTTCTTTGGTGCCCGATTGCGCCTCTTTTGTCTCACCTGCTTTAGGGTATATCTTTTCTGACCAGGTATTTTAAAGAAATATACCCGCAAGAGGGCGATGGCTTTCAGGGGTGGCTCCTGTAGTGTCGAAGTCGTAGAAACGCCGCCAAGAGGGAGGCGGATACGTTCTCTGGCACGAACAGGAGAGGGATCATGAAAGACCATGCAATGAATCGTCGTAGCTTTTTGACGGGCTTTGCTGCAACGGGCGCGCTTGCTGCAGCCGGGGCCGCGCTGACCGGTTGCGCTCCGAGCACGAGCTCGTCTGATGCGAAGGACGGCGCAGACGGGCAGCAGGGCTCGTGGCGCGATAAGCCGGCCATGCCCGAAAAAATCGATGAGACCGTCGACGTCGATATCGTTGTGGTCGGTGCCGGCAACGGCGGCCTTCCCGCCGCAACCACGGCCGCCCAAGAAGGCGCCAAGGTTCTCGTGTTCGAGAAGGGCGGCGCTATTGCGGCGGCACGCGAGGCAATCGGCGCGCTCAATTCCAATCTCGCTCCCGATCATCATGAGGACGTTCCTACGCTTTTGAATCATGCCAACATGACGCAATCTGGCGATGCGAACATGCTTCTCTACAAGACTTGGGCAGAAAAGTCCGGTGAAATGATCGAGTGGATGGAGGAGACGCTTGGCCCCAAGGGCATGCTCTTCCCGTTCGAGTGGCATTGTCCCGACGACGCTCATGCGTATTATCCCGCCATGTGCTACAACCCGTGCCTTGACGAGTACAACCCGGAAGGTCCGAACTATGGTGCATACATGCATCTCGAGGTTATGGCGGATGTTTTCCAGAACGAACTCGGCGGAGAAATTCGCTTTCTGACGCCTGTCCAGCAGCTTGTGCAGGATGATTCGGGAAAGGTGACCGGCGTCATTGCCGTTGACAACGACGGAAAGGTTATCCAGGCCAATGCATCTAAGGGCGTTATCGTGTGCACGGGCGGCTATGGTGCGAATGACGAGATGCTGCAGGACCTGTGCCCCGGAAATACCAACTGGTGTGCGCTGCGAGACAGCAACACCGAAACCGGCGATGGCATTCGCATGGCGTTGTGGGCGGGCGCCGAGCTTGAGGCGGGCGGTGCGGCTATGATTTGGAATCGCGCCATTCTGCCCGATGGGTTCGAATTCGACGGGTCTTATACCGGCGGCGATATCTTCCTTCCCGGTAGCCAGCCGTTCCTACATGTCAACATCAACGGCGAGCGTTTTATGAACGAAGACCAGTGCTATCCGATGAGCTATGCGGGCGGCGCGAACCAGCCGGGTCATTATTCCTGGATCGTATGGGACGGCAATTATTGGGAAGACATCGTTCAGTTTGACACCTGCGGTTGCTCCCGTCTCGCCCCTGCTCCTGCAGGAACGGCTTTCAATGCCGATGTGTATGACTGCGAGGCTATTACGCCCGAGCATCTCGACGAGTTCTGGCTCAACCCGCGTATCGAAAACGGCTCCTTGAAGAAGTGCGACACGCTCGAAGAGCTCGCCGATGCCATGGGCTTCGACGCCGAGAACAAAGCGACGTTTCTTGCCACGGTCGAGCGTTACAACGAGTTGGCCGAAGCGGGGGAGGATGTCGATTTCGGAAAGCCGGCATATCGTCTAAGCGATGTTTCTCAGGCCCCGTTTTATGCGGCGCGTATTGGCGGCGAGCTTCTGGTGACTATCCACGGCGTTATCACGAATGCAAACAGCCAGCCTCTTCGCAAAGATGGCTCGGTCATCGAGGGCCTCTATGTATGCGGCAACGATCAGGGCGGTTTTTACCCGCATAATTACCCGAGCAACTTCACGGGTATCAACGCAGGTCGCACGGCAACGTTTGGCCGCATTGCCGCAAAGCACGCTCTTGGCGTGGAGTAGGCACTTATTCACACCCCTCCCTTGAAGAGGAGGAGCCCACATGGCTCCTCCTCTTTTTAGTGCTTCGCTACCAGGTCGATAAGCTCTTGGCGGCTGTGCACATCGAGTTTTGCATAGATATGTTTCGCGTGGGTTGCGGCGGTTTCCCTCGATATCACGAGTTCATCGCGAATGTAGGGGATAGAGCGACCCCGAGCCAAAAGGGAGAAGACCTCCGTTTCGCGCGGGGTGAGCCTGAACGTTTTCGAAACCGAGAGGATGGTCTCCTCGAATGAGGCGTCATTGTCGGCTTGTTCTTTTTGGTCCGCCGCCGGCTCTTCAGCGTCCTGAAGCGGGGTGCGCTGCTCTGCTTGCGCGTCACTGTTGCGGCCGATGCTCTCGTTTGCGTTATCCCCTGGACGCGCGGTTGTCAATTCCTCGCTTTTCTTTGAAGGCGTAATAATCGATGGGGCGTTTTCTGCGCTGGGGTTCTGCGTGTGGAAGCTTGTTCCGTCGTCGAGCACGAACATCGTGGCGAATACGAGCACGACAATGCAGGCGGCCGCTACGTTCTCAAAACCGTCCAAATTGCTGATTGGGAAGTTTTGAAGCATGAGAAGCAGAAACACGCCGATGAAGTCGCCAAGATGAACCCCGATCCATCCCCACCCGAACGATTGGGTTGCGGTTGCTTTTCCGCTCTCGGCGAATCGTGCGAAAAACATCTGCGTGATGAGGCAGAAGGCGAATCGCGCGGAAATGGACGTAATGAAGGCCACTATGCTGCCGAAGGGCTCGGGCAGGAGGATTACGGATGCGAATCCGAGCACCAAAGCGGGGCACATCCAGCGGTAGAAAAACGAAATCGAAATTCGTCGCGGACCTACGACGGCAACGGCCGTGAGCGCCATGGTGAAAACAAGGGCCACAAGAATCGAGGCTTGGTTGACGGGCGTTTCGGGCCTTATGTAGGGGTCGGCGTCAAGAAAGCCTCCTGAAAGGCAAACGAAAACGCAAGCGACCAGAATTCCGAGGACGGTTCTTCCCATCGACCGCAGCGCGTGCGCGGCGGTCGGTTCGCTTCGACGGTGCTTGTTTTGGCTGACCTCTTTTCGCGGGACATTCCTCAAGGCCCATTCAAGGCTCATGCCGGAGATGATGGGGAATGACGCTACGAATGCGATTCCTACCCACCCGCTCATAGCGGATGATGCCAAAGTCAGAAGCGCCGCGATGGCCGCGGAGGCCGGAGCGAGCACTTCAGTGTGGTCTTGGGGGATGCGGGAATAGAACGAACCCCAAAGAAGCCACATGAAGCCGCTGCCTATTCCCGTAGCTATGGATGCTGCTATGAAGACGGGGAGTGCCCACGTGCTATCCGGCAAAGGAAGGAAATAGACCACGGTTCCTATCGAGGCGATAAGGGGAGAGGCTACGCGTATGCGTGGACGGTCGGCGATTTCTCCCATGCGGGGTTCGATGGCTATGGCGTAGCCGATGGTTGCAATGGATGCGAAAACGGGGAGACCCGACACAATGAGCTGCGTCAAAAACGGCAGGGATTTGCTATGCAGTGCGGGTTCTATGAGAAAGCGGCAGTCGATTGTTCCCAGGTAGAAGACGCAGAAGACCCAGGCAAGAAGAAAGCTCCAGCCAAACCTGGACGGAGAAAGGTCCATCAGGGAATCCGAGGTTGAATTTGAGCTGGTTCGCAGAAAAGAGAGCATGAGGTCCTTTCGAACGGCATGCGCCAGCGTTGAGGATGCTGGCGCATTATGCATCGGGTTCGATTATTGTAGACCAAGCTCTTGCGCGCGGCGAAGCGCACGGCAGCGCACGCTTCGCCGCGGGTTTTCCTTAGAATCCGCTTACCTGGTAATGCTTCATGAGGTCCGCGAATGCGGGAAGAGAACGCTCGATGACGGAGTAATCGACGCAGTACCCTATGCGCACCCAACCCTCCACGCCGAAGCTGTTGCTCGGGACGATCAGCAGCTCGTGCTTTTTTGCCTCCTCGGAGAAAGCCTGGGCATCGGGTTCAAGAGCCCGCATCCACAGGTAAAACGCTCCTTGCGGCGCGATGCACTCGTAGCCGAGCTTGGTAAGGCCGTTATAGAGCAGATCCCTGTTCTTGCGATAGGCATCGATATTGCACGGCTCATCGACGCAGCGCTCTATGACGGACTGGAAAAGAACCGGCGCGCACACGAATCCGAGAGCGCGGCCCGCTCCGCACACGGCCGCGTAAACGTGCTTGGAATCCTCCATCGTCGGAGGCACCAGCACATAGCCAATGCGTTCTCCCGGAAGGCTGAGGGATTTCGAATACGAATAGCAGACAAGCGTGTTTTCGAAGAGCTCGGGCGCGAAGGGGACTTTGGTTTCGCCGTATGCTATTTCGCGATAAGGCTCGTCGGAGATTAGATAGATCGCATGGCCGTATTCGTCTTGTTTACGTCGCAACGCGTTGGAAAGTTCTACCAGGTCGCATTCAGGGTACACGGCTCCCGTGGGGTTGTTGGGCGAATTGATGATGACGCCCTTTGTCCGAGGAGTAATAGCGTCCTCGATGGCCTCGATGTTCAGCTGGAAATCGGTAACGCGCGCGGGAACATCGATGCATATGCATCCTGCGTTTTCGATCCATACTTTGTATTCGGGGAAGTACGGGGCTACCACGATGAACTCGTCTTCGGGATTCGCCAAAGCGTTGATGGAAATCGAAATCGACGCTGCGGCGCCAACGGTCATATAGAGGTTTTCAGCAGCGTATGCGGTACCGAAGCGACGGTTGAGCGATTCTGCGATGGCCTTGCGGACGCCGATGGCGCCTTGTGCGGGCGTGTATCCGTGCACTTGCTCGGCCGGCTGCTCGAGAATATCGAGGATTGCCTCTTTGACGGATGGGGGAGCGGGGACGCTCGGGTTGCCAAGGCTGAAGTCAAAAACGTTTTCGGCCCCTATTTCGGCCTTGCGCGCCAGCCCGTAGGCAAAAAGCTCGCGGATGGCGGAAGGTTCGTCACCCAGTTCGAACATGCGCTGGTTTATCATGGTTCCCTCGATTCTGCGATTGCTCGCCTTGGTCGCCGTTGCGATGTGTCGTACGATTTGCATATTATCGTACTCTGCTGGGCCTCGGTGTGAGCTAGGGGCGTGAAAGGGAGAAGAACATGACGGATGCTTTCCTCGGCGCTGCCGCCGGTACAGGTTTCACTTTTGCATGCACGGCGCTCGGTGCTGCGGCGGTTTTCCTCATCCGCGGCAAGCGCGGCGGTGTTGCCCAGACGCTGTTTCTCGGGTTTGCCGCTGGCGTTATGATCGCGGCGAGTGTGTGGAGTCTGCTCATTCCTGCGATTGAGCGAGCGGAGGAGGCGGGTCAAATCGGCTGGATTCCCGCAGCGGGCGGCTTCGTCTTGGGCGCGGCGTTCCTTTTCGTCCTGCACGCTCTCTTGCCTCATCTCAACATAGGGAAAGAAAAGCCCGAGGGCCTGCCTTCTCGCTGGGGGCGTTCGACGTTGCTTTTCACTGCGGTGACGCTTCATAACATACCCGAGGGCATGAGTGTCGGTTTGCTTTTCGCCATGGCAGCGCAGGCCGGCGGAGACCCGACGTTGACGGGCATGGCCACGGCCCTTGCTCTTGGCATCGGCATACAGAATATTCCCGAAGGTGCTGCGGTGTCGTTGCCGCTTGTCCAGGAGGGCATGAGCAGGCCGAAGGCGTTTGCCATGGGCGCTCTTTCGGGACTGGCCGAGCCGGTGTTCGGCTGCCTTGTCGTTCTTGGCGTGGGCCTCATAACGCCGTACATGCCCTGGATGCTCGCCTTTTCGGCCGGCGCGATGATGTTCGTCGTGGTTGAGGAGCTTATACCCGAGGCGCACTTGAGCAAACATTCCAACTGGGGAACCGCCGGTGTTATGCTGGGCTTTCTCACCATGATGGTGCTCGATGTTGCCCTAGGTTAGGATTGCGGCGCGATGCGACGAAGGGCCGCAGAGCAATGCCGTATGGGGCTGCGAGATGCGAAAGAAACGTCCGCATCCGGCACGGCAAGAAAGCTCGCCTATCTCAGCCTCGTTTGAATAAGGTGCCGCACCGCTTCGATAGCATGCCCGCGAAACAGGGCGCGCGGTCCTGCGTAAGCCATGGCCATGCGCTGCCATGCCGCCTCTTCGGGCTCGTAGCAGTGGTTGGCGCATGTCTTGCACGAGGGGCGAGGTTCTCGTCTGCATAACGCACGGCGGGTTTCTCCGTAGCGCAGATGCGCCGCGCAGCTGGGGCATAGAGACGGGATTTTGCGCGTAGGATACACCCCTGCTTTCGTCGCCTCGCTTTCGAAGGGGACTCGCTCGGAAGGGTCGTGATGATCCGCGCAGTATATTTCCGTCATCCCTCCCAGCGTGACGATGTCTCGCGCGACGGCTTTGTCCGAAAACCGATCGCGAATGCGCTTTCCCAGCCGTTCATAGGTGCGTTCGACCGTCTTGTCGACGCTGTTTTCGCTGCGTTTTTCGTGGTCTACCATTGCTCATCCTCGCCAAGGTCGAGCTCCATGAATTCGAGGCATTTCTCTATATAAATCTTGTTTGCCGTTGCTGTTGCGGCGGAGATGACAAGCCTTCGCGCAGGCGTGAGCTCGCTGCCGTTTGCAAACGAAAGGGCGAAAGCGAATCCGCGGGGCTTTTCAAGCTCCCACTCGCCGAGGGCATCCGCGCGAACCGATCCGCTGAAAAGCGCGCGCAGGCTTTCCTCCACGGCGGTGCAGAAGAAGTCGTAGGCGCGTTGTACGGGATAGGTTGCGCTCTGGATGGCGAAAAGCCGCTGAATGTCCGAGATGGGCACGGTTCGTTTCATGAGGCAGACGAAAATAAGCAGGGCAAGGTGCTCGCGGCCGTAACGCTTGTGCAGAGGCGTGGGAATGAGCTTTTGCTTGACGTAGTTATTCACCATGGACGAGGTCAGAATCTTTTCTTCCCTGGGAAACAGGGGGCGAAGCTGATTGTCGGTGTAGGTGAGAACCTGGTCCATATAAAGCTCTATGTCGGGCAATTCTTCATAGCGTGGGATATGAAGTCCGTCGATATGCGCAACGAAGAGCCGTTCTTCCTCGCTGTTGTGTGGGCGAGCACGCCGAGCTTTTGCAGGATGCGTGTCGGCGCTTCGTTGTGTTTCGTGTGCAGTGTTCATGGCGTCTTTCATGGAGGCAAGCTTACCAATGCTTCGTCGGTTTCAGCTGCCGCATTGGGCGCGTATGCCTCGCTTCTTCTAAAATCCACATTGCTTGACACAATATAGGCTAACACATAATCTAGTATTAAAAACTAGATAGACTGCAGATAAGGACAACATGGATACTATGCAAAAAATCGCGGTGTTGACGGATTCGTGCTCCGACGTTCCCCCGAGCCTTGCGCAAGAGCTGGGGATACGCGTTATTGCCCTGCATATCAACTATCGCGATGCGGCGTATCGCGATCGCGTGGATATTCAGCCCGATGAGGTATACGCGCGTTTCGCCGAAGAAATCCCGAAGACTTCCACCCCTTCTCCGTCGGATGTGGCGGAGGCGTTCGACGAATTTGTTGCGGCGGGCGTGACGCATGTTGTTGTCGTGTCCATCTCGTCTGGGCTTTCCGCAACGCACGACCTGTTCAAGAGCGTCGCCACGGGGTATCCGAATCTCCATGTTGAGGTTATCGACACAAAGAACATCGGGCTTGGGTCGGGTCTGACGGCGATTGCGGTTGCTCGCATGGTGCAGCAGGGGTTCTCGTTCGACGAGGTCGTTCGCGGGGCCCGTCGTTATGCCGAATCGACATGCGCTTTCTTCTGCGTGGATACTCTTGAATACCTCTACAAGGGCGGGCGCATCGGCAAGGTTACGTACTCGCTCGGCTCGACGCTCGATATCAGACCCGTTATTACGTGCAACGAAGAGGGCGTGTATGTGCCCATCGCGAAGGCCCACGGACGCAAGGCTTCGCTGAAGAAGGCCCTTGCGCTGGCGAAGAAGCACGTGGGCAGCGCATCGAGGTATCGTTTCGCGGTGGTGCATGGCGGCGCGGAGGAGGAGGCTCGCGCTTTGCTGGAGAAGGCCAAGGAGGCCTTGCCGAACGCCGAGGAAATCTTGTTCGAGCAGATTTCTCCCGCGCTTGTCGTTCATACCGGGCCCGGGCTGATCGGTATAGGCGCGCAGATCATCGAATAGCCAGACTGAAGACGTCCTCGTATCGCGTCTACTTCGATGCTTGCGGGGTTTCTGCGGCCGCCGGGCGAAACATGTCTTGACAGGGGACGAAAGCCCTGTTTCTCCATGCTGATTTTTTGATGCTTGCGGTTTGGCCTGCGTTGCATCGTACAATACATCTGTTGGACGATGGGGCCGAACGGCCTGCAGAAGGAAGGAATCGCACCATGGATCAAAAGGTGTACGAGCTCATCAATCAGCAGATCAACGCCGAACTGTACAGCGCATACCTGTACATGTCGTTCGCCGACCACTACGAGGAAGAGGGTCTTTCCGGATACGCGAACTACTACATGATCCAGGCTGCAGAAGAGCGCGATCACGCGCTTATCTTCCGTAACTATCTGCACGACAACGGCCAGAAGCTGAAGCTTAGCGCCATTGCTCAGCCCGACAAGACTTTCACGGATTTCATGGGTCCGCTTGAGGCCGCCCTTGAGCACGAGAAATACGTCACCGCACTCATCAACGACATCTATGCGGCTGCGGTCGAGGCAAAAGACTATCGCTGCATGAAGTTTTTGGATTGGTTCATCGATGAGCAGATGGAAGAAGAGGCCAACGCGGACGAGATGGTTACCAAGATGCGCCTGTTCGGCTCCGATGCTAAGGCTCTTTATGACCTCGACAGGGAATACGCCGCTCGCGTATACAGCGTTCCTTCTCCGCTGGCAAACGCCTAAGTGTCGCATTTTATTTCGGCAAAGCCCAAGCCGCATCGCCTGGTTCGATGCGGCTTTTTCTTTGTCCGAGCTTTCGTTTGTCTAGCGGTTTTTCGAGCCTCTGCCGCACTATGCAATGTCTTTATGTATAAATGGAATGGTATTGATTGCAGTTATGCATAAAGGAACCATAAAATCCCTTTTTCGTGCCGAGAATCCGCTTCATCGCGCCGCTTGCCGCTGCGAATTTCCGAGTGTTTTAGCGAAGCCCTAAACTCTCCGCGTTCGTTTTTTCGAACGTTAGCTCGCGGGCTTGATTTGCGGAAGGATTCGTTATGTGCGGAATCATCGGATATACGGGCACGTTGCAAGCGAAGGAGATTCTTCTTCGCGGTTTGAGGCGCATGGAGTATCGCGGTTACGATTCTGCCGGTATTGCCGTGCAAACCGAAGCCGGGCTCAACGTCAAGCACAAGGTCGGTAAAGTTGCTGGCCTCGAGGCCATGGTTGAGTCCATGGACATACAGGGCGTTTGCGGCATCGGTCACACGCGATGGGCGACGCACGGCAAGCCGAGCGAGCGCAACGCCCATCCGCACACGGGATGCGCGAACGATATCGCGGTTGTTCACAACGGCATCATTGAGAACTTCGCCAGCTTGAAAGAAGAGCTCATCGGCCGAGGCCATATCTTTTCAAGCGAGACCGATACCGAAGTGGTGGCCCATCTTGTCGAGGAGGCTTACGACGGAGACCTTCTCGCAGCGGTGCAGGCGGCGACGAACAGACTTGCTGGAGCATACGGCCTCGCCGTTGTGTGCGAGTCCGAGCCCGGGGTTATCGTGTGCGCCCGCAAAGACTCCCCCATCGTGGTAGGCAAAGGACCGAATGGCGCGCTTGTGGCTAGCGACATCGTTGCCCTTATCGACCAGACGCGCGATGTCGTTGTGCTTGAGGACGGCATGTTCGCCAAGCTGACGTGCGAGGGCGGGGAGAGCGTCATCGAGTATTTCGATGCCGAAGGATGCAGCGCAGACCCAGAAGTCACGCATGTCGATTGGGATATCGACGCAGCGGAAAAGGGCGGTTTCCCCGATTTCATGCTCAAGGAAATTCACGAAGAACCGCGCACCATTCGCGACACCTTGGCGGGCCGCATGGTCAACGGCCATCTTCAGTTCGACGAGCTGTCTTTGAACTATGACGAACTTGCCGCGATTGACCGCGTGTACATCATCGCATGCGGAACGAGCTATCATGCGGGCCTTATCGCCAAGAACCTCATAGAGGCGTGGAGCCGTATTCCGTGCGAGGTGGAGGTGGCAAGCGAGTTTCGCTATCGCAATCCCATCATCACGCCGTCCACGCTGGTGGTTGCTGTGTCTCAGTCTGGCGAAACCGCCGATACGCTTGCAGCCATTCGCGACGCGCGCATCAAAGGCGCGAAGGTTTTCGGCGTGACGAACGTGGTGGGAAGCCCGGTTGCCCGAGAAAGCGACGGTGTTATCTATATCAAGGCGAATAAAGAGATATCCGTGGCGGCCACGAAGAGCTTCCTCGGCCAGGTTGCGGCATTGACGCTGCTCGCCATGCTGCTCGGCCAGCTTCGTGGCGGCCTGACTACGGCCCAGATTCGCATGTTGTTCCGCGAAATGGCGGATACCGCCCAACAGATCGAGCAGATTCTGTCGGATACGAGCGCCATTGAAGAAGCGGCGCTTGCGTGCAAGGACGCCGATAACGCCCTTTTTATTGGGCGAGGCATAGGTTCCACCATCTGCTACGAAGGGGCCTTGAAACTCAAGGAGATCAGCTACCTTCACGCCGAAGCCTATGCGGCGGGAGAGATGAAGCATGGGCCGATCGCTCTGCTTGACGAGGGCTTCCCGGTAATTGTGGTTGCAACGAAAAGCCCCACGTACGACAAGGTCATATCCAACGTCCAGGAGTGCAAGGCGCGCGGCGCGCTCATCGTTGCCCTTGCCACCGAAGGGGACGAAGAAATCAAGAAGCACGCTGACTACGTGATGTACATACCGAAAGTCCGCGACTGCTTCAGCGCCATCACGGCGAGCGTCCCTCTGCAGCTGTTTGCCCGCTTTATCGCCCTTGCGCGCGGTTGCGATGTGGACCAGCCCCGCAACCTCGCGAAAAGCGTGACCGTGGAATAGTTTTCAGGGAGGTACTTTTCGCCCGTTTTTGCAGGTCGCCCCTTTCGTCTGGAGTACAATGGCGAAAAGACGAAAGGAATGCTTATGACGGTCGGCCTTGGTGTTGATATCGTAGAAATCGCGCGCATGCGTCGCGTGATGGAACGTACGCCCTCGTTTGCCGCGAAGGTTTTCACCGAGGCCGAGCGCGCCTATTGTGATTCCAAGGCGAATCCCACAACGCATTACGCTGCGCGCTTCGCGGCCAAAGAGGCGGTATGCAAGGCGCTTGGCACGGGCATTCTCGTAGACGGCATGCGCATGACCGATGTCGAAGTCGTGCGCGATAGCCGGGGAAAGCCCACCGTTGCCTTGCACGGACAAGCGGCGGCAAGAGCGAAAGACCAGGGCGTTCTCGATATCCCCCTCTCTCTTACCTATACGCACAGCGTTGCCGTGGCCAACGCTGTTGCCATTACCGAGGCTTCCCAGGCGGAGCGCGAGCGCCGACGCGATGTCAAAGCCGAACTCGCCCAGCAGTTCAAAGAGATGCGAGGCATGCTCGACGACCTTAGCAGCACAACGGCGCATAAAGCGGACGAGATCCACGGGCAATGAGCGAAAGGTGCGCATCATGAAGTCGATCACGTCGAAAAAGGCAGCGCGGGCTTTGCCCTTCCCCCGCCTCGACGACAACAAGTACACGCGCGGCGTGTGCGAGCTTGTGGTGGGGAGCGAGGCTTTTGTGGGGGCCGCGATTCTTGCGGTCTCGGCGGCGAACAGGATGGGCGCAGGCTACGTTAGGGCGTATGTGTGCGAAGAGGCGGCCCGCATTCTTCATGCGGTGCAGCCTTCGGTGGTAACGCTTCCTGCAGGTGATTATGCAAGCGCTCCCCACAATCAAGACGAGCGCCATCCGCGCGCGACGGTCGTCGGCTGCGGCATGAAGGGCACCCAGGAGGAACTGCGTTTGGTGGTGGATGTGCTCGAGTCCACCGACGCTCCCGTACTTGTGGACGGCGGAGGGCTTGCGGCGCTCGCCATGCCATCGGGCGTGGCGGCTTTGAAAAAGCGTTTCATCGAAGGACTTCCTACAGTAGTGACCCCTCATGGAGGCGAGGCGCTTCGAATGCTGCAGGTTCTTCACGAGCAGTTTGCCCTTGAACAGACGGCTTCGCGCGGAGTTTTGGGATCTGCGCGGGATGCCAAGGAATTTGCGGCACGAGGAGCCCGTGCGCTGGTGGGCAATTCCACTCCTCAGGAAATGGCGCTCGCACTCTCTCGGGCTTTCGGCGTCGTGTGCGTACTCAAGGGCCCTGACACCTTCATTGCATCGGGTGACGAAGAAAGCGACCGCGACGTTTCGGCTTTGTATCAAGGAACGCCTGCTCTTGCCAAGGCGGGAACCGGTGATATTCTTGCGGGAGTAATAGGGGCTTTGCTGGCGCAGGGGGTCAGCGCGTACGACGCCTGTGTTGCTGGGACGTTCGTCCATGCTCGCGCAGGAGTTTTGGCGTCGGTCGATCTGGGGGAGATCTGCGTGACTGCCGAAGACGTCTTGAGCCATCTTGCCCCGGCCGTTTCGGCGCTTGTGCGCAAGCTTCAGAAAGAAGGAAACTGAAATGAGCAATATTCCTATTGAGCTCATGGATTCGCGCGACGAATTCCGACCCGGCCGCAGTGGTGGATCAGTGAACTGGATGCAGCTGCTTTCGGGCGTGCTGCTCCTTGTTTTTGGTCTGGTCTGCGTTTTCTGCCCGCTTGAGGTTCTCATGGGGTTTAACGTCCTGGCGGCCGTGCTGATCGTTGTTTCGGGCGTTATCAATCTGATGTCCTACCTTCGTTCCCGCAATACGCTTTTCGAGCAGAGCGGCTGGAGCTTCTTCTTTGCCATCATGCTCATGGTTTTCGGGGTGGTGCTGCTCTTTTTCCCTATGCTGGGCGTTGCATTCATTGGGTGGATGCTCGGCCTGGGCGCCGTTCTTTTCGGCGTTGTTCAGCTTGTGGCCGCGCGGCGGTTCTTCGCGGTGGGCGCGGGCATGGGCGGCCTCTTGGGGATATCCGGTGCTGCAGAAGTCATCTTGGGAATTCTGTTGTGCATATGGCCCGCTTATCTGGGCATCTTTATCGGCTTGTTTGCTTGCGTTCATGCTGTTGATATGATTGTCTTCAGCCTTCCCATCGGGCGCGACCGCACCAACACGCTCTGGTAGGTCGTGCGAGGCGACGTGCCTGCAGCGCAAGGGATTTCGCATAAGGCGCGTTTGCAGGTCGATCGGGTTGGCGCGCTTGCGGCGACGTTCGGCGTCGACGGGCGTCGCGCAGCAGGTCGCATGTTCGCACGAAGCCATGCTTGCCGCGCAAAAGCGGCAGACAGGAGGTAAAGCCGTGGGTTTTACGCTTCTTTTCTCGGCGATGATGGCGCTTGGGGCGCTTCTTCTTGTTGTCGGATTCGTGGCGCTCGGCTGCTTCGTGGCTGCGACAGTCGTAAGCATCGTATTCTTCCTTCGGCGCAAGCGTCGTGCGGCGGAGGGCAAAAAGCTTGGATGGTTCGTTGCCATCCCCATTGCTCTTTATGCTGTAAGCATCCCCGTTCTGATTTTTCTCGCGGTGGTTTTTCTTCCCGGCGGTTTCACGTCCGATTACAGCTCGTGCGTAAGCGCCATCGCCTCTCATGACGAAGATGGGCTGCAAGATGCGCTTGCGTCGTCGAAGGGCTCCCTTGCTTCATCCGGGGAGAACTCGTATGAGGGCCTTGTGTGGGAGGCCCTTTCTTACAACGATGCCGTGTGTCTTCGCGCCGTGCTCGAACATGCCGAAGAGCAGAGCCGTCCCGTAGACCTCAACAGGCCCATTGCCGATCCTGATAATGCGGACGAAGAAGAGTGCGCTCTTCTTATCGCCGTTCAAAGCCCTGTCGTTTCGTGCGAAGTTCTTCGTGTTCTTTTGGAATTCGGAGCCGATCCTGGCTGTTCAAGCGCATCTGGCTCCGGTACGACGCCGCTTCATTGGGTGGCAAGAGGTCTTTGGAGCTCCGATTCGTCAAATGCGTATGCCCGTGTCGACTACACGGTGGATGTGGCCGCCCTTCTTATCGATGCCGGCGCAGATGTCGAAGCCCTTGATGCGCAAGGGTTTGCCCCGCGAGATTATTTCGAGCAATACCTGAGCGATTTGGTGGAAAACGGGGAAATAACCGAAGAAGACATGGACGCGGCGCTGAATCGGGTTCCTCTGTGACGAATGGCGTGTCCGGGCGCATCGCCTTGTCTGTGCGTGTATCATAAGCACGCGAAAAACCAGGACAGAGCGAGGGAATCGGAGATCGTTCATGGAGCAAGAGAGCATGTTTGACGCGCTGGATGCCGCCTCGGTGGTAAGCGATCCGGCAACGCGCATTGAAAAGCTGCGTCGTGAAATAGAGCATCACACGTATCTCTATTACGCCAAGGATGCTCCTGAAATTTCCGATGCTGCCTTCGACTCTCTTATGCGCGAGCTGCGCGAGCTTGAACGCGAAAACCCTGAGCTTATCGACCCTGCATCGCCCACTCAGCGCGTTGGGGGCTACGTTGGCGAGCAGTTTGCTCCCGTCCGCCATGCCCAACGCATGTATTCCCTGGATAACGCTATGGATCTGCATGAGCTTGACGCGTGGACCGCACGTACGGTCGAGGCGGCTGGCCGCGATATTGAATTTGTGTGCGAACTGAAGATCGACGGATCTTCGATTGCCATGACCTACGACGCCGGCGTTTTGGCGAAGGCCGCTACGCGTGGAGATGGAACGACGGGCGAGGACGTCACGGTGAACATGCGCACCGTGCGTGATGTGCCGCTGCGCCTGCGCGACCAGGGCATCGCGGGTCTTTCCGACGAAGATGGCTCGGTGGAAGTGCGCGGCGAGGTGTATATGCCCAAGGCGAGCTTTGATTCCTTGAACGCCGCTGCCGTCGCGAACGGCAAGGCCCCGTTCGCCAACCCGCGCAATGCGGCTGCGGGGTCCCTTCGTCAGAAGGATCCTACGATTACGCAGGGTCGCGATCTCTCGACCTTCATATACGCCATTGCCGACACGCAGTCTATCAAGGCGGACACGCAATGGGAGCTGCTGCAGTGGCTACGCGATTGCGGCTTTCACGTCAACCCCGATGTCAAGCTGTGTGCCACGCCCGCCGAGGTGCACGCGTTTTGCGAGGACGTTGCCGAGAAGCGCTCGGTGCTGCCGTACGAAATCGACGGCGTAGTGGTCAAGGTGAACTCCTTTGCCGTGCAGCGCGAGCTAGGCTTCACCGCGAAAGCTCCGCGTTGGGCAATCGCTTACAAATTTCCGCCAGAAGAAAAGACCACACTCCTGCGCGATATCACGGTGCAAGTTGGCCGAACCGGAGCCATCACCCCGGTGGCCGAGCTTGATCCCGTGCGCGTTGCGGGTTCCACGGTGGCACGTGCGACGCTGCATAACCTTGACGAAGTGCATCGTAAAGACGTACGCGTGGGCGATACCGTTATCGTGCGTAAGGCCGGCGACGTAATTCCTGAAGTACTCGGCCCGGTGCTGAGCTTGCGTCCCGAAGGCGCAATGCCGTGGGAAATGCCCGCGTCCTGTCCGAGCTGCGGCAGCCCTATTGTGCGCGAAGACGGCGAAGCAGCGTTTCGGTGCATCTCCATGGATTGTCCGGCGCAGGCGCTCGAACGATTGCTGCATTGGTCAAGCCGCGGTGCTATGGATATCGACGGCATGGGCGAAGAAATTGTCGCGCGCTTGGTGGAAAGCGAGCGCGTGCGCGATGTCGCGGATTATTACAGCCTGACGGAATACGAACTTGCAACGCTTGAGACAGGACGCGTCAACAAAGAGGGTGAGCCTATTCATCTGGGGTCGACCATTGCCGCGAAGCTCATTGCGTCGATTGAGGCATCGAAGACGCGTCCGCTTGCCCGTGTGCTGTTCGGCCTGGGCATTCGTCATGTCGGCAAGACCACGGGCGAGCAGCTTGCGTCGGCGTTTCCGTCCATGGCTGCGCTGATGGAAGCAACCGAAGAGCAGCTTGCTGAAGTGGACGGCATCGGCGGTGTCATTGCGCAGAGTATCCGGGCGTTTTTCGCCAACAAGGACAACTGCGAGGTCATTCGTCGTCTCGAGCGCATGGGGGTTACCATGGAGGACGCCACGGTGGGCGAGGAAGTGCCGCAGACCCTTGCGGGAATCACATTCGTCCTGACGGGATCGCTTGTGGAAAGCGGCATGACGCGCGATGAGGCCGGGGCGCGCTTGAAGGCCATGGGTGCGAAGGTTTCGGGCAGCGTTTCCAAGAAGACGGGATACGTGGTTGCCGGGGAAGCTGCGGGAAGCAAATACGACAAGGCGATCGCTCTTGGCGTGCCCGTGCTTACCGAGGCCGATCTGCTTCGTTTGCTCGAGGCCGGTTCGCTTGAGGCCGCCGGAATTGCGGCGCGTACGCAGGAGTGATTCCACGAGGGGTTTTACGAATGGCGTTGGCAGCCCATTCGTTCGGAGCAATCCGTTCCGCGCCTGGCATGCTGCGCTATACTACGCATTTGAAGCAAGTTGACCGCATAGGCACGATGGGAGTGGGTATGCCATGCAAGACAGGTTGAGCGCATATGACGAGAAGGTTCTTCGCCGACTGATTCAGCTGGAAACCGCTCGTCGTCAAGAACGAAAGCAGGGCCCGCTTGCGTTCGTGAAGCGCGACACCGAAGCCGGCTCTGCCATGCGTCGCCTTGACCAGATGGGCATGATCGGAGCCATGTACAAGGATAACAATCCCTATGTGGTCGAGGTTTTGGCAAAAGGGTATTCGTATCTCGGCATAGTGGACGAAGAACGAGCCGAGGTCCTTCGCATCGAGCGTCACCGAAAAGAAGACCGTCGTCATGATTGGCTCGTGAGCGTGTTCACGGTTCTCGTAGCCATGGTCGGCGTCATTGCGGGATTTCTCATCGGCAAGTTCGTCTAGGGTTGTGCGGCTCTCTTACGCAAACAGGTCGAATAGCACTTTCGCAAAAAGCAGCCCCAGCACCACGATGACGATGGGCCTTACGATCTTCGTTCCGTCTTTCATGACCATTCCTGCGCCAAGATAATTGCCCGCGATACTGAATACGGCTGCCGTCAAGCCCAGCCCGATCCATACGACGCCGTGCATGAGGAACGTGATGAGTGCGGCGATGTTCGAGGCAAGGTTGGCAACCTTTACTTCGCCCGATGCCTCTTTCACGGGAAGCTTCGCTGCGGCCGTGAAGGCTATGAGCATGAACGTCCCGGTTCCTGGTCCGTAAAACCCGTCATATGCTCCTATCAAAACGGAGACGGCGGTAACGATGGCATATTGCTTGCGGGGCGAGATGGAAACGTCTTCGGGAACGTCTATGGCACGTTTTCGCAAGACGGCGAAGGCCACAAAAGGCAGGGCCACGATAAGCAGCATCTCGAAGACGTTGTCGGGCGTGAGCATAGCGAGTTTGGCTCCGATGGCCGATCCCGCCAAGGCCCCGAGCGCTGCGGGCACGGCCAGGCGCAGCTTGATGTAGCCCCCTTTCGCCATGCGTGCCGTGGCGACAATGGTCCCTATGGCCGACGAGAGCTTGTTCGTTCCGAGGGCGGCATGCGCGGGAAGCCCCGCGATAAGGTACGAAGTCAAGGAGATGAGGCCTCCGCCGCCGGCGATGGAATCGACGAGACCTGCGAGGAAAACGAGCGGGCAGACGATGATGAGCGTAATGGGATCCATGGAAACCTTGTCTAGAGGTGGCGGGTGTGCGAGTCCACGGGATTATAATACGAACCTAAGCGCTTGCGCGGCTTCGGATGTCCAACGATGGCTGCGGGCCGCAACACTTCGGCGTGGGCGTTGCAGTTTGCAGCGCCGACGGCAAGGCCGGGCTTGAGCATGCGCGCATTGCCGCAAGACGATGCGTCGGAGGAGGAATATCATGGCCAATACGGCAAAGAAAAAACTCGGCATCATAGGCGGATTGGGCCCGGCTGCAACGGCGAGTCTCTTTATGCGCATCATCGATCATACGGATGCGAAAACCGATCAGGACCATCTTGATATAACAATCCTGAATCGCCCCCAGATTCCTGACAGGACGGCTTTTATCCTGGGGAAAAGCGAAGAATCCTATATTCCCGCCGTGCGAGAAGCGGCTTTCGAGCTGGAGCGCATGGGTTGCGAAGTTATTTGTATGCCTTGCGTCACGGGTCACTATAAAAGCGAAGAGACATTCGGAGGCCTTACCAGCGCCCATGTTGTCCATATGCCGCTTGAGGCGGCGCGCTATTTGGTCCGTGAGGGCAAACAGGTGGTGGGCGTTATGGCTACGGACGGAACGGGCCGTGCGGGCGTGCTCCAGAAGGCGCTTGAGGCCGAGGGGTTGCAGCCTGTCTTCCCCGACGAGGACAACCAGGCGAAGGTTATGAGCATCATCTATGATGATGTCAAAGCAGGCCTTCCTGCCGATATGCAGGCTTTCGACGAAGTATGCGCGCATCTGCGTAGCCGCGGATGCGACAGCGTTTTGCTTGGTTGCACGGAGCTTTCGGTTATCGACGCCCCGGAGGAGGCGCGCGGTATGATGGTCGTAGACGCTCTCGAGGTGCTTGCCTTGCGCGCCGTCGAGGAATGCGGCGCTGCCGTGAAGTAGCCTTTGCCAAGATGGTGACGGCGCGCGTCCTGGCAACCCCCGGATGATCGTCGGAGGAGCGTGGCTGCTTCGGTTCTGCCTTCCGGAACGTGTCGTAAAACGTTCGCTGCATTCTATGGGTAAATCTTCCGTATACTCCATCGTGATGGAGTATAATGCCCAGTGCTACATCGTACTAAAGCGCGTTGCGCACGAAAGGAGCACCGACCATGGCAATAGAGGAAGCGAAGTATATCTGGAAGAACGGCGAGCTGGTTCCCTGGGCGGAATGTACCACTCATGTGCTCACCCACTCTCTCCATTACGGGTCCGCCGTGTTCGAAGGCATGCGTTGCTACTATAACGAAGAAACCGACGCAAGCTACGTCTTCCGTCTTCAAGAGCATATGGAGCGTCTTATTCGTTCCGCAAAAATTTGCATGACCGAAGTTCCTTACACTGCGGACGAGCTGGTCGCAGCGACGCTCGAGCTCATCAAAGCATGCGAGCTAAAGAGCTGCTACGTTCGCCCGCTGGTGTATCGCGGATATGGGCAGATGGGCGTCGATCCCACGGGTGCTCCCGTCGATGTTATCATCGCGTGCTGGCCGTGGGGTGCATATCTTGGCGCAGATGCCTTGGAGAAGGGCATCAAAGCCGGTGTTTCTTCGTGGCGCCAGCGTTCGAACAACGCCATTCCGCCTCAGATGAAGTCTTCCGCATCGTATATGAACTCCATTCTCGCCAAGTTGGAGGCAAAGGCCCACGGCTATTCCGAGGCTGTCATGCTCAACGAAGACGGCTACGTTTGCGAGGGCACGGGTGAGAACCTCTTCATCGTGCGCGATGGCGTTCTTTCCACGCCTCCTGTCGCCGAAGGCTTGCTTGAGGGTATCACGCGTGACACCATCCTGAATCTTGCAATGGATCTTGATATTCCCGTGGTCGAGGAGCGCCTTGTTCGCACCGATCTCTACGGAGCGGACGAGGTTTTCTTCACCGGCTCCGCCGCCGAAGTGACCCCTGTCGCCTCCGTTGACGATCGCGAGATCGGCGGTCGCGGCCCCATCACCAAGGCCCTCCAGGACCGTTTCTTCGAAATGACGGCGGGCAAGCTTCCTGAATACAGTGACTGGCTGTACGAAGTCAAATAAAGCTCCGAAGATGCGCCATTGCTGCGCGGCAACGCTTGGCAGCTTGTTCTTGTCACTTCCTTTCGAGGATCGCACGTTCTTCGCCTCATTGCTGCTATGCTTGAAAGGCCTCGGTTTCCGAGGCCTTTCGCATGGAAGGACGCATTATGGCAATCATCACGCACCCTACCCGCATCTTCGATCTGCACTGCGATACCCTCGATCGGCTGGCGCTTCACAACGCCATTCCCGAAGCAGGATTCGTGGCCGAAGACTCCCTCGTTCCCGCGCATCGTATGAGCTCGCTGGCTGATAATGACGCACATATAGACTTGACGCGCATGTCTCGCGCCCAGTATGCATGGTGTCAGTGCTTCGCCGCTTTCATCCCTGACGGCCTTGGCGAGCAGGGGTCTTTGCGGGTGTTCAATACGGTGTATTCCTATTTCAAGGAACAGCTCGTCCAGCATGCAGGGTTGATCGAGCAAGTCATGGACGCACGCGACATTCGCCGTATCGTGGACGAGGGGCGTTGCGCTGCCCTGTTCACGGTCGAGGGCGGGTCGTTTTTAGGCGAGGAGCTCGACCGGGTTTACGAAGCCGCTGATCTTGGCGTGAAAATGATTACCTTGACCTGGAACGATAAGAACGCCATCGCTTCTGGCAACAAGACGACTGACGGGCTTTCATTTTTCGGACGTGATGTCGTGCGCACCATGGAGAAGCGCCGTGTCGTCGTTGACGTATCGCATCTCAACGACCGCAGCTTCTGGGAGGTTCTCGAGGTGGCCGAGCGACCGCTTGCCGCGTCGCACTCAAATTCCCGCAAAATCTGCGCGCATCCGCGCAATCTGACCGATGACCAGTTCAGGGCCATCGTCGAGCGCGGCGGCCTAGTCGGACTGAACTACTGCAAGCGCTTCCTGAGCGAAGCTGGCTATGTGACGCATGATGATGTGCTTCGTCACGTAGACCATCTTCTCGAGCTTGGCGGAGAGCGCGTTCTGGCTCTGGGAAGCGATTACGACGGTTGCGATGTCCCCGAATGGCTTTGCCCGGCGGAGAAGGTGGGCAATCTCTACGACCTTCTCTCTCGAGAATTTGGGCAAGATATTGCCGACGCTATCTGCTTTGAAAACGCATGCGCGTTCTTTGAACGCAATGAGCAAAGATAGTTTTCGAGGAACATCTACGCCTTCGCATGAAAACGGCGCCCCTCGAAGTGAACTGAACCCCTAATGGGGTCTAGTTCACAGGGCGCCGTTTCTCGTTGCAGCCGTCTTGGCTTGCTGGCTTTGCCTGCTAGGCACTGAGCGCTTCGTTGGTTTCGAAGACGCTGCGGGCTATTTCCTGGAAAAGCAGACGGTTCTCGTCGCTATCGGCCATGCCGGTCATCACCGACAGGACGAAGGGGTGGCCGTCGACGGTGACGATGCTCGCATCGCATACGCCGTTGTAGTTCGGGTCGGAGTCGGAGCACCACCCTGCCTTGTCTTTCACGAGCGCGTTCGTGCCTTGGAGAGCGTCGCGGATGAACGACGTTTCGGTTTGGCTGAGCAGCGTGGAAAGGTACGTCGCGGTTTCGGTGCCGCTTTCCAGGTAGTTGTACATCTCGGTCCAAAGCTTTGCAGAGCTGCGTGCGCAATACCACGGATACCACGAATCAGCGCGGTAAGTGGCGTCGTTCGCCCCTATGCTAGTGACCCATTCGTCGAATCCCATGGTGTCGTACGAGTCGCGCAGCGATCCGTAGGCGTTGTTGTCAGAATAGATAATCGCATCGTCCATAAGATCGGAAACTATGTATGATCCTCCGTTGTAGTAGCTGGAAGGATCGTAGAGCATCGTGCCGGCGCAAGCGGAATCGAGCGATATCGTGCCCGGTTCTATCAACGATTCGCAGACGTAGAGGGCATAGGGACCCTTAAACGAGCTGGCGCCGTACACAACGGTGTCGGCGTTGTGGGAAATGCCGCGGCCGGTTTCCAAGCTGTAGAAGACGAACCCGACGTCACCTTGTTCCGCGGCGTTGTCTAGGGCTTTCTGGATGGTGGAGCGCTGCTCTTCCGGGATTTCTGGCGTCGAGGCGTTCGAGAGAGAAAAAGCATCAAGGCCGGAAGAAGAGGGGATGCTGTCGAGCTCTTGCGGTGAAGGGTCGAAAGATATGGTCTGGGCCTCTTCCGACACTTCCGTCTGCTGCTCTTCCTGTTGGACTTGCGCGACTTGCTGCGGTTCGGAGGCGACGTCTTCCTCGGATCGGTCGCAGCGGGATACTGCTGCGGAGATAAAGACCGCAAGAAGGATAATGACGAGCGCGGCAAGGAGCACGCTCAGAAGAGGCCTGCCGGAAAAGAGGGGCTGTCGGAGGGGTACCGAGGCGAATGCGTCGGAGGGGGCTTCGTGGCGAGCGTGGCGTCCGTTCGGTGTCGTTTTCCCTTCGGCTACGGTCTTGCTTTTATGGTGCAGAGCCGCTTGCTGCGCGCCATGCAGGGCATCCTCCCTTTCCTGGAGTCTCTCGCGCGCTTTATCGCGCAGCTCTTTTTCGAAGGAGTCTTCGACGATGCCGTGTCTAGGATTCCTCGTATCATTTGAACTGGTCATATGCACCTCTACTTACGATGGCGTATCAAGATAATCACCATATGGGTATTAGGTTATGTGCGCAGCGCACTGTAGCATGGCGTAAGGCCGTAGGGGGAGGAATGCATGTATTTTTCAGCTAAAATGAAGTATCTGCGAAAAAGGCGACTTCGAGGAAAAGAGGGCCAATGATAGACAAGATAGCTTTCCGAAGCCTGTCGTACGGTTTATACCTTGTTACCGCTCAGGATGGTGAAAAGCAGGCCGGTTGCGTGGTGAACACGTTCTCTCAGGTCACGTCGAGTCCCGCCCAGGTGAGCATCGCCATCAACAAGGACAATTTCACGACGGGCATCATCGCAGCGTCGGGCATGTTCGAAGTGTCGGTGCTTGCTCAAGACGCTCCTATGGAGCTCATTGGTCGTTTCGGATTTCACAGCAGCGCGGACATCGATAAATTCCAGGAAACGGAGACCCGAGTTGATGAAGCGGGCGTGCCGTATGTGGTCGAGCACGCCGTCGCGCATTTTTGCGTCAAAGTGAAGCAGACAATGGATTTGGGGACGCATCTGTACATCATGGGCGAGGTCGTGGAATCGGCGGTACTTTCCCCCAAAGAGCCTATGACGTATGCGTATTATCACCAGGTCAAAGGTGGGAAAACGCCACCTAAGGCATCGAGCTACGAACAGCCGGAGAATGCGCAGGAGCAAAAAGAAGAAAGCGAAGGCGCCGCTGCTCGCACGTTTGCATGGCGCTGCACGATTTGCGGGCATATCGAATACGTTGACGAGCTTCCCGACGATTTCGTCTGCCCCGTCTGCGGCGTGGGCAAGGAACTTTTTGAGAGAATAGAGCTTTAGAACATAGCTTCCAGGTCGCTTACTCTGCATAAATATGCGTAAAACAGAAATTTCGAATTTCTTCTTGCAAAATGGAATTGTATTCGGTAAAGTTCATTCAACGCTTTACCAAAGTAGAGCATCAGACTATCTCGGAGCATTTTTCAGGAAAGGGGCAGCAATCATGACGATCATGTACGTACAGCCTTCTTTCCGACGCCAGGACCGACGTACCGCGCTGCGATGCATGCGTGTGTTTTCTGCGGTCCATGCAAGGTAGTTCTTCCTTGTAGCATCACATCATAGGACGCAAGAAACACCCGGCATCGCGCCGGGTGTTTTTGTATTCGGAACATGCGCAACGGGTGTTCCGCGGGTATCTCTTTGTCTTTGTATCGAATTCCAATGAGTTGAAAGCACGAATGCGCTTTGCGTAACGAAAGGTGAGGGTGAGAACCATGGCTCAGACGGCAATGAAGGAAAAGGTAGTGCTTGCGTATTCGGGCGGCCTTGACACCTCGGTATGCTTGAAATGGCTCCAGGTGGAAAAAGGATTCGACGTCATAGCCGTATGCGGCAATGTCGGTCAGGACGAAAACGACCTTGCGGCTATCAAACAGAAAGCGATCGACATGGGCGCAGTCGCTTCCTTCGCAGTTGACATGCGTAAGGAGTACGCCAACGAGTACGTGACGCTTGCCATTGCCGCCAACGGGCTCTACGAGAACTCCTATCCGCTTCTTTCCGCGCTGTCTCGTCCGCTTCTTTCCAAGCACATGGTTGAGGTGGCCCATTCATTCGGGGCGAAATACGTTGCTCACGGCTGCACGGGCAAAGGCAACGATCAGGTGCGTTTCGAAACGTCCATTAAGGCGCTCGACCCGAGCATCGAAATTGTAGCCCCCGTGCGCGAATGGAATCTCCATAGCCGCGAGGAAGAGATGGAGTGGGCGAAGGCCCATGGTGTCCCTGTTCCTACCACGAAGAAGTCGCCGTATTCCATTGACGACAATCTTTGGGGCCGCGCAATCGAATGCGGCGTGCTCGAAGATCCTTGGTGCGAGCCCCCTGCGGACATCTGGACGCTTACTGCAGACGCGCAATCCGCACCTGACCAGCCGGAATACCTCGAGATAGGATTCGAAGCGGGTGTGCCCCGCTCGCTCAATGGCGAGGAAATGGGGCTCGTTGACATGATCAAAATAATCAACGTCAAAGCGGGGATGCATGGGTGTGGAAGGCTTGACATGGTGGAGAACCGTCTCGTGGGTGTGAAGTCGCGCGAGTGCTACGAAGTTCCCGCCGCTCAGGTCATCATCAATGCGCACAAGGCGCTCGAGACGCTGTGCCTCGATCGCGAAACGCAGCATTACAAGCTAGGCATCGAACAAAAGTGGGCGACGGCCGTGTACGAAGGCCTGTGGTATTCCCCGTTGAAGGAGGCTTTGGACTCGTTTTGCGCATCAACTCAGACATGCGTGACGGGGACGGTCAAGGTGAAGCTTTATAAAGGCTCGAGCACGGTGGTGGGACGCAAGAGCCCGTATTCCCTCTACGATTTCGGTCTTGCCAGCTACGGCGCGCAGGATACGTTCAATCACGAAGCGGCGAAGGGGTTCATCCAGCTCCACGGTTTGCCCACTACCGTATGGTCCGCAAAGCAGGGTCCTGCAGCTAAAGAGATGGCAGAGCAGAGCGCGTTCGAGCAAGAAAAGGTAAGCGCTGTCAGCGCCGCTTAGCAAGAACGGAAGCGCCCTTCGAGTCGAAGCTTTCTCTCGAAGGGCGCATGGAGGATTTTCATCCGGGTTGCAGGGCAATTCGGATTCAACGGAAAGGTGTGCGCTATGGCGTTGTGGTCTGGAAGGTTCGAGGGGGGCGTGGATGAATTCACGCAGGAATTCGGAGCGTCTCTCTTTGTGGACAAAGAGATGTATGCGCAAGACATTGCAGGTTCGCAGGCCCATGCCAGCATGCTTGCTGCCCAGGGAGTTATTTCCACCGACGATGCGAATGCTATTCATGAGGGCCTTAAGGCTATAAAGCAAAGCATAGACGACGGCTCGCTCGTGTTCGATATCAACGACGAAGACATCCATATGGCAATCGAGGCCGAGTTGACTCGAATGATTGGAACTCCTGGCGCGCGGCTGCATACAGGACGCTCGCGCAATGATCAGGTTGCCGCTGACCTGCGCCTCCATGCGAAAGTGCTCTTGGAGGACTTGCTCGAACAGAATGTCTCCCTTTGCGAGGTGCTGCTCAAGAAGGCGGAAGATACCTTTGGCGTCATCATGCCTGGGTATACGCATCTACAACATGCGCAACCGGTTTTGTTCAGCCATCATATGCTTGCGTATTTTTGGATGTTTACGCGCGATTACGTTCGTCTGAAGCATGCGTACGAAGCCGCCGATGCGAATCCGCTAGGAAGCGCGGCGCTGGCGGGAACAACGTATCCGCTCGATCGCTTCATGACTACGGAGCTTCTCGGATTCGACCATGCCATTCCGAATTCGCTCGATGCGGTTTCCGATCGTGATTACCTGCTTGATTTGGAATACGCCTGTAGCGTGGCCATGATGCATCTCTCGCGTTTGTGCGAGGAAATCATACTCTGGTCGTCGACGGAATTCGGGTTCATCACGCTTTCGGATGCGTTTTCAACGGGGTCGTCGATTATGCCGCAGAAGAAGAATCCCGATTTCGCGGAGTTGACTCGCGGAAAGATGGGTCGTGTCGTCGGTGACCTGGTGGCTCTTCTTGTGACCATGAAGTCTCTGCCGCTGGCATACAACAAAGATTTGCAAGAGTGCAAGGAAGGAGCGTTCGACGCCGCCAAGACGCTGCATGACTGCATGTATTGCGTAGCTGGCATGGTCGATACCATGGAGCTTCATGAGGAGGTCATGCTTGCTTCTGCGAAGAAGGGCTTTACGGCTGCTACGGATGTCGCCGATTACTTGGCGAAAAAAGGGATGCCGTTTCGCGAGGCTCACGAAGTCGTAGGTAATCTTGTCCTGTATTGTGAAAAAAGCGGGAAAGAGCTCGAAGAGCTTTCTTTCGAGGAACTGCACGACGTCTGCCCTCTTTTCGAAAAAGATGTTGTGTCCGTTCTCGACACCGAAGCCATTGTGACCGCGCGCACGACGTACGGAGGAACCGGCCATAGCACAGTAAAGCTCCAGATGAAGGAAGCGCATGAGTTTCTTGCGTCCGTGAAAGTGGCATGCGCGAGCGAGAAGGGCTGAACGGCCCGTGAATGAATCGAGTGTTGCCTCCGAGATGTCCGTGGGGCAGCGTTTAGGAAGACGCTCAGCGTGATTCTATGAAGTGCGAAGGTGAATTGAATTTCAAAACGCAATAGTGTTGCATTAAGTCATGCAGGCGCAG
>OLRQ01000249.1_pt1 | contig 60757 bp, 52 predicted proteins | sample 1671971 | NCBI WGS metagenome assembly OLRQ01 (sample SAMEA3136631, study PRJEB25190) | human gut metagenome | biome: human gut; feature: human-associated habitat; material: faeces | place: Austria | collected 2013
CGGAAGAACTGTGCCAGTATCAGAGAGAATATGAAAGCAGAGTAAATGAGATTGAGGCTCAAATCACTGAGCTGCTTTACCGCAGAAGTCTCTATGAGAAAGATTTTCACATTGATGAAGGCTGGGAAGAAACCGTTAACAAGTATTTGTCAAAGAGGAAACTTACAAGGGAACTTGTGGAAGCGTTTGTATCAGAAATTGTATTTACTGATAACAATATAGAAGTAAAGCTTCTGTATGATGATTTCCTCAAGGAACTGCTTGAGGTGGCAGAAGAGAGAGAGGTGGGCAGCAATGGATAAGACGGTAGCACTTTATATGAGATTATCGGATGAAGATGACAATTTGGCTGCTCATGAGGAAAGTAACAGTATTTCCCATCAGCGAAAGCTGATGCTTGACCATATTCAGAAACTGCCGGAACTAAAGGACTGCAACATCATTGAATTTGCAGATGACGGATATTCCGGAGCAGACTTTAACAGACCTGATTTTGTGAAAATGATGGGTCTTGTAAAGGCAGGTAAGATTCAGGTGATTGTAACGAAGGACTACAGCAGACTCGGACGAGATTATCTGGAAGTCGGTAACTATATGGAATGTATTTTTCCAGTTCTTCAGGTAAGATATATCAGCGTGAATGATAGTTATGATTCTGCAAACAGCTTTGGTTCAACCGGAGGTATGAGTGTTGCACTGAAAAACCTTGTGAATGCATTGTATTGTAAGGATGCATCCAAAAAGGTAAGAGCAGCTAAGGCAGTGTTGGCTAAGCAGGGAAAATACATTGCTGCATTTGCTCCTTTTGGATATCAGAAGAGTGAAGATGATAAGCATATGCTAGTGCCTAATCCCGTAACGGCACCTGTTGTCCGGCTGATATTTGAACTAGCTACGAAAGGAATGAAATATACCGAGATAGCCAATTATCTGAATGACAATGGATATGACAGTATATTTGAACATTACCAAAAGTTGGGTGTCAGGAGATGCTATGAGAGGGATATTGGTCAGCATATGTGGAGTCCCAGCACCGTTATGGGGATTCTGTACAATGAAGTCTATATTGGTTCTGTAATCAACAATAAAACAGCCGATAACATTGATACCGGTCATCAGGTTGTGCAGAGAGATAAAGAGGACTGGATAATTGTTGAAAACTGTCACGAACCATTGGTGTCTGTGGAAGATTTTAAGCTTGCTCATAAGATGATAGCCAGACGTGAAAAATCGCCGAGAAAGCCCAATGGCAAGTGGCGTAAGTCATATCTTCGCTGCGGAGTGTGTGGCAAGGGGCTTAATAAATATGGAAATGGTTCTTCATATAGGTGTCGTGAAGGTCATGTATCACGTATTCGTGGTGAAGAAATAGAACAGGCTGTTTTGGATGTGGCTAGAAAAATGGCAGTAGTCCGGTTGGAAGAGTTTGAGATACAGATGAATAAAGACAGTTCTTCTGATGATATTGGACAGGAAATAGAATCATTAAAGAAAGCAAAAGCACATTATGCGAAACTAAAGTTTGAGATTTATGATGATTATACTAGGACAAACATAACCCGTGAGCAGATGGCAAAAAAGACTGCTGAAGTAAAAAATAAAATAGCAGAGCTTGATAAAATGATAGCTGAAAAACAGGAGCTGTTTGATCTTCAGAAGGATTTGTTTGTTGATGCAAAACAGGAGCAATTGACAAAGCTCAGCAAGCTTGATAAGTTTGATGAAGATGTAATCCGAAATATCATAGACTATGTGCTCATATACGATAACGAGCATATAGAAATCAAATGGAACTTTGATGACTTTCACATTGAATAATGGTATAATGTTAGCGTTAGTAAGGCATTATATCGAAAAGAAGTAATACTGGGGAATCTTGCTAAAGGTTCCCCAATATTTTTGAAAAAAAAATTTTTTTTGTTTCTTACTTGACACGGGCAGAATTTCATCATGCAGTAAATGATCAATATCAGAGAATAATAAATTATTTTAAGCCCAAGTTTTTGCTAGGTCTTACAGCAACACCGGAAAGATTGGACGGCAAAGACATTTACGAAATATGCGACTACAATGTTCCATATGAAATTTCATTAAAAGAAGCTATTAATAAAGGGGTTCTTGTTCCTTTTCATTACTATGGCATATATGACACTGTTGATTACTCCTCTATTCACTTGGTAAGGGGCCATTATGATGAAAAACAACTCGACAAAGCCTATATAGGAAATAAAGATCGTTATGACCTGATATATAAATATTATAAAAAATACCCTTCAAAGAGAGCGTTGGGTTTTTGTTGTTCTCGAAAACATGCAAATGAAATGGCTAAAGAATTTTGTGCCCGAGGTATAGATGCTGTGGCTGTATATAGTAATACCAACGGTGAACCTTCTGAAGAAAGAAATATCGCTATACAGAAGTTGAAAAGCCAGGAAATTAAAGTGATCTTTTCCGTTGATATGTTCAATGAAGGTGTTGACATACCAGATCTTGATATGGTTATGTTTTTAAGACCCACAGAATCTCCTGTTGTCTTTTTACAGCAATTAGGACGCGGACTTAGGATCAGCAAAGGAAAAACATACCTAAATGTGCTTGACTTCATAGGAAATTACGAAAAAGCCGGACGGGTACCTTTGTTGTTAACAGGCGGAGGAGATTCTAATAAGAACGCTCCAACCGATCTTTCCAGCATAGAATATCCAGATGACTGTATTGTAGATTTCGATATGCGCTTAATTGACCTATTTAAGAAATTAGATCAAAAATCCCTTACGGCAAAAGAGCGGATAACACATGAATTTTATCGCGTTAAAGAAAAGCTCGATGGCAAGATTCCTACACGTATGCAATTATTCACCTATATGGATGATGATGTTTACCGATATTGCATAACGCATGCCAAAGAAAATCCATTCCGGCATTATTTGGAATTTTTGGAGAAGTTGCACGAGCTCTCTGAGACAGAGGAAACACTTTGCTCAGGTTTGGGCAAGGACTTTCTGACATTAATTGAAACAACAGATATGCAGAAGGTCTATAAAATGCCTATTCTTTATAGCTTTTTTAATCATGGGAATGTACGATTAGCTGTCAAGGATGACGAAGTTCTTGCAGCATGGAAAGACTTTTTTAATACCGGCAAAAACTGGAAAGATTTTGCCGCGGACATTACATATGATGAATACAAATCTATAACAGATAAGCAACATTTGCGCAAAGCCAAAAGCATGCCTATTAAATATTTGAAGGCTTCGGGAAAAGGTTTCTTTGTCGAAAAAGACGGCTTTGCACTTGCAATTAGAGATGACCTAAAAGATATCGTAAAAAACGATGCTTTTATAAAACATATGCATGATATTTTGGAATACAGAACCATGGAATATTACCGCAGGAGATATCTGGAGAGAATATAAGCTCGAATCCCAGAAAGACGGTATCCAAGATCGCGAGCAGGATCTAAGTCTTTGCTCGCGATCAAGAATACCGTCCTCTATGTCATCACACTATTACTATAATCAATGTCAAAAATCATAAAAAATCATCAAAATCATCAGGATCCAAACCTGCGTCATCCAAAGCCTCGAGTCTTTCCTCCTCATCCATTAACCGAAAATCATCCGGATCAATATCAGCATTCAGTAAATCTATTTCCAGTCCATCATGAAATTCCTCATCCACATCGCCGTCAAGACCACTTTCCAGCCCAAACGACCCCGAGGTCGGACCCAAACCTCCGATTCCAGCATTCATTTCACGTTCCTCATCATTCGTACACATAAGATCGTCTGCAAGCAGGCTCTCAACTTCATCAACATGACCGTCCCCGTCCAAATCTTCCCAACCAAAAAAATCCATAGTATTCTACCTACCTTTCCCTGTTAATCAGAACATTGATTTTCCTCGATTTCCTCAAATATTTTATCCATCTTTGTTCTTTTCTTAAAATTGCGCAACATCTTCTTATCATGTCTCACAATATAACTGACCACTTCACGAAAGTCCTTCGTTTCCAATTCCTGGTCGTGATAATTTTCAGCAAATTTCTTGTGTGTTTTCTGTGCTGTCCCCTTCGCCCATCGATAATTCTCGTGGCGTAGATTGACAACCTCATCTCCTCGCAAAAATATGTTCCAACGTCCACATGCTGAGCGAATAAAAACTACATTGTCTGTTATATTATATATAAGCTCATAACGGTCACATATTTCTCTAATCTCATCGTCAGTAAGCATGATACATCACCTCCTCACGATTCCATCTACTTATAAATTATAGCACAAAAGCGGACGGAATTTTTTATAATTTTGTTATCCACTTTGCCATCCATTATTTCATCAATCTCCCGCCTCACTTCAAAAGCTTTCTTATCTCCTTCTCATTCTGCTTGGTAAAATCAGAAAGTTCATAGGAACGTATACGTTCCTTAACCAGATTCGGAATGACGAAACCATTTTTTACAAGTGTTGCAAGTCGATTTATTACAGTCTTATTTGTAACCTTAAGCTCTTTGCTGACTTCGATCGGCGTGAACTCTCTTTTATAGTTCTTCATGAGCAGCAAGAGCAATTCCTTCTCTTTCCCTTTTAGATATGAAAGGCTTCCTTCCAATTCTTCGTTGTTTGAACTCTCCGACAATTCGCAAACCTTATTTGAGTATAGCAGCACCATGTGAAGGAAATAATTGATCCAAATCTCAGGATGCGGAGGATTCTCTCGTCCCGAATAATACAGTGCAGGCAGCCCCATCTGGATTGATTCATAGTATTCATCAATATCATATGCGAAGTACTCTTCTAATGAGCCAATTCCGTTAAAACCATATCCGTTGATATCTAAAATATATCCCGAGAGCAGCCTTGCGGTCCGCCCATTTCCATCTTCAAATGGATGAATTGTTACAAGCTGATAATGCACTACAGCTGCAATTATGAGCGGATGATCATCTGTTTCATTCACATATTCCACCAATTCATCCAACAGATCCGATATATCAATATATTCCGGAGGAATATAATCAGGATTCCCTGTTTGTGAATCATATACCGCAAATAATACTCCGGGGGGCATTGGTCCTCGAAGTCCGATTTTTTCTTTTGAAGCTCCCTTTTCAACATACTTCTGTACATCCAATATCAGTTTCTTGGAAAACCTCTCCTTCTTTGCCGCTTTCTCTTCCAAATAATTCAGTGCCAGGAAATAATTACGAACCTCCTGCTCCGGTTTAAGATAGTGTTTTCGTTCATCGCTATCTATAACCTCATCCACCTGCTTCTCCGATAAAGGATTTCCCTCAATTTTAGTAGATGCATAGGAACTTTTCTTCTTTGAAATTTTCCGCAACTTACTTGCTACCGCAATAGGCAACGAAACCTCTGATGCTTTATACCTGTTTTTATCTATCTCCGTAATATACTTTAATATTTCATTTGACAAAGTTACTTTAATCATAAAAAAGCACCCTCCTGATACGTATATTATATCAAACATCAATTAGCCTTTTATCAAACTCACAAATCCGCTCTTTCAGAACTTATTCGCTTGTTTCACAAGCTTATTTGCTCGTTAATGATCCAAGAAAAACAACTGTCTGCTTCGCATCCGCTTGTTTTTCTCTGAGGCTCATTATATCACGAGAGTGCTAATTTTTCCATTAAAATTACACTATTTTTTCACTATTTTACATTTCTACAGTAAGCGCCTAATCTGCCCACGGATTGCACCCCTCACAAATCCATGCCATAATCGAAGTGTCTAAAATTAAAAACGATCACTCCAACAATCGTGAAGTTTCTCATTCAATGCTGGAGACGTTTACTACAACACCAACATTATCTTCCACAAGTTCTCCTGCTATACGAAGCCATCTTTTATATATTCAATTGTTCCTATAGCATGAGTGTTAACATTAACAACACGCATGCCAATAAGCCTGCTCGTATCCATCTTCTCACCTCTTTACAATAGTTCCTTCAACTTCATCATTTCATCCTCAGTCAAAGTTACACCTTTTCCCATTTTCTCATGTTCCGGTGCCCAGTCTCTGTAACCAATGGTAAATACGCCATTGCTAAAGTATATTTGAGCACCATACATTTCTACATCATTCTCAAACTGCTGGCTGACTTCATCTATGAGAACAAAGGTTTGAGCACCATACATTTCTACATCATTCTCAAACCACAACATGTATTGAGGTATTACAGTACAGGTTTGAGCACCATACATTTCTACATCATTCTCAAACCATGGCGAAAAAATGGAAAGTATTGCTATAGTTTGAGCACCATACATTTCTACATCATTCTCAAACTTAGAAAACCATCTTCTGGAACAAAAAGAAAGTTTGAGCACCATACATTTCTACATCATTCTCAAACTGATCAGTCAGACCAAATATATCTTCTTTCGTTTGAGCACCATACATTTCTACATCATTCTCAAACTAGCGAGGAGGGATATTATGAATATTGATTGTTTGAGCACCATACATTTCTACATCATTCTCAAACTAATTAAAACATCATCGTACAATAACACAGGTTTGAGCACCATACATTTCTACATCATTCTCAAACAATGGAAGATATTGAATCGACTTTCAATAAGTTTGAGCACCATACATTTCTACATCATTCTCAAACGGATCACGCAAAATCAGATGCAGTCATTTTGTTTGAGCACCATACATTTCTACATCATTCTCAAACGCAGTCATGCAATATCATGTAATCTTGTTCGTTTGAGCACCATACATTTCTACATCATTCTCAAACTGAGAAAGTGCAAAAAGGGCAACTGGCTTCGTTTGAGCACCATACATTTCTACATCATTCTCAAACAACCGAGTACTAAAAGACAAGAATACTTCTGTTTGAGCACCATACATTTCTACATCATTCTCAAACTGGCGTACGTTTTAGACTTGTACGAAAACAGTTTGAGCACCATACATTTCTACATCATTCTCAAACGGGGCGTGACGCTGGCAAGTCGTATGCTATGTTTGAGCACCATACATTTCTACATCATTCTCAAACCAAATACTAGTAGTTTCTATGTCAAAGGTCGTTTGAGCACCATACATTTCTACATCATTCTCAAACTCCTTTTCTTGGAATGATGGGTTTAATTTTGTTTGAGCACCATACATTTCTACATCATTCTCAAACACAAACGCAGACATAGTGGTTTCATTTGTGGTTTGAGCACCATACATTTCTACATCATTCTCAAACCGCGCCGATAATCTCATTTTTGAAAGAGTTGTTTGAGCACCATACATTTCTACATCATTCTCAAACTTTGGCATTAGCGATTGATTTTGTTTCAATGTTTGAGCACCATACATTTCTACATCATTCTCAAACAATACTGGCGTGAAGTGCTATTTGACTATGGTTTGAGCACCATACATTTCTACATCATTCTCAAACGCTATTTCTCCGGTGTAAGAAAAAATCTTAGTTTGAGCACCATACATTTCTACATCATTCTCAAACTTTGTATTACGTGTTATTCTAGTAAACACAGTTTGAGCACCATACATTTCTACATCATTCTCAAACTTAAGGTGTCCGGGAAAAAGTTATGAAAGAGTTTGAGCACCATACATTTCTACATCATTCTCAAACTTGTAATCAGTGCTTACTTCTTCCAAGGTAGTTTGAGCACCATACATTTCTACATCATTCTCAAACTAAATGGACTCAATGTTTATACAAATAAGAGTTTGAGCACCATACATTTCTACATCATTCTCAAACTATGGCATAAGTGTAAACACCATAAGCCAGTTTGAGCACCATACATTTCTACATCATTCTCAAACTCATGATCTTTCACCATACGTCCTTTGGACGTTTGAGCACCATACATTTCTACATCATTCTCAAACAAAAATCTGTAATGATAGTATAATAGTACTGTTTGAGCACCATACATTTCTACATCATTCTCAAACTGCTGGTTGCTTTTCGGCTGTTCTGTGGTTGTTTGAGCACCATACATTTCTACATCATTCTCAAACGAGTCAACATATAAGTACAACGAAATTCGAGTTTGAGCACCATACATTTCTACATCATTCTCAAACCAACGTGTTGTTACTAATTAAAACAGCATCTGTTTGAGCACCATACATTTCTACATCATTCTCAAACCTCAAATTAGAAAATGAAATGCCATCACTAACATAAAATGTATCTCTGCTGTGCTCAAACACACTTATCTAAATAATAGTATAACGAGATCTTTCTCTTTTTTCAATAGATTTCACAGTTATCCTTATCAATAATATACCACTTCTCACCATCTATTCTACTGTCAATATAATGTTCCATTAATAAAACATTCCATTCTCGACAGCACACTTCTGAATACAATAATTTCATTTCTTCAGCAGAAAAGTATTGTCTTAAATTCCAGAATATTAATAATTTTGGCTTTATCAATTCCTGGAGCAATATACAATATTGCAATAACCGCTCCAAGTCCGTTTCATATTCAGTAACTAATTGAATACCCATAGCTTTCGCCAAACTCGAATAATCAAGTTCCTCATTGATACTGAACTCAAACGAATACTCCACCTCTAGATTACCAAAGAATGTTTGGATATGTGTGTTTAGCTCCTGCCCCTCTCTCCAATGCATTTCGTTCACTGCTTTTTCTGCAAAAGATTTCAAAAAGGCAGTAACCAGCTTTCTTTGATTAACATCTAGCTGCAATGGATTAAATATCATTTCCATGACTTTGCTGATTTTTAATTCTTTATCACCTTCCGACAATACCCAGTTACCGCTATCACCACTTTGCTGAAATATTAATTCCTTTTGAATCTCCCGCCATCTTACCGGCGATTCTACAACACACACTGGTATCAGAGAATCAGCCTTTCCAAATTCTATATCGAAATGAACATCCGGATGTGTTAATTTCAAACATCCCCCTCCCCTCTTTTACCGTGATTACAGTATAATTAACCGTTCATCACTCTGAATCACTTCACTTGTAACTTCCCCGACCAAAAGTTCCATTCGACCATACTGTTTTTCGGTAATCGTCAACATTTGCACCAACCCTTCAGGAGGTTTGTTTTTGCGAACATTATCTTCAATCCTTTGAGCTATGCTGGTATTTAATGCTAACTTGCTATAGATTGACTCCTGCTGCATGACAAACCCACTCTTCAGCAAATATTTCCGAAATCTCGTATATTCTCGTCGCTGCGCACTTGATAGTACAGGAAGGTCGAACATTACTATCACTCTCATGTACCTATAACTCATAAGAATAAAAGGAAAGCTGCGCAATGTCCGACTCATTCAAAGCATCGAATACACTCTTAACATATTGCTTGATCGCATTTAGGATGACAAAATGTTTGCCTTCCATTATTACTTCTTCATTTAGCAAAGCAACTAATTTCATTTTTTGTTCATGCTCAAATTCTATTGGTTTCATTTCACATACCTTTCGATCGACAAGCACACGATACGGCTCCATTAGATCTGAACCCAAATTAAATTGGTTAAACATATTATCATGGAATAACCCCAGCTGCGTAATGTATCCATTCATTACAATTTCACGATTAATTGCAGAAAGCATCAGTGAATATCCATAATTCAATGCTGCGTTAATCGGGCAATCTTGACTCCGTGAGAAATCCATGCCAAACAATGCGTTAAAATATACTTTTGCAGCATGACCTTCACGATTAGTGGCATCATTCCATTGTATCTGTTGAACATAGTCTCTCAGCAGCGCAGCTTCCGTATTCTTCCCCCTTTCCAGCAAGAATTCCGCCTGCTTATTTATTTTCTCACGAACAATTTCCGTCCACACGGCTTCCTTCACAGACTGTGGCCACGTAATTTGTGTACGGATTTTATTGCTTGTATCATGTGAGCCATAATACGAAATCAACTCCGAGGATGGATTTCGCTTATGGTCACAAAATATCACTTTCACCTTCTGTCTCGTTAATTCCGCCAACAATCCAACTGTCAGCGATACAGAAGTAGCTTCCACAAGCAGAAGTGCTATTTCTGAAATATGTATCTTCTGCGTTTTCATCTCACTTCGTACCACTAAATATTGCAATTGCAAATCCAACTTTGCCGTGTTATGCACGACAACAATCCGCCAACTCATATCGTTTTTAGATCAATCACTTGTTCATAGAAACCTGTAATTGATTGGTTGATGATTTTTATATCTTCTAATTTTGATATATCATTATTAAGCACCAATATTCCCGCCTTCCCCGGTCCATCTATTAATTGCAAATTTGCAGCTTGACTGGCACATTGAAATAAATGTAGAATTTCCATTAATATCAGACATTTCTGCTCATTGCTCATAGATTGAAAAATCTCTTTTCCTTTTTCTATCTTTTCTATTTGCGCTGACAGCCTATGCCCATACAAGCTATTTCTTAGCTTATGCAGAAATTCATCATAGAGCTCTTCCAAGACTTCTTGTGTCACTTCACTTTTTTCGGATAGGACAGCCTCTTTATTCTCTTTATAGTCGGCACAATATTTGCCTATCTTCTTTACTATCAACTGCAACTCTTCGCTCAAAACCAGTTGATTTGCTCCCTTAAATAATAATTGCTTTCCTGTTCTTCCCGACAAATGCATCTTAAACCCATCCACGTCAAATAGCGTATTAATCTTTATCTTAAGTATTCGCACGTCTGGATTCACAAGACCGAGTTCCTCCTCGCAATATCGTCTACGAAGCTCCACAGATTCCTCTAAGCTTTTCGCCAAATATACCGGCACGAACTCAATCGTTCTCTTTCTCTCTCCCTTCTTACCATCGGATTCCACCAGCATAAAATAAGCACCACTCGCCTTATTATACGCTCCATATTTCTCAATCGACTGGAGTCTCTCATCGGCACCTCCCTTGATCGGTATCTGTCCTTTCCCTTTCTTCAAAATATTTTGATCAAAAAGCCCTCCTTTCACTTCGTATGCTCTTCTGGTGAATAAAACATTATTCTTTCGCATCCATTTCTTCACAGTACATATTGTCCCGTTATCTCCAGGAATCCATGCTGTTTCATTTCCACGTTTTACCGTTTCATTCTCAAACATTTTCTTTAAGTTGTATGTACGTCCCGGATTGTTGCGCACAAACCAAGCCGCATCCTTTGTAAATTTTACATAGTATGTGTTGCCGACAACAATATTCAAATAGGCATCTTTGGCATGATGGAAATCATTCACCTCACGCACTTTGATCATGTCAAATTTATGCCGGAATTCACTAACTGCACGAGCTTTTGCATAAACGATTTCGGCATCAGGATATGCCTCTTCCAATAAATGCGCAACTGCTTTGGTACTCTGACGTGTCTCCACTAATTGTCTGGCAATAAAACCAGCCAACTCATCTTCACCAAATGGCTCTGTTCTTGTCAATCTCTTATATTTTTCTTTAGAGATCAATCCCTTTTTCAACAGCGTGCTCCATAATGCTTTTCCTGCTTTTCGGTATTCCTCAGAGACCGGGAATGTATCTGTCTTTTTGCTATTTAAATCTCTTTTGACCAATACGCGGTTGTCTATACTATCGTCCATAACCTTCGATTGTGGATATATATGATCAATATCATATCGGTTTGTGAATAACTCATCCAAATCAATGGCATCTCCGGAATACATACATCTTCCCATCTGCGAATAATATAAGAAAAGTTTGTCACTGCGCAATGCATTGTCAGACTCCTTATTTGCCAGACGGTCGTATAATTCCGGTGCTTCCTTTTTGCAGGCTTTGTAAAGATCCAACAACTGGTTTCTTCTAGAAACTTTTCTCACGCCTTTTTCACCGGGCTCTCTTGCAACCTCGACAAAAATGCGTTTTGGTGCACCACCCATTATATTTGTAATTTCCCTTACAATTTTTATAGTTTGCCAAATTGGGCGCTTTACTGCAGGAGACACATAAAGCTCTTCAATGTCTTGATATTCTATCTCTCCTTTTTTCATCTGTCCGGCATTCCATTGCTCAATCTGCTTTGTATAATCGTATTTTCCACTTAAAAGTTTCATTAAGTTCTCATTCGTTTCCCAAAGCGCAGTGATGATATTCATTACTTCACCAGTCTCTTTATTGACTGATTCAATATTTTCCAAAAAGGTGCGCGACAATCTGCCCCACCCTGCATATTTTTTGTTGGCAAGCTGAGCAATCTGTTTGTCAGACAACATCGGATATTTTCTATGAATACGCTGTTTCAACATCTTTTGAGAATCTGCAAATAGCGTAATATCTCTGACGATATCCTCCTGTTCACTTTCCGAAAGGACCCCCGTTCCAACGATCTGCTTAAAATCATGATACGCTTTCAACGAACTCTTAAAATTCTGATCAAATCCGGATAGTTCTTGTTCTTTAGAAATTACGCCGTTGATTCTAAGGTAATCCTTGACCTTTTTCCCTGTTACACGTTGGTATTTCTTGAAAACATTATTATAAATATCCTGCTTAAGTTCCGGAGCTATCAGTTCCCCATCAATGCGCAGATTATTTAGCTCGTTCAATACATTGAATTTCGCATACAACAATGATTCCTTCGGCAAAACATCCTCTCCGATCAGATACGTGCATTTATTCGTCATGCGTTCAATAAATTTCGTTGCACTTTCTTCCTCGTCAATCATTTCTGAAAAATTCCATGGATAAATTTTGCCTTCCTTTTTACGTACAGACCAGCTATGACCACCTTTATCTTGATGCGCCGTGTTCAAAGGTCCTACGTAGTACGGAATGCGGAAGCGGAATATCTTTTGTATTTTTTCCACTGGTGTATAACCATCTTGATCTTTCTCCAACAAAAACGGATAGAATTTCTGTGCGTTGTCCAATATTGCATTCAATTCATTCTCATGCAATTGATAAGGAATAACTCCATTATCGCGAATCATTTGTTTAGGAAATAATGTTCCAAGATCCATCTCTGCTTTTAACTCATCGATTATCTCTTGCCCCATTTCATCCACAGACAGACGATCCAGCTGCTTTTTTAAGAATTTATAAAAATCTTCCTGTGAACATTTTTTCTCAATCGGCTGTTTTTTTCCATTTTTCTTTGCCATGCCAATATAAGCACTATAATTTGCCTCATTTTTCTCAGACACACCAAAAACAGCCTCGTAAACTTCTTTATCCATCCGAAGAAGCTGCTTCACTTTCCGCAGATCATCACGGTGTTTCTCATAGGTTTTAACTTTTGCTTCCGACAAAAAGCGCGCATCCCCCAGTATATCATGCAATACCGTCCAATCATACACACCCTTTGCTGCTGCTATAAGCAAAAATCGATCCGCCAATACAGACTCTATTTCTACCTCTTTTTCTTCATAACCATTATCAGAAAAGCATATTTTCGAGATTTCTTCTTTATCCAACTCCGGATCAGCAAAAATATCACTTAGCTTTACGGTGCAACCCGTAATTAAAGCTGCTATCGCTTTCTCCTGTTTTTGCTTCTGCTTATCTGTTCCTACTATGAGCTTGCTGACCTGCGTCTTTTTATCTGATTTTGTGCATTGAGCATCACTCATAATGTGTTCCAATTGAGTCAACACTTCTTCTTGCGTCAAAGATTTCAGATCAATCTCTTGTTCTTCAGCCTGCTGCACTAATGCCTCAATCGCTGTTGAAAATTCTTTTACTTCTGATAATTTCTTGCCCTCAAACAGAAAATGTCCTCTATGCTTAATAATGTGATGCAATGCCAAATAAAGCAATCGAATATCGGGCTTATCTGTTGTATTCGTTGCCAACGCATAGCGCAAGTGAAAAATTGTCGGATATTTCTTATAATAGTCTTTATCTGTAAATCCATCATCTGCAAACAGTGCATACGGCAGCTCCGGCATGTTTCCATTGATGTCTTTCTTATCCTCATGCCAATACTTACTCTCTTTCATCCGCTGATAGAATCCCATGTCTTTCTTGCTAATCTCTTCCGCAAAGATTTCCTGCAATAAATGTAATCGATTTTTACGGCGCTCTGTTCTTCTTCGGGACGTTCGAAAGATTCTTCTTTCTTCGGCTGTCTTAGCAGACTCAAACAGGCGAATTCCCCATAATGCCTTACCATGACGTTTGATAATATTGTACGCTGAATCCGTCACTGCCCATCCTACAGAACCGGTTCCCATATCCAATCCAATATAGTACTCTTCAAATTTTTTCATAAAATCCTCCTTTTTCTCTTGACATGTCGTAGTTTATGCTTTATTATTGATGTCAGTTAAGTACCATACGTATTAACTACATCATAAGTTCAAATAAAAATTTATTCAAATCGCCTTTGGGCATCACAGTGTGTGATTTAATTGAACTTTAGGAACTCGCCTCGGCGAGTTTTTTTGTTGCTTGTTCATACCAGATCATCTCCTCCCCATCACTTCAATCTAAGAATCAGCACTTGTTATCCTTCATAGCCAATTCCATTTCCAGATCATCCGCAAAATATTGTCTCCTCATTCTTTGAATTTCCTTTTGTAGTTCACTGACAACTTCCTGCGGTGCAGTAATCTTAACCCCTTCTCCTAATCCTAACACCCATCCAAAAAAATTATTACTGACAACCACTTCAACTTTTGCTTGAAAGTGATCCTCATCCACCGGGCGAATTTTAACGTCTCTTCCAAATCTATCTACGATCACACCTATAAACCCATTTTGACAAAGCAGCGTGACCGATTCCTCTTTTCCCGAAAACATTCCAAAATGCTTCTCTGCGTAGTTTGCTATATTTCCCTGTGGAAATAACTTTTGACCTTTTCTTTTGCATTTCATCGGTTGAATACGTAACATCTTGTCGACTCGAAAATGCTTGACAAGCTCAGCCTTTGCGTCATATCCTACCATATAATAATTCTCATTATCCCAAATCAGCCCCCACGGAGATATTATGTATCTCTCTCCTTCGTGTCTTGGCTCCATCTCCTTTTTCAAATTCCACTGAAAATATTGAAATGAAATCATTACGTCTGCTGTAATTGCATTATGTATTTCATCTACATTATAGTAGATACTTTCGTTCATGGTTTTTATCCGACCGTGAACATATACCTGTTGATTTAACTGTTTCGCTTCGTATTGACTAACGTAACGTTCCAGTTTTTCTATAAGCTGGCTGGATTTCTTCTCTGTGATAAATTTAGAAGACTGTACTGCGTCTACCAAAAGTTTCAATTCTGCCAATTCCAAATTTCGATTTCCTACACAATAATATACATATCGTCCTATGTGCTTTTTTTCAATATCAATTCCAAACAATTGCAGAGCTTCTAAATCAGAATATATACTCTTTCTCTCTGCCGCAATGTCATACTTGGCCAACTCATTGATAATCTGCTCTACCTGTAAACCATGTTCATCATCCGTCAGTCGAAGCATAATCTTTGCTAAATACAACAATTTTAGCCTTTGATTCGGTCGTTTTGCCATTTACCCTCCCATCTCTTATACGCATACCTATCGTAGATTTCTTGGTACAAAATTTAACATTACTTGTCTTAGTGTGGATTCTCTACACATTCTTTTATGACATGCCACTATTATAGCACATTTATTGTCCCATAAAACGTACTAAATCGTATTTTTCAATAATTTAAGTTCTTTTTTGGATCGGTGATTTTTGATTTTGTATCCACAATTCGGACATTTTCTTACGGTATCCGAAATTTCCCGGTTGCATTCCGGGCAACTAATTAGTGCCCTTTGCTTTTCATCCTTTCTTTTATCGTAATAGATAACATAACATTTTCTATTTTACGAAATCCTCTCATATGCAGTGCACCACCCCGCCCACCTTTTGACTTTCTCCCCCAAACTTTGTATAGTATATATGTTGTGCCATCGGGCACACGTTACATTATACGACTGCAAGGCATCAGCTTTTGATATACGCCCGGTTTCTTTAGAACAGGGGGATGGTCGCTGGTCTTTTGCAGCAAAGCAAACATTGGAGGGTACCTATGAAATCTTTTGGTAGTGAGGGGATTTTATTCCCTGTATATTTTATTATGCTGGCTTTGGCCGTATATCTGAACGTGTTTACGGGTTCGGGTCTTGATATCGCCAACATTATCATTAATATTGGAATGTTTTTAATTGTCGGCGGGATTATTTTGTATTCTACGACACATTGTTTCATGCCTGCTAATCGGATGATGGCTAGCCTGCATCTTGCGGCACGCAACTTTCAGACTGACTTCAAACGCAAAGGCGATTATTTGTGGGATGATTATAAAGATAATCCAAAGCTCTTTGGTAACAAATTGGCAGATACACGTTTTCGTGAATATTGCGAGGAGCGCAGAAGATTAACGATGTTAGAGCGAAGTGCCCAATGCGATATTGATGATTATCTGAATGAATATTACATTGACAGCGTAATGAAATGTGGATTGATCAGCATTGTTCCCGGCGTAATGACCGGTCTTGGTATTTTGGGTACTTTTATCGGTCTGTCGTTTGGTCTTCAGAATTTTAATACCGGCAGTGCGTCCGCAATTACGGACAGCATTCCGCAGTTGATGAATGGTATCAAGATCGCGTTCCACACATCTATTTATGGTATGGTATTTTCTTTGGTATTTAACTTTGTTTACAAGAAAAACTTAGAAGATGCTTATAATGCCATGGACGATTTTTTGGACAGTTACCATAAATATGTCGCACCCCGTGCACAAAATAATGCGGCAAATATTTTCTTGGATTATCAAGCTTTGCAAATGATGCAGACAGAGAAGATGATGGAGAAATTTAGTGATGAAGTAGCTGATAAGATTGCTCGGGCACTCAGACAGTAACACCACTCGGTTCCGCGTACAGAAAAGAGGTTTATTATGCGCAGAAAAAAGAAAAGACATTTGGAGGAAACCAGTTATTGGCTTTCCTATTCCGATATGATGGCTGCTCTTTTGTTGATCTTTGTGTTGATCATTTCGTTTACAATGCTGCAATCGCAAAGACGTTACGAACAAAAACAAGAGGAATTAAAGCAGCAGCAGGCTTTGGTTCAAAGCCAACAGGAACAACTGCAGGAGCAACAGGAACAGTTAGACAAATTGATCGGTATTCGAACGGAACTGATCGAGGCTCTCAAGAAAGAGTTTGACGGTACGGATCTCAGTGTGAAAGTCGATGAAAAGACCGGATCCATCGCGCTTGACTCAAGCATTTTGTTTGATTCCGGACAATTTGCGTTGAAAGCGTCGGGTGAGGAATTGCTGCAAAAGTTTTTACCAAAGTATATTGGCGTATTAACAGACAAGCAATTTAATGATTATATCTCAGAGATTATTATTGAAGGACATACAGATACACAGGGAGATTATTTATATAATCTGGAGCTGTCCCAAAAAAGGGCCTTGTCTGTCGCAACTTTCTGCTTGGATGAAAACAAGAAAGTGCTGTCGACTGCCAAGATCACGAAACTACGCAAAATTGTGACGGCAAACGGCAAGTCCTTTAGCAATCCTATATTGGATAAGGATGGCAAAGAAGATCAAAATGCATCTCGTCGCGTGGAATTTCTTTTCCGCCTGAAAGATGATGAAATGATAAATGATATCAGTGACATTTTGAATAATTGATATTAGTGACATTTTGAGCAAAAGATATCAGCGACATTTTGAGCAAAAGATATCAGTGACGTTTTGAATAATTGATATCAGCGACATTTTGAGCAAAAGATATCAGTGACATTTTGAACAAAAGATATCAGCGACATTTTGAATAATTGATATCAGTGACAGGAGGAAAACATGGAAATTCATCCGATTGCCCGGATACACTCTGATTTTCCGGGAAAGTTTGGCATTCCACGACAGAGCGGTCTGGTTCCGGAGTTACGCAGCCGTATCATATTTGAACCGGAATACCGCAATCGCGATGCGATCCGCGGCTTGGAAGATTTTTCTCATTTATGGCTGATCTGGGAATTTTCAGAAACAATGCGTGGGGAATGGTCACCTACCGTTCGTCCGCCCAAACTTGGCGGCAATAAGCGCATGGGAGTATTTGCAACGAGATCTCCATTTCGACCAAATTCACTGGCGCTTTCCTGTGTAGAATTACAGGACATTATTTTTTCAAAAGAAGATGGACCAATCCTGGAAATAACGGGTGCCGATCTCATGGACCGCACCCCGATCTATGATATAAAACCATATCTTCCGTATGCCGACTGTAAACCGCTGGCTACGGGTGGTTTTACAGACAGCGTAGAAGTTCATTTGCTGCGCGTAATACTTCCGGACAATGCGGGCCAAGTATTGCCTGCCGAAAAGCTTCTTTCTCTGGAAAAAGTGCTGGCACAAGATCCTCGCCCTTCTTACCAAAACGATCCGGAACGCATCTATGCATTCGAGTTCGCTGGCGTTACTGTCCGCTTTTTCGTACAGAATGACATTCTCACCGTAGTATCTATGAGTTAGCTGCCTATATACGCCAACTTCCCATACCTCAAAGCCTCCACAACCACATATTGCTTATTATGTCAAAGAATACTAAGTATTTTGCAGTCACAACATAGTGATTTCTGCCGGCAGTGAACTATAGTAATTGCCTTGCCGCATTTTCGTTTTTTGTGATTTCTAGATTTTGTTGTCTCTGATGATTGATTTACATGCCCTTCGGAAACTCGAAGTCCCGGAAGCAAGGTAATCATCATTTTTGAAAGGGACTTTGCGCTCGTCGTTACTTATGTCTCGTATTTCAGAGACATTAAGTAACGTGACGTAGCGCATCGTAGCGAAAGCGTCCCGTCCAAAAATGGATGATACCTTGCTAAACCGGGACAACTCAGACAATCCTTCGGGCATGTATTCATCAGAGACCTAACAAAATAAGAAATCACACAAAAACGTTGCGTTCTGCAGCAATTATCTTAGTTCGCTGCCGGCAGAACAAGTTAGTTTGTCGGCTGCAAAATACATATTTATGACTGACATAATAAGCAATATGTGGTTGTGCAATAACTTCCGGCATGGGAAGTTGGCGTTATTTATTTGCCCAAAGATAACAGTATGCTTGCGTTCTCGCCGCAAATCGTTCTGTCTTTAACAAATTCCGTACTTCTTCTTTGGTGTACCATCCTGCTTCAATTTCTTCCACATTAGATGTGCTTTGGCGGAATTCACCACGTGCTTTTCCGATGACACATACATTCATCTCATTGCTGAACCCAACCGCACTATAGCTGAGTCCTAACTCATCATTGATCTCATATAGTTCTAACCCCGTTTCTTCCCACAACTCGCGCTTCGCACTCTGCTCCGGCACCTCGCCGGGATCGATCAATCCCGCCGGGAAATTATAAACCCACGTACCTGCCGCCATACGGAATTCTTTGTTCAAAACGATTTTCTCTCCACTCTCATCAGTGACCATCAGTACAACTGCATCCGGCTTATTGCCACGAAGCTCTTCTCTTGTTTGAACATTACGGTTGCGGCTGATCATTTCATATATCTTTGTCGTATCATCTACCGTCTTATAAGTAATATCATAACGGGTAATAAATTTACCCTCTTCCTTTTTATCAATCTTCTCTAACTTCATTCTCTAAGTTCCTCCTGTTTTCATTTATATTCTCAAGCTTCTCATACCGGAAGTTTGCGTTATATTGGCGTTAGCGGAGTACAAATAGATACACTCCACAAATGCCGCCCCCAAAAAGCATAGATAACAAAAATGCAACAATAGACTGTTTGCGTTTATACAGCGAATACAATATTGGACAAAAGGCAAGAACATACAAAGCACATCCTATGAAACCATATATCCGCATAGCTTCGCCTTCCGCAACGTAATCAATAGACCCGGGTTCTTCCATAAGATTACCTGCTGTTAAGATACTGTATCCCAGCCAGATAAAACTAATGCATCCCCAAATTATCCCTAGCATTATAATTATGCTTCTTTTTGCAAAAATAGATATCTTTTTCATACGTTACATATACCCGCATCCGTTTTTCGTCGGATGTTCCTTCCCCGAAATATAATGTGCACGAAACGCCATATTGCATTCTCGCAATTCCATTTCCCCTTCAATATACGGTTCGTACATTTTTAGGATTCCTGCCGAACATCCATCACAGCCACCTGCATCACCGCCCACAGATTCTTCAATGATCGCCATTCTTTCTTCCTTTGTGGTATCTTTTATCAGTAAACTTCTCATCGTCATACCTCCTGTCATTCCAGTAAATAGCGCATGATTCCTGCGCATAATAGTCACACCTATTGTAGCACTCTTTCGCCTTATAGTAAAAAGGAAAGTTGAGTAATTTTCAAAATGCTAGTATACTATACTATCGGGATGCAAAGCAGACACCTATCCCCCATACCAATAAACAACCCAAACTTCACACATCCAAAGGGAATGCATCGTCACATATTGCTTATTACGCCAAAGAATACGAAGTATTTTGCAGCCACAACATAGTGGTTTCTGCCATCAGAGAATTACAGTAATTGCCTTGCCGCAATTAGTTTTCACAGTGATTTCTAAATTTTGTTGCCTCTGATGAATGATTTACATGCCTTACAGAGAACTCGAAGTCCCGGAAGCAAGGTATTCATCATTTTTGAAAGGGACTTTGCGCTCGTCGTTACTTATGTCTCGTATTTCAGAGACATTAAGTAACGTGACGTAGCGCATCGTAGCGAAAGCGTCCCGTCCAAAAATGGATGATACCTTGCTAAACCGGGACATCTCAGACACTCTTTCAGGCATGTATACATCAGAGGCCTAACAAAATAAGAAATCACGTAAAAACTTTGCGTTCTGCGGCAATTATCTTAGTTCTTTGATGGCAGAATAAGTTAGTTTATCGGCTGCAAAATAGTATGTATATTACAGACGTAATAAGCAATATGTGACGATATAATGATTTTGGTTGTGTGAAGTTGAAGTAAGAAATAGAAAGAAGCGTAGGACGAACATGAATACTAAGACAAGCAAATATGAAATAGATATGTGTAATGGCTCAATATTGGATAAACTGGTTTCCTTTTCGATTCCATTGATGCTGTCAGGAATCTTACAGTTATTATTTAATGCGGTAGATATTATCGTGGTTGGACAGTTTACGGGCAATGAAGCACTGGCGGCTGTTGGATCAACGACTGCGCTGATCAATGTATTTGTCAATCTTTTTATCGGAATTTCCTTGGGCGCAAGTGTATTAGCTGCAAGATTTTATGCGACCGGACAAGAGAAGGAAATGACAGAAACCGTACATACATCCATTACGTTGGCTCTCATCAGTGGAATCGCAATGGGAATTATCGGAGTGATTGCTGCCAAAGGTGCGTTAGAACTGATGGATACTCCGGATAATGTATTAAACCTGTCCACACTTTATATGCGCATATATTTTATGGGAATGCCATTTTTTATGTTATACAATTACGGAGCGGCCATTTTAAGAGCGGTGGGTGATACCAAACGCCCTCTATTATTTTTGATTATTTCAGGTGCGACAAATGTGGTGTTAAATCTTCTTTTGGTGATTCAGTTTCATTTGGGTGTTGCCGGTGTTGCTATCGCAACGGTAATTTCTCAATGTATATCGTGCATTTTGGTATTACGCTGTCTATACCTTTCCGATGGAAGTTATCAGCTCCGCTTCAATAAATTAGGTATGAAAACGCGCTATGTAAAGCAAATATTCCAAATCGGTATTCCAGCCGGAATCCAAAGCACGATCATTAATTTTTCGAATGTTCTGCTTCAGTCCTCTGTCAACTCTTTTGGTTCTGTTGCTATGGCAGGCTACACTGCCGCCAATAATATTTTGGGATTTTTGTATGTATCTGTGAATTCCATTACACAGGCCTGCATGAGTTTTACAAGCCAAAATTATGGTGTACGTAAATTTAAGAGAATGGATAAAGTGTTATTAGAATGCTTAGGACTGACGGTAATTGTTGCTCTCGTTTTGGGTGGTGGATCCTATCTTTTCGGTGCGGAACTAATGCACATTTACACTAAGAGCACCAAGGTCATAGAGTGCGGTGTGGATATTATGTTATATACAACCGTCACATATTTCTTATGCGGTATCATGGATCTGCTGCCGGGGGCATTGCGAGGCATGGGGCATTCCACCGTGCCAATGATCCTTTCGGTGATTGGCACGGTAGGCACCAGAATTGTATGGATCTATGTCATTTTCCCATGCCATAGATCATTAGACTTTTTATTTATTTCCTACCCGGTGTCGTGGCTCCTAACCATTGTCATGCAAGTGATCTGTTTCTATTTCGTACGCAAAAAGGTGCACAATAGCTAGCTGCTCCACCCAGCTCCTCTTCAATCCTGAGAAGCCGGTTGTACTTTGCAACTCGCTCACTTCGGCTCGGTGCACCGGTTTTAATCTGTCCGCAATTCAAGGCAACTGCCAGATCTGCTATCGTCGTATCCTCTGTCTCTCCGGAGCGGTGGGACATAATACTCGTATAACCAAACTGTTTGGCAAGCTTGATCGCTTCCATCGTTTCCGATAAGGTTCCGATCTGATTGAGCTTAATTAGGATTGAATTACCACAGCCTTCTGCAATTCCCTTTGCAAGCCGTTTCGTATTAGTGACAAACAGATCGTCCCCCACCAACTGTACTCGATCGCCGAGTTCCTGTGTCAATTTCTCCCAGCCAAGCCAATCCTCTTCATCCAGTGGATCTTCGATAGAAATGATAGGGTATCGTTCCACTAATGACTTCCAATGCGCGATCAACTCCTCGGAGGAATATCTCACCCCGGATTTTGGAAGCAGATACATCCCCTTTTGATCACTTTTCCATTCACTTGCCGCTACATCAATAGCAATCCGGAAGTCTTTTTCCGGTTCGTACCCTGCCTCTTTGACCGCATCGAGAATACATTCTATTGCCTCTTCATCACTCTGCAAATTGGGCGCAAATCCACCCTCGTCACCAACAGAGGTTGCCAAACCTTTTCGTTTTAATAAGGCAGCCAATGCATGAAACACTTCTGCGCTCCAACGCAGCGCCTCGCGGAATGAGTCCGCTCCCACCGGCATGATCATAAACTCCTGTACATCTACTGTATTGGCCGCATGCGCACCACCGTTCAAAATGTTCATCATCGGCACAGGCAGTTTTGTACCGGATACGCCACCCACGAAACGGTAAAGTGGCGTCTTTAACGATTGTGCGGCTGCTTTTGCCGTTGCAATAGAAACCGCCAAGATCGCATTCGCTCCAAGCACGGATTTGTCTGCTGTGCCATCTTTACGCAGCATTACTTGATCGACCGCATACGTATCAGACGCGTCCATCCCGCGCAAAATACCATTGATAACGTGATTAATATTATCAACCGCCTGCAGCACACCTTTCCCACCATACCGTGTATGATCTCCATCCCGAAGTTCCAATGCCTCAAATTCTCCGGTAGATGCACCACTCGGCGCAGCCGCCCGTCCTATCGTTCCATCCTGCAGAGTCACTTCTGCCTCTACGGTTGGATTCCCTCTAGAATCCAAAATTTCTCTGCCTGTAACACGTTCAATCTGCAATTGTTTAAGCACACTGATCACCATACCTTTCTTACATTCTATTTTTGATCAGTGTTTCCATTATTTATCATTCTATACATGCAACCGCAGGGCATCATTAATATATCGTTGAATTCCTTCCTTCTGTGAGAAGTCATACTTTTGGTTTATTTTAATATAATATGCCGCAATATTTTCTTTCAAGATTATCTCATTAGAGCGAATTCCATCTGAATACCCTTTCCTGGCAATTTTCCATGGTTTTTCCTCATGCGTGATCTTCTCCAATCTTTTTCCACCATATTCACCAAAAGTATCAACAACTAAGTCAACAACTCTGCGCTTTTTCTCATCAAGTGCATCTTCCATCCCCTCCAAAATTGCAAAACGTGCATCCTCGATCGGGTTAAATTTAAAATCTCGAAACATATCATAGACCTGCGGATACACCGGACCGTGCACCCAAGCCTGACAGTCTTCCGATAGTAATGGTTCTTTATACAATGCACAGGATACACCTTGCACAAAATAAAGCAGTTTTTGAAGCATAAGTGGTGTGACCTCTTCCAAACGCTCAAAAATATACGATATAATCTGCAACATAGTATCAGAAACAGAAAACAGGTCATCAAGGCGCACCGCTGCCTCCATCGCTTTATGATATGCAGTCTGTGCAATCTTATCTTTATTTTGCCATAGTTTCTCTTTCATATAAGACGGTGAAGATAACGCTCTTCTCAAAATGTCAGAGTACTCTTTGGATGGAATTTGTCCTGCGAGATATCTCGTTATTGTTATCTCTCCAAACCCCAACGCAAGAGAAAGAGGTGCTTTACCAATTTTGTATATTTTCATTATTCTGTCGATATCTGCAATGGAAACAATTCCTTCATATGCCCTATACTGTTCATCAATTTCTCGAATGTTTCTATCGATTAGACCCGGCACCCCCATTTCTCCACCACATTCATTGCATACAGCTACCGTAATTTTAAAAGAATATTCCACCCCTTTAATGATTTTATTTATGCTCTGTTTCTTCAATGTATATCCTGTATTCTGTCTGCACATTGTACAAAAATCCGTCTTACCTTTTGGCGTCTGCTGTGTCATACTAATCACTCCCTGTTCAAAAAATTATTTAAAATAATATTTTATTGGATAATTCTGTTCATGTAAAGAAACTACAATTACATAACAATGATCCAATTTATTAAATTTTATATATAAGGACACTGTTTTTTTAGTGTTTCCTATCCTTTCCAACAGTTCTATATCTTTTCCAAAAACATATAACTGTTCATGCTCATACCCTTTGTGAGTATTTTGCCGTATCTCCGAAAAATCCTCTACCGTCAAGTCAAGCAGTATTTCTTTTGCTTTCCTTTCATCAATAATATAAGCTAAAAATAAGTCTATATTATCCTGCCTATGCACATTTCTCTCAATTCTATACTGATCATTCTGTATCGCATTCTTTACTTCTGCCAAATAAACAGCTATTTCGCGCTTTGATATCTTCAATACATCTCTTCCCTCCCCACTACAATATGATGTGTTTTTGCTTTTTTCCTATCACCATAATATCACATGATAGCTTTTTGTCAATATCCTATCACCAAAAAAACGTCACACAAAAAGACACGCTCGTTGAACATTTCTGCATTGTCAACTGAGCATGCCTTTCCTTAATAATTCCTTACTCAGTGAACATCTGCACCCAGTAATAAGAATACATATCGTTTGGAACGATCACCAGACCAACACCGATCTTCTTAAACCTGTTATTCATGATGTTTTCTTTGTGCCCCGGTGAATTCATCCAAGAATCCATAACAGCTGCCGCACTTCTCTGACCGGCTGCAATATTTTCCCCGCTGGCCGTTGGTGTTATCTTGTACTTTTCAAAAATCGTAAAACAAGATGTGCCATTCGGACGAGTATGCGAAAATGACTTTGTAAGTTCCTTTGCTCTGTCCTGTGCCGCTTTCATAAGTTTCTCATCCATTGTCAATGCGTTAAGCCCTTTTTTCTTGCGGTTTTTATTGACAATAGAAATCACCTTCTTTTGAAGAGAAATATCTGAAGTTGTGTTCTTTTTGCCCGCTGTCTTCGCGTTTTTCTTCGTTGCCTGCTTTTTCGTGACGGTCACTTTACATTTTAGCGTTTTCCCTTTTACTTTAGCAGTCACCACTGCTTTCCCAGCCTTTTTGCCGGTTACTTTACCCTTCGCATTGACCGTTGCAACAGATTTTTTTGAAGATTTCCATTTTACCTTCTTCTTCGTTCCGCGCACTTTTAACGTGACAGACTTTCCTACTGCGATCTTCGCTGTCTTCTTATTTAGCTTGATCGCGGATGCTGCGTCTGCCACCCCACTATACAACGTGCTGCCTGCTAATACTGCTGCCATCAATAATGCCATGGCTTTCTTATTCTTATACTGTTTCATAATAATCCTCCATTCTGTGATTCTTTCCCTGCTTACTGTCAACTCACCTCGCTGACAGGATATCTATGTATTGATACAATTATGACATAGATATAACGTAAATTTTAATGGTGTCCGTACATAAAGTCAACCATAATCCCCTGTTGGGAATCATTTTCCTGAAAAAATCGACCGGTTGCAAGAAATTCATCGGACATTTATAATGACTATATGTACGAGATTCTTATATACTATACTGTATAGTATTCAAACTTCCCATACCGGAAGTTATTGCAAAACCACATATTGCTTATTATGTCGGCAATAAATAAAATATTTTGCAGCCAATACAGTAAATTGTTCTGTCATCAGAGAACTAAGATAATTGCCGCAGAACGCAACGTTTTTTACGTGATTTCTTATTTTGTTAAGTCTCTGATGAATACATGCCCGAAGGATTGTCTGAGATGTCCCGGTTTAGCAAGGTATCATCCATTTTTGGACGGGACGCTTTCGCTACGATGCGCTACGTCACGTTACTTAATGTCTCTGAAATACGAGACATAAGTAACGACGAGCGCAAAGTCCCTTTCAAAAATGATGATTACCTTGCTTCCGGGACTTCGAGTTTCCGAAGGGCATGTAAATCAATCATCAGAGACAACAAAATCTAGAAATCACTGTAAAAACAAAATGCGGCAAGGCAATTACTATAGTTCTCTGATGGCAGAAACCGTTCTTTGGCGGCTGCAAAATATCATATAGTTATTGACATAATAAGCAATATGTGGTTGTGGAGGATTTGAGGTATGGGAAGTTTGAGTATAGTATAATATCGCAGGAGTTACTCATTGTAATTACGATGTCAAACACCAGATTCAAACCTTTTGACACTGTAATCTCATTGTACAAATAAGCTGAAACACCGGCTTTTCTGTGCAAAACAAATAAGAAAGTGTAGAGGAAATTATGCATTACCACAATCCATTTCATCAAAAAAGACATACCACGAAAGCATCTCATGGTATAAAGTTTGTTACTTCAATCACTACGACCATTGCGCTGATCTTGGTCTGTGCGCTGGCAGTTTCGCAGATCATTCCGACAGACCGAACGGATCGATCTGCCAAAGTCGCACAGGGTAAAACAACCAGATCAAAAAAGCCTGTGAAAACGACATTTACCCCGGCTTCCGGTGAATTTCGCGGTGTATGGATCTCTTTTCAGGATATTGGAGAAAAGCGCTACACCAAAAAGCAGTTTGAGAATTTCATCAACAAGACGTTTGATAACTGCAAAAAAAATGGATTTAACGCTGTGATCGTTCATGTTCGTCCATTTGCCGATGCCTTGTATCCGTCCAGCTATTTTCCATGGTCTCGCTATGTATCCGGAAAAGCTGGGAAACATCCGGGATTCGATCCGCTCTCCTATGCGGTCAGCGCGGCACATAAGCGGGGCTTAGCTTTCCATGCATGGATCAACCCTTATCGCATTGCCAGCAATACGACCAACGTATATAAACTCCCGAAAAAATCCATTGCCCGAAAATGGGCTGTTTCCAAGAAAGCTTCCAAACGCCGCAATGTATTAAAATGGGATGGGAAACTGTACTTTAACCCGGCTTCCAAAGATGTTCAAAATCTTGTTTGCAATGGTGTCCGTGAGATCGTGCGCGATTATGCTGTAGACGGCATTCATTTTGACGATTATTTTTATCCGAATCTGGGTGCGAAATACAAAAAGGTATTTGACTACAAAGAATACAAAGCATACGCAAAGCGCTGCAAAAAGAAACACAAGAAAAAAGTTTCGATCGTAACTTGGCGCAGAAACAACGTATCCAACATGTTAAAACGTGTTCGAACCATCGTACATAGATTGGATAATAATTGCGTATTTGGTATCAGCCCGGCAGGCAATATCCGTAATTTATATGCAAAAAATAATTATTACGCAGATGTCAAAAAATGGATGCGTTCTTCCAAATATATTGATTATATCTGCCCACAGATTTACTGGACATTCAGTCAAAAGACTTGTCCTTTCCGCGAAACCACAAACAAATGGCTCGCGATACCACGCGCAAAATCCGTAAAAGTATATGTCGGTCTGGGCGGCTACCGTGCCGGCATCTCTAAACGAGAGGCAAAATTAGGAGCGGACGCAGAGTGGGGCACAAGCCGCACTAATCTCAAACGCCAGCTCCTATATTTACGCTCACAAAACAGTTGTGGCGGTTTTATGTTGTTCTCTTATTCCGATTTGATCCGCAAATCGGCACGCTCAGAAATGAAGCGGTTTACAAAATTGCTGAAAACTGTACCTTCAAATGCTGTAGGACCAACTGCGACGCCAACGGCAGCTCCAACCACTGTACCGACAGCAGTACCAACAGGAACTCCAACAGATGCTCCAACGGACAGCTCGACAACTGCTCCAACAGAAACTCCAGCGGCAGCTCCAACAAACTAACCGACCGTTACCGGCAACTGATCCCGGAACGCACGGCGAAACCGTTACTTAACAGCTAACTCCGCAGGCGGCTTTGCCAGTATGTTGTGCACCGGAATAACGCTTACAATTGCATTCACCAGCATAATTGCCGCTATCAACGTTATCGCGCCCCACCATGGAAAGCTTAGATTCATTCCAAGGGATGGCACGGATGCGGCGAACTTCATAACACCTGTCGTGACCACAACCCCGGGAAGTGTCGTATAGCAATTGATCAGCAACATTTCAAGTATAAAAGAACGGATAATACTTGCCTTGGAAATTCCAAGCAGGCGATACACCGTCAACTCCTCCATTCGTGATGATGCATTGGAGCGGATCGTATAATAAATGATCAACACAGACAAGATGACAGCAATCATTGCAAACAATGCCTTGCTTCTCGTCTTGTCTTTCATTTTGTTCCGATAGGCTTTCACTTGTTGCTCTGCCGGAATCGTCACTTTGACCCGAAACATTTTTTGATACGGTTTCAGTTCACTTTGCAATTGCTTTACCAGCTCTTCCCGCTGCTCCAAATCATCCACATAATATTTTATCTTCTGCATTCCCACTGCCAACTGGTCTGCTAATTGCTTACCGGCGGCATCTGTCAAAACATAATCAACATCACAGGAATTGTCAAATCCACCCACTACAATGTAATTTTCTCCTGCATTACTAACCGGTTCCTCTTCGTAAGACACGGAACTATTACCAAGCTGTTGCACCGGATATTCTTTCTGGTTTCCCTGAAATTCCTGATAACTTTTGATCTGATCATATTTTGACTGCGGAACCAGCATCTGATCATCCTGCAAGGTTACATTATCGTACTTACCCGGATACAGCTTCTGCAGCTCTGATAATGACATGACCGAATAGGAACTCGCAACCATTCCAAGCAGCTTTGATTGACTACAGTAAATGGACGCCTCGTTGTTGCCACTAATGCCAACTACCGTCAGATCTTTGCTGAATGTGTTAATAGAAAGTGTCTCTCCTAACAACTCCTTTGCGGACGCATATTGACCGGAAATAGCCGTGTCACTTTTCAAGAAACGATCCGCAACCAGCTTATCGATAACAATCTCATCCGATTTCTTTGGAAGCCGTCCATATAACAGATCTTTCTTCGTAACTTTCGATATGTCCACATAGGAAAAGTCGCGGATCACCTGGCTGCTCCCCCGCATCTGATATAACGTATCTGCCTGTATCACCAGGTCACGCGCTGCATCGTAAAACATCATATCCTTACGTTTCCCTTTCGAAAGCACCTTATTATAACACTCCTGCATGGTATCACCAACGGCATATTCTTCTGCCGGAGAAGCCAGTTTCATCTCCACCTGTACATAATGTGAATCATCCTTCACAATCTCTTCCCGATGCACCGTAACTGCTGTGATCAAGTCCGATATCGTCAGCGAAAGCATGATTGCTGTTATTAAAAGGATGACAACGATAAATGCCTGCTTTTTCCCCAACAACTTCAAATTTTCTAGTGTCATTCGCCAGGTTGCTTTCCAGGACAACCCGGATTTTTTACTCATTTCCAATGGAGATAATTCATATGAGAAGTTCTCAACATCTTCCATCTCCAGTTTTGGTCTTGGCTCATCAAAGATTTCACATCCGGCTTCTTCCCCCGCAAAGATCACATCACTTGCCATGTCACTCCGAATATAAAGTTTCCCACTTTTCCATGCCATTTTTAATCGAATAGGTTCCTCTTTGCTGTCCGCATTTTGGTACACTTCAATTTCATTTTCATCGCTTTGCATGGCCTGACATGTGAGCTCCGGCAAATAAATATTACCATCGTCCGATCGTTCATAACTGCTGCCGGAATGATTATCGTAATCTTTTGTAATCTCTCCATCCTTGATCTCTAGAATACGATCCGCAAAAAACTCAGCAATACGGCGCTCGTGCGATACTAAAATAACCAGACATTCCTTGGAAATCGCACGCAATATACTCATTGTACGTATTGTATTTTCCTCGTCCAGATTGCCGGTCGGCTCATCTGCCAATATGATCTGCGGTGATTTCACAAGTGCCCGGGCAATAGATACCCTCTGCTGCTGTCCACCCGACAATTTGGATACCAGCTTCTTTTTGTAACGGCCTATTCCAAGCTGCTCCAATACATACGATACTCTCTCATCTTTTTCCTCATCCGTCAGATCATAATGACTAAGTGCAAGCTTTACATTATAAGCAACCGTGTAATCCTGCAGCAAATAATAATTTTGGAAAATATAGCCAAATTTTTCACAACGCAAATGCTCAATTTTCTTTGGCTCGTACTTCTTTAATATCGTTTCGTCTACAGTAAGTGTTCCTCCCTGAAACACATCCAATCCACCAATGGTATTTAATAACGTGGTTTTTCCGGAACCGCTTTCCCCCAAAATACATACCAAACCTGTCTGTGGCAGCTCCAATGTAATATCATTCAATACATGAAGCTCACTTCGTTTACCGCGGTTAAAATATTTCTGTAAATGTTCTATCTTGATCATTCGCTCACCTTCCCTTTTAACAAATGATTAAACGCTGCTACCATCACCATCGCAGCCACATAATTGTACATAAAGTACGCTAGGTACCCGGGCCATTCATAATAATAGAGCATAGCACGCAGCGCCGGCACAAAGATTCCAACTACATTCATCACTACCGCGACCACGATAATAGCAGTAATACTGTATCGACGCATCTCCATATAATTGATCTTGCCGATCAATTTTGTGGACATACCCATGAATTTTAAGATTTTCTGGTCTTTGATCTGAATCTTAAATATAGAACGTAAGATCAATATCTCAGCAGCCATCATCACTAATAGTATTGCCACTGCAATGCCGATCGTCCTTAAACGTTCCTGTACCAGATCTGAATCGTATTCATCTGCACCAAAACGCAGTGTACTCACAGCCTCATACCCGGCTTTATCCAATGCCTTTAACACATGATCCATTTTGGCGTAACTTGTAATATATACCGATGCCTGCCTGCTCTCGGTGCGATAATACTTCTCATAAATATTCTGAGAAACCTCTGCAAAATTTGCCCCACAGCCATTTATCTTCTCACCGGTTTCTACATTCTCGATCTGTTTGACATCCTTGCTTTTCATATCCTTGTCATACTGATCAATATGCAATAAACCGGACTGATCTAAAAGAGTCAAGTCATTATCTTCTGCCCGATACACCGCTGCTTCATATGCACCTGATACACAAAGTTCGTTATCCTTCTTCACGATATCGCCAACAATCGGCCACAATGTTGCCTGTCCCTGATATTTGCCAAGTTGTTGATTATAGGCATATTCATAGAATACTTTGCCACCGGTTACGGTACTTTGCAGCATTGTACATATCTCCGGCGAAAAGTACACCTGTTTATCCTTATTTTTTAACAGTCCGCTTACTTTCATCTTCCGCTGTATATAATTCTCCGTTGATGACCAAAGCACATCGCTTGTATAGAAAAATGTAATCGTATCACCAACCTTATATTTTCCCCGATCGTGCAGTACAACTTCATCGATCTTCTTTGGCAGACTGCCCTTTACGAGATCCGATTTCTTCAAGCAGGAAGATGATCGCATGTATTGATCTTTCTTGACGTATTCAACGTTCTGCGAGTCGTACAGCCCCCCTTCATTGCTCGTACTCATCCTATTATAGCCGTACTCCTGTCTATAATCTTTTCCTTCCTCAAAATAATAATTGACGTCATTCACAATATCGTACTGATCCACCGAAACGACGTGCTTCATTTTGGTGAGTTGGTCAATATCTTTTTTCGTCATAAACTTTTGATCTTTACGTCTAATTGAAATACGCTTATCGTCTTTGCGCGCAAAAGATGTTGCTGAATACTTTTTGGTGTAAATATCATCTGCATTCATTAGCAACTGCCCGATAAATAAAAACGATACGATAGCAGCAGCTAAGAAAAATCCCATAAACAATGCGATTTTTTCCGGCTGTCTCACTGCATTCATTCGCACAAAGATCCGCCCTATGGTACGATCGCGAAGTCGTTCCTCATTGCTTTCAGACTTTTTACCGTCTGACGTTTTCTCGTTGTTGTCCACATTCTCGGACATCTCCGATTTCTGATCTGTGTCCGTATTTTCGGACACTTCTGACTTCTGATCCGTGTCCATATTTTCGGATACTTCTGACTTCTGATCTGTGTCCATATTTTCGGATACTTCTGACTTCTGATTCGTGTCCATATTTTCGGATACGTCCAAGATCAATGATCCATCATGCAATCGCACTTTTCTGGTAACATATTTTTCTACCTGTTCATAATTGTGAGTTACCATTATAACCAAATGGTCTTGCGAAAGATCTCGAAGCAATTTCACGATCTGCGCTCCGGTTTCACTGTCCAAGTTACCGGTTGGCTCATCCGCCACAATAATATCCGTATCCTTTGCCAACGCACGAGCAATCGACAATCTCTGCTTTTGACCACTGGACAACTTAGACGCACGCTGGTCTCTCTGTGCACTCAGGCCTACACGTTCCAAATAATGAATTGCCTTGTCTCCAGCTTCTTTCTCTGGCACTCCCATGATCAAAAGTGCACTGACGATATTTTCTTTGGCGGTATAATGACCGATCAAACTATAATCTTGAAAAACAAAGCCGATCTTAGTACGACGATATTCTTCCCAGTCATCTTCATCATACTGAAATGTCGGCTGTCCATCCACATAAAGCTCCCCATCATCAAACGTATCCATACCGCTAATGATCCTAAGCAATGTTGACTTTCCGCTGCCGCTTTCCCCTGTGATCGCAACAAATTCACCCATGCGAAACTCCAGATTGATACCCTGCAATGCCTGTGTCACTGCTGTTTCGGAATAATAATACTTCGAAATATTTTGCAACTTAATTCTTACTTGCTGCATATTTCCCTCCTTTTTCACGTTGTACATACTTTGACTCCCAACATACTTTGACTCCCAAAAAAGCATATCATAAAAAAAGAGGCGAATCTTCCTGGAAAATTCTACCTCTACTAATATATTTTTTTCCGATTTCTGGAAATTTTAATGCAACATTCTATAATTATTGCTGTAATTTCACGTCCTGTCTTTGTTAATGAAACGCATCTGTCCTGCCTCTTCTCCATAACGCTTTGCAACAACTTCCAATCCCTGCAAATGACGACATTCGGAACATAAATTCCCGAAATCCAACGGCTTACCGCAGATTTGACAATACACCTGCGACACTGTTTTGCCATCTGTATTTTTGTACTGAATACGACCTTCACGGATCCATGCGCGTACCTTCGCATTGGAAATGCCAAAATGGTCAGCCACCTGAGATTCGTTCACATCATTTTTACGAATATAATCTTTCACTTCATTAAACAGATTCATTTCCATGCATGCCGGACATATATCTTTATTATATTCAGGATGTAATCTGCGTCCACACTGCTTACAGCTCTTTATCTCCGAATCTCCAAAACGATTTCTATCTACGATCATATTTTCCCTCCTCTTCTCATATTTCTGCAGCTGCCTTTATTCATAAAGCCGGCTGCCACGAACTTTCTGCTCTTATAAGAATAGCACTCTACGAAAATACCGTCAAGAAAAGATACGATCGAACCAGACTTCGTAAATTTGGAACATTGCTTGTCCAAGACCATCACGGATCTAAATAATCCCCCAAATTGCTATTTATTGTCGGAACAGGCTGTGGCGTTGTTGTGTTCTTACGTTTCGAGCTGCTGTCTGTTCCCTTATTTGAGGAAGAAGAATCGCTGTCTGTCCCGGCATTCCCGGTTGACGAATTCTTGGTCTGCGTATCATCATTCGACTGGTTATACTGCAGATTGGAAATCTGTTCACTATCCATATCATAAACATAACTTCCACTCACATCTACGCCATCTTCTGCTTCTGCCGCAAAATCAATCGTTAGCCTGCTCCCATTTTGTTCCGCGAGCTTGTACACCGCAATTGCTCCACTTTTAAACTGAATCTGTGTGTCATTATATTTGGCAAAGATACTGCTGAGAATATCATTGCCGTCTTCCTGCCGGTACAGTTCCGTAGCTTTATCAACATCATACAGCACAAATGTCTGTGCTTTAGTGCCATTATAGATCAATACTGCATATCGTCCGGACGAAGCATCAGATTGCGGCACCCACTTCAACTCGCAAAAATATCCCTTGACCTCGTTCATCTTTTTCTTGTTTTGGGACATCATGATCTGACCGATTTCCGGACTTCCGGTCGTGTCAGTGGTCGTCTGCACGCGCATACACTCGTTGCCATCGGCATCTTCCAAAGTCTCTGTCTTGCTGACTCCCGCTTCCTCTGTTCCCTGTGACGCCCTTCTATGCTGATTCAATTCATCAGACGATAATTTCTTTGCCAGGAACTTTGTTGCATCGCTGTCCCAAATATAGTACAGCTTTCCATCGGAGAGCTGCATATAAAACAAGTCCTTCACGTCCGATTCCTGACTCGGCTTCACAGACTGCATCGATGCCGCCTGCTCCCCATATACCGCCTCTGAGACGATCTGCAAACCGGTCTCCTGCATCTGAAACATTACGTACACATACGTCCGCAAGTTCTTAACCTGTTTTGCTGGTGTCGGCGTGACGTTCTCGTTGCCCATGCTTGACGCTGTTTTTGACTTGCTGTCCGTTTTGTTGGACAGCAATCTCCCGATCTGCTTTTGCTCTGTTGCATCCCACGCTCTCTGCTGTCCCAAAAGCAGTTCTTGAATCCCATCATTATTATAGTCACCGGTCTGCAGCTTCAATCCCTCCGGGAAATAAAGCGTATCCTTCGCAATCCCCTGCTCTCGAAACACTTTCTGCAGGTCAACAACTGCCAATTCACTGCCTGCTGCATCCGCAAGCTGCAGCTCATAACTGTTTGCCAGGATCCTGCCGTTGGCTTCATTACGCTTATGCCGCAAGGAAACTGTCTGTTTCAGTCCACTTGGCGACAATACATCTGTCTGCGAAATGATGAGATTCGTTTTCCTCGTGTCCTTATTTGCGGATAGTTTCTCACTCCCGGCATTCCACGTTCCTCCCGCCCATACATTTTGAACCGGACGTAACAAAAAAAGCCAGAAAAACATCAAAAGCAAAAGGATCACACCGATCATTTTATAACACATTCGGTCGGATCCCTGATGCAGCAAACGCTGCGACCGTCTCTCTAAGTCTGTTTCAAAGCTTGCACACGCAGTAAATGGCACACGTTTTTCCTGCGGTACAATGTTCAAAATCCCTTGTATATACGCATTCTTGTCTGCCGCACTGCATCTGTCCACGGCACATTCATCGCACGCCATCTGCTCATCCCGTCTAACCAAAAATACGGCAGCCCATACGCAAGGATCGTACCAATGCAAAAGCAACGCCGTTACATAAAATGCATTCCAAAGATTGCTTCTGCGAGCACGTCGACACTCCATATGTGCTAATGTATATTTCGCCTCCTGCACATTCATCGTTTCCGGCAAAAACACGCGATTCACGAACAGACCTGTCATGACCGGCAATTCGACCGCTGACTGGTACAAAGTACCCTCCAGTCGTTTTTCCCGCATACGGATCGCGGAACGCACCTTTCCCGCCCGAATCACCAAAAGAACTACCAATAACAGCATTCCTGCAAAGTATCCTATCGCCATGATCCGATAGAGAGACGTTACTTGTATGTTCGCTTGCCATACATCGCTCAGACTGCGAAGCAGTCCGCCATGCTGCGCATCGATATCAAGTCCTACATCTGCTAAAAATCGATGGTAACTGCGATTCCACGGCGGAACAATACTAAACGTACTGGAAATCTGGATCGGACACACGATCCGCAAAAAATACAACCGCCACAGCCATACCATATATTTCTTTGGCAGACCACTTATAACCACACGCAAAAACAGCAGCGGCAGGAACAAACTCACAGCCGCCGCTTCCATTGCGATCACAATATAAAAAAAGCGATATAAAAAAGCAAAGCCAGCGCTTTGCTTTGCAAGAATTGCTAAAGCAATTCTTGGTGATGTCACGCCACACAACAGCAGTTTCCTATAAATTGAAAAAGCAAAGTCAGCGCTTTGCTTTGCAAGAATTGCTAAAGCAATTCTTGGCGATATCGCGCTACACAACAGCAATTTCCTATTAATTAAAAAAGCAATTCCTGGCGATGTCACGCTACACAACAGCAATTTCATATCAATTAAAATATCCAAGTGCATTACTATGCCTCCGCATTCACCTTCATTTTTTGCCCAATTACACATTATAAAGCGGTTTGTCGCAATACGCAAGCAGGAATACATCGGTTTGCCGTAATACGAAAGCAGGAATAAAGCTGTTTACCGCAATACGCAAGACTGAACTTTGGTTGCAATTCCCATGCCAACGTGGTACATTTGAACTACCGCTTAAAATGATAACTAGATCATAATAGAAAAATAAGGAGTGCCTATGAACGATTTATTTTTGAAAGTTGCTGCTGCAACGCCGGACATCCGTGTTGCAGATCCCGATTACAATACAGAGCAGATCATTGAATGTATGCAGAAAGCAAATACAGAGCATGCGAAGCTGTTGGTTTTGCCGGAACTTTGTCTGACCGGCTATACCTGTGGCGATCTCTTTTTACAAAAGGCGTTATTAGACGGTGCCATCTCCGGCCTGAACCGTATTCGGAAAGTGTCCGCTAATATGGATATGATGACCATTGTTGGTCTGCCTTTTTCTTATATGAACCGGCTATATAACGTAGCCGCTGTCGTATTCCATGGAGAAGTAATATGTCTGATCCCCAAAACTTTTATTCCGAATTATTCCGAATTTTATGAAGCAAGGCATTTTACAGCCGCCCCGAAAGAGGGCATTTTCCTTCATATGCCGGAACTTTGCGATGAGGAGGGATTAGATCTCATCTGGTTTGGCAGCAAGACCTTGTTTCAAGCAGACAATATGCCGGGATTGATCATTGGTGCGGAGATCTGCGAGGACTTATGGACTGCAGCACCACCTTCTACCGCACACGCTCTGCACGGTGCAACCGTCATTGTTAATCTGTCGGCCAGCGACGAAACAACCGGCAAAGATATCTATCGCCGTGAGTTAGTAACCGGACAGTCTGCCCGCCTTTTGTGTGCATATATTTATGCAGATGCAGGAGAAGGCGAATCCTCTACGGATCTTGTATTCGCCGGGCATAATCTGATCGCCGAAAACGGTACACTGCTCAACGAAAGCAAGCGTTTCCAAAACGGTATGATCCTGTCTGAGATCGATCTGGGACGTTTAACCAGTGAGCGTAGACGCATTTCCACGTTTCCACAAATTGTTCCGGGCACCGACGAGTTAGAGAAAGATGCTTATCAGATTATTCATTTTACATTTCAGCAGGTGGAAGAGACAACACTCACAAGGCATTATGAACGAACACCGTTTGTCCCGAACAGTAAGGCAGACCGCGACCGCCGCTGCGATGAAATTTTACACATTCAGGCGATGGGACTCAAAAAAAGATTGGCGCATACCCATTGCACCAGCGCTGTGATCGGCATATCCGGCGGATTGGACTCAACGCTGGCTCTGTTAGTTACTGCGAAAGCCTTTGATCTGCTTGGACTTGACCGAAGTGGAATCGTTGCCGTCACGATGCCTTGTTTTGGCACGACCGACCGCACTTACCAAAACGCCTGCACACTCACAAAGCAGCTCGGCGCAACACTAAAAGAAGTCCCGATCCACGAAGCAGTTGAACTTCATTTTCGGGACATCGGACACGATCCGAACAGCCATGATATTACGTATGAAAACTCACAGGCCAGACAGCGCACACTGATCTTAATGGATCTTGCCAACCAGTCAAACGGTATGGTGATCGGTACCGGTGACATGTCAGAGCTGGCACTCGGCTGGGCAACTTACAACGGCGACCATATGTCCATGTATGGCGTCAACGCGTCCGTTCCAAAGACGTTGGTTCGTTATTTGGTATCCTATTATGCGGAAACAACGGAAGCTCCTTCGCTAAAAGCTGTGTTATTAGATGTCTTAGATACCCCGGTAAGTCCGGAACTCCTGCCTCCAAAGGACGGCAAGATTGCTCAGAAAACAGAAAATATTGTAGGTCCTTATGAACTGCATGATTTCTTCTTGTATTATCTAATGCGTTTTGGATATACACCGACGAAAATCTTTCGTTTGGCAAAATATACATTTGCGGGAGAATACGATGATAAAACCATCTATAAATGGTTGAGAACATTTTATTGGCGTTTCTTCGCCCAGCAATTTAAGCGTTCCTGTCTGCCGGATGGGCCAAAGGTCGGCAGCGTTGCATTGTCACCGCGCGGTGACTGGCGTATGCCTAGTGACGCCTCCGCTGCTCTTTGGATGAAAGAATTGGATACGATCGAACAATCTCTTTGATTTTGTCAAAAACGTTCTAATGCCCGTGTCGGAATTTCATTGCCGGTGCGGGCATCTAATATGCTCTCTGTTTCGCTAAGTGCATTCTGATACCACATTGCTGCTTCCGCCAGATCCCCACACTCTTCAAAATAAGCTCCAAGTTCACAGCATAGCTCAGAAGTAGGTGCCGTCACTGCATCCCGCAATGCATATGCCAAAAAATGCGAAACATCTCCCTCCAAACGATAACCTCGTGTCAGCACACAGATTGCCTCTCGAAGCGCATCCTGTCCACTGTCCGGATCCTCCATTACTCTTTGGAAAAATCCCTTTGCTCTGTTAAAATCGCTGACGTCTCCACAGCGATACAATTCCATTGCGTACATGTGGCGCAATTTGTCGGACAACAGTTTCTCACGATCCGCTGCGGCTGCCAGTGCCTCTAGGTCTCTTTTGGCATGTCCGGGCGATGGTCTGTGCTGAATACGTATCTCACTGTCAAACACAACCGGCTCCAAACGTAATGTCTCATGAATCGGATCGATCCAAGTAAACGAACGCAGTCTCTTATATAATTTAGGGCGGTACTCCTCCGCAAAATTATATACGGTACTAAGTTCCGGCGGTGTGCAATACAGCATTTGCACGATCTCAACCTCAGGCAGCAATACCTTTTTGAGCTGCAATAATTTCTGCAGCTCTTCCGGCTCCAAATATTCATCGGCATCTGCCGTATAAATGTAATCACCGGTTGCCTTGGAAGCTGCATAGTTCCTTGCCTCTGCAAAGTTTCCTGTCCACGGAAAATCATAGATCTGATCGGTATACGCTGCGGCGATCTTTTTGGTTGCATCGGTAGACCCGGTATCCACTATAATGATCTCATCCATCGCTGATACCATGGACTCCAAGCACCGATTCAAAACTGCCTCTTCATTTTTCACAATCATACAAAGGCTAAATTTCATGCACTTCTCCCCCTGGCACACACTACTGCAGTGTCTCGCACTTCATTCTGATACACCTTATTCTGCAGTGTCTCGCGCTTCATTCTGATACACCTTATTCTGCAGTGTCTCGCGCTTCATTCTGACACAACTTATTCTGCAGTGTCTCACGCCCTGTTCCAATGCACACACTACCGCAGCGTGTCTCATGCCACATCCTGATACATCTTATTCTGTGTCGTCCCCGGTATCGCCTCCGACATCATCCGGCTGTGTATTATCGCTCGGCACATCACTTGGGTCATCATCAATAGTCGTTGGTGGTTCCGTTATCTCCGGCTCTGCCTTTGGTGTTGCCGTAACAACCGGCTTTTTGGTTGCTTTTGGCTTTGCCGTCTCCTCCGGTGTTTCTGTCTCACGCGCCTCAGGATCGATCGTTTCACGTGGTTTTGTCGAGTAACTTCCATCTTTCTTGTCTGACTTGCTGCTTGATGATTCCGATTCCACAAAATCCTTATTCTCCAGGCCGATATGAATCTCATTCATAAAGTTTTCCCAAATTGTTAGCGGATACGTACTTCCGTACAGATCCTCTAATGTTCTTGGCGAATCATATCCCACCCATACCGTCGTTGTATAATATGGAGTAAATCCACAGAACCATCCATCTTTTTTGTCGTTCGTCGTTCCCGTCTTACCGGCGCAAGACATATTGTTCAATTCATGTCCTGCTGCTGTACCACTTGTCAATACACCGGTCAAAATATCTGTCATGGAACGTGCTGCATTTTTCTCATAGACTTTCGTTCCTTTCCGCTTGGTTCCGTTATTCTTCAAAATAACATTTCCCTCGGAATCTGTAATCTTCTTAATGCAGGTCGGCTCGCGGTAAACGCCATCATTTGCGATCGTCGCATACGCAGAAGCCATCTCGACCGTTGTCACGCCGTTCGTCAGTCCACCAAGCGATGCAGATAGATAATAGTCATTGTCTACAATATTGGCAAAATGCATTTTGAGCGGATAACTAAGACCAACCTTCGGCGTAATTTCCTTAAAGATCTTCCAAGCGACAACGTTCTTGGACTTCTCTATGGCACGGCGCAACGTGATCTTTCCAAGATAGCTGTTGCCCGAGTTGCTAGGGCCACCCTTAAACCTTGAATCATCTACGATCGAATTCGGTGTATAGCCGCGTTCCAATGCAGGCGTATATACCGCTACCGGCTTAAAGCAGCTACCCGGCTGACGATAACTCTGGAAAGCTCGATTCAACGTATAACCCGTCGTTGATTTCTGCTTACGTCCACCGACAATTGCAACTACGAATCCCGTCTCATTGTCAATGCAAGTAGCCGCGCCCTGTAACTTGTAAGTACCATCCTTTGTTTTTTCCTTAAATCCCTTCAGGGCATCATTCACACTCGTCTGCAGTTTTTTCTGTCTGGAACGACTGAGCGATGTATAAATATGATAGCCGCCGGTATTCAACTGTGTTCTACACTCGTCGTACAGCGTATCGTACTCTTTTTGATAATTTTTGCGATCCGCGTCATTGGCAAATTCATAGCGGAACTCAAATCCATGTTGCTGCATCAACGCTTTTGTCGCACAACTGATCGCATACGTAGCCATATAGTCCTGACTCTTGATCGCCTCTGCCGGATCCAGGACAATCTCCGTATAAGAAGCATCGCTGTACTCTGCCTCCGTAATTTTCTTTTCCTGCAAAAGCTGTTTCAAAATACGGTCTTTACGCTTGATCGCATTGTCATAATGTTCCAACGGATTATACGTTTCCGGTCGGTTCGGGATCGAACACAAAAATGCCACCTCTGCAAGATTCAGCTCCGAAGTTCCCTTGCTAAAGTAAGCTCTGCTGGCTGACTCGATACCGTACTTCGCATTTGCAAAACATACATTATTAATGTAAAATTCCAAGATCTGGTCTTTGGTATATTTCTTCTCCAGCTCCATTGCGTAAAAAATTTCGCGCACTTTTCGCTCATACGTTTTATCATCCGTCAAATAGATCTTACGGGCAAGCTGCTGCGTGATCGTACTTCCGCCTCGAGAAATCTTTTCATGGAACAAACGACTCTTTACAAGCAGCACTGCCGCTTTCATAGTGGAGAGAATATTCACCCCGTCATGTTCATAAAAATCTCGATCTTCCGTCACGATAAAACAATCTTTCACCGATTGCGGAATTTGATCAAACGCCAAATAATAGGAATCTTTGTCTCCCCGCAACTTGGCGATCACTTTTTTATCTGCCGAATAAATAAAACTGGTCTCCGAAGAACGGAACGTTTCCGTCGTCGATGACTGCACATCCTGCTTTGCCTGATTGCGCCAACGCAACAGATCATCTCCAAATTTAACGTAAAAAACAATCATTACTGCCATGATGATCAATAATATAACAAGCAGTGCAATTTTCATCGCCAACCGAAGCTTCGGATGCTTTCGCTCTTTTTTGCGGTGTGAACTTTTGTCCCCCGCTACTCTAAATCCACTCATATCCTCCTCTTTCTGCGCAGTCTTATATCAACTTTTTGCGCCCCTTATTTTCTGTATCACATTTAGCAATTTCCCCTTAACAACTCACAAATCCACTCTTCTAGAGCTTTCCAGCTCGTCTCGCACGCTGATCTGCTCGCTTCTCCAAGAGGCTCATTATATGATATTTCGTACTTTTTACGGCATTATAATAGCATATTTCTATAAAAATTTCATCCTTTCCATAGCATTTCACAAAATTGTAAGATTCAGTCATGATCTCGTATGACATCTTTTTTAAGCCTTATTTCATAAATTCCATTAATAAGAACAAAGCCAGCGCTTTGCTTTGCAAGAATTGCTAAAGCAATTTTTGGTGGTATAACGTAACAGCACGAGTAATTTCCTATTCCGTAATAAAAGCAGAGGATGTACTTTTAGTCACATCCTCTGCCAGTAGTTATACACTTTTTAGTTGTCAACTCATGTTTCAAGAAACATAGTAAACATTACTTGATGACTTTCACTTTTATCTTGTATCGTTTCTTTAAAAATTTACGTTCCTTATACATTTCTGAGTTCTTTGGTGTTTTTATGGTAATGTTGGAAAGGTTACACTTTAATCCACGATAATAAAATATGCTGTCAATGTACAACCAAAGATTTTTTATGCCTTTAGGAACCGTCACACTTCTCAGTTTCGGGCAACTAGTAAACACATATTCTCCAAGTTCCTTAACTCCTTTTTTTAGCACTACAGACTTTAACTTTTTGCAATCTGAAAATGTTTCATTCAATTCCACTTTTCCGTATATGGTTATCTTCTTCAACGCAGAGTTATTAAATGCACCTCCCCCCAATTCTTTCAGTTTTCTAGGCATCCTAATGTAATTCAACGAACAGCACACAAACGCATTCTGTTCAATCACCTTTACCGTATCCGGCAGGATCACCTTTTTAATGTTGGTGCAGAAGGAAAAAGCGGAATCTGCTATCTTTGTTGTCCCCTTTTTTACTTTGACCGTTTTTGCCGTATACTTTCTTGGTACAGTAATTAATTTCTTTCCATTTTTCGTATACAATACTCCCTTGTATGACCTATACCACTTGTTACCGGATGCCACATTAAATTTCTTCAGATTCTGTAGAAATGACTGCATTCCCTTACAATACCCCTCGTTCAGCCATCCCCCTTCATAACAGTCTATAACCTTAACTGTCTTTGGAATACTCAAGTATTCCACCTTTGGGATCGGGACATCCTCATGTTCTCCGTAAAATTCATTGCGGTATTCCTCATTCGCTGCCCAATCAAACGCCGGCATAATAGAAATCTTTACCACCTTTTTCCCATTGATTTTGGCGGGTACAACTACCTTCTTTTTGTCCATAGGTATTCCAACAATGGTGACGGTATTATCTTTTTTTTCACAAAGATACGTAAATCCATCCTGTTGTCCCCATTTTGATTTATACTTCTCTTCAATGGTAAAATATTTTTCCAAAAACTTATAATACTTATCCTCTGCTTTTACTGTTGTCGACTTCGAAAATATTGTTGCGGCACACAGCAACAACAAACTCACACAATATCTGATTTTCATAGTGATCACCCATCCTTTCCTGCACAGTCACTCTGTGCATTATAATAACTGATTTTATTTCTGTATCCTACAGTATGATCAATGACTGCACCTTTGGCAGAATCACTGTTCATGATTTCCGTAATGCTCTTACTCGTCTCTTTTTCATTTGCTCCTCCTTACCCATGTCGCTTTTCACATGTAAAAAATAGATACTCTAGATACAAAAAATAATTCACTCTATACAGAACTTCCGTTAGTTACATCTTTAGTACACCATAGATCTATTACCTTGTCAACAATAGCAGCATAATCTTAATAATTCTTAAGAATTTGGACATATCTGATCATCTATATAAAAAACCCTCGCCCCTTTTGAGATGCGAAATTGATGGATATCTGGTTGAAGATTCACAAAATACTCGCAAGGAAAATTCAAACCTTTTAACACCTTAATCATCATGAACATCATGAAAAAAAGTGATTAAATAACTGGAACATTGAGGGCAAAACATATATCCATAAAAAAGCACACATAAGCAAGCTAAATTTTCCAAAATCCTAATTCCAGTCAACCAACTACCCAAGAAACGCAAGCTGGATTTCCCAAAATCTTAATTCCAGTCAACTAACCACCCAAGAAACGCAAGCTGGATTTCCCAAAATCCTAATTCCAGTCAACTAACCACCCAAGAAACGCAAGCTGGATTTCCCAAAATCCTAATTCCAGTCAACTAACCACCCAAGAAACGCAAGCTGAATTTTCCAAAATCCTAATTCCAGTCAACTAACCACCCAAGAAACGCAAGCTGGATTTCCCAAAATCCTAATTCCAGCCAACTAACCACCCAAGAAACGCAAGCTGAATTTCCAAGGATTCTAATTCCAGTCACCCAATTCAATTCACCCCTCCCCCTACTTCAATAACATAGTAAATGAATATCATATTATCTTGCATTTTCCATACCAAATGCTACTGTTATCTATATCTTCCATATATTTCCTATTATATGGACTTGTAAAATCTTCTGGTATGGAAAGTTTGAGTTGATTTTTTCTGTATAACACGGAAAAATATGGGAATGCTGTCATTGAAAGCAAGATTGATCACCTTGCACAAAGCGAACGAATTTCGCGACACCAACATGATACCTGCAATATGATGCTAGGGCTCCCCTAGATTTACAGGATCAAAAAAGACAGGAGGATTACTATGTTTTACCATAACTTATCTGATACAGACACCATTCTTACACGCGTTTCCGCTCGGCTGCAACAGCCTCAAAACACTGACCGCAGGAGACGTTATAGCAAAGCTGTTGCATTACTGTTGCTTTTTACAGTGTCTTTCGCTACATTGTTGACCGGACTGCGTGCAGTAAATGCAAACGCTGTACATACCAGCTTCACCCATTCTCAACAAGCAAAGGCCAAGGCTCATCAGATAAATTTCCCATCGACTGATCTTGTCGATAGTATGATTCGACTGCACGTCATTGCCAATAGCAATTCTACTGCCGATCAAACATTGAAATATCAAGTACGAGATGCCATTATTAACGAGCTGCAGCAAGATTTGGCAAATGCAGCAGATCCACAAGAAGCAGAACAGCGAATCTGCGCCGAAAAAGATTATATTATGAATACTGCTGAACAAGTGATTCGCTCACACGGTTTTTCCTACCCGGTATCTGTGTCACTGGAAGATCGCTATTTTCCAACCAAACAATATGGCGATCTGACCTTTCCACCGGGAACGTATCGTGCACTTTGTGTGGAAATTGGCAAATCCGAAGGCCGTAACTGGTGGTGTGTGCTATTTCCATGTCTTTGTTTCGTTGACGAGACTACGGCTGTAGTCCCAGAAAACTCTAAACAAAAGTTGAAGCAACATATAACCACAGAAGAATATAACCGCCTTACAGCCACTTCCTCTCCGGCGTCAAAGAAAAAAACGCCATCGCCTTCTCCCAAGGTCTCGTTTCACTCCGGCATCTATGACTGGATTACCTCTCACTAGTCAAATAGGTGTTGAAACAAACTCCCTTGCGTTGCGAATTTGTGATATAATAAGCCTCAGAGAAAAACAAGGAGGATACTTTTTTGGATAATAACGTAGTATTGACATTACGAATGGAACAATTAGACAGCGAAGATGGTGACGGAATTATAAATACATATCCGGCAAAATACCGTAAAGTCGGTGACTGGCATGTATTTTCCTACGAAGAGACCGTCTCCTCAGACCCTGGAGACCGCACCAAAAACCTTCTTAAGATAAGAGACGAAGAAGTAATCTTGATCAAGAAAGGTACCATCAATTCTACCATGGAATTTCGCAATGATGATGTTTTCCGCGGTTTTTATGACACACCTTACGGAGCTTTGCAAATGGTGCTCAACACCGGTCTGGTACAGATGACAAACGATCCGGACACCATAAAGGAACTAGAACTGGAAGGTGAACCGGATCTCTATACTGCCATTGAGTATGAACTTCAGATGGGCGGAAATAGTCTCGGCAAATATGCTATGGAAATATTGATCAATAACAAGCCGATCGCTTAATTGATAGCAGACCATTTTGGATATTTCTCATTGTAAATATCTCGGATTTGTTTGGTCGATAAGTCTGTGATTGGATTGTTCTTTTGCAGCACGATTGCAATCGCATCCGATCCAATCACCTCATAGGCTAAAAGCTCTTTCTCATAATCTTTTAAGGCACGTGAAGACATTGCCAGATCGCAGTCCCCACGAATTGCCGCATTCAATCCATCCGAGGAATCGGTTGTTTTCAGCGTGATCGTTGCTTTCGGATTATACGACGCATATCCAGCGATCAGCTTCTCCATGATCGGAGCAACCGATGAAGACCCCTCTATTGAGATCGTTCCTTCGGATTTGTCCGACAAAAATGTAGCCGCTTTCTTCTTGCCAACGCAGATTTTATCAACCTCTTTTTGTCCTGCCGACATAATATATCGAAGGAAATCCTGTTCGACACTATTTAACTTTCCTTTATAGGCAACATAATAATCACGACATAACGCATATTTCCCACTACGGATCGTCTTGTCGGACACTTCTACCCCATCCACTTTGATCATCTTATAATCTGCCGACTGCCTTGACAGCGACAATTTATCGGTCTTGTCATCGGCGGTAATACCACTGTCTAATTCATTCGCAATGGCACTGTATGCCACATAACCGATTGCATTTTTGGTAGAAGCAACCGTCTCCAGCATATCCTTTGTCGATGATACTACTTGATCTGCATTCTGTTCCGTAACTTTCAGATTCATGTCAAATTCTGTTCTGGTTCCCGATCCCTCTTCTCGCGATACCGTTAATATCTGTCCCAAATCACGAACATCCGGCAATGATGCCTTCTTGCCACAAGATGCTGTCCCAAAAACAGCACAGATACAGATCAAACATGCTGTGATTTTAGTTATCCTTGTCATTACAAACCTCTTTTCTGCCTGCAGCACATTGTCCTCAAAATAACAACTCTATTTTGCAATGGCTTCCGCGTCCTCAAAATAACAACTCTGTTTTACAATGGCTTCCGTGTCCTCAAAATAACGACTCTATTTTGCAACGGCTTCTGTTTTCGGTGCAAAATCCATACGCTTCAATTCCTCCTCATTAAGCGTGATAAAGCTGACTTCTGCCATTGCCTCTTCTGCAATGCCCACACAGTTATCTGTAATACGACCTATATTTTGCAAAATCTCTGTATAGCCGGTCGAAAGTGCGGTGTCACACTGTTTCTTGTTGACACGCCCAAAATGTGCCTTACTAAACTGTCGATTGATCTTACGGATGCGGTTTTTATCTTTTGTCATCTTATCGACGATATTTTGATCGCCATCTTCCACCGCCGCAATTGCCTCCTCAAAGAGCTTGGTGGAAAGCTGCATACACTCTCGCAGCTCTTCGACAGCCTTTTCCGACAATTTATTTCCATGTTTCTTCATCAGCAGATAGGACTGCTCAATCTCATCACAACGGTCAGCAATTCTCTCAATATTATTAGATACGCATAATAACCCCGCCGTCTGCTCTGACTGCAACTCTGTCAGATTACCGCTTGCAAACATCTTCGAAATATAATTTGAAATGCACACCTGCAGTTCCTTGACATTGTCTGAACATTCCGCAAATCTGCCTTCTGCCGCCTTTACTTTTTTGCCGGAAAACAACTCATTAAGCAACTGTAACGTCTTCTTGGCATAAGATGCAGAACGCTTGATCTCTTCTGATACAAGATACATAGCGGCTGCCGGCTGCATGATCAGTTTGTCGTCTAAATACTGTGGCGCAAACGCACTGACTTTCTCATCCTCGTTACCTCTTACAATGGCCGACACGATCTTAACCATTACCGGGATCAACGGCAGCCAGATCAATGTGCAGGTCACATTAAATGTCGTATGTGCGTTAGCGATCTGTCGCGAGATCACATCAACTTCATTACCTTTTGGTGAAATATATTGCACTAATTTACTGAACACCGGGATAACGAGCAAAAACACTGCACTACCCGTAATATTGAATACGCTATGTGCTACCGCTGTTCTCTTAGCGTTTTTAGACTGTCCGATCGAAGCCAGCAATGCTGTGATCGTCGTTCCAATGTTATCTCCTAACAGAATCGGAATTGCTCCACTAAGACCGATCACACTTGTCACTCCGTCCGCTGCCGGCTGTGACGCAAAATTCTGCAGTACCGCAATCGTTGCGGAACTACTCTGTACAACAAGTGTCATGACTGCACCTAACACAACACCGAGTACCGGAATATCCGATACTTTACCCATCAGATCAATGAATACCGGGCTGCTTGCAAGTGGTTTCATAACGCTTCCCATGATCTCGATTCCTTCAAACAACAAACCAAAGGAGAAAATAACTTTACCAATCTCTGTTACCTTTTCACGCTTACTCAAAAACGATACCATAAATCCAATAAAAATAATCGGATAAATGTAGTCGCTAATCTTGAATGCCATTAATTGTGCTGTCATCGTCGTTCCGATATTCGCACCAAATATAACAGATATACCCTGCGGCAGGCTCATCAGTCCTGCGCTGACAAATCCAATAACCATAACGGTTGTTGCCGAGCTGCTCTGTAATACCGCGGTCACAAGGGCACCTGCTAACGCACCCATGACCGGGTTTTTCGTCAATACTTCCAAAATACGTTTCATTTTTTCACCTGCAGCTTTCTGCAGCGCATCACTCATGCTGTTCATTCCATATAAGAACAGCGCCAGTCCACCTAACAGACCAAATACAACTTCTAAATTCTCTTTCATCGTTGCCATTCCTCTCTAACATTTTCCTTCGATACATATTCAGCGTAACGCATGTTAGAGATTCTTCATATCATACTCCCGTAAAATAAATGTGTAATCTATGTAAAAAAGCATAACATCACACTACATAACAGCAATTTCTTATTAAGATTAGGGTGTCAAAAGTCCATTTTCATGACGGAGATATTTTTTTGAAGATTTGCGCTACAATATCTTGAGGCGATGCGGCGCATCGTTGATAGATATTGTGGTCAAAGATTCGAGAAAATAGCCCGTCAGGGAAATTCAGACCTTTTGACACCCTAATCTTATTAATTAAAAAAGCAAAGCCAGCACTTATAAAACAAAAAAACCTGCAAAGTACATTACGTACCTTGCAGGTTCCATGTTTGAAATCTTATTTATGTTTCTTTTTGGTGTCTTTTTCAAGTTCTGCACGTTTCTGATTCAGCTCTTTTGACTTCTTCTCAGCACGTTCACGCATACGCTCTCCAAGCTTTTTCTTGCCCTTAGGTGCATGCTCTAAATTGTTGTGAAGTCCCTTTACATCCATAATGTAAATTCCGCTGATCGTCGCACGAATCTCTTTCTTAACCGGGATCAGATCAAAGATCTTGTCCTCGCAGATAAGAGACATGATTCTCGGACCAATCTTTGCTTTAACGATCGGCACCTTGCGTCCGCGCATATACTTCGGCACCTGTTCAAGCACCATTGGCGGCAGTCCCGAATCTTTGAACTTCATCTTTTTCTTATCAATGACCAGAAGCTTGGCACTTTGTGCAGCCTCCTGCAACTGTCTCTGTGAATCTTCCTGTCTGTCCTGCAGTTTCTTACCATAAATACTTAACGCAACCAACGCCGCAATCAACAGCACAATAACAACGAGCATTACTATGACCCATGTTGATACACCGTATACCGGCATTACATTCCATGTGTAATCCATCTTAATTCCTCCATCTGTTCATTCTATATACCAGCCACTGACAGCTACGCATACTGTGTTATCATAGCACACTTCTTACTTATAATCAAATTGATATACTGTAACAGATAATGGAGGCAGTGTCATTTTGATCGAATAGTCTCTTCCATCAAAAGTAATCTTATCCGCTGTCACCTTCTTCGCATTGCGCACTCCGGTTCCACCATATGCTTTATCATCCGACGTCAGGATCAACGAATACTCTCCGCTGCATGGAACACCCACCCGGAAATCTTCTCTTTTCACCGGAGTAAAGTTACATACAAAGAGAAGCTGTTTCTTCGTCGTTTTACCTCGGCGCACGAAAGATACCGTACTCTGATCTGCATTCAGACAGCTCATCCACTCAAAGCCCATAATGTCATAATCATTCACATACATCGCTTCATTTTTGCGATACAGTGCATTCAATGCTTTCACATAAGCCTGCATCTGTTTGTTGCGCTCTTCACCAAGCAAATACCAATCCAGACTGCGGCTTTCGCTCCACTCACGATATTGTGCAAATTCTTGTCCCATAAACAATAACTTCTTACCGGGATGTCCATACATGAAGCCATATGCTGCTCTCAGGTTAGCAAACTGGTCATCCAATTCTCCCGGCATTTTGTTGATCATTGATCCCTTACCATGAACAACCTCATCATGCGACAATACCTGAATAAAATTCTCACTATACGCATAATCCATACTAAATGTCAGCTTACCATGATTACCGGAACGGAACAATGGATCCATATGCATATATTCCAAGAAATCATTCATCCAGCCCATATTCCATTTGAATGTAAATCCAAGACCTCCATCGCGCACACTTGTACTGACTTTTGGCCAAGCTGTAGACTCTTCGGCAATGATCATGCAGCCCGGTACCTGCTTCTCAAATTCGCTGTTCATATGACGGAATAAATTGATCGCATCGTAATTTTCATTACCGCCATCTTCGTTTGGCAGCCACTCGCCATCATCTTTACCGTAATCCAAATACAGCATAGACGCTACAGCATCTACTCGCAGTCCATCTACATGGAACTTTTTCATCCAAAACAAACCATTGGCAAGCAGGAAATTGCTGACCTCACGCTTGTTGTAATTAAAGATATATGTACCCCAATGCGGATGTTCTCCACGTCTTGGATCCGGATGCTCATACAATGGCTGTCCGTCAAACATACCAAGTCCGTACGCATCTTTCGGGAAATGTGCCGGTACCCAGTCCAAGATCACGCCAATCCCCTGGTCATGCATATAATCTACAAAATACATAAAATCATCCGGGTTACCATATCGTCTGGTCGGAGCATAATATCCCGTCACCTGATATCCCCAAGAACCGTCAAACGGATGCTCTGCAATACCCATTAATTCGACATGTGTATATCCCATTTCACGGACATACTTCGCGATCATTGGCGCAAGCTCTCGATAGGAGAAGAATCCATTATCATCATCTTCCACGCGTTTTTTCCAAGAACCCAAATGCATCTCATAGATCGCCATCGGCTTCTGCCCCAGAGACTGTCTGGTCTCCTTAGCGCGGTCATGCATCCAGCGGTGATCGTTCCAATGATATACATTCAGATCTGCCACGACAGAGGCATTATTTGGACGCAGCTCAGCGCAATTAGCATACGGATCTGACTTCATCAAGACCTCTCCGGTACGAGTTAATATCTGGTATTTATACACAGCCCCGGTCTTTACACCCGGAATAAAAATCTCATAGATACCGGACACATTTAACGTACGCATCAAATGCAGTCTGCCATCCCACATATTAAAATCGCCCACAACACTGACTGCTCTTGCATGTGGTGCCCAAACGGCAAAATACACACCCTTTACGCCATCGATCGTCCGAGGATGTGCGCCTAATTTTTCATAAATATTATAGTGATTTCCCTCCGCAAATAAATACAGATCATCATTCGAAAGCTGCGGATCGAATGAATATGGATCCGCTGTCGTTACAATATCATTTTCTCCATATTGAATATGTAAAAGATACGGTTTTTTGTACTTATGATCCGGCACGTATTTTCCAAAAAATCCACTGCCTTCCTGTATCTCTTCCAGTTCTAATGCGTGCTTGCCATTCTTGTCCGTCACAGTAATCTTCTGCGCTTCCGGACGATATACCGTAAACACCTGTCCTTTGCCAAATTCATGTAAACCCAATAAATTATGCGGTGCATTATGATGACCGGCTAGCAGCTCATCATACTCCACCCAGTTGATCCACTGATCCATTTTTTCCTGCATACGTCTTCCCCCATAATTTGTATTTTCCTGGGAATGACCATCGGTCATTCAAAGGCAATTTTAGTATTTCCATTTTAGCATAAAAGCGATGCAAGAACAAGCGGAAGCAGGCTTTTCTGACGCATCCACCAAGCATAGATCTGCATATGTCCCACCGGTGCTTCCCACGCTCCCGTCTCGATCGTACACCACTTTTTACCCTGCTCTGTCAGATAATCTCCAAATGATCCAACGGGCTTTCCGGTCTCTAACACAAGGGGATATCCGGTGCGTCTGCTCATGTATTCTAATGCCGTAAAAAACTGTCGGTAAAAAATAACCTGTCCGGTAGAATGATAATTTATTGTTAACTGCGGTGATACTGCGTTGACAAGATCACGCAGCACGATACTTTCCGGCTGATCTAACGCTTCTTCCGTAAAAATACGGTTGAGATCAACTCCCTTCGCATTTCCTTTCCAGCGTCTTGCCTCTCTCTGTGTCGCGATCTTTTCCTGTAATTCCTGCCGAAGCACCGGATCGATAATGCCTTCGGAGCCAAATTGGCTGATCTGAACGCCATCCGGATTGACCATCGGCAATATATAGACATCATAATGCCGCAGCAATTGCCGATATGGAATCCCCTCCCAAAGAATATCCTCCCCATAACAGCGAAGAAAACGTTCTGCCATCATCATCAAGAGCTGCGCATTTTTCCACTCCCTTGCATGCATTGCCGCCTGAATTACCACGGCATGCTTTGTGAAACCTTTTGTTCCATGTATCCGCAAGCAATATATCTGCCGATGATCTAATGTTTGACCAAGCGAAGTCAATTCCGTGGAATCCGGATAGCAGATGGCAAGCTCATGCAGATCACGCTCTAAGTCATAATATGTATACAAACGGTTGTGAATACTGACAATTCCCGACACAAAAAATACCTCCTTTGCATATCATCACGTAATACATACCCTTGTGATTATATGCGCCAGGAGGCATTTGTATTCCTTAATTCTTACATTTTTACAGAGAAGCCACTAATGCATCTACTGCTTTTGCCATCTCTTCCGACTTCTTGTCTGCATCTTCCAGAGACTCTCCAACTACACCAAAGTAGAACTTGATCTTTGGTTCTGTACCGGATGGACGTACACACATCCATACCTTGTCGCTCATATCAAAATACAGTACATTCGACTTTGGCAGGCCGGTAGGCTTAACCTCTCCGCTCGCAATGTCTGTGATCGTATCTGCCTGATAATCACGGAAAGACTCTACCTTGTATCCACAGAACTCTTTTGGTGGATTCGTGCGAAGCTCATTCATGATCTCCTGAATCTTCTCCAGTCCTTCGATACCCTTCATTGTCACGGCCTTCACACCGTCTTTGTAGTATCCGTAACGCTCATACATGGCAAGCATAGCATCCCACAAAGTCATATTTTTGGTCTTATAATATGCTGCAGCCTCGCAAAGAGCCATCGTAGCAACGATCGCATCTTTGTCACGCGCATGTGTTCCGATCAGGCAGCCATAGCTTTCCTCAAAACCAAACAGATACTCACCTTTACCGGTTGTCTCAAAACCGAGGATCTGCTGTCCGATATATTTAAATCCGGTCAATACTTCGATCAAATCAACGCCATAGTATTCTGCGATCGCATCCGCAAGATTCGAAGTAACGATCGTTTTGATCAATTTGCCATCTGCAGGAAGACCCTTTGTCTCCTTCTTCTGAGAGATCTCATAATCTGCAAGCAGGCAGCCTGACATATTACCGGTCAGAGTAATGTACTCTCCGCTCTTGGTATCCTTGACATAAACGCCCAAACGGTCTGCATCCGGATCTGTTGCCAATACAAGATCTGCATCTTTCTCTTTCGCCAGTTTCAGTGCAAGCTCAAATGCTTCTGCTGCCTCTGGATTTGGATAACTTACCGTTGGGAAATCTCCATCCGGAAGTTCCTGCTCCGGAACAACATATACATTCTCAAAACCGATCTCTTTCAATACACGTCTTGCCGGGATATTACCGGTTCCATGAAGTGGTGTATATACGATCTTAAGATCTTTACCGACCTCTTTGATGCTATCCCAATGAATAACCTGTTTCTTTAACTCTTCAATATATTTGTCGTCGATAGCAGCACCGATCTGCTCGTACAATCCCTTTGCCACTGCATCGGACTTGTCCATCGTCTTTACTGTCGCATAATCTGTAACAGCCTTAACTTCATCCATAATTCCTGTATCATGAGGTGGTGTGATCTGTGCACCATCTTCCCAATATACCTTGTAACCATTATACTCTGGCGGATTATGACTTGCTGTAATGTTGATACCGGCAACGCACTTCAATTCACGCACTGCATAGGAAAGCTCTGGTGTTGGACGAAGAGATTCAAACACATACGCCTTAATCCCATTTGCTGCTAGGCAAAGTGCCGCCTCATCTGCAAATTCCGGTGACATATGACGGGAATCATAAGCAATTGCAACACCCTGTGCTGCCTTACCTGCTTTGTTGATATAGTTTGCAAGACCCTGCGTTGCTTTACGTACCGTATAAATATTCATGCGATTCGTACCTGCACCGATCACGCCACGAAGTCCGGCAGTACCAAACTCAAGATCCTTGTAAAAACGCTCCTTGATCTCTCCATCATCGTTTGCGATTGCTTTTAGCTCAGCCTTTGTCTCCTCATCAAAATAAGGATTTACCAACCATGCTTCATAAATCTTCTTGTAATCCATTGCTTACATCCTCCTGCTTGTGCCTTGTTCTTACCTGTTCCTTTCCCTACCCTTATCGACTACTGGTTTCTTTCACCAAGTCTGCAAACTTCAACGTGACATCCTCATCATCATCCAAAATATCAATCGAATAACTTTTCGTCACATACCCGGTCTGGCTCAAAGTTACTGTCTGCGAGCCTATCACCTTCTTGAATTTGCATGGTGCCAACCCTTTATACACATTATCTAAATATACTTCAACACCTCGCGGTGCCGTTACCGTGATCGTATGCGAACTGTCCACTTTCTTGGACGCCGCACTGCTGTCTGTCGATGAACTGCTTGACGAATCGCTCGTTGTCGAGCCTGAAGGGCTGTTGTTATCTCCCGCCGCACTTGCCGCAGGTGTCGCTGTCGCACTGTTATTTACCGTCGCCTGCTCCTCGATCAGATCAATATGCACCGGTACCGATGCATCTTCAACATCCAGCGTACCACTATAGGTTTCGTACCCTGTCATGGCAACTGTGATCTTATACTCTCCATAGTTTAATGCAACCGGCTGCGAATAGTCAACCGTTGTCCCGTTGATCGTCAAGTCTGCCCCTTCCGGCTCGATATCAAACGTAACCGTTCCAATATCTTTCGCCGTAGACACATAATCCGAAAAATCAACGGTTACCGTCTGATCCTGCTGCACCGTCGCTGTCTTGCTGGCAATCGACACTCCCTTGCACAAAGTTACACGGTAAATGCCTGCCGGTGCCGTGATCAACATATTATCTGCGATCGGCAGAATAATACGGTTACCAACCTCAACCATACCGCCTGTAAAGTCCTCATATCCGGTCAGCCGAACATAACCATGCCCCGCTGTTCGTGTAATAGAATAGACATGTATGCCTACGCCCCGCACCGTCAACGTATCTTCTTGATTAAGCTCTGCAAGTGCAATCTGCTGCCCGGACGATGAAATATACGTATTTGCTGAGTATTGATATTTTTTATCGGCAAAACGCATCATATTCTCTTCTGCCCGAAAAGAAAAGGAATCCACTTCGTCATACTCCCATACATCCTCCGGTACCGCCGCCGACACCAGCAGTGTATCCGAAGTACGATATGCCAACTCCAAAATCTCGCCCGTTGTTATTTGCTCTGCCGTGATCGTCTCTCCAAATTTGTTGGTTACCGCTGCGGTAGAGTCGTAATACAGTACCGATTCCAGATTGCTATCAAGCTCTCGCACGGTAATATTCTGTTTCTCTACATCCTGTCCGGTCACCACTCCGGTCAACGTCTTCGTGTTCACCGGCGATCCCGTCGCAGAAACACTGTTACGCTGTCGACGATGTTTCACGGTACACGCTGTCAGCATGCATACACACAGCAAACACATCATCAAAAGCAATATTTTCTTACTGTTCTTCAATTGCTCCTCCATCTGTGTTTCTTTTTACGCAATCTTCCATGCACTCACGGCCTGTGATGTATAGACCGTTAAGCATGATAATCACTCCATCCAATTTTACCCGCAATGTCTATATTACCACAGAGATGCCCAAAATAAAAGACCTTACGCGCAATTAACATACACCATTTGAACTTTGAATCGCCAAAAAATGCAAATCTGCAAACTCCGACAGAGCCCTCACATAATGCGGCTGTTTTTGCAGCACAAATGGTAATATAAATATAACAAGCAAATAAGCTTTTGAATCAAGCGAATAAGCTCTGCAAGAGCGGATTTGCGAGTTTGATCAAAAGACTAATGGATGTATGATATTAGAAACCATAAAATTCATGACTTAAGAAGGGGGTATACGATCATGATGACAAAGAAGCTATTATTACAGATTAGTATTATATTGCTGGCCGGAAGCTTATTTTATTTGCCCAAATTTGCTGCTGCCCAAGCAACAGACTCCGGCTCTTCCTACCGCTCAGCGTACCAAACAATCCGTCACACGCTAAATCACTATGCCAAAAACAAGATGAAACAGGAAATCAATGACTGGATCCCTCTATTATTAGAAGACGATTATAAAAATTCCCGTATTTCTGCAGCATCCATAACGACCGGTGATCCGTTCTTTTATTTTGATGTAAAGAAAAACACCCAAGACGCTGCCGTAAATTACCCACTTTATTATAAACATAATATCATCGGTATCTTTTCCTTATCTCAAGAAAATGGAGACTGGCAGATGTCCATAGAAGGGAAAAGCGAACAAACTGACGCTTTAAATAAGATGTCAAAAGCGGATACCCCTGCTATATTTTACGTACTTGGCGTCGGTGAATGTGGTGACGTTGTTATGATCGAGAATACAAAAAACACACTCGCCTATATAGAGGGGCAAGGTGACATCTCTTACACAAACGATGAAAAAAGCTTTGCCAAGAAGACCTACGATGCAAAGATACAGTACATTGCAGATCACTTAAAAAATTTCGGAGCGTTGTCATTCTCCACGGCAACACCCGCAGCTAAGACATACGCTCCGACAAAAATGCAATCCTCGTTGAAACAGAAACCGCAACATAACGTGAGTAAATCTCTGCAACTCTTCTTTGCAGCCATTGGAATATTACTCGTGTTTATATCTGTAATATTCCTTATTCTGTCGCATCACAGGAAAAATCTCCTCAAAGAGCACAGACAAAATGAGCACTAAAATAAAACATCTTTTATCATTTCCAGAAACTGAATCCGCCCCTCTTCCTGCCCGCGTATGCGCAACAGTTTCTCATAACTTTTTGACGACATCCATGATTTTTTCCCATTATAATAGAAGTTACACTGCTTCCAATACTTCTCCGGATACAGAAGCAGTGTATACAACAAATGCCTCTCCTCCTCCGACAGCGGACGTTTTTCCTCATAAGAAGCGATCATGCGGCGTCCCAGATCCTGTTTCCATCCATTTTTCTCCATGGTTTTGCGCAGGAAGCCATATAAATCCATAATCTGTATACCCACTTTGGCGTTCTCAAAGTTGGATGTGACCACCTCCCGTCCTTGAAATATAATATTGTGATAATTATAGCTTCCATGCATCAGTTTGCCTTGTTCTGCCGCTTCCCGCTGCAAATAATCATAGTTATGCTCTGCAGTCTCCAACTGCTCTGCCTCGCAGCCCTGCTCATAGTAATGGGCAAATGCATCTAAAAGCGCAAGTTCCATTTCATTCTTTCTTCTTTTTTTGCGAATATATGTATGTACACGTTTTAATTCCCGGTTGCGTCGTCCAAAAAAATCGATTGGTGTAAACGCTGTCACTTCTGCCGCCTGCAATTCCTCACTGCCAAGATCCGTTTCCCTGCCGCCAGATGCCAATTCCCCACTATCGAAAATCACTTTCCTGTCGCTAGGTGCTAATCCCTCCGCATTTTCGGTTTGCTGTGTGCGAATATCCTCCTGCTGCTCACTCATCCATAAATGCAGCATCGCCAAATGGGACATCGCTCTGCACACCTGTTTAGCATCCTTTAGATCGCACTCCCTCCCGGCAAACCAACGCTTCATAAGCCAAATATTTCCCGAACCATCACGTGTCAACAGTTCCCCTTGTTTATTAGCCAGCGCTTTGTCCACTTTACGATAGCCATGACTCATCAAACTCTCCTTGATGCGTTCTTCCCGCTCAAGGCGGCTGGCAGAGCCATTATATTCTCGCAGCAAATACTGCCCTTCTCTGGTCTCCAGCAGAATTGCCCCACGAATTCTTTTTCTGCTCTCAATCTGTACCGGATACTGCGCGAGTATCTCCTCTATCTTGTCATCCATCTCGTCGTCCTCCCACTGGATAAGTCTGTTTCATCTTATGCGAAGAGCACACGAAAAATACATACACAGTTCAAACTTCCATGGCGGTTTTTTCCGAAAAGGTGGTAATATAATTTAAGAAGTATTTTCAGATACACAGAAATAATGCGTTAAACAATGTATTGATTTCAGAAAGGTTGATTTATATATGAAGAAAAAGTATTATATTATTGCATTATGTATTTGCATTATAGCAATATTTATATGTTCAAAACAGTTTTATATCGGAAATAATGAGCAAAATAAAGCATCAACGAATCATAAGGATTCCGTTGAAAAACCTCCAAAAGCCAATTTGGATACTGCCTATTATCTTAACGAAAAAGATATTACCAGATGCAAAACAGATAGCCTATTTGTTGACGTAGACAAATTCTTGAAAACCAAATCCACCTATGACGACCTAGTTAGTTTGATTGATGCAATGGCCAACGAAACGCCTAGTTCACCTGTATACGGAGAAAAGATTTTTTATGTATCCAAAACGGCTATTTATTATTGGGAAATCAATGATAAAAATATAAATACATCCCTCATCGATCTATTTGTATTTTCTCAAGACAAACAACACATATTGCAATATACTATGTTATATCGTGATGGCAAATTTATTGATGGTGGTATTAATGACTTGGACGATTTCTCACAAAATGTTTTGATAAAACATAAGTCAAAGCGTTTTGTATTCCTTCATGAGGTGGATAAAAATTGTGATTCCTCCGCCCCTATCTTATTGGATGAAGATAATCAACTATACCAAACAGCCACTAGTGGAGATTATGTTGTAAACGGTGACTATTTCAAAAAACTATCCACAATATCTGTTTCATATAATGACCTTATTAATAAGGGGAATTTGAAGAAAATTGTTCTAAAGTAACTTTGCCGCCACAATACAATACGTGAAAAGTTATCAGGAAAGGAGCGTGTAACTCATGAAAAAAATTTGTTTTATATTAATTATGTCATTGTTTGTTTTAAATAGCAGTGTACCTGTTTCTGCCAGCGAATCCATCCGGCAACAAGTAAAGAATATTTTTGCAAACAAGAAAAAGGCGCAAAGAAACGATTTGAATAAAATTAAAAATGTACTAGAAAAAGAAAAAAAAGCCAATCAAGAAGGAAGTTCCAAAACAGAGACCATTTCAGACGCAGAAACTTGCCTCGGACGAGAAGAATATCAATATAGCACAGCATATACGCTGTCTTCTACAGAGTATTTTTTAATTTCCGAATACTATAAACAAAATAAAAATTTTGATAAAATAATTTTGAGTTCCTATGGATGGCAAGTCCCCTATAAAACCGCTAATGGCGAACATGGTGTGGCATCTTTGGCACCAAAAGCAAACTCTTTTGAATGGGTATCAGAAACAGATAACGATCAGGGAAAAGCAATTTGGCCGCCAAAAGAAGATGAAATCATCTCGATCCTAATGCCGTTGGGAGTATAGCCCTTCCCTACCGAAAATCCTATACTCTCCTTTATGTCATTGCAGCAGGAATCTTAATAGGCATCATCGTACTAATTGCTGTATTCCGGCACAGGTTCTTTCATCATAATGCTTTTAAGTGATGATTAGTATTGCTATTGTGCGGACATTTGCATATAATAAAGATAGATGGAAATACT